>JAESGA010000035.1_pt1 | contig 171656 bp, 170 predicted proteins | sample 9269521 | NCBI WGS metagenome assembly JAESGA01 (sample SAMN14514842, study PRJNA621658) | algae metagenome | isolation source: Aphanothece saxicola GSE-SYN-MK-01-06B and co-occurring heterotrophs from... | place: USA: Grand Staircase Escalante National Monument, Utah | collected 2006-04-15 | reverse complement strand
TCCACTCCCCCCCCCCCCCGCCCCCGCCCCCCCCCCCCCCCCCCCCCCCCCCCCCGGCCGACCACACAGACCAAAGCTACAGATACCGCCCCGCTTCCTTCCGGGCAAAGGACTTCAACCCCGCCCCCGGCCCGTCCAGAAACGCCCGCGCCCGCGCGGCATCATGCTTGGACAGGTCGCGCACCCACCAAGCCACCGCCTTCTGGATGAACCAGTCGCGATCCGCCACATAGTCCGCGGCCCAGCCCAAGGCCCGCTCGCGTATGGCAAGCTCTTGTTCTTTCGGGAAATTCATCTTGGCAAAAGGCAGGGTGATCACCAGCGCCGCGCGCCGGGTCCACATGTTTTCGCTTGCCGTCCACCCCGCCACCGTCTCGATCCGCGCGGGCTCTGCCACCAGCCGCTTCTGTGCCGCGCTCGTGGCATGATCGGCCACAGCCCAGCCCTCGAACCCCGGCACCCAGCCTGCGATCAGCTCCCACACCGCCCCATCCGGTCGGATGCGCGCCTGCGTCAGCAGCTTCGCCGCCGCCACCATCGCCTCATGGATGCCGCTGTCCCACAGCCCCGCCGCCAACGCGACCCGGTCCTCCAGCGCCAAATCGGCCCGCCATTCCGCGACCAATTCCTCCACCTGCGGTACCGTAACCCCAAGATAACGCCGGGACACCTTGTGATAGGCCGCCATCTCTGCCGCCTTGCCCGCATCGGCCAAAGCCTCCAGCTGTACCAGTGCCGCGTCGATCATTCCACCGTCACCGATTTCGCCAGATTGCGCGGCTGATCCACATCCGTGCCCTTCGCAATCGCCGTGTGATAGGCCAGCAACTGCGCCGGAACGGCATAGAGGATCGGCGCAAAAGCCGCCGGCACCTCGGGCAGCGTCAGCGTCCGCCAAGTACCAGCCCCGGCCTCGGCCACGCCTGCTGCATCGGAAATCAGCAGCACCTTGCCATGCCGGGCCATCACCTCCTGCATGTTCGACACAGTCTTGTCGAACAGCCCGTCACGCGGCGCCAGAACGATCACCGGCACGCGCGCGTCAATCAGCGCGATGGGCCCATGCTTCAATTCGCCCGACGCATAACCTTCGGCGTGTATATAACTGATTTCCTTAAGTTTCAGCGCCCCTTCCAGCGCCAGCGGATACATCGCCCCACGCCCCAGGAACAGCACGTCCTGCGCCTCGGCCAGCTCTTCGGCAATCTCGGCAATCGGCGCCGACAGGGCCAGCGCATGGTTCATCAACCCCGGCAGATTGCGCAAGCCGCCCAGCAACTCCGCCGCCCCCGCCGCATCCAGCCGCCCGCGGTCCAGCCCGGCCTTGATCGCCAGCAGCGCCAGCACTGTCAACTGGCAGGTAAAGGCCTTGGTTGAGGCCACGCCCACCTCCACCCCCGCCATGATCGGCAGGCTCAAATCGCTTTCCCGCGCGATGGACGATGTCGGCACATTCACCACCGACACGACTTTCGCCACCTTGTCCTTGGCATAGCGCAGCGCCGCGAGCGTATCCGCCGTCTCGCCCGACTGACTCACGAAGATCGCCCAGCCCTTGTCCGACAAAGGCGGCTCGCGATAGCGGAACTCCGAAGCGATGTCGATTTCGGCGGGCAGTCCGGCAATCTGCTCAAACCAGTATTTCGCCACATGGCAGGCAAAAGAGGCCGTCCCGCAAGCCACCATCACCACCCGGTCCACGCCCTTGAAATCGATGCCGTCCGGCAGGTTGAGGGCAGGGACCGCGGCACCGCCGGTGTAATGCTTCAGCGCATCCGCAATCACCACGGGTTGCTCGGCGATCTCTTTCGCCATGAAATGCTTGTAGCCCGCCTTCTCGATCCGGGTCTGGTCGATCTGGATGCGCGTCTCGGCCCGGTTCGCGCGGCGGTCGGCGGCATCGAAGATCTCGGCCCCCTTGCGGGTGATCACCGCCCAGTCGCCCTCTTCCAGATAGGTGATCCGGTCGGTCATCGGCGCCAGCGCGATGGCATCCGATCCCACGAACATCTCTCCCGTGCCATGGCCGATGGCCAGCGGGCTGCCCTTGCGGGCGGCGATCATCAGATCATCCTCGCCATCAAACAGGAAGCACAGCGCAAAGGCCCCATGCAACCGCTTCAACGTCTCGCGCGCGGCCTCGACCGGTGTCATCCCGCGCGCCATGTGCATCTGCGCCAGCAGGGCAATGGTTTCGGTATCCGTCTGGGATTCCTGTACGAACCCGGCCGCGGCCAGTTCCTCGCGCAATTCGCGGAAGTTCTCGATGATCCCGTTATGGACCACCGCCACCGGCCCCGCACGGTGGGGATGGGCATTGGTAACCGTTGCCGCGCCATGTGTGGCCCAGCGGGTGTGACCGATGCCCGCCTTCCCCGCGAGCGGCTCATGCACCAGCAGATCGGACAGGTTCACCAGCTTTCCCACCGCGCGGCGGCGGTCCAGTTTGCCGCTGTTCACCGTGGCGATCCCGGCGCTGTCATAGCCGCGATACTCCAGCCGTTTCAGCGCCTCAACCAGCAGCGGTGCCGCCTCATGGTTCCCCAAGACCCCTACAATTCCGCACATTATTGCTGCCCTTTTGCCGCGTTGGCCTTGATGGATTTTAACTTTTCGAACAATTTGGTCGCTAGGCCCGGTTTGTTGACCTGCTTTGCCCGACCAATCGCCACAGCATCGGCGGGAACGTCTTCGGTGATCACCGACCCTGATCCTGTCAACGCGCCATCGCCCACCGTGACGGGGGCCACCAGCATCGTGTCTGATCCGATAAAAGCGCGCTTGCCGATCACCGTGCGGTGCTTCATCACGCCGTCATAGTTGCAGGTGATGGTCCCTGCGCCGATATTGGTGAACTCACCCACATGGGCATCGCCCAGATAGGTCAGGTGTCCGACCTTCACCCCTTCGTCCAAGATCGCATTCTTGATCTCGACGAAATTGCCGACATGCACATCCTCGGCCAGTTCCGCACCGGGGCGCAGCCGGGCGAAAGGCCCAACCTGCGCGCCCCTGCTGATATGGCACCCTTCCAGATGGCAGAACCCTTTGACCTCGGCCTCGCTTTCAATGGTCACACCGGGGCCGAAGATCACATTCGGCCCGATCAGCGCATCGCGCCCCACCACCGTGTCCAGCGCAAAGAACACCGTCTCGGGTGCGGTCAGCGTCACGCCGTTCTCCAGCGCCTCGGCCCGCGCGCGCGCCTGAAAGGCGGCCTCCGCCCCGGCCAGTTGCGCGCGGGTGTTCACGCCCAGCGTTTCGGCCTCGTCACACAGCACCAGCCCGGCGGACAACCCCTCTGCCCGCGCCAGCGCGACGATGTCGGTCAGGTAGAACTCCCCCGCCGCATTGTCATTGCCAACCGCCGCGCAGAGCCGCAGCAGCGTGGCCGCATCGGCGCAGACCACGCCGGAATTGCACAGGGTAATGGCGCGCTCGGCCTCGCTCGCATCCTTCCATTCCACGATCCGCTCCAGCGCCTCACCCTGCGCGATCAGGCGGCCATAGCGGCCCGGATCCGTGGCGTGAAAGCCCAGCACGACCACCGCATGGCGCTTGCGCGCGGCGAGCATCGCCTCCAGCGTTTCAGCCCGGATGAAGGGCGTATCGCCATAAAGGACCAGCGCATCCCCTGCCACACCTTGCAACAGCGGGGCGGCCTGAAGCACGGCATGGGCCGTGCCCTTCTGTTCGGCCTGCACCACGGTCTGCGCATCTTCGTCAAAGGCGCGCGCCGATTTTGCCACCGCCTCGGCCCCGTGGCCTGTTACCACGACCGTCACCTCCGGCTCCAGCGCGCGCCCGGCCTGCATGGCATGGTGCAGCAGGGGGGCAGCCCCCACCTTGTGCAGCACCTTGGGCAGGTCGGAATTCATCCGCGTGCCCTGGCCCGCGGCCAGAATGATAAGCGAGACCGACATACTGCCCCTTTCCTTCTTGTTGCGCCCGTTTTACCCCCATCCGGGCGGGCCGCAAGCCTTGCCCGCTTCACGGCTGTTTACGGGGTGTTACAAGCGATGCGGACAGTGGTCTTTGATTTGGACGGAACTTTGGCGGATACTTCCGCCGATCTGCTGGCGGCTGCCAATGCCTGCTTCCGCGATCTGGGCCATGGCGACATGCTGACTTCGGCCGATACGCTGACTGCTTTTCATGGGGGCCGTGCCATGCTGCGGCTGGGCTTTTCGCGCCTTGGCGCGGTGTCCGATGCTATGATCGACGCGCAGTATCCGCGCCTTCTGGCCGCCTACGCAGACGGGATCGACACTCATACCCGGCTCTATCCCGGCGCCATCGCTGCGGTCGAGGTGCTGCGGGGCAGGGGCTTTGCCACCGCGATCTGCACCAACAAACCCGAAGGTCTGGCCGAAACGCTGGTTGGCCGCCTCGGCATCCGCAGCCTGTTCGACGCTCTGATCGGGGCCGACACGTTGCCCACGCGCAAGCCGGATGTGGCCCCCTATGCGGCCTCGGTCGAACGGGCGGGCGGGCAGGTGGCCCGATCCATGCTGGTGGGCGACACCGACACCGATCGCAAGACTGCCCGCGCGGCGGGCGTGCCCTGCGCCCTTGTGACCTTCGGGCCCGAGGGGCGCGACATCGCGCGCCTTGATCCCGAGGCCCTGCTGGACCATTTCGACGATCTGCCGGAATTGGCGGAAAGGCTGGTGATCTGATGGAACGTTTCACGGGCAGTTTCACCCAGCAGGAACCGATCCCGGAAGAGGGGATCGAGGCCGCGCTTGCCGTCCTGCGCCATGGCCGCCTGCACCGCTACAACACCGCCCCCGGCGAAGTGGCCGAAACCGCGCTGCTGGAAGAGGAATTCGCCGCCCTCACCGGTGCGCGCTATTGCCTTGCCGTGGCCTCGGGCGGCTATGCCATGGCCTGCGCCTTGCGCGCGGTAGGGGTGGGCGCGGGCGATCCGGTGCTGTCCAACGCCTTCACGCTCGCCCCGGTGCCTGGGGCCATCGCCTCGGTCGGCGCGCGCCCGGTGTTTGTTGATGTGACGTCGGACCTGACCATCGACCTTGCGCATCTTGAGGTGAAGGCGCGGGAGTCCGGGGCGAAAACCCTTCTGTTGTCGCACATGCGCGGGCATGTCTGCGACATGGAGGCGCTGATGGCGCTGTGCGATGGACTGGGCATCACGGTGATCGAGGATTGCGCCCATACCATGGGGGCCACTTGGCGCGGTGTGCCGTCGGGGCGGCACGGGCAGGTGGGCTGCTATTCGATGCAGACCTACAAGCACATCAATTCCGGCGAAGGCGGTTTCGTCATCACCGATGACGCGCAGATCGCCGCCCGCGCCGTGCTGCTGTCAGGCTCTTACATGCTCTATGCGCGCCACCGCGCCGCGCCACCGCCTGAAGCCTTCGATGGGATCCGGCTGGATACCCCCAACATCTCAGGCCGGATGGACAACCTGCGCGCCGCCATCCTGCGCCCGCAACTGCCTCTGTTGGCCGATCGCGTCGCGCGCTGGGGCGGTCTCTACCGCAAACTGGAGTCGGGCCTTGCCGACACGCCCGCACTGCGCCTGATCCCGCGCCCGGAGCACGAGGTCTATGTCGGGTCGTCCTTCCAGTTCCTGCTGCCAGACTGGCCCGCGGGCCGCATCCGCGCGCTGATCGCGCGCTGTGCCGCGCGGGGGGTGGAGCTGAAGTGGTTCGGCGCGCCGGACCCGGTGGCTTTCACCAGCCGGTATGACCACTGGCGCTATGCGAACCCGGAACTGCTGCCGCAGACGGATCGTCTGCTGGCGGGACTGATCGACATGCGGGTGCCGCTGACCTTTTCGCCTGACGATTGCGCCCTGATCGCCCGCATTATCCGGGCCGAGGTGCTGGCCGTGCAGCAAAGCGGCGACGAGGCAGAGGCGGCGGTGCCTCTGGCTGACTGAGGGACGAAGAATTTTCGCCGAAAATTCTTCGATCAGATCCTTCTGCGAAGGATCACGATTTTTCGCAGAAAAATCGCCCAGCCAGAATTTTCACCGAAAATTCTGCGGCTTACTGCGCCGGGGCCGATTGCCAGAGCGGCACGGTGGAAATCGACATCTTGGCCGATCCTTCCGTCACCTCGCGGGCATGGGCCACATAGATCAGCGTATTGTTCGCCTCGTCATAGATACGGGTGACCGACAGCGTCTTGAGCAGCAGCGACTGGCGTTCCGAGAAAATTTCTTCACCTTCCGGCCCGCGGGCAATTTCGCCCAGCGTGATTGGACCTGTCTGGCGGCACGCGATGGAGGAATTGGAGGGGTCTTCGAACCAATTCCCCTGCACCAGACGATCCAGCGTCGAGCGGTCGAAATAGGCCAGATGACAGGTCACCCCCGCAACATCGGGATCGGCCAGCGCCTCGATCAAGATGTCATTGCCGATCCAGTCCACCCCGACGGTCCCCACCTCTTCCGCCAGTGCAGCGCGGGGAATGAGCGATAGCACGAACAGGGCGGCAGCAAGTCGGGGCAGGCGGGACATGGCATCTTCTCCAGTCGGGGACGCGATGCAGTCAACCGCAAGCGACGCGCATATACCAGCCCGGAACATCAGCCGGTCTGGACGTTCGGCGGATTCTCTCGGCGACTCAAAGACCTGCTCAACAACTTCTCATGGCGGATCGTCTGCCGCGCTGCAGCGCAAAGCTGGTGTGCTGTGGTATACATGACGCGGGAAGTCGCAAAGATTGCACCGATTGCATTGTCGCAGCCCTGTCTTTTGCCCCCTCCATTGGTTGACCAAGACCGGGGGGCGGGGTAAACGAAGCCCCAAGAGATCAAGCAGCCCATCCGAGGCCGCAGCTCGCCAGTCGCCAGCCGAAGGAGCACCTCGTGGACCCACTTCTCCGAGAGTATCTTCCAATTATCATTTTGCTGGCCGTGGCCGTCGGTCTGGGCCTTGTCCTGCTGCTGGCAGCGGCGCTGATTGCTGTGCGCAATCCCGATCCGGAAAAGGTGTCAGCCTACGAATGCGGCTTCAACGCTTTTGACGATGCACGGATGAAATTTGACGTGCGGTTCTACCTCGTGTCGATTCTGTTCATCATCTTCGATCTGGAAGTGGCCTTCCTCTTTCCCTGGGCCGTGGCCTTTGGAGAAATGAGCATGACGGGCTTCTGGTCGATGATCGTGTTTCTTGCCGTGCTGACCGTCGGCTTTGCCTATGAATGGAAAAAGGGAGCCCTGGAATGGGAGTGAGCACATCGCCCAACCAAGCGGGTGGCGACCATGAGGTTGCCGTCAAGGCCCTGAACCGCGAATTGCAGGACAAGGGCTTTCTGCTGACCTCGACCGAGGACATCATCAACTGGGCGCGGATCGGTTCGCTGCATTGGATGACCTTCGGTCTGGCCTGCTGCGCGGTCGAGATGATGCACACCTCCATGCCGCGCTATGATCTGGAACGCTTTGGAACCGCGCCGCGCGCCAGCCCGCGCCAGTCGGACCTGATGATCGTGGCGGGCACGCTGACCAACAAGATGGCCCCGGCCCTGCGCAAGGTCTATGACCAGATGCCTGAGCCGCGCTATGTCATCAGCATGGGGTCCTGCGCCAATGGCGGCGGGTATTACCACTATTCCTATTCCGTCGTGCGCGGCTGTGACCGGATCGTTCCGGTTGATATCTACGTTCCCGGCTGCCCGCCCACAGCCGAAGCCCTGCTGTACGGCATTCTGCAGTTGCAGCGGAAAATCCGCCGCACTGGCACCATCACCCGCTAAGGAAGACAAGGCATGTCCGAAGCCCTGCACGAACTGGCGGCCCATATCGCCCTGAAGCAACCCGATGCGGTGCTGTCCAGCGCCGTCGCCTTTGGTGAACTGACGCTGGAAGTGGTCCCCGAACGGCTTGAATCGCTCGTCGAGTTCCTGCGCACTGACAGCGCCTGCCGCTTCACCAGCCTTGTCGACATCACCGCCGTGGACCACCCGGAACGCGCGGAACGCTTCGACCTCGTCTATCACTTCCTGTCGATGTATCAGAACCAGCGGATCCGGCTGAAGATGGCTATCGGCGAAGAAGAAATGGTCCCGTCGCTGACCGGGGTGCATCCGTCGGCCAACTGGTTCGAACGCGAAGTGTTCGACATGTTCGGGATCCTGTTTTCCAACCACCCCGACCTGCGCCGCATCCTGACGGATTATGGGTTCCGTGGCTTTCCGCTGCGCAAGGATTTCCCCACCACTGGCTATACCGAAGTTCGCTATGACGAGGCGCAAAAGCGCGTGGTCTATGAACCGGTGAAGCTGGTGCAGGAATACCGCCAGTTCGATTTCATGTCACCTTGGGAAGGGGCTGAATACATCCTTCCCGGCGACGAGAAGAAGGTCTGATCCGTGACGGAGATGCCGACAATTCTGTTCTGCGTCGGGGCGACGAAAGCCGGGACATCCTGGCTGTATCGTCACCTGTCGCAGCATCCGGATTGTCATATGCGGACCATCAAGGAACTGCACTACTTTGATATGCTTGAGCATGGCACCCAGCGCCGCTTTCGGACACGGTTGCGCGAACGCATAGCGCTATTGAAATCCGCCATCGCGGCGGGGGACGCGCGGCCCGCCCAGCAACGCCAGTTGCGTGATGCAGTGGCGTGGAAGGATGTGATCGGCGCCGAAGGCATCAATCTAACTGGCTACATGGGGTATTTGTGCGAAGGGCGGGGGGGCAAACCCCTCGTGGCCGATATCACGCCCGCCTATGCCCTGTTGCCCGAAGCGCGGCTACAGCAAATGGCGGCCATCGCCCCACAGACCCGTTTTCTGTATCTGCTGCGTGATCCTGTGTCGCGGCTTTGGTCGCAGGCCCGGATGCTGGCCTCGCGCCGGTCGGTAGAGCCTAGCGATTTCGCGGCACTGGCCTCGCAGATGCTGGAAGGCATGCTTGAGGCGATCCGCAACGGCCTGCCCGACCGCGAGGATTACATCGGCGCAGTCACCCGCCTGCGTAACGCCATTGCGCCGGATCGCCTGATGATCCAGTTGCAGGATGAGATGATGTCGCCCCCGGGCCTGTCACGCCTGCATCGGTTTCTGGGCATTGCCGATGTGCCGGGAGAGTTTGATCGCCGCGTGCATGAAGGCACGCCGCTGGCCCTGCCTGATGATCTGCGCGCCCGCGCGCAGGCCGCGCTGCGCCCGCAATATGAATATGTCGCCCGCCTGATCCCGGAGCTTCCGGAAAGCTGGCGCAAGAACATGACAGAGGTTCACGGATGATGGACGGTGCCTTCGACGACGCGCTGACAGGCGAACAGAAAATCCGCAACTTCAACATCAACTTCGGGCCTCAACACCCGGCGGCGCATGGCGTGCTGCGCCTTGTGCTGGAACTGGATGGCGAGATCGTGGAACGCTGCGATCCCCATATCGGCCTGCTGCATCGCGGCACCGAAAAGCTGATGGAAAGCCGGACCTATCTGCAAAACCTGCCTTACTTCGACCGGCTGGATTACGTGGCCCCGATGAATCAGGAACATGCCTGGTGCCTGGCCATCGAAAAGCTGACCGGAACCAAGGTGCCGCGTCGCGCCAGCCTGATCCGCGTGCTGTTCTCAGAGGTTGGCCGCGTGCTGAACCACCTGCTGAACGTCACCACACAGGCGATGGACGTGGGCGCGCTGACCCCGCCGCTTTGGGGGTTCGAGGAACGCGAACAGCTTATGGTGTTTTACGAACGGGCCTGCGGGGCGCGCCTGCACGCGGCCTATTTCCGCCCCGGTGGCGTGCATGTGGACCTGACCCCGTCGCTGCTGGATGATATCGACGCGTGGGCCGATCATTTCCCCAAGGTGCTGGACGATATCGACACGCTGCTTACGGAAAACCGCATTTTCAAGCAGCGCAATGCCGATATCGGCATCGTCACCGAAGATGACATCCAGAAATGGGGCTATTCCGGCGTCATGGTGCGCGGGTCTGGCCTGGCCTGGGATTTGCGCCGCAGCCAGCCCTATGAATGCTATGACGAGTTCGACTTCAAGATCCCCGTCGGCAAGAACGGCGATTGCTATGACCGCTATCTCTGCCGCATGGCCGAAATGCGCGAGTCGACCTCGATCATCCGTCAGGCGATTGCCAAGCTGCGGGTGGAAAAGGGCGATGTGCTGGCGCGCGGCAAGATCACGCCGCCCAAGCGGGCCGAGATGAAAACCTCGATGGAGGCGCTCATCCATCACTTCAAGCTCTATTCCGAAGGCTTCCACGTCCCTGCAGGCGAGGTTTACGCCTGCGTCGAGGCGCCCAAGGGCGAGTTTGGCGTCTATCTGGTGGCCGATGGCACCAACAAACCCTATCGCGCCAAGATCCGCGCGCCGGGTTACCTCCACCTGCAATCCATGGATTACATCTGCAAAGGCCATCAGCTTGCCGACGTATCCGCCATCATCGGCACGATGGATGTCGTGTTCGGGGAGATCGACCGCTAATGCTAGATTTTCTGTGGTCTATACCTGTCGCTTTATGGTTTCTCATCGGTGCAGTGAGCATCAGTGTTTTTTTTGCGCTTAATCAATTACGCCGGGCAGGGCTAAAATGGTCTGACGTCTTTAGCCCCGGAGTAAGAGGCATTGCCGTTCCGGGTATTCATGTTGCTAAACACGCCGTCGGTGCTGGCTTCATGGGTATTTTTCTTCTTGTTGTTTACACTCTAGGCCGGTCTGCGACTTGCATATCAGGCCGGGACAACGAAGGAAACTTGGCTTTTGACTTATCCCGCAGCGGTTGCACTACAGAACTCTATGGGGGCTTCTTGGTATTGACGGAATGGCAAAATGGATTGGGCGCAGCGCTGGGCATACTTGGTGTAGGTTACGCGGCTCTGCTTGCCGCGATTATGGCTGAAAGTGTGATTGCTAATGGCCAGCGTTCGACGAGAAGTCTTTCTTCACGGACCAAATCCTATACGAAGAGGGCCCGCTAATGCTCCGCCGCCTGCACCCTGTCCAACCGGACTCCTTCGCCTTCACGCGCGCCAACCTGGAATGGGCGAAAGGGCAGATTTCGAAATACCCCGAAGGCCGTCAGGCCAGTGCCATCATCCCGCTTCTGTGGCGCGCGCAGGAACAGGAAGGCTGGCTGACGCGCAAGGCGATTGAAACCGTCGCCGACATGCTTGGCATGGCCTATATCCGCGCGCTGGAAGTGGCGACCTTCTATTTCATGTTCCAGCTGCAACCCGTGGGCTCCATCGCCCATGTGCAGATCTGCGGCACTACCACCTGCATGATCTGCGGCGCAGAAGACCTGATCAAGGTCTGCAAGGAACTTATCGCCCCTGCGCCGCATACCCTGTCAAAAGACGGGAAATTCAGCTGGGAAGAGGTGGAATGCATGGGCGCCTGCGCCAATGCCCCGATGGCCCAGATTGGCAAGGACTATTACGAAGACCTGACGCCCGAAAAGCTGCGCGACCTGATCGCCCGCTTCTCAAAGGGTGAGGTTCCGGTTCCCGGCCCCCAGAACGGCCGCTATGCGGCCGAGCCGCTGTCGGGCCTGACCACGCTCAAGGATTTCGAATCCGGCAAGAAGCAATACAACGCTTCTGCCCAACTGGCGGTCGATATCGGCGACACGGTGAAGCGGATCGACGGCACCGAAGTGCCGATCCTGACGCCTTGGCTGGCCAAGGCGGCATCCGCCGCCGATGCACCGAAAAAGCCCGCCGCAAAAAAAACCACCGCGCCTAGGGTGGAAACGACTGCGGACGCACCCGCAAAAGCCCCGCGCGCGAGCCGCGCGACAAAGACCAAGGACGAATGACGGAAAAACGAGGGAAGGGGCGAACCTGACGCCCCGCAAACAGGGATACGCGCATGAAACGAGTCGACAATCTGAATTCCCCTTCGCTGAACGGCTGGCTCATTGCGGCCGGTGCAGGGGTTTTGGCCTTTGTCATCGCAAAGGTTGTGGGCGGGTTTGATTACACGACCTCGGGCTTCTTTGCTGCCGTGATCACCGGCGCTGCCGGTCTGGTCATCGGGATGCCATGGGGCGCCGCAGACCGAATTCCGAAACCCGAAGTGGACGTGGATGCCGCGCATTCTGCCGCTCCGGCCCCCGTCGCTGCTCCTGTGGCAACGCCTGTGGCGCCCATGGCCGAAGCCGCGCCCCTGATGGCCGCGCCGATGGTATCCTCGGCCATCGTCGCTGAACCGGCCGCCCCTGTTGCCGTGAAGGCACCTGCCGCCGCCCCGGCTCCCAAGGTCGAAGCAAAGCCGAAGGCCGCCCCGGCTCCCAAAACCGAGGCAAAGCCTAAAGCCGCCGCACCTAAAGCCGAGGCAAAACCGAAAGCCGCGCCGAAACCCAAGGCAGACCCCGCACCCGCCGCCGCCGCCGCGCCTGCAGGTGGCAGCAAGCCCAAGGCGCTCAAGGCCGCGCGCAAGGGTGTGGCCGATGATCTGAAGGTCATCGAAGGCATTGGCCCGGCCATGGAAAAGCTGCTCAACGAAGGCGGTATCTTCCACATCGACCAGATCGCCGCATGGGGCCCGGCCGAAGTGGAATGGATGGATGGCAACCTGAAAGGCTTCAAGGGCCGCGTCACCCGCGACAAATGGGTGGCACAGGCCAAAATGATCGGCGAAGTGGGGCTGGAGGAATTCCTCCGCCGCGCCAAGACGAACGATTACTGAGGCGGGGATGCGCGAACCCACCCCGCAGGAAAAGGAAATTGCCAGACAGACAAGGCAAGTCGCCTTCGTTCTGGCGGGAACCATGATCCTGTGGATGGGGGCAAGCTTCCTTGGGGGAAGGCTGGGCTGGGAAACCCGCTTTGCCTTTCTCTTCGACCTCGCTGCAATGGCCGCGTTCATCTGGGCGCTGGTCGTGACTTACCGGATCTGGCGCAAACGCCAGGGCAATTGAGGGGCAAGACATGCTCAAGGATCAGGACCGCATCTTCACCAACCTCTACGGGATGCATGACCGCACCCTTGCGGGGGCGAAGAAGCGCGGCCATTGGGACGGCACCGCCGAAATCATCAAGCGTGGCCGCGACACGATCATCGAACAGGTTAAGGCCTCTGGTCTGCGCGGCCGTGGCGGCGCGGGCTTTCCCACGGGCCTGAAATGGTCCTTCATGCCCAAGCAATCCGATGGCCGCCCGTCCTATCTGGTGGTCAATGCCGATGAGTCTGAGCCCGGCACCTGCAAGGACCGGGAAATCATGCGCCACGATCCGCATACTCTGATCGAAGGCTGCCTGATCGCCTCTTTCGCGATGAACGCCAATGCCTGCTACATCTATATCCGCGGCGAATACATCCGCGAGCGTGAGGCACTGCAGGCCGCCATTGACGAATGCTATGACGCTGGCCTTCTGGGCAAGAACGCCGCCAAATCGGGCTGGGATTTCGACCTTTACCTGCATCACGGGGCAGGGGCCTATATCTGCGGCGAGGAAACGGCACTGCTGGAAAGCCTTGAGGGCAAGAAGGGGATGCCCCGCATGAAGCCGCCTTTCCCGGCGGGTTCCGGCCTCTACGGCTGCCCCACCACGGTGAACAACGTTGAATCCATCGCGGTGGTCCCCACCATCCTGCGCCGCGGGCCCGAATGGTTCGCAGGCTTTGGCCGTCCGAACAATGCGGGAACCAAGCTGTTCGGCATCTCCGGCCACGTCAACAACCCCTGCGTGGTCGAAGAGGCGATGTCGATCCCGCTCAAGGAGCTGCTGGACCGTCACTGCGGCGGCGTGCGCGGCGGGTGGAAGAACATCAAGGCCGTGATCCCCGGCGGGTCATCCGTGCCGCTCTTGACGCAGGCGCAATGCGATGACGCGATCATGGATTTCGACTGGCTGCGCGAGCAGCGCTCAGGCCTCGGCACGGCGGCGGTGATCGTGATGGATCAGTCCACCGATGTGATCAAGGCGATCTGGCGGCTGTCGAAATTCTACAAGCACGAAAGCTGCGGCCAATGCACCCCCTGCCGCGAAGGCACGGGCTGGATGATGCGCGTGATGGATCGCCTTGTGCGGGGCGAGGCAGAGGTCGAAGAAATCGACATGCTGCTTTCGGTCACCAAACAGGTCGAAGGCCACACGATCTGCGCGCTGGGCGACGCGGCGGCATGGCCCATTCAGGGCCTCGTGCGGGCGTTCCGGGACGAAATCGAAGATCGCATCAAGGCGAAAAAGACGGGCCGCCTCTCGGCGGTCGCGGCGGAGTGAAGCGGATGGCCGCAGCCCTGACCCTGTGCCTCGCAGCCTCGGGCTGCGTGCAGACCGCCTCTTCGGGTGCGGGTCCGGTCGCGGCTGCGCCGTTGCGCGTCACCAATAACGGCACGCCCTTCGCCAATTACGAGGGTGCCGCCGCCCGGCAGGTGGCCGAGGCGGAATGTGCCGCCCTTGGCCGCAGTCTGCGCCCCAGCATCTACGACCGGTATGAGGCCGGCGCTTGGGTCTATCCGGGGGGCTGCGCATGACCCGCTATGCGATAACCTCCGCCTGCACCCGGTCTTGTGATCGCATATCAGCGCGCAATGCCCCCATCTTCTTGGCATGGAATGCCAAGGAGGCCCTGATGAAACTTGCACCCCTTTCCCTGATCGCGCTGCTGGCCGCCGTTCCCGCCCATGCGCTTGAGCCGATCAACAAGGAAGCCCATATCAACAACATCCTGTTGCAAGGCTTTATCGGTGACGCCATCGCCGACAACTGCCCCGCGATGGAACCGCGCAAGATCCGCGCGCTGGGCGAGTTGAACAAGCTGCGCGTTTATGCGCTGGACAAGGGCTATACCACCGCGCAGGTCCGCGCTTTCGTGACTGACGATACCGAGAAGGCGCGCGGCAAGGCGGAAGCTGCCGAATGGCTCAAAGCCAAGGGCGCCGAACCCGGCAAGGCCGAGGAATACTGTCGCATCGGTCGCGAAGAGATCGCGAAGGAATCGCTGATCGGTTACCTGCTGAGGGATACCGAATGACGCAAGCGATGCACCTTGCCGAGCTGAACGTTGGCCGCCTGCTGGCCCCGACCGATGATCCGCGCGTGGCGGAATTCATGGCAGCACTTGACCGCGTCAACGGCATGGGCAAGCGGATGCCGGGCTTCGTGTGGATGATGGAAGGGTCGGGCGAACCCGGCACCGGAAACACCGAGGCCAAGATCGACGGCGATCCGCAATTCGTCTCGAACCTGACCGTCTGGGAAAGCATCGAAACGCTGGAGGCTTTCGTCTGGAACACCGTCCACCGTCAATTCTACGAACGGCGGGCGGAATGGTTCGAGGTGCTGGGAAAGATGCACTTTGTCATGTGGTGGGTGCCCGCCGGGCACCGCCCGACATTGGACGAGGCGCTGGAACGTCTGGCCCATCTGCAGGCGCAGGGCGACAGCGACCACGCCTTCGGCTGGACATATCTGAAAGAGGCGCAGCTGTGGAAAACCCACCGCTGTACCCAAATGGCGGCGGAGTAGCTGGCATGTGCCACGGCAATCTCGACCCGAAATACGCGATGCGCGATAACGAAGCGCGCGTGAAACACCTGTCATTCGAACAGGATAAGACGAAACAGGCAGCCGATGCGCCGCAATCCGGGCTGATGTCCCGCCTGCGCGACGCGATCACCGGGCTGCTGCGGAAGGACCGGGCTCATGTCTAACCTCAAGAAAATCAGCATCGACGGCATCGAGGTCGAGGTGGATGGCGCGATGACCATCATCCAGGCCGCCGAAGTGGCGGGCGTGGAGATTCCGCGCTTCTGCTATCACGAACGCCTGACCATCGCCGGAAACTGCCGCATGTGCCTCGTCGAGGTTGTGGGCGGCCCGCCGAAACCCGCCGCCTCCTGCGCGATGCAGGTCCGCGACCTGCGCCCCGGCCCGAATGGCGAGGCGCCGGTGGTCAAGACCAAGTCGCCCATGGTCAAGAAGGCCCGCGAAGGGGTGATGGAGTTTCTGCTGATCAACCACCCGCTCGACTGCCCGATCTGCGATCAGGGCGGCGAATGCGATCTGCAGGATCAGGCTATGGCCTATGGCGTGGATTTCAGCCGCTACCGCGAACCCAAGCGCGCGTCGGATGACCTGAACCTCGGCCCGCTGGTCGCCACCAAGATGACGCGCTGCATCTCCTGCACCCGCTGCGTCCGCTTCACCACCGAAGTCGCAGGCATCACCCAGATGGGCCAGACAGGACGGGGCGAGGATAGCGAGATCACCAGCTATCTGAACGAAACCCTGTCCAGCAATCTGCAGGGCAACATCATCGACCTCTGCCCCGTGGGCGCGCTGACCTCGAAGCCCTATGCCTTCACCGCCCGCCCGTGGGAACTGACCAAGACCGAAACCATCGACGTGATGGATGCTCTGGGCAGCAACATCCGCGTCGATACCAAGGGCCGCGAAGTCATGCGCATCCTGCCGCGCAACCATGACGGCGTGAATGAGGAATGGATCTCCGACAAGACACGCTTCGTCTGGGATGGCTTGCGCCGCCAGCGTCTGGACACGCCCTATATCCGCGAGAACGGCAAGCTGCGTAAGGCTGGCTGGGGCGAGGCGCTGGTCGCAGCCGCTGCCGCGATCAAGGGCAAAAAGGTTGCCGGCCTGGTGGGCGATCTGGTCCCAGTCGAGGCGATCTACAGCCTGAAGACCCTGATCGAAGGGCTTGGCGGCAAAGTGGAATCCCGCACCGACGGCGCACGTCTGCCGATCGGCAACCGTTCCGCCTATGTCGGCTCTGCCGCGATCGAGGATATCGACAGCGCCAAGTCCATCCTGCTGATCGGCACCAACCCGCGCATCGAAGCGGCGGTTCTCAACGCCCGCATCCGCAAGGCTTGGCTGCATGGCGCGGCTGTGGCCCTTGTCGGGCCTGCGGTGGACCTGACCTATGATTACCACCACGCCGGCACCGACCGCGCCGCTTTGGTGGCATTGGTGGCCGAGGCGAAGAAATCCGCCCCCGATGGCAAGCCCGCCGTGGTGATCGTCGGGCAGGGCGCGCTGAACGAAGCCGATGGCGAGGCCGTCCTGTCGCAGGCCATGGCCCTGTGCGATGCGACCGGCGCAAAGCTTCTGGTCCTGCACAGCGCTGCGTCCCGCGTCGGCGCGATGGATGTGGGTGCCGTGACCGAGGGCGGTCTGGCGGCGGCAACCGACGGGGCCGAGGTGATCTACAACCTCGGCGCCGATGAGGTGGAAATCGCTCCCGGCCCCTTCGTCATCTATCAGGGCAGCCACGGCGACCGGGGCGCGATGCGCGCTGACATCATTCTTCCTGCCGCGGCATGGACGGAAGAAAACGGGTTGTTCGTCAACACCGAAGGTCGCCCGCAACTGGCCCTGCGCGCCGGGTTCGCACCGGGCGAGGCCAAGGAAAACTGGGCGATCCTGCGCGCCCTTTCGGCCGAACTGGGTGCAACCCTGCCTTGGGACAGCATGGCCGCGCTGCGGCAGGCGCTGGTCAAGGCGCATCCGCATCTGGGCCGGATCGATGAGGTCGCCACGAATGTCTGGCAACCGCTGGAGGTGAAAGCCCCCGCCAAGGCCGATTTCCGCCTTGCGATCCGGGATTTCTACCTGACGAACCCGATTGCCCGCGCGTCAGCGCTGATGGGGGAACTGTCGGCCCTTGCGGCGGACCGTGCTCGCGTGGCACTTGCGGCGGAATGAAGTACAGCATGGCACACGCAATGGGCATGGCAGGAAGGGCAGGGGTCGCAGCAGCGGCTCTGGCCGCATGCACGCCCGCTGCCGATGTGTCCAGTATGGACAACTTCAATCCGGCCTATCAGGGGATCGAGACGATCCTTCTGGATGGTGATTTGGTGAATTTCCGCGTCGCCATGAAGGGCGCGCGGGACAATGCGGATGTGGAGGCCTATGCGCGCTGCGCGGCGGCCCAATATGCGCTGATCCGCGGCGCGGGTTTTGCGCGGCATGTGCGCACCACAGTGGCGCGCACAGGTGAAACTTGGCGGGGGGATGCGGTCTATACCATCTCTGCCGCCCTTCCGAAGGGCTTCAGAACCATCGACGCCGAAGTGACGGTGCGCGATTGCGGCTCGCTCGGGATACCGACGGTCTGAGGGAAAGGCATCATGAACGAATTCTTTGCAACAGGGATGGGGACGGCGGTTCTGGTGGCGGCGCAGACGCTGCTGCTCGTCGCCTTCGTGATGCTGTCGATGCTGTTCCTCGTGTATGGCGACCGCAAGATCTGGGCCGCGGTGCAGATGCGCCGGGGGCCCAACGTGGTGGGGCCATGGGGTCTGCTACAGACTGTGGCTGATGCCGCGAAATACGTGTTCAAGGAAATCGTCATCCCCGCCGGGGCCGACCGGCCCGTGTTCTTCCTCGCGCCGATGCTGTCCTTCGTTCTGGCGCTTATGGCCTGGGCGGTGATCCCCTTCGATGATGGCTGGGTGCTGGCCAATATCAACGTGGCGATCCTCTTCGTCTTCGCCATGTCCTCGCTGGAAGTCTACGGCGTCATCATGGGGGGCTGGGCGTCCAACTCCAAATACCCCTTCCTCGGCTCACTCCGCTCCGCCGCGCAGATGATTTCCTACGAGGTGTCGCTGGGCCTGATCATCATCGGCATCATCCTGTCGACAGGTTCCATGAACCTGTCTGCCATCGTGGCGGCGCAGGACGGGGATTTTGGCCTGTTCAACTGGTACTGGCTGCCGCACCTGCCGATGGTGGCGCTGTTCTTCATCTCGGCGCTGGCCGAAACCAACCGCCCGCCCTTCGACCTGCCCGAAGCGGAATCCGAACTCGTGGCCGGGTTCATGGTGGAATATTCTTCCACCCCGTTCCTTCTGTTCATGGCAGGCGAATACATCGCCATCTACCTGATGTGCGCGCTGATGAGCCTGCTGTTCTTCGGCGGCTGGCTGTCGCCGATTCCGGGGCTGGCTGATGGCTGGTGGTGGATGATCGCCAAGATGGCCTTCTTCTTCTTCCTCTTTGCGATGGTGAAAGCCATCACACCCCGCTATCGCTACGACCAACTCATGCGGATCGGCTGGAAAGTCTTCCTGCCCCTCTCGCTGGCCTGGGTGGTGATCGTGGCCTTTCTGGCGAAATTCGAAGTTTTCGGCGGCTTCTGGGCCCGCTGGACGATTGGAGGCTGAAGCCGATGGCAAACATCGACTGGAACCGTGCGACCCGCTATTTCCTGCTGCAGGATTTCTTCAAGGGTTTTGCCCTTGGGATGAAGTACTTTTTCGCGCCCAAGGCCACGCTGAACTATCCGCATGAAAAGGGCCCGCTCTCGCCCCGCTTCCGGGGTGAACATGCCCTGCGCCGCTATCCCAACGGCGAGGAACGCTGCATCGCCTGTAAACTGTGCGAGGCGATCTGCCCTGCGCAGGCCATCACCATCGACGCCGAACCGCGCGAAGATGGCAGCCGCCGCACCACCCGCTATGACATCGACATGACGAAATGCATCTATTGCGGCTTCTGCCAAGAGGCGTGCCCGGTGGATGCCATCGTCGAAGGCCCGAACTTCGAATTCTCAACCGAGACGCGGGAAGAACTGTTCTACGACAAGACCAAGCTTCTGGAAAACGGCGCCCGCTGGGAAGCCGAGATTGCCCGCAATCTGGAGATTGACGCCCCTTATCGCTGACCTGAACCGCCGGGCGCATCCCGCGCCCGGAACTGGAAAGAGCCAATGACCGACGATTTCGCCAAGATGTTTGAGGCGATGGTAAAGAGTGGAACGGAAATGGTGCGCGCCTTCAACCCCAACCTGGAAAACATCCAGGTCAAAGGCTTCGAAAGCCTCTTTCCCACCATGTCCAAGGACATGATGGAAATGTGGTTTGGGAAGACCTTCAACCGCGAAGGGCTGGATGCCAAGACGCGGCTGCTTGTCACCATCGCCGCGCTCACGGTATTGGGCGCGCAGGCGGAACCGCAGTTGAAACTGACTGTGCGCCACGCGCTGGAAGCCGGCGCCACCCAGCGCGAGATCGCCGAGGTGATCTGGCAGATGAGCATGTTCGGCGGCCTGCCCGCCATGCAAAAGGCGCTGGAGCTTGCCCAGTCCGTCTTTGCGGAAGTTGAGGAGAAAGACGCATGACCGTCGCCGACTATGCCTTTTACGCCTTTGCCACCGTGGCAGTGACGGCCGGGCTTCTGGTCACCATAAGCCGCAACCCGGTGCATTCGGTGCTGTGGCTGATCCTCGCCTTCCTGTCGTCGGCCGGGCTCTTCGTGCTGCTGGGCGCGGAATTCGTGGCGATGCTCCTGATCATCGTCTATGTCGGCGCGGTCGCGGTGCTGTTCCTTTTCGTGGTGATGATGCTGGATATCGACTTCGCCGAACTGAAGGGCGAAATGGCGAAATACATGCCGCTCGGCCTGCTGATCGGGGTGATCCTGCTGATGCAACTGACGCTGGGCGTTGGGGCATGGGTGCAGGCCGATGGCGCGTTGGGCCTGCGGCAGGCGGTTGCACCTGATGCGGCGCAGGTGGAAAACACCAAGGCGCTGGGCCTGCTGATCTATGACAAATACATCTACCTGTTCCAGGCGTCCGGTCTTGTTCTGCTGGTCGCCATGATCGGCGCGATCCTTTTGACCCTGCGCCACCGCAAGGATGTGAAGCGCCAGAACGTGCTGCAACAGATGTGGCGCGATCCGGCCAAAGCCATGGAATTGAAGGACGTGAAGCCGGGGCAGGGGCTCTGAACCGGGGGCTTGGCCCCATCGACTGAAACAAGTGGCCGAAGGCCCGAGGGAACCGAAAATGGTTGGACAGTGGACGAACGGAAACGGAAAGACGCGCCTCTGGGCGGCGGCTTTTGGCTGTGCCGTGCTTCTTGCGCTGTCGGGCTGCATTTCCGATGATCAAGCCGTCGACATGGGCCTCGCCACAAAATGCGATGCCGATGGGGTGGTGGCCAAGCTGGGCGATCCGGCTGGCCGCTTCGTCACCCGCGCCAATACCGAGGTCTGCAAAGGGCCCCGCCGCGACAGCTATACTGAAACCACGCTCGATGTGATCGACTGCCGCAGCACCGCCACGCTGCGCGCAGGCGTCACCCGCTCCAGCGCCGATCAGGCACGTCGCGGCCCCGACTACGACAACACCGCCGTCGTGGAACAGGCCCGCCTGCGCCTGCGCGTTGGCCTGACAGATCTCGCCGGGACCGAGGCCGCGCTGCGCGCCGCAGGTGTTCCGGTCACGCTGCTGCCCGGTCAGGGCGCGGAACACTGCACAACTCTGGCCGCTTCGGCGGCCCAAACGAACTGATGGCGCAGCACGCGCCTTGAGGGACAAAGACGATGGTTGGACTTGAACACTACCTTGCAGTCGCTGCGACGCTGTTTGTCATCGGGATTTTCGGCATCTTCCTGAACCGGAAGAATGTCATCGTGATCCTGATGTCGATCGAGTTGATGCTGCTGGCCGTGAACATCAACCTCGTGGCGTTCTCGTCCTATCTGGGCGATCTGGTGGGGCAGGTCTTTACCATGTTTGTCCTGACCGTCGCCGCCGCCGAGGCCGCCATCGGCCTTGCCATCCTCGTCGTCTTCTTCCGCAACCGCGGAACGATCGACGTGGAAGACGTCAACGTGATGAAGGGCTGACCCGAATGGCAACGATCATCCTCTTTGCGCCGCTGATCGGCGCGCTGATCTGCGGCTTCGGCTGGCGTTTCATCGGTGAAAAGGCCGGGCAGATCATCACCACCGCGCTGGTCTTCCTTGCCGCCATCCTGTCCTGGGTCATTTTTCTGACGCATGACGGCGTGACCGAACAGATCGTGCTGATGCGCTGGATCGAAAGCGGCACGCTGACCAGCGACTGGTCCATCCGGCTGGATCGTCTGACCGCCATCATGCTGGTGGTGATCAACTCGGTCTCGGCGCTCGTCCATCTCTACAGCTTTGGCTACATGGCGCATGATGACAACTGGCGCGATGATGAACCCTACCGCGCCCGGTTCTTCGCCTATCTGTCCTTCTTCACCTTCGCCATGCTCATGCTGGTGACATCGGACAACCTGATCCAGATGTTCTTCGGCTGGGAAGGGGTGGGGGTCGCCTCCTACCTGCTGATCGGCTTCTACTACAAGAAACCCTCGGCCAATGCCGCCGCGATCAAGGCCTTTGTAGTGAACCGTGTCGGGGATTTCGGCTTTGCTCTCGGCATCTTCGCGCTCTACTTCCTGACCGACTCCGTCAGCTTTGACGTGATCTTCGCCAAGGTGCCGGAGTTGGCGGAAACCAACCTCACCTTCCTGTGGGGGGAATGGAACGCGGCGAACCTGATCGGCGTGCTATTGTTCATCGGGGCAATGGGCAAATCGGCACAGCTGTTCCTGCACACCTGGCTGCCCGACGCGATGGAGGGGCCGACGCCCGTTTCCGCCCTGATCCACGCGGCCACCATGGTGACGGCGGGGGTGTTCCTCGTCTGCCGGATGTCGCCGCTCTATGAATACGCGCCGGACGCATCGACCTTCATCACCGTGCTGGGCGCCACCACCGCCTTCTTCGCCGCGACCGTGGGTCTGGTGCAGAACGACATCAAGCGGGTCATCGCTTATTCGACCTGCTCGCAGCTTGGCTACATGTTCGTGGCCGCAGGCGTTGGCGTCTATTCGGTCGCCATGTTCCACCTGTTCACGCACGCCTTCTTCAAGGCGATGCTGTTCCTTGGCGCAGGGTCGGTGATCCACGCCACCCATCACGAACAGGACCTGCGCAACTATGGCGGCCTGCGGAAGAAGATCCCGCTCACCTTCTGGGCCATGATGATCGGAACTCTGGCCATCACCGGGGTCGGCATTCCGCTGACGCATTACGGCTTTGCCGGGTTCCTGTCCAAGGATGCGGTGATCGAATCCGCCTATGTCGGCAGCGACTATGCCTTCTGGCTTCTGGTGGCCGCCGCGGGGATGACCAGCTTCTATTCCTGGCGCTTGATGTTCATGACGTTCTACGGCGAAAGCCGCGCGCATGGGCATGGTCACGGCCATGGTGCCCACGGCCATGATGATGATCATCACCACGAACCGCATGAAAGCCCCACCGTTATGCTCGTCCCGCTGGGTGTTCTGGCGCTGGGGGCGATGTTCTCGGGCATGATCTGGTACAACGTGTTTTTCGGGGAAGAGGCCAAGGTCCGCGCGTGGTTCGGCCTGCCGGTTGCGGAACACTCAGCAACCGAAGGCGGCCATGCTGAAGGCGCGGCTCATAGCGCAGACACCGCCACCGAAGGCACCGCCACCGAAGGCACCGCCGCCGAAGGCGCTGCTGCCGAAGGCACCGCCGCCGCAGACACCGCAACCGAAGGCGCGGCCGCAACGGACGAGTCGCACGCCGCCACCGCGACCGAGGGCGAACACGGCGAGGCGCACGCCTTCCCGCAGCCGCTGCCGGGGCAGGGGGCCATCTTCATCGGCCCCGACAACCACGTCCTGCACGAGGCGCATTTGGTGCCGAAATGGGTGAAGGTTTCCCCTTTCGTCGCCATGGTTCTTGGCTTCCTGCTTGCCTTCCAGTTCTACATCCGCCGCCCCGACCTGCCCGGCAAACTGGCCGAACAGCAGCGCCCGCTGTACCTGTTCCTTCTGAACAAATGGTACTTTGACGAGCTGTATGACTGGGTCTTCGTGCGCCCGGCGAAATGGCTGGGCGGGTTCCTCTGGAAAAAGGGGGACGGCACGGTCATCGACGGGTCCATCAACGGGATCGCCATGGGGATCATCCCCTTCTTCACCCGGCTCGCGTCCCGCGCGCAATCCGGCTACCTGTTCCACTACGCCTTTGCCATGGTTCTGGGCATCGCCGCCCTGATCACCTGGATGACGCTCTTGGGGGGCGCGAACTGATATGGAAAACCTGCTCTCCATCATCACCTTCATCCCTGCGGTCGCGGCGGCCATCCTTGCGCTCTTCCTGCGCGGCGATGATCCGGCGGCGCAGCGCAATGCCAAATGGCTGGCGCTTCTGGCGACAACGGCGACCTTCCTTGTGTCGCTCTTCGTGCTGTTCGGCTTTGATCCGCAGGATACCGGCTTTCAGTTTGTCGAAGAATACGACTGGATCCTCGGCCTGAAATACAAGATGGGCGTCGACGGCATCTCGGTTCTGTTCGTGATGCTGACCACCTTCCTGATGCCCTTGACCATCGCCGCCTGCTGGGAAGTAGAAACCCGCGTCAAGGAATACATGATTGCCTTCCTGATGCTGGAAACGCTGATGCTGGGCGTGTTCTGCGCGCTCGACCTCGTGCTGTTCTACCTGTTCTTCGAGGCTGGGCTGATCCCGATGTTCCTGATCATCGGCATCTGGGGTGGCAAAGAACGCATCTATGCGGCCTTCAAGTTCTTTCTCTACACCTTCCTCGGGTCCGTCCTGATGCTGGTCGCGATGATCGCGATGTACATGGATGCGGGAACCACCGACATCCCGTCGCTTCTGGTCCACAATTTCGGGTCCGAGGATATGCAGGTGCTGGGCATCCACGTCGTGGGTGGCCTGCAAACCCTGCTCTGGCTGGCCTTCTTTGCCAGCTTCGCGGTGAAGATGCCGATGTGGCCCGTCCATACCTGGCTGCCCGACGCGCACGTTCAGGCCCCGACTGCCGGGTCGGTCGTGCTGGCCGCGATCCTGTTGAAGATGGGCGGCTACGGCTTCCTGCGCTTCTCGCTACCCATGTTCCCGGTTGCCTCCGACCTTCTCGCCCCGCTGGTGCTGTGGATGTCGGCCATCGCCATCGTCTACACCTCGCTGGTCGCATTGGCGCAGAGCGACATGAAGAAGCTCATCGCCTACTCCTCGGTCGCCCATATGGGTTATGTCACGATGGGCATATTTGCCGCAAACCAGCAGGGCATCGATGGCGCGATCTTCCAGATGATCAGCCACGGCTTCATCTCGGGCGCTCTCTTCCTCTGTGTGGGCGTGATCTATGACCGGATGCACACCCGCGAGATCGATGCCTATGGCGGCCTGGTGAACCGGATGCCGGCCTATGCGCTGATCTTCATGTTCTTCACCATGGCCAATGTGGGCCTTCCCGGCACGTCGGGCTTCATCGGTGAATTCCTCACCCTGATGGGCGTGTTCCAGGTCAACACCTGGGTCGCCGCCGTGGCCACCACCGGGGTGATCCTGTCCGCAGCATATGCGCTCTGGCTCTATCGCCGCGTGGTGATGGGCGAGCTGATCAAGGAAGCACTCAAATCGATCACCGACATGACCCGCCGCGAAAAGGCGATCTTCGCGCCACTTGTGGTTATGACGCTGCTCTTGGGCATCTATCCGGCGCTGGTCACTGATATCATCGGCCCCTCGGTCGAGGCGCTGGTCACCGACTATCAGGCTGCGATCCCCGCTGACGCGGGCGACACGCAGCTTGCGAATAACTGAAGGAACGCGTCTGATGACCCCGCAAGATTTCTCCACCGTCCTGCCCGAGGTCGTGCTGGCTGCTTTTGCCATGGGCGCGCTGATGTTCGGCGTCTATACCAGCAAGGACAAGGTCGCCCCGCTCATCAGTTGGGCCACGGCAGGGCTGTTTCTGGCGCTGGCGCTCTGGATCGGCGCGGGCGGTGAGGGCGAACGCGTGGCCTTTGGCGGCATGTTCATCGACGATCCCTTTGCCCGCTTTGCCAAGGTGATGATCCTCGTCTCTGCTGCCGCCGTGCTTATCATTTCACAGGATTACATGATCCGCCGCGATCTGCTGCGCTTTGAATACCCCATCCTGCTGGCGCTTTCGGTCGTGGGCATGATGATGATGGTCTCGGCTGGCGATCTGATGGCGCTGTATCTGGGCCTCGAACTGCAATCGCTGGCGCTTTATGTCGTCGCTGCCATCCGCCGCGACAATCTGAAGTCGACGGAGGCCGGGCTGAAATACTTCGTCCTTGGTGCGCTCTCCTCGGGCATCCTGCTATATGGCGCCTCGCTGACCTATGGCTATGCTGGAACCACGCTGTTTTCGGGCATCCTGTCGACGCTGGAAAACGGCGCTCCGCTGGGGCTCTTGTTCGGGCTGGTGTTCATGCTGGCGGGGCTTGCCTTCAAGGTCTCTGCCGCACCGTTCCACATGTGGACGCCCGATGTGTATGAAGGCGCACCCACCCCGGTGACCGCCTTCTTCGCCACCGCCCCCAAGGTTGCCGCCATGGCCTTGCTGGCGCGGCTGACATGGGATGCCTTCGGCTCGATCCCCGGCGACTGGTCGCAGGTACTGGCGGCCTTCGCCGTGATCTCGATGTTCCTCGGTGCCGTGGCCGCCATCGGCCAGCGCGACATCAAGCGTCTGATGGCCTACTCCTCCATCGCCCATATGGGCTATGCGCTGGTGGGCCTGGCCGCAGGCACGGCCGAAGGCGTGCAGGCCATGCTGATCTACATGGCGATCTACGTCACCATGAATGTCGGCACCTTCGCCTTCATCCTATCGATGGAAAGGGACGGTCGCCCCGTCACCAGCATCGACAGCCTGAACAGTTTCGCCAAGAAGGAACCGCTCAAGGCGCTGGCCATGCTGGTCTTGATGTTCAGCCTTGCGGGGGTTCCGCCCATGGTCGGCTTCTTCGGCAAGTTCTACGTGCTGAAGGCCGCGGTCGATGCCGACATGGCCTGGCTGGCACTGGCTGGGGCGGTGGCCTCGGTCATCGGGGCCTTCTACTATCTGCGTATCGTGTTCTTCATGTATTTCGGCAAGGAGAACGACGGTATGGAATCCCGCATGGCCCCGGCACAATGGGCGATGCTGGTGGCCGTGGCCGTGATCATGGTGGCCGGGATCGTGAACCTGTTCGGAATTGAACCCGCAGCCGCCATCGCGGCGGAAGCCCTTGTCCGGTAACGCCCCCTGGCCCGAGGGGGTGGGTCGCCACGTCCTCGACACGGTCGACAGCACCAATGCCCATGCCTTCCGCATGGCCCCGCACCAGCCGGGGCCGTGCTGGTTTCTGGCGGGCGAGCAGACCGCCGGCCGAGGCCGCCGCGCCCGCGCTTGGGCCAGTCCACGCGGGAATTTTCACGCAACGCTTCTGCTGCACCCCACCGAACCCGCCGCCACTGTGGCGCTGCGGTCCTTCGCCGCCGCGCTGGCGCTGCGCGATGCCTTTGTCGCCCTGACCGGTCTGCCGCAATCCTTCGCGCTGAAATGGCCTAATGACGTGCTTCTGAATGGCGGCAAGGTGGCGGGCATCCTCTTGGAAAGCGCTGGCGCGGGGCAGGGGGTGGCGCAACTGGCCATCGGCATCGGCGTCAACCTCATCGCCGCCCCTGACGCTTCACAGGTGGAACCCGGCGCGCTGCCGCCTGTGTCGCTACTGGCAGAGACTGGCATGCGCGTTACGCCAGAGGCGTTTCTCAACGCTCTCGCCCCCGCCTACGCGGCATGGGAGCAGACCTTCACCCAACAGGGCTTCGCCCCTCTGCGCCGCGCCTGGCTGGACCATGCCGCCCGTCTGGGCGAGCCGATCCGCGCCCGCACGGGAACAGAAACCCGTGAAGGCATCTTTGAGGCCATCGACGAAACGGGCGCATTGATCCTGCGCCAATCCCACGGCTCTGTCGCCATTCCGGCGGCGGAAGTGTTCTTCTGACAACGGGGAAACCACATGCTCCTCGCCATCGATTGCGGCAATACCAACACCGTCTTTTCCATCTGGGACGGCGCGCGCTTCATCGCCACATGGCGCATCGCGACCGATCACAAACGCACGGCGGATGAATACTTCGTCTGGCTGTCGTCGCTGATGATGCTGACCAAGACCGAAGCCACGATCACCGACGCCATCATTTCTTCCACCGTGCCGCGCGTGGTGTTCAACCTGCGAGTCCTGTGCAACCGCTATTTCGATTGCCGCCCGCTGGTCGTGGGCAAACCCGAATGCCGCCTTCCCGTGATGCCCCGCGTCGATCAGGGCACGACTGTCGGCCCCGACCGGTTGGTGAACACCGTGGGCGCGCATGATCGCCACGGCGGCGATCTGATCGTCGTCGATTTCGGCACCGCCACCACTTTCGATGTCGTCGATCTGGACGGGGCCTATATCGGCGGCGTCATCGCCCCCGGCGTGAACCTGTCGCTTGAGGCGCTGCATATGGCCGCCGCTGCCCTGCCGCATGTGGACATCAGCCGTCCAACCCGCGCCATCGGAACGAATACGGTGGCCTGCATGCAATCTGGCGTATACTGGGGCTATATCGGCTTGGTCGAGGGCATCGTGCGCGAAGTGCGCAAGGAACGCGACCGTCCCATGAAAGTTATCGCGACCGGGGGCCTCGCCTCCCTGTTCGCGCAGGATACCGAACTATTTGACAGCGTCGAAGATGACCTGACCATGCATGGCCTGATGCTCATCGACCGTTACAACAAGGAAATGGAAACCGCATGACTGCAAACCGGCTGATCTACCTTCCCCTCGGCGGTGCCGGGGAGATCGGCATGAACGCCTATGTCTATGGCTATGGCCCCGCCGGCAAGGAACGCCTGATCCTTGTCGATATGGGCGTCACCTTCCCGGACATGGATTCAACGCCGGGTGTGGACCTTATCCTTCCCAATCTGGGCTGGCTGGAAGACAATCTTGACCGGTTGGAAGCCATCTTCATCACCCACGCCCATGAAGACCATATCGGTGCTTTGGGCCACCTCTGGCCCAAATTGCAAAAGCCCGTCTATGCGCGCCGCTTCACCGCCACCATCGGACGGCTGAAATTCGAAGAACAGGGTCTGCCGGTTGAGATGATCCGCACCGTCCTGCCGCGCCCAGAAACGGTGACTGCCGGGCCGTTCAAGGTGCAGTTCGTGCCGGTCAGCCATTCCATACCCGAAAGCGCCGCACTGGTGATCGACACGCCCGCAGGCCGTATCGTCCATTCTGGCGATTTCAAGCTCGATCACAACCCAATCGTCGGCGAAGCCTGGGATGACGCCCGCTTCGCCGAGATTGCCGCCGAACGCCCGGTCAAGGCGCTGATGTGCGATTCCACCAACGTCTTTTCGCTGCATCCCGGCCGGTCAGAAAGCTCCATCCGCGAACCGATCCGTGAACTGGTGGCGGGTCGCGGCGGTCTGGTCGTGGCCACCACCTTCGCCTCCAACGTCGCCCGCCTGCGGACCCTGGCCGAAGCCGCCCGCGCGGCGGACCGGTCGGTCTGCCTGATGGGCCGCGCGATGAAGCGCATGGTTGCAGCGGCGGAACAATCCGGCGTGCTGACCGATTTCCCCCGCACCGTCAGCCCCGAAGATGCCGCCAGCGTGCCGCGCGGCAATCTGATGCTGATCGTGACCGGATCGCAAGGCGAACGCCGTGCCGCCAGCGCGCAACTGTCGCGCGGCAAATATCTGGGGATGGAGATGAAGAAGGGCGATCTGTTCCTCTTCTCCTCCAAGACCATTCCCGGCAATGAGCGTGAGGTGCTGCGCATCGTCAACAACTTCTCGGAAATGGGGGTCGATGTGATGGATGATGGCGGTGGCCGCTATCACGTGTCGGGCCACGCCAACCGCCCCGATCTGGAGCATGTGCATCGCCTGCTGCTGCCCGATATCCTCATCCCGATGCATGGCGAACACCGCCACCTGCGCGAACATGCCCGCATCGGGGCCGAGGCGGGCCTGTCCACCGCCGTGGTGACAAACGGCATGATGGTCGATCTCAGCGGCGAGGCCCCCACCGTGGTGGGCCATATCGAAACAGGCCGCGTCTATCTGGATGGCAATGTCCAAGTTGGCGCGCTCGAAGGCGTGATCCGCGACCGCATCCGCATGGCACTGAACGGCCATGTCATGGTGACTGTGATCCTGGACGATGATGCCGAAGTGCTGGGCGACGCCTGGGTCGAAATCATGGGTCTGTCCACCAAAGGCCGGTCCGGCCCATTGGCCGAAACGATGGAGGCCGATCTGGCCCAGTTCCTGAATGGGGCAGGGCGCAAGATCCTGCGCGACGACGATAAACTGGACGAGGCGCTGCGCCGCATCGTGCGGCAGGTGTCGATGGAAGAGATCGGCAAGAAGCCCGAGGTGACGGTCGTCGTCAGCCGGTTGATGGCCGAATAGGGCAGAGAATCTTCAGTCTCAAATAGAAAAGGCCCCGGCGAGCGGGGCCTTTTCCATATCCATCAGGTCTGCCTCAGCTTTCGGTGCCGGTGACAGCCATTTCTTCTTCGGCTTCTTCCTGCGGCGCGCTGGCGATTTTGAAGCTGCGCAGGATGAAGTCCGGCACATGGTCGCCCATGCCTACAACCGGCGGGCCGCTGCGATCATCGCGCTGACCACCGCGACGGTCATCCCGGCGGTCATCGCGGCGTTCACGGCGATCCTCGCCACGACGTTCATCCGTGCGCCCGTCAGAGCGACGATCATCGTCACGCCGAGGACGTTCTTCGCGGCGCGGTTGAACAACCGGCGCTTCGACTTCGACCACTTCCACCACGTCTGCAACGACGGGTGCTTCCACCCGCGCCTCGCGCGGTGCGCGCTCTTCACGCCCACCACCGCTGCGGCTGCGGCTGCGATCCCGCCCTTCGTTGCGGTCACGGCCCCCGCGTGAGCTGCGCTCTTCACGCGGCCGATCAGAGGATTCGCCTGTCAGATCAAGCCCCTCAGGAACCTCGCCCCGCGGGATCGGCATCTTCACAAGGCTTTCGATGGCCGACAGGTATTTCTCATCCGACGGCACGGCAATCGTATAGGCCTTGCCCAAACGCCCTGCGCGGCCCGTCCGACCGATGCGGTGGACGTAATCCTCCGGATGGCTCGGCACGTCGAAATTGAACACGTGGCTTACGGCCGGAATATCCAGCCCGCGCGCCGCCACGTCCGAAGCGATCAGCAGATGGACCGATCCATCCCGGAAACCGTCCAGCGTTCGGGTACGAACCGACTGATCCAGATCGCCATGAATAGGCGATGCATTGAATCCATGCGACTTTAGCGACTTGGCCACCACGTCCACATCCATCTTGCGGTTGCAAAAGACGATGGCATTTGTGCAGCTTTCGCCCTCTGCCTTGATCAGCGCCCGCAAAACGGCGCGCTTTTCGGTAAAGCTGCGATCCTTGCGCGACGGTGTGAACTGGATCAGCTTCTGCTCGATGGTGGTCGAGGCAGTGGATTGCCGTGCCACTTCGATCTTTGCCGGGTTCGACAGGAAGGTGTTGGTGATCCGCTCGATCTCCGGCGCCATGGTGGCGCTGAAGAACAGCGTCTGGCGCGTGAAGGGCGTCAGTTGGAAGATGCGCTCGATATCGGGGATGAACCCCATGTCCAGCATCCGGTCGGCCTCATCCACGACCATGATCTGCACGCCGGTCAGCAAAAGCTTGCCGCGCTCGAAATGGTCCAGCAGGCGGCCGGGTGTCGCGATCAGCACGTCAACGCCGCGGTCGATCAGCTTGTCCTGTTCTCCAAAGGATACGCCGCCAATCAGCAGCGCCTTGGTCAGCTTGGTATGCTTGGCATAGGTGTCAAAGTTTTCGGCCACCTGCGCGGCCAGTTCCCGCGTCGGTGCCAGCACCAGACTGCGTGGCATCCGGGCGCGGGCACGGCCTTGGCCCAGCAGCGTGACCATCGGCAGCACAAAGCTGGCGGTCTTGCCGGTACCGGTCTGGGCAATGCCCAGAACATCGCGCCCTTGCAGTGCATGAGGGATGGCCTGCGCCTGAATAGGCGTGGGGGTTTCATAGCCCGCTTCCGCAACGGCCTGAAGTACGCGCGGGTCCAGCGCGAGATCGGAAAATTTGGTCATAAGCGTCCTTGTAGATGCGGGATCGGCCCGCAAAGATGAAGGGACGCTGCTGTCCGGGCGTCCCGGCGTCAAGGGTGGGTTTTCCACCTGTCGCGCGTGTAGCTGAATTCCGGCTCTGGGTCAAGGTTCCCCACGGAAAGCGCGGGCCTGTCCCGCAAAGGGAACACTCAGTGATCCAGTGTCGCAAAGGCCAACGCGACGAACCAAAGGGAATTACAAAGTCACTCGGTCCTCGTTGCACCGGACGGCTGTAAACTTCCGCCTAAGCTGAGCTTCTAGTACCGCAGTGATATGGTCTTCGCATGCAGGACAGGCCTATTGACGGTCTGACCACAACCCGCAGGAAGCGCCATGTCATTCGAACGTCTGACAAAGAAAATCCACTCCTGGCTGGGTGTGTTGATCCTGCCGTGGGTCGCCGCGATGGGGTTTACTGGCCTTTACATGAACCATGACGACCTGATCCTGTCGATGTTTCCGACCGCGCATTACGATGCGACGCTTTTCGACAGCGCTCTGCTTGCCCGCTCGACGGACGAGACGGCGGCGGAAGAGGTCGCTGCCCGCCTTGCGCCAGGGGAAGACCTCTTTCTGGATGAGGCGGCAACTTCCTTTCACGACCGAAGCGTATTCACATTCGAAGGCGAAAGCTCCGATGTGATGATCGATCGTGCCACCGGATTTGGCTGGGTCGACAGCCGCTATCTGACCCAAACCTTCGCGCCAGATGGAACACGCCTGCACAGCCGTATCCGGTGGTCGCGTGTGCTGTCGTCGATCCATGAACGCGGTTGGGTGGGCAACAGGTTCGGCACCTGGCTTGCCGATATCACGGCTTGCGCCTTGGTCCTGTTCGGCCTGTCCGGACTGATCTTGTTTGCCATGCCACGTCTGCGCCGCAGGCGCAACCGCCGCGCCAGATTGGGCCAGCACCCCCCGCAGCAGGCGGTGGGGCGCTAGGGATCAGACCATCATTTCCTTGGTCGCCGTCAGCTTCAGCAAGGGATAGTCACGCTCGACCCGGTCGATGTCCCATTTCAGCCGCGTTAGATAGACCATGTCGCCGTCATTGTCGGTGGCGATATGGCCCTTGTTGACGTTGACGAAGCGGTCCACCTCATCCTTTGGACCCGCCACCCAGCGGGCCGATGTGAACTGTGACGGTTCAAACCGCACGGGCAGGCTGTATTCCTGCTCGATTCGGCTTGCCAGAACCTCGAATTGCAGCGCCCCCACAACGCCCACAATAAACCCAGACCCGATCATTGGCTTGAACACTTTGGCCGCGCCTTCTTCGGCGAACTGCATCAGCGCCTTTTCCAGATGCTTGGCCTTCATCGGATCGCCCGCCCGCACCCCCTGCAGCAGTTCCGGCGCAAAGGACGGGATGCCGGTGAACCGCAGCGCCTCGCCCTCGGTCAGCGCATCACCGATCCGCAACTGCCCGTGGTTCGGGATGCCGATAATGTCGCCTGCCCAAGCCTCTTCGGCCAATTCCCGGTCAGCGGCCAGAAACAGCACCGGGTTCGACACCGCCATCGGCTTCTTCGACCGTACATGGAGTAGCTTCATCCCGCGTTCAAAGTGACCGGAAGCCAGTCGCACAAAGGCCACTCGGTCGCGGTGCTTAGGGTCCATATTGGCCTGCACCTTGAAAACAACGCCGGTCACGGGCTGCTCTTCCGGCGCGACCTTGCGCGTCGCGGTGGGCTGCGGCTGCGGTTCGGGGCCGTATTTCCCGATCCCGTCCATCAATTCCTTCACCCCGAACGAATTGATCGCCGACCCGAACCAGATCGGCGTCATCGACCCGTTCAACAGGGCGTTGCGGTCAAAGGCGGGCAGCAGTTCGCGCGCCATCTCCAGCTCATCCCGCAGCTTAGCCAGCAGGTCGGCCGGCACATGCTGCGCCAGATTCGGATCGTCTAACCCGTTGATCTGGATGGTTTCCGCCACCCGGTTCCTGTCGGCCCGGTCCATCAGTTCCAGCCGGTCATTCAGGATGTCATAGCACCCCAGAAACTCGCGCCCCTGACCGATGGGCCAACTGGCGGGCGATACGTCTATGGCCAGATTTTCCTGAATCTCGTCAATTATCTCGAACGTATCCCGCGCCTCGCGGTCCATCTTGTTGCAAAAGGTCAGGATCGGCAGGTCACGCAGACGGCACACTTCAAAAAGCTTGCGCGTCTGGCTTTCCACACCCTTGGCACCATCGATTACCATCACGGCGCAATCGACGGCGGTCAGCGTTCGATAGGTGTCCTCGGAAAAATCGCTGTGACCGGGTGTATCCACCAGATTGAACCGATAGCTGCCGAAATCGAACGACATGGCGCTGGCGGAAACGGAAATCCCGCGCTCCTGCTCCATCTTGATGAAGTCCGACCGCGTCCGCCGCGCTTCGCCTTTGGCGCGCACTTGGCCCGCCATCTGAATGGCCCCGCCGAACAGCAGGAACTTTTCGGTCAGCGTTGTCTTGCCCGCATCGGGGTGCGCGATGATGGCGAACGTCCGGCGGCGGGCGATTTCGGGCGGAAGGGTGGGGCGATTGTCCAGCATGACCGGGCATTAGCCGAAAGCGCGCGGCGCGTCCACTAGTGCGCCGCGCGCCCTTGCCGCACCGCCCCACGCCGGCTACCCATTGGAACAGAACCGGGAAAGGGAGACCGAGATGGATCTGGGTATCAGGGGAAAGCGCGCACTGGTCTGCGCCTCGTCCAAAGGATTGGGCAAGGGATGCGCCGAAGCACTTGCCGAGGCCGGGGTTGATCTGATCCTGAACGCCCGCGGGACCGAGGCGTTAGAGGCTACAGCAGCAACCATCCGCGCCCGCCACAACGTGAATGTCACCGCCATCGCTGCCGACATCACCACCGAGGAAGGCCGTTCCCGCGTGCTTGAAGCCGCCGCCGGGGTGGACATTCTGATCAACAATGCAGGCGGCCCACCCCCCGGCATGTGGTCCGACTGGACGCGCGACGATTTTATCCGCGCACTGGATGCCAACATGCTCACCCCCATCGCGCTGATGAAGGCGTTGCTGCCGGGCATGATCGACAAGCGCTGGGGCAGGGTGGTCAACATCACCTCGCAATCCGTCAAGGCCCCGATCCCGCAGCTTGGCCTATCCAATTCCGCCCGCGCCGGGCTGACCGGCTATGTCGCAGGCACCTCACGCCAGGTCGCGCAATATGGCGTCACCATCAACAACCTGCTGCCGGGCATCCACGCCACCGATCGCGCAACGTCGCTTGATCAGGGTGTGATGAAAGCCGAAGGCATCAGCATGGACGCGGCCCGCGCTCGGCGCGAGGCTTCCATCCCTGCGCGCCGCTATGGCGATCCGGGGGATTTCGGGTCGGCCTGCGCTTTTCTTTGTTCAGAGAAGGCCGGTTTCATCGTGGGGCAGAATATTCTGCTCGATGGTGGCCAGACGGTTGCCACGCTCTGATCGCAGGGCTGTGACATGTGCTTGGGGACGCTTGCCCCCGACGGGCCTGCCTGCTACGGACATTTCCGATTAATTCGCTAGGGAACCGATGCCCGACACGCCCGTCCCCCGTCTAGTTGCCACCGGTTTGACCCGGTCCTTTGGGGGCGCGCCGGTGGTGGATAACGTGTCGCTGGACGTTGCGGCAGGGCAGGTGACCTGCCTGCTCGGCCCTTCGGGATGCGGGAAGTCTACGACGCTACGCATGATTGCGGGGGTTGAACGGCCCGATACGGGGTCGATCCGCATCGATGGCCATCTGGTCTGCGGCGACGGGGTGCTTTTGCCGCCCGAAGCGCGGTCTGTCGGGCTGATGTTTCAGGATTTCGCCCTTTTCCCGCATCTGACCGTGGCGCAGAACGTAGCCTTTGGCCTGTCCGGTGACCGCGCGGCCAAGGCGCGGCGCGTGGACGAATTGCTGGAACGGGTGAACTTGACCGGCTACGGCCCCAAACATCCGCATCAGCTTTCAGGTGGCGAGCAGCAGCGTGTTGCATTGGCCCGCGCCTTGGCCCCCCGGCCAAGGGTGATGCTGATGGACGAACCCTTTTCAGGCCTCGACAACCGTCTGCGTGACGGCATCCGCGACACCACGCTTGAGGTGCTGAAGGAAGAAGGAACCGCCGTCCTACTGGTGACCCATGAGCCGGACGAAGCGATGCGCATGGCCGATGAAATCGCCCTCATGCGTGGCGGCCGTATCGTGCAGCGCGGCGCGCCTTACAACATCTACAACGCCCCGGTCGATAAGGATGCCGCCGCATTCTTTTCGGATATCAACGTCATACGCGGTACTTGTCGCGGCGCACTGACCGACACACCCTTTGGCGCCTTCCTCACCCCCGGCTATCCCGACGGGGCCGAGGTTGACATCATCATCCGCCCCCAACACTTGAAAATCGACTTCGACCGCGGGGGTCGTGGCCCCAATCCCACTGCGCAGGATGGCACGGCCGCGCGCGGCACGCTCCAACGCGCCCGCTATCTGGGCCGCGAAAGCCTTGTCGATTTCCGGATGGATCATGATGGATCGATCCTTACCGCGTCAGTCCCCGGGGTGTTCCTGCCCAAGCCCGGTACCGCGCTCTGGCTGATGATCCGCCGCGACCGGTGCTTCGTGTTTCCGGCTGGTCGCTGATCGCGGTCAGGCTTCCGCCTCAATCCCCGCCTGTGGCATCAGCGTGGCCACCTTCGTCAACAGCGCCCGCGCCGCCCTTGCGCGGGGATTGGCCTCATCCTCGGCCACATGGCGCAGCCCCTCGACCAGCGCCTCCAGCTCATCTGCCGTCATCAGCGTGGGTGGCAGCATCAGGGGGGACCGCAGGATATAGCCCAGCCCCCGCTCCCCCTCGACCGGCAGGCCGGTGCGCGACATCACCGCCATGTCGCGCCACACCGTGCGGGTGGACACGCCCACCGCCGCCGCCAGTTCCGCCGCCGTATGCAGCCGCCCATCCCGCATGATCTGGATCAGGTCGTAAAGCCGATCATCCCGTTTCATCTTGGCCAGTCCTTCCGGTGCTACTGACAAAATACTGTCAGTAGAGCGCGAACGAAACCCCATTCCCCTTTGAAGCGCCACGAAAGCGGGCCTAAACATCACCTTCAGAACGGGGATCGGGCCAACCTCTGGCCCTAACGTATGGAGCTGACCATGTTCAACAATATCGGCCCGATGGGCCTGATTTTGATCGCAGTCGTCGTGCTGGTGCTGTTCGGGCGCGGCAAGGTGTCGTCGCTGATGGGCGAAGTGGGCAAAGGCATCACCGCCTTCAAAAAAGGCGTAAGCGATGGCAAGGCCGAGATTGACAATGAAGTGGCCGATGTTGCCCGTGACGTGACGCCCGCATCGGCCGCGGAAAAAGACAAGGTCTGATATCCGGTCTGACGACTGGCGCAAGTTGACAGGACGGAGAGACAGGCATGGATTTCGGCTGGGCGGAATTGCTGGTCATAGGGGTGGTCGCGCTGATCGTGATCGGCCCCAAAGACCTGCCTGACATGTTCCGCACACTGGGGCGGTTTACGGCCAAAGCCCGAGGTATGGCCCGTGACTTCACACGTGCCATGGAACAGGCGGCCAAGGACTCGGGCGTGGATGAGGTTGCAAAAGACCTCAAGAACGTCACATCGCCCAAATCGATGGGGCTTGATGCCGTGAAAAGCGCGGCTGACCGGTTTGAAAAGTGGGATCCGCTGAAAAACGCGGCCAAACCCACCAGTCCGCCCGCAGCCCGCACGATCACACCGCCGCCGATGCCACCAACCCCCGCGATGACCGCTGCAGCCGTCGCTGCGCCTGCCGCCCCCGTAGCGGCAGCACCAGCCGAACCCAAGATCATGGGTCCGGCCACTGCGGCACTTGCCGAACAGCAGGCGCAACGCAAGGCCATTGCCGCGGAAGCCGCCGAAAAGCTGCGTGCCGTGGGCAAACCCGCAGCCGTCACCCCCGCCAAAGCCCCGGTGAAGACCAAGGCAGAACCGTCTCCAAAGACCGCGAAAGTGGTGGCAACCCCACCGCCGCCATCCGCCGCCGAAGCCAAGCCCGCCCGCAAGAAAGCCCCGGCGAAGGCCGGCGCAAAGACTGGCGAGGAATGACATGACAGCCAAGGAAGATATCGACGACAGCTCTGCCCCGCTGATCGAGCATCTGGCCGAACTCAGGAACCGTATACTGTATTCGCTGGCGGCATTTGTCGTGGCGATGGTGCTCTGTTTCACCGTCTGGAACCCGATCTTCAACTTCTTGACGCATCCGATCTGTGACGCCCTTTCAGAGCGGCAGCAGGATTGCGGCCTTGTTCTGATCAAGCTGCAGGAAGGCTTCTTCGTCGCCGTCCGCATTTCGGTGCTGGGTGGATTTGCCCTGTCCTTCCCGATCATCGCATATCAGATGTGGCGCTTCGTGGCCCCCGGCCTGTACCGCACGGAAAAGCAGGCCTTTCTGCCTTTCCTGCTCGCATCACCCATCATGTTCTTCATCGGCGCGGCCTTTGCTTACTACCTCGTGCTGCCGATGGCCTTCGATTTCTTCCTGAACTTCCAGCAGAATTTTGGTGGCGACCCGACCACAGGTGAGCTCGCCACCGATGCACCTGCCGGCATCGTGTTCCAAGGCTCGATGGAGCAGTATCTCTCGCTAACAACCAGTTTTGTGCTGGCCTTCGGCTTGTGCTTCCAGCTTCCGGTCCTGCTGACGCTGATGGGCAAAGCGGGGCTTGTGACCTCACGCGGGCTGGGCGCGATGCGCAAATACGCAATCGTCCTGATCCTTGTGATCGCCGCAATCGTCACGCCGCCAGATGTGATGTCGCAACTGATCATGTTTTGCGCGATCTACCCGCTTTATGAAGTGTCGATCTTCCTCATCCGCCGCATCGAAAAAAAGCGCGAGGCGCAGATGCGCGCCGATGGCACATGGATTGACGAAGACGAAGAAGACACCGAACCCGCGACCAAGGCATGACCGACGATCTTCTCGCCCGCATAGCCGCCGCTTTGGAACGGATGGCCCCGGCCCCAATGCCCGCCCCCGATTTCGGGGCTGAGGCTTTTGCCTGGCACACCGATCCCGACCGTCTGGAACCCGTGCGCCGCGTGTCGCGTGTGGACATCGGGCTTCTCATCGGCGTCAATCGCTCGCGTGATACGCTCTTGGAAAATACTCGCCACTTCGCGGCGGGGCTGCCCGCCAACAACGCGCTCCTTTGGGGTGCGCGGGGGATGGGGAAATCCTCGCTGGTCAAGGCTGTTCACGCGGCCATCCGTGCCGAAGGGCATGATCTGAAGATCGTGGAACTCTCGCGCGAAGACCTGCCCTCTGTCTCCCGCCTGCTGGCCCATTTGCGCGCCGCGGCCCCGCTACGGTTCATCCTGTACTGCGATGATCTGTCCTTCAGCCATGATGACCAGCATTACAAAAGCCTGAAGGCGGTGCTGGATGGCGGCATCGAAGGCCGCCCCGATAACGTGCTCTTCTATGCCACGTCGAACCGCCGCCATCTGATGCCGCGCGACATGATCGAAAACGAACGTTCTTCCGCGATCAACCCGTCCGAGGCAGTAGAGGAAAAGGTGTCGCTCTCCGACCGCTTCGGTCTCTGGCTGGGCTTCCACCCATGTTCGCAGGATGATTACCTTGACATGATCCGTGGTTATTGCGCCGCCCACGGCGTGACCATCGCGGAGGATCGTCTTTGGGCCGAGGCCATCGAATGGCAGGCCACGCGCGGCGGGCGGTCGGGCAGGGTGGCGTGGCAGTTCTTCTGTGACCTGGCTGCACGCGAAGGCATCCCGATCTGACCCCGACATAGCGCATCGCTTGCACCAGACCCCGGTCTGCACTATTTACGCGCTTCCCTTCACCAAACGGCCACTATGCTGACCGAGATCCTCATCGTCGTTGCCCTGATCCTGCTGAACGGGGTCTTGGCCATGTCCGAACTCGCTATTGTTTCGGCCCGTCCCGCCCGCCTCAAATCGCTCGAAGGCAAATCCATCGGCGCGGGCGCTGCCTTGCGGCTGGCCGAAGATCCCGGTCGCTTCCTGTCCACGGTCCAGATTGGCATTACAGCGGTGGGCGTCCTGTCGGGGGCCTTTTCCGGGGCCACACTGGGCGCGCGGCTGTCCGGCTGGCTGGTGGGGCAGGGCATGTCATCCGACCTTGCTTCCACCCTTGGCGTTGGCGGCGTCGTCATGGTGCTGACCTATCTGTCGCTGATCATCGGCGAACTGGTTCCGAAACAACTCGCCCTGCGAAACCCCGAAGCCGTCGCCATTCGCATGGCCCCGGCGATGCTGCTTCTGTCTCGCGTCGCGGCCCCCGTCGTCTGGTTACTGGATCGGTCGGGCAAGCTGATCCTGCGGCTGCTCGGTGCCTCTGGCGATGGCGGCGGCCGGGTGACCGAGGAAGAGGTGCACACCCTACTGACCGAGGCGCGCGCCGAAGGCTTGATCGAACATGAAGAACGCGAGATGCTGGCTGGCGTCATGCGTCTGGCCGACCGTTCCGCCCGCGCCCTGATGACGCCCCGACATGAAGTTCAGATGCTGGACCTGCACGCAACACCCGCCGAAACCGTCGCCGCGATGCGCCGCATCGGCCGCCCGCGTATGCCCGTGCGCAACCGGGAAACCGATGAGGTGGTGGGCATCATCACCTTAGCCGATGCTTTTGACGCGCTGTCCCGCCGCCAAAGCCTGGATCCCCAGCGCCTGCTGCGCGAAGTGCCGGTTGTATCAGATCAGGCCGATGCGCTGGACGTGATGGAAATCCTGCGCGCCTCGGCCCACCATCTGGCCTTGGTCTATGACGAATATGGCAACTTTGAAGGGATCATCACGTCGGGTGATATCCTTGAGGCCATCACCGGCACCGTGGCCACACAATCCGACGATGAACCCGCCTTGGTCGAACGGGAAGACCGCAGTCTGCTTGTCTCGGGTTGGATGCCTGCCGATGAATTCTGCGACCGTCTCGGGATCTCTCGCGATCTGGCCGGGGGATATGAAACCGTGGCTGGACTTGTTCTCAACCTGTTCGGCCGTCTGCCGACATTGGGCGAAATCACCGCCGCCGAAGGCTTTCGCTTTGAAATTGTCGACCTCGATGATCGACGGATCGACAAGGTGTTGGTCAGTCGGATCGCATGATCACGGCCGCAGCCAGGCCTGCACCGCTCCGCGCGAGTTGCGCTCATTCAGCACGAAACCCTGTTTGGACAGCAGCGCTGCGCATTCCTTCATGCCGTCCCGCCCGTAGACATCTTCATGAAACTCGGCCACGAAAACGCGCACCTGACCAAGATCGGCATGCCTAAGGAAATCCAGTTCACCCCCCTCAATATCCATCATGATCGTATCATGAGGAAAGGACGCGGCCAGATCAGCATACCGAAGCACCGGAACATTCACGACAACGCCCCTTCCTTCTTTCCGTTTGGTCAGTGACGACCCTAGAAAATTGCCAAGCACATGGAAATCGACCGTTTCCGGGGCGTCTGGATCAGACAATACAACGCAGTGTCGCAAGTCGATGATGTGATCCAAATCATTATGCTCATGCAACTCGCGGATGTGCGGGATCAACTTTGGATTTGCCTCCACGGATATCATTCCCACAGGGGAAAGATTCTTTGCAAGAACGGCACCCACGATGCCAGCCCCAGCCCCCAATTCCAGTATCCGCGCGCCTTTCGCAATGCAGGCCAGCCCGGCTGCAATTTCGCCAGCTTCATATCGACCCGAACCAATTGACCGAACCATCCCCTCTCCCAAATACGGAGATGCAGGCACTTCGACCGAATGACAGCGCGCAACAATCTCAGACATCTGCTGCCTCTGGCTACAAAACTATACTGCTTACTTCAGGAAGGGCATCGGATCGGTGCTCGCCGCACCACGCCGCACCTCGAAATGTAGGAAGGACGGGTTGCCCGACCGTACATTCGCGATGTTCTGGCCTTTGGTGACCGTGTCGCCTTTCTTCACCGTGATCCCCGCCACACCGGCATAGACCGTCAGCAATCCGCCCTCATGTCGGATCACGATGATCGGCGTCTGCGCCGTGTCCTGCGTGATCGCGGCCACCGTCCCTGCTGCCGCTGCTTTCACCGGGGTTCCGGCAGGGGCGGCAATGTCGATACCCTCATTCTTGGGTGGGGCATAACCGCGGATGATGTTTCCGTTGGCAGGCATGGCGAATTGAGCGGCGGACGCACTGGTCCGCGAATTGCCGAGATCGGGCGAGGCTGGCTTGTCCTTAGCCGCTTCCGCAGCGGGCTTCGTCACTTCATCCGGCAGCGGTTTCGCCGCAGATGGCGGCTCGGGTGTCGGCGAACCGGCACCCGGTGGGGTAACCACCTCCACAGGCCGGGCGGGCGGCTGCCCTGTCGGCGTCGGGATCATCAGATATTGGCCTTCGCGCACTTCCAACTGCGGGCCAAGCCCGTTCCAATCGGCCAGCGCGCGGGCCGAGACGTTATAGGTCCGGGCGATGGAAAATGCCGTCTCGCCACGCTTCACCTGATGCCGCGTCGGCGCCATGGCACCAAGGGCGCTGTCATTCGGGGCTGCCGCCGCAGGTTGCGCCGTGCTGTCCACCCTGTCCAATGCCGTCGTTGCGATGCTGGTCACACTGACCGCGCCCCCCCCGGCTGAGGGCAGCGGGGCTGCGGCCACTGTGCCGCCGCCGATCACTGCGCCTGTGCTCACGCCGCCGCCTGCCGCCGCCACGCGGCGCGGCAATGCCAGCACTTCGCCATCTCGCAGGGGCGCATTGGCCTGTATCGCGTTATAGCCGGCCAATTCTGCCGGGTTGATCCCGATACGCGCCGCCACACTGCCCACCGTATCGCCGCGCCGCGCTACGGCCACCTGATAGCCTGGATAGCTGATCACCCCGTTCGCATCCGGCATCGGTCGCGCCGCCGTGGCCTGCTGGGCCGCATCCGTGGTGTCCAGCGTGCTGGTCCCACCCCGGAAATCCCAATCCAGATCGGTCAGCATCCCCGGCTGCCCGCCCGTACAGGCAGAGAGTGTCACCAAGGCTGTCGTCAGTCCAAGGGCGCGCATCGTCAGGGGTGCGAAGGTCATGCTCTGTCTCTCTGCCGTCGTTCGGGTTGAAACCCCGAAGCCGTTTCCATTCATTCCGTCCCAAGCCCCTCGACCAGCGGCACGAAACGCACCGGTCGTAGCTCGTCGTAATCAAATCCGCTCTCGGTCCGCGTCACCTTGATCAGGCTTTGCACGGTATCCGACTGCCCAACAGGCAATACCATGATACCGCCGGTTTTCAATTGCGCCAATAGGGGGCCGGGGGGGTCTTCGGCGGCCGCCGTCACGATGATGCGATCAAATGGCGCCTGATCCGGCAGGCCGTAACTGCCATCACCCGTGATGGCGGTGATATTGGTCAGATCCAGTGCGCGAAAGATCGAATCCGCCTCGCGCACCAAACGGCGGTGACGGTCCACCGTGTAGACCCGCCGCGCAAGCTGGCTCAGGATCGCGGCCTGATAGCCAGACCCGGTCCCCACCTCCAGCACCTTGTCGCGCGGCTGCACAGACAGCGCCTGCGTCATGATCCCTACGATGCTGGGCTGGCTGATGGTCTGGCCACAGGCGATGGGCAGCGGCATGTCCTCATAGGCGCGTTCCGCAAACAACCCCCGCACGAAATGCCCCCGGTCGATGATCTCCATCGCCGACAACACCCGGTTGTCGGTCACGCCGCGTGACCGCAAGGAGTATAAAAATCGCATCTTCCGTTCAGCAGCGGACCCGTCTTCGTCAAAGTCCGCCCCTTCTGTCATACCAGCCGCGCCTCAAGATCCGTCAGCAGGTCATGCGCCGTCAGGTCTGCCCGCATCGGCGTGACCGATATGTAGCCCTCAAGGTTCACCGCCGCATCCGTGCCGGGCAGGGTGGGTGTCTGTTGCGGGCCGCCCTTGATCCAAAGATAGCGCCGCCCCGTGGGCGACAGCTGCGCCTCGGCACTGAACGCGGTGTCGCGCCGAAACCCCTGCGCCGCCACCTTCATCCCCTTCACTCGCGCGGCGGGCAAGGGTGGGAAGTTCACGTTGTAGAACACCCGGTAATCATCGCCTGTCCAAATCCCCTGCTCCAGCAGCGCGCGCACCACATCGGTGCCATGGCTGCGCGCCGTCTCGAACGGGTCCGCGAGACCATCCATCTCTGGCCCAAAGAACTGCGACAGCGCGATGGCCGGAATCCCCTGCAGCGCCGCCTCCATCGCCCCGCCGATGGTGCCGGAATAAAGAACATTCTCGGCGGAATTATTGCCCCGGTTCACCCCCGACAACACAAGATCAGGACGCGCGCCTTGCAGCACGTCATAGATCCCTGCCAGCACGCAATCCGCCGGGCTGCCCTCGGCCGCAAAACGGCGATCTTCCAGCTTGGCGATCATCATCGGATGGGTATAGCTGATGCAATGCCCCACGCCTGATTGCTCGAATGCCGGCGCTACGGTCCAGACTTCACCATTAGGCCCGGCGATATCCGCCGCGATCTCGGCCAGAACCTGCAACCCGGGGGCGTTGATACCGTCGTCATTCGTGATCAGGATGCGCATGCTCTGCCTTCTTTGCCTGCGTCCTGATTAGATCAGGGCGCAGGGGGCGGCAAGCGAAAGGCCCATCCCGGGGGACGCCGTCTTCATCCGTGTTACGTATGCTACTGTCCGGCCAAGCCGGACCTGTCACTCAACCAGCGCCACCGGGTCGGGCTCCGCAAGGAAAAATCCGTCCGGTGCAAACAGCACGCCAAGAATTGCCAGATAGGCCAGCAGGAAAAGCGCAATCGCAGCCGTCTGCGCCCGCTTGCCGGGTGCCTGAGCCATACGGATGCGGCTGTCACGGGTCATCGTCAGGGTCTTGGGCATGAGCAGTGCTCCTCCTTGTCGATTCCCTCGGACTCTACCCCATCACGCAATGTTTCGGGTTCTGAAATTTATGGCATAAGCGGAATAGCGTTCCCCTTGGCGGCAATCCGCCAAACGTTTTTCCGCTGCATCTGCAGCATTGCCCCCGCAGCGAAACATCCTTCTGCATCGCTTGCTGCGCCGCAGCGTCGCCGGCCAACAAAATCCGCATGAAAAAGGCGCCCGAAGGCGCCTGTTTCCCGTGCGATGCCCGTGCGATGCCCGTGCGATGAAGGTGAAGATCAATCCTTCGCGCGTTCCACATAGGAGTAGTCTTCGGTGTTGATCACGACCCGCACCCCGGCCCCGATATGCGGCGGCACCATCACGCGCAGCCCATTTGAGCAGATCGCAGGCTTATACGAAGACGATGCCGTCTGTCCCTTCACCACCGGTTCGGTTTCCGTGATCTCGACCACCACCCGTTGCGGCAGTTCCAGCGCAATCGCCACACCCTCAAAGGTACGTAGGTAAACCTTGATGCCCTCGTTCAGGAACACCTTGTCATCACCCACCACATCCGGCGTCGCAACAAGCTGTTCATAGGTGTTGGGCTCCATGAAGTGATAGCCTTCGCCGTCTTCATAAAGGAAGTCATACTCCCGCTCGTCCACCGTGGCCTTTTCCACCATCTCGGTGGTGCGCCAGCGTTCCGACACCTTCACCCCGTCGGAAATGCGGCGCATGTCGACGCTGGTGGTCGGCGTGCCCTTGCCGGGATGGAAGTTTTCGGCCTTGAGCACGGCATAAAGCTTGCCGTCCATCTCAACGACATTGCCCTTGCGAAGGGAAGAAGCGATGACTTTCACGGGGTCGTTTCCTTGCGGTTTCAGAAAGGCCCGCATAATCCAGCAGGCCATTGGCGCTGCACCTATCGCATCTTTCGCCAAATCTCAAACCGAAAGCGCCATGCTATGTCTAACCCTCTTGCGCAAACCCCATGGTGGCACCCAACCAGCCATGCCGACCGTCGGCCCCTACTGCTCGCGCGCAACCGCATCCAACAGGCCCTGCGCCGCTGGTTCGATGACCACGGTTTCACCGAGGTGGACCCTGCCGCCCTGCAAGTCTCTCCGGGGAATGAGGCGCATCTTCACGCCTTCACCACCGATGCCCTGTCCCATGACGGAACGGCGCGGCGGATGCATCTGCACACCAGTCCCGAATTCGCAATGAAGAAACTGCTCGCGGCGGGGGAAAGTCGGATCGCCGCTTTCGCCCATGTCTGGCGCAACCGCGAACGGGGCGCGCTGCATTCGCCCGAATTTACTATGCTGGAGTGGTATCGAGTCGGGAAAGACTACACCGTCCTGATGGAGGACACCGTCGCCTTTCTGCGCCTGGCAGCCACCACCGCAAATACGCCACTCCTTCGCTATCGTGATCGCACCTGTGATCCCTTCGCCCCGTGGGAACGGCTCTCGGTCGCACAGGCTTTCACCCGCCACGCAGGCATCGACTTGCTCGCCACCATCCATGCCGACGGCACCCCGAACCGCGACGCACTCGCTTCGCAGATGGCGGGGCAGGGGATGGCTGTCTCGCCCGATGACACCTGGTCCGACCTGCTCTCCAAAGTGCTGGTCGCCCATGTCGAACCGCACCTAGGCCTTGGCCACATCACCATCCTTGACCGCTACCCCGCCGCCGAGGCTGCCCTTGCCCGCGCCTGCACCGACGACCCGCGCGAAGCCGAGCGGTTTGAGGTCTACGTCTGCGGTGTCGAACTCGCCAATGGCTTTGGCGAATTGACCAATCCAACCGAACAACGCCGCCGCTTCCTACTGGAAATGGATGAAAAGGAACGCCTCTACGGTGAGCGCTATCCGATTGACGAGGATTTTCTGTCTGCGCTGGCCCATATGCCCCCCGCATCGGGCATCGCACTTGGCTTTGATCGGCTGGTCATGCTGGCGACAGGCGCACCGAGAATCGATCTGGTCCTTTGGGCACCCGTTGCCGAATGACTGGCGAAAAACCGCCGGTTTTCATGGGCTTGCAACAGTCACGCTGAAGATCCCCACATTGATGCCGCACGCGAAACAAAGCCACCGACCGACCTTCCGATGTTCGCGGAAAGCGGCATAAACCAAAGTTTATGCCAATAAACGGGGTGATCAAAGCGGGCCCATCTACCCTTTGGGCGGCTTGCCCGACTCGGCAAAGGCGCCCACCTTCGCTCCATGGTCGTCGGGTCAAGCTCTTGGTGGGGGCACGCCCCCGGCGGCTGTGACGGCAAGGAACGGACAACGCCCTTTATTCAGGCCAGTGCAATGCCGACAGTACATGACAATCAAGGCAGGACTACAGACGTGACAGCCCATCGCCCAGCACCCGCAGACCGCCCTCGTATCCTTGTGGTTGACGACGACGCCATTAATCGGCTCGTTGCGCGCGTGCTGATCGAAGCTCGCGGATATGAAGTGATCGAAGCCGAGGATGGCGACGCCGCCATCGCAGCCTTCGCTGCCACCGACGATATCGGTCTGATCCTGATGGATCTGTCTATGCCCGGCAAAGACGGCCTTGAGACGACGCGCTGGCTCCGTGCCCAATCGCGCCGGGGTTCCACTGTTCCCATTGTTGCCCTTACCCGTCACATCGATGACGACTCGCGCCGCAGCTGTTTTGATGCGGGCATGAACGGTTTCCTTCCGAAACCGATTTCTGCGACCGGCATCGAAAGCATCGTTTGCCTCGTCGGACACGGCGCCCCCCGCGCCCACGCCTGACAGCGTGCCGACATACCCTGGCCCGATCACCTGCAGCATGGTGGTCGGGTCCTTTTCTTTCCAACGCCAGTCTCGCGCTTTCCAGGCCTGATCACGGATTGATTGACGTACCTCAATCTTGCCGGGATAAAGGATCACCCTGATGTCAGGGGCAGGACGCAGGAATGACAAGACCCACTGTAAATGACATTGCCCGTGAAGCCGGGGTCAGCCTTGCCACGGTTGACCGTGTCCTGAACGCGCGTCCCGGCGTTCGCGAGAAAACCATCCTCGCCGTGAACGAGGCCATCTCGCGCCTGGGCTATGTGCGCGACCTTGCTGCCGCAAACCTTGCCCGCAGCCGGTCCTATCGCATGGTGGCGCTGTTGCCGGACGGGGGCGGTCAGTTTGTTCAGACCCTTGCCGACGCGTTGACCGAAGCCGCAGCCCTTGCCGCCGCTACCAGAACCGAACTGGATCTGCGCCGCTACCCAACGGAAGACATGCATGTGCTTTCCGCCATCCTCGCCGGGTTGCAGCCCGAAGATGTGGCTGGCGTCGCCCTGATGGCCCCCGAAACCCCTGTCATCCGCGATGCCGTGCGCGCTCTGCGAGGGCGTGGCATCCCGCTGGTGGCGATCGGGTCGGACCTGCCCAATACGGGCCGCGATCATTTCGTCGGCATCGACAGCCATGCTGCAGGTCGCACCGCAGGCGTTCTGATGGGGCGCTTCTGTCGGGGCTTGACGGGCAGGGTTCTGGTGATCGCCGACAGTATGCTTTTGCGCGACAGTATCGAACGCCGCCGCGGGTTTGATGAGGTGCTGCTTGCAGACTTTCCCACGCTGGATGTTCTGCCCACACTGGAAACCCACGGCTCTGCCGACACGCTACGGCGGGCAGTGGGCGCATGCCTCTCCGCCACCCCGGATGTGGTCGGCCTTTACCTCCTTGGGTCCGGCCATCGCGCTCTTGCGGCCTTGCTGCGCGACCGGGGGCTTTTGGGCCGTTTCGTGGTGATCGGGCACGAACTGACGCCGCATTCCCGTTCGGCCTTGCTTGCGGGGCACCTCGACGCCGTCATCGCCCAGAATCCCGGCCATCTCGCCCGGTCTGCGCTGCGCGTTCTGCGCGCCAAAGCTGACCGGATTCCAATCGACGAAGGGCAAGAACAACTGCGCATCGAAGTTGTGATCCGTGAGAACCTGCCGGTTGAACCTCGGGAAGAACAGCAGTCTGACGCCGCTTGATCATTGATAAATAAAGGTAATACCCCAATCTAAAGCGCCGCAAAAGAAAATGAGGAACGTACCTCAAAAACCAGTGGACAGATCAGCACATCCGCGCCTATCGTAACCTTAAAGAAGGCCCGGGGGCAGCACAGCCGTCCAAACGGGCACGATAACAAATCAATCTGAACCGGGAGGAACTACGATGAAGGCCAGACTTCTTGCCGCCTGTTCTGCGGCAGCCCTTTGCGTCGCGGGCACGGCATCCGCGCAAGACAAAGAACTCACCCTCTGCTGGGCAGCTTGGGATCCGGCTAACGCGCTGGTCGAACTGTCCAAGGATTTCGAAACCCAGTCCGGCATCAAGATGAACTTCGAATTCGTGCCATGGCCGAATTTCGCAGACCGGATGCTGAACGAACTTAACTCCGGCGGTCAGCTTTGCGACCTGCTGATCGGCGACAGCCAGTGGATCGGCGGTTCGGCCGAGAACGGTCATTACGTCAAGCTGAACGACTTCTTCGACAAGGAAGGCATCAGCATGGACGATTTCGCCCCGGCGACCGTCCGCGCCTATTCCACCTGGCCCAAGGGTGAGCCGAACTACTACGCGCTGCCCGCCATGGGCGATGCCAATGGCTGGTTCTACCGCAAGGACTGGTTCGCCCGTCCCGAAATTCAGGCCGAGTTCAAGGAAAAACATGGCCGCGATCTGGCCGAACCCAAGACACAGAAAGAACTGCTCGAAGTCGCGCAATTCTTCCAGGGTCGCGAGATTGACGGCCAAACCGTCTATGGCGCCTCGATCTTCACCGAACGCGGGTCGGAAGGCATCACGATGGGCGCCACCGGCGCGCTCTATGCTTGGGGTTTCAAATACGAAAACACCCCCGGCAAATACGATATGGAAGGCGCCGTGAACTCGCCCGAGGCGGTCGAGGCGCTGGAATTCTACAAAGAGCTTTACAAGACCGCCACGCCTCCGGGCTATGACAACGCCTATATGGAACAGTCGCTGGATGCCTTCAAATCCGGGCAGGTGGCGATGGCGATGAACTGGTTCGCCTTCTTCCCCGGCCTTTATGCCGATCCGAACACCGGGGGCGACAAGATCGACTTCTTCGTGAACCCAGGTCAGAACGTGGCTGCCTCCACGCTGGGCGGGCAGGGCATCTCGGTCGTCTCCTACACCGACAACATGGATGGCGCGCTGGCCTATATCAAATGGTTCGCCCAGCCTGATGTGCAGGCGAAATGGTGGTCGATGGGCGGCTATTCCTGCCACAACTCTGTGCTGAACGACCCCGGCTTCAAAGACAGCGCCCCCTTCGCGGGTGACTTCCTCGAAGCGATGGGCGGCGTGCAGGACTTCTGGCAGGAACCGGCCTACGCCTCGCTGCTGCTCGCCATGCAGGAACGTCTGCACAACTATGTGGTGGCCGATCAGGGCACCGCACAAGAGGCTCTGGACGGTCTGATCGCCGACTGGACCGAAGTGTTCGAGGACGAAGGCAAGCTCTGATCCTTCCCCTCTCGCCCCGTCCGTCCGATCCTGCACCGGATCAGGCGGGCGGGGCACTCCTCCCGATCGCACGTCCCGCCGCTGGCGGGGCAGGGCAGGGGCAACCCCGCCGCCCGAAGGACCATGCCGATGCCCGATCCCATCACCACCGCTGCCCGCCTGACGCCTGATCCCATCGCCCGCAAGGTGCGCGGCCTGTCTGACCGGGCGATCGCATGGCTTTTCGTGGCCCCCACAATCTTTCTGTTGCTGGCGATCAACATCTTCCCGCTCATCTGGACGGTCCGCCTCAGCTTCACCAACTACCGCGCCAACCGCCCGAACGAAGAGGTGGAATGGGTCGGCCTGCGCAACTATGTCCGCATCCTCACGGATGATGGCATCTGGGCCAACATGCAGACCACGGCCCATTTCCTGTTCTGGACCCTGTTCTTCCAGGTGCTGATCGGCTTCACCTTGGCGTGGCTGATCAACCGCAAGTTCAAGGGAAATGATCTGCTCACCACTCTGATCGTGCTGCCGATGATGCTCTCGCCCGCCGTGGTGGGCAATTTCTGGACCTTCCTCTATCAGCCACAGATCGGCCTTGTGAATTACATGGTCGAACTGGTCACCGGCACGCCCGCCTCCAGCTTTTCCATGCTCGGCGCGGGGGGCTATGCCAAATGGTCCATCATCATCGTCGACACCTGGATGTGGTCGCCCTTCGTGATGCTGATCTGCCTCGCGGGCCTGCGCTCCATTCCCGATTACATCTACGAGGCGGCAGAGATCGACCGCGCCTCCAAATGGCGGCAGTTCTGGACAATCACCATCCCCATGGTGCTGCCTTTCCTCATGCTCGCCGTGCTGTTCCGCGGCATCGAGAACTTCAAAATGTTCGACATGGTGGTCCTGCTCACCGGCGGCGGCCCCGGCAATGAAACCCTGCTCGCCTCCATCGACCTGAAGCGCGAAGCGTTTGAAAAATGGCGCACCGGCTATTCCAGCGCCTACGCCATCATCCTGTTTGTCACGGTCTTCGGCCTCGCCTCCATCTACGTCAAGGCCCTGAACAAGGTGAAAGAAAGATGAGCGCCTATTCCATCACCGAACCCACCGCGCGCTCCAAAACGGTCGCTGGCATCCTCGTCATCCTCTATGCCATCGTCACGCTGCTGCCCTTGGTCTGGATCATCTCTACCGGCTTCAAATCTGGCCCGGATTCCATCAGCTATCCGCCCAAGGTGCTGTTTGAGCCCTCGCTTGAGGGCTACGTGAACCTCTTCACCACCCGCACCCGCGTCGCGGCTGAAGAGTTCCAGAACCTGCCCCCGGCCGAGACTTGGTATGATGAGATTGTCCGCGATAGCGGTATGGTCATCGCGGGGCCAAGCCGCTTTGGTGAACGCTTCCTCAACTCGGTCATCATTGGCTTCGGCTCGACCTTCCTGTCGATCTTCCTTGGCACGCTCGCGGCCTATGCCTTCTCGCGCTTCAAGGTGCCGCTCAAGGATGACCTGCTCTTCTTCATCCTCTCCACCCGGATGATGCCGCCAATCGCGGTCGCCATCCCGATCTACCTGATGTACCGCGAACTTGGCCTATCCGACACGCATCTGGGGATGATCCTGCTCTATACGGCGGTGAACATTTCGCTCGCGGTCTGGCTCCTGAAAGGCTTCATCGACGAAATCCCCCGCGAATACGAAGAGGCCGCTTTGATCGACGGCTATACCCGCTTCCAGGCCTTCCGAAAGGTCGTCCTCCCGCAGGCGGCCACCGGCATCGCCTCAACCGCGATCTTCTGCCTGATCTTCGCCTGGAACGAGTACGCCTTCGCCGTGCTGCTCACCTCCGGCACCGCTCAGACCGCACCGCCCTTCATCCCCACCATCATCGGCGTGGGCGGGCAGGACTGGCCTGCCGTCGCCGCCGGGGCCACGATCTTCCTCTTGCCTGTGATGATCTTCACCATCCTTCTGCGTAAGCACCTCCTGCGCGGGATCACCTTCGGAGCTGTCCGCAAATGATGTCCTTCCTTAATGGCCTCCTCCGCCTGCGCCGCGGCCCGTGGGAACTGCTGGCTACTCTTCTGATCGGCCTCGGCGTCTTCATGCTCATGCAGCCCTTCGCCCTCGCGCTTTATACGTGGAGCTTCCTCGTCACTCTGGCCGGTACGGTGATGTTCATCATCGTCTCGCATTTCCCGGAATAGCGCCGATGCTGGAAAAGCTCTGCCCCATCCTGCCCGCCCGCGATATTGCCCTGACGGAATCCTTCTGGGCGCGGCTCGGCTTTGAAACCGTCTACCGCGACGATGACGAATACCTCCTGATGAAACGCGACGGGGCCGAGGTGCATTTCTTCCCCCATCCCGACCAGAACCCCGCCACCAACGACCACGGCGCCTATCTGCGCCCCGCCGACATCGCCGCGCTGGATAGGGAATGGTCCGCCCTCGGCCTCCCCGCCACGGGCATCCCCCGCTACATCCCACTTTCCGAAAAACCCTGGGGCATGGCGGAGCTTGCCCTCATCGACCTGAACGGAAATCTCATCCGCGCAGGGCAGGAGATCTGACTTGGCCGAAATCGTCATCCGCAACCTGCGCAAGGAATTCGGCGCTTTCACCGCCGTCAAAGGCTCCAGCTTCACCATCAAGGACGGGGAATTCTTCATGCTGCTTGGCCCCTCAGGCTGCGGCAAGACCACCACCCTGCGCATGATCGCGGGCCTTGAACTCCCCACCTCCGGCCAGATCCTGATCGACGGCGAAGATGTCAGCATGAAGCCTGCGTCGCAGCGCGACATTGCCATGGTCTTCCAGATGTTCGCGCTCTACCCGCATATGAATGTCCGCAAGAACATCAGCTATCCGCTCGTCTCCCAGGGCGTGCCCAAGGCACAGATTGCCGCCAAGGTAGCCGAGGTCGCACGCATCCTCGGCATCGAGTCAATCCTCGACAAACCCGTGGGCGGCCTTGCTGGGGGCGACCGTCAGCGCGTCGCCCTTGGCCGCGCCATCGTCCGCAATCCCAAGGCCTTTATGATGGATGAACCGCTCGGCGCCTTGGATGCCGAATTCCGCGAACACATGGCCGAAGAACTCCGCGCCCTGCATGACAGGATGGGGGCCACCACCGTCTATGTGACGCATGACCAGTTGGAGGCGATGCAGATGGGCGACAAGATCGTCGTGATGAACCACGGCGTCGTCGAACAATTCGGCACCCCGCAGGATATCTATGATCACCCCGCCACGCTTTTCGTGGCCGATTTCATCGGCAGTCCCGCCATGAACTTCCTGCGTTTTGACGGCACCGCGCAGGCGGGGGATCAAAGCGTCACTCTTGGCGGCATCCCCGTTGCCCTGCCGGAATTGCAAGAGGCCGCCGCCGGCGCGCTCGTCCTTGGCGTGCGCCCAGAACACGTGGCGCTGGCCGATGATGCGCCCTATCGCGGGCGGATCGAGGCGTCGGAATATCTGGGCACCACCCAGATCGTCACGCTTTCCACCCCCCATGGCGCGGTCAAGGCGCGGATCCCCGCAGGTGAGGTGGCACGACTGGGCGAAACGGTCGGCCTGCGGCTGAACCCGCGCACCTTGTCACTGTTCGACGCGGGAACCGGCCGCGCTTTCCGCACGGCCGCCAATGCGGGGGTGCATCATGGCTGAGGTTGTCCTGTCTGGCCTGACCAAAACCTTCGGCGCCACCCGCGCCCTGTCCGATGTGTCGATGACCATTCCCGACGGCGCCTTCGTCGTGCTCTTGGGTCCCACCGGGGCGGGAAAGACCACGACCCTGCGCCTGATCGCAGGGCTGGACCGCCCTGATGCAGGCGACATTGCCATCGCAGGCCGCTCCGTCCGCGACGACACTCCCGCGCAGCGCGACGTGGCGATGGTATTCCAGCAATATTCGCTCTACCCGCACCTCACCGTGCGCGACAATCTGGCCTTTCCCCTCCGCTCGCCCGTGATGAACTGGCCGGAATCGGAAATTACTAGTAAAGTCAATGAAGTGGCCTCCGTTCTTCGCATCGCGCATAAGCTCGACAACAAGGCAACGCAGCTTTCAGGGGGCGAGATGCAGCGCGTCTCCATTGGCCGAGCCTTGGTGCGCAATCCGCGCATCTACCTGATGGACGAACCGCTCTCCTCGCTGGACGCCAAACTCCGCGCCGACCTGCGGATTGAACTCAAGCGCATCCATGCCGAACTGGGGGCCACCTTTCTTTATGTAACCCATGACCAGATCGAGGCGATGACGATGGCCACCCATGTGGGCGTGCTGGATCAAGGCCGCCTCGTGCAATTCGGCACCCCGCGCGAGATCTATGAAAACCCCGTCTCCGCCTATGTGGCCAGCCGCCTAGGCCAGCCGCGCATCAACCTGCTTCCCGCCGATGCCTTCGGGTCCGCGCCCGCCGGGGCGGCACAGATCGGCCTGCGCCCTGAACACGTGGCCGTAGGCGAAGGCCAACCCGCAACCGTGCGCCGGGTGGAACATCTGGGCGACCAGACCCGCCTGCATCTGACGCTCGGCCCGCATGAGATCATCACGCTGGCCGATCCCCATACCCGCCTTTCCCCCGGCGACAGCCTTTCCATCCGCCCCGACAGCCCGCTCTGGTTCGACGCCAGCGGCAATCGCATCTGACAGGAGCCCGCCATGAAGCAGTTCATGAACAGCAAGGAAACCTTGGTGACCGAGGCGCTGGATGGCCTGATCCGCACCTCGAACGGGCGATTGGCGCGGCTGGATGGATACCCCCATATCAAGGTCGTGGTTCGCACCGATTGGGACCGGTCCAAGGTCGCGCTGGTATCGGGGGGCGGCTCGGGCCATGAACCCAGCCATGCCGGTTTCGTGGGGCAGGGGATGTTGACCGCCGCCGTCTGCGGCGATGTCTTCGCCAGCCCGTCCGTCGATGCCGTGCTTGCGGGCATTCTGGCGGTAACGGGCAAGGCAGGCTGCCTCTTGATCGTCAAGAACTACACGGGCGACCGTCTCAACTTCGGCCTTGCAGCCGAACGCGCCCGCGCCTTCGGGCTGAAGGTCTCCATGGTCATCGTCGATGACGATGTCGCGCTGCCCGACCTGCCGCAGGCGCGCGGCGTAGCGGGAACCCTGTTCGTGCACAAGATCGCCGGCGCGATGGCCGAAGCGGGGGCCGACCTCGACGCCATCACCGCCGCCGCCCGCCGCATCATCGACGGGGCCATTTCCATCGGCATGTCGCTGGACACCTGCACCGTTCCCGGCTCGCCCAAGGAGGACCGCATCAGCGCGGGCAAGGCCGAGCTGGGCCTTGGCATCCATGGCGAGGCGGGGGTGGAGCAGGTCGATTTCTCCGGCGCACGCGCGGCCATGGCCATGGTGGTGGATCGGCTGCTGCCCCGCCTCGGCGCGGGCGATCATGTTGCGCTCTTGAACAACCTCGGCTCCACCACCCCCCTTGAAATGTCGGTGCTGGCCGAAGAACTTGCCCGCTCCGCGATCGGCGACCGGGTGAAATGGATGGTCGGCCCTGCGCCGTTGATGACCTCGCTCGACATGCACGGCTTCTCCGTCTCGCTCCTCCCCGTCACGTCAACCGAGGTCGCGCATCTGGCCGCCCCTGCCGCCCCGCCCTCATGGCCCCCTTTGGCCACGCTGGCCCCTGTCGCCACCCGCCCGCTGCCCGACGGGCTGGCCCCCATCCTGCCCGTTCCATCCCCCCATCCCGCCCGCCGCGCGCTGCTGGACCGCTGCTGCCAGGCGCTCATCGCCTGCGAAACAGACCTGAACGCACTGGATGCCAAATCGGGCGATGGCGATACTGGCTCCACCCTCGCCGGGGCCGCCCGCGCCCTGCAAGCCGCGCTGGACCGCCTGCCGCTGGCCGATCCCACCCAGCTTTACCGCGCCATCGGCATGGAATTGTCGCAAACCATGGGCGGCTCCTCCGGCGTGCTGCTGGCCATCTTCTTCGCCGCCGCAGGCGATGCCTCAGCCTCCGGCAAGGATTGGATCGGCGCGCTTTCCGCAGGCCTTGACCGCGTGATGCAGGTTGGCGGCGCCGCCCCGGGCCACCGCACCCTGATCGACGCGCTCGCCCCGGCCCTCGCCGCCTTGCCGCAGGGCGTCGCCGCCGCCGCCACTGCCGCCCGCGCCGGGGCGGACCGCACCGCGCAGATGACCCGCGCTAAGGCAGGCCGCGCGTCCTATCTCTCGGCGGACAAGCTGGCAGGCTACAACGACCCCGGCGCCGAAGGCGTCGCACGGCTTCTTGAAACCCTCGCCGCAGGCTGACCCCTTACATCGACGGGCATTCCGACTATCTTGCCGGAATGCCCATCGATCCCTCCACCCTCTGCGTCCTCGCCAACCCCGGATCGGGACGCAACAGCCGTGACGGCACGGCGATCCCCAAGGCGATGGCCGTCTTTGGCCCCGATGTTCCCCTGCGCCGCCTGACCGAAGGTCAAACCTTCGCCGACGCAGTGAAACAGGCCCTTGCCGACGGCTTCACGACCATCGTCGCCGCCGGGGGCGATGGAACCGTCACCGGAATCGCGCAGGCGCTATTGGGTAGCAACGCCAGCCTTGCCATCTTGCCGCTCGGCACCTTCAACTTCGTGTCCCGCGGTCTTGGCCTGTCGGAGGACCCTGAAGCCGCCGCAAAAGCCATCCTCGCCGGCCATCCCCACCGTATTTCCGTTGGCACCGTCAACGACCAGCTTTTCCTCAACAATGTCAGCCTCGGCCTCTATCCCCGCATCCTGTCGGAACGCGAGGCGATGTATGCCAGATATGGACGCTTTCGCGTGCTGGCCTATTGGACTGTGCTCGCCACCCTCATCCGTGCGCAACGCACCCCATCGCTGACCATCGAAACCGAAGACGGCAGCCGCACCCTGCGCACCCCGCTCATCTTCATAGCCCGCTCGGCCTATCAGCTGGAACGCTTCGGCCTGTCCGGGGCCGATATCATCAGCGAAGACCGCTTTGCCGTGTTCGTCGCCCGCTCCGGGACCCGTTGGCACCTGATGAAACTGGCCTTCCACCTTGCCCGCAAACGTCTTGTCGCGGGTACTGATGTTGAACTGTTTAGCGCCCACAGCCTCACGATTCGCACTCCGCGCCGCCGCCCGCGCGTGGCATTCGACGGGGAAAAGCGCCGGATGCTGGCACCGCTCACCTTTGAAATTCATCCCGACGCCCTGTCGATCGTCATTCCCGATGCGCAGGATCGCGTCACCCCATGACGCGTATCATCCATCTGTCCGATCCGCATTTCGGCACTGTCCCGCCAAACCTGCCCTCGGCCCTGACCGCCACGCTGGCGACCCTTTCCCCCGATGCCGTGATCCTGTCAGGTGACCTGACGCAGCGCGCGCGCGCCGCCCAATTCACCGCCGCCCGCCACTTCATCGCCACGTGCCCAACACCGCTGCTGGCCATTCCGGGCAACCATGACATTCCCCTGTTCAACCTGCCGCTGCGCCTGCTGGCCCCGTGGCGCAACTGGACCCAAGGCCTCGCTTTGCCGCTTGAGGGCGAAATCACCACCCCCCGCGCTCTGATTGCCGGGATCAACACCGCCAATCCCCGCGTCTGGAAGGATGGCCGCATCCGCCCGGCGCAGCTTGACCGCCTTGCCGCGCTCTTTACCCGCGCAGGCGACCGTCGCCGCATCGTCGCTTTGCATCACCCGCCCGAACCGCCCAACAGCGAAGCGCCCTCGCTGGCCGACGCGGCACAGGCCGTGGCGGCCTTCGCAGAGATGGGTGTCGACATGCTGCTGTCAGGCCACCTGCATTTCACCCATATCGCGCCGCTGACCGCCGCGCCCACCATCCTGTCGGTGCAGGCAGGCACCTGCCTGTCATCCCGCACCCGCAAGGACGGCAACGCCTTTTCCATGATCGATTTGACGGATGACGGTGCCACCATCACCCATTTTCGCGCCACCCCTGATGGCAGCTTCAAACCCGATGCCGCAACCGCATGGGCGCGCACGCCTACAGGCTGGCGCTAGAGCGAAATCGTTTCGCCGCTATCCCCCGCGCGGATCGCCGCCAGCACCATCGCCAACGTCCCGAGGTTATGCGCCCCGCTCGGCTCCATTCCCGCCCCGCCCGAAAGGGCAACAGGCAACTGCCCCTGAAACGCCACCACCGAATCCTGGATCAGATGCCAGGGCTTCGCACCCCAGGCGGGGCAGGGCGGTTCCACCCCTCGCTCCTCCACCCCATCCGCTCGGTGCAGGCGCAGGCGAAATCCCTCATCAACCGTGATTGACCCGTCATCACCTTCAACCTGCAACAGACTTTGCGGAAAGGGATCGGGCGACAACACCGAATGAAAGCTGCATTCCACAGAACTCACCGCGCCCGACCTGTGCCGGATCAGCGCCTGAAACGCATCAAACCCGGTCACGCGCGGATTGCGCTTCTGCACCTCGCAAGACAGGCGCGTCGCATCTCCCATCAGATGCCGAACCATATCGAACAGATGCAGTCCGATATCCGTCAGCGCCAGATCGCGCACTTCGGCCAGATAGGGCTGATTGGTATAGATGTCATAGCCATGCCGGAACGACAGCCGCAGCCAGCGCGGTTCACCGATGGTCCCCGCCTCCAGCAGGGCCTTCACCTCGCGGATCGGGCGTTGCCAGCGGAAATTCTCATGCACCGCCAGCATCACGCCGCGCGCCTCGCAGGCCGCGACCATGGCATGCGCGTCTTCCAGCGTCTCGGCAAACGGCTTCTGGCAAATCACCAACCGCGCGTGTTGCGCGGCCAGCTCAACCAGCATCCGATGCGACCCGACAGTGGTGGCAATGTCCACAAAATCGGGCTTGATCTCTTGCAGCAGGGCCGGCGCGTCGTCCCCCCAGCGCGCGATCCCGAAGTCCCGCGCATAGGTCTCGGCTCGGCCCGGATCGCGGTCACAGACAGCAACGATCTCTGCCCCCGGCAAATCAGCCCAAGCCGCCATGTGATTGCGCGCAAAGAAGCCACAGCCAATCAGAACACCGCGCAAACCCATGCTCATCCATTTCCTCCCGCAGGGCAGGGCCGATGTATGGCCTGATCCCGGATCCAACTTCTTATGTTATTATACCAGCGCCTCTAGCTGGACAAGCAATCGGGCCAGAAGGGGAAAGGGTTTACAAACGAAGCATCAACAAGGGGTTCGTTGCGTATGCACACTTGTCTGCACAGAGCGCTGCACCGGCTGCTGCACGGCCGATGTCGACTGCAGACCGACATGTTCCGACGCCCGGCGCGATTGCGTTTTGCTGATTTGGGTCATATCCCCCATTTCACCCGATCCCCATGATTCAACAGATTTTCATGCGGCCATGACTGTGTTTATTTGTGTGAAGGCCAACTCGTCGTCAGGGAAAGGAGGCCCGTCATGAACCTGCTTTTGGGCACCTCCAGTTTGCGCGATTCACCGCATCATCTCAGGATGTTGACGATTTTCTTCGTCATCAGTTTCATCGCGATCTTCTCAACTGCGCTGATCCTGTCCACGGCCCTGTCACGCTATATCGTCCATCAGATGATGATGCGCGACGCCATGGTGTCGACCGAGTTTCTGAATTCGATCGTTCATGTCGAACAGGCCGCACCTTATTTCCTTGGCATAACCGACGCGCCAACCCCGCCCGACGTGCAGGAATTCGTCTCCCATGTCGCGCGCTTGCCAGATGTATTTCGGGCCAATGTCTATGGCATCGGTGGCGATATCTTGTGGTCCAGCGATCCGCAAATGATCGGCAAACGCTTTGACAACAACCACGAACTTGAAGAGGCGATGCAAGGTCGGCTGGAACCACATCTGCAGATCGTCACCCGGGGTGATAAGGATGAGCATGTCGGGTTTCCACCCGGAGTGACTGAGTTCATTGAATTCTACATCCCGATCCGCCGCGAAATCTCAGGCGATGTCGTAGGTGCGGTCGAAGTCTACAAGGCCCCTGAAAGCCTTGTCACCTCAATGCATCAAATCCGGCAAATGGCTTGGCTTGGCGCCCTTGCTGCTGGCTGCACCCTGTTCGGGGGGCTGGCGGTTGTGGTTGCCTATTCAAGCCGAATTCTTCATCGCCAAGAGCTTCGGATCGTTGAAACGGAACGTCTGGCGGTTGTGGGCGAAATGGCCTCTGCTGTGGCGCATGGTTTGCGTAACCCATTGGCAGCCATACGGTCCTGTGCCGAACTGACACTGGAAGATGACATCCCGGATCAAAGCCGCACCTCGCTGCGGGACATCACAAATCAGGTGGATCGGTTGGAAAGCTGGATCCGGGCTTTTTTGATCCGAAGCCGCAACGACCCGGCGAGCCTGTCAGATCAGGCCCAGATTGACCAAGTGGTCCGGCGCTGCCTTGAAGGTTTTGAACCACAGATGCGTAAACGTGGGATTACGGCTTTGGTGCAGGGCTCTGGTGGGAACCCTGTCGCGTTGGCCCAATCCTCGGAACTGGAACAAGTGCTCAACTCCATCTTCTCCAACAGTATCGAAGCGATGGATGAGGGTGGGACCCTAAGGGTGAATTGGACCAGTGATGAAAGGGGCAAGATCACCGTGACCGTAACCGATACAGGCCCCGGCATTGCGCCCGATATGATGGGCCGACTGTTCAAACCGTTTGAAACCGGCAAGGCGGCGGGTCTTGGGGTTGGGCTGGCGCTTGGCCGCCGGATCGTGGAACGCATGGGGGGATCGCTTTCCCTTCGCAATGGGGCGCAGCAAGGCGTGGAAGTGACGCTTGTTCTTCCGGGGCAGGGTTGAAGATGGTGGATGTTTTGGTGGTAGAGGATGAGGATGTCCTCGCCCGGTCAGTTGTCAGTTTTCTGGAACGTCGTGGTTTCTCTGCTGGCTTTGCAGTGGATGCGCAGTCAGCCCTGACCTTGTTTCGCCGTGAGGCGCCCCGCCTCGTGATCCTTGATGTGCGTCTTGGCCAGGATTGCGGGCTTGATTTGCTGTCCACGCTGCGTTCAGCAAATCCCGAGGCGCAGATTGTTGTGATGACTGGGCACGGAGACGTTGGCATCGCGGTTGAGGCGATGAAACGCGGCGCGCGGGATTTTCTGATGAAACCTGCCCCCCTATCCGTGATCGCGGGAATTGCAGCGGAGCTGATCCTGCAAGAGGCAGCCCGCCCGGCCGATCCGATTGGGGTCGACCGGATCATCGGTCGTTCCTCTGCCGCCATCGATCTGCGCGCATCCTTGCGCAAACTGGCCGCCGCAGCGGAAGGCAATCCCCCGCCCGGTGTGTTGATCACCGGCCCAAGGGGAAGCGGAAAGGCCCTAGCTGCACAAGCGCTCTATGAACTGGCCCGTGAGCAGCGCGGCGATGCTGCGGTGGTCAACTGCACCCTGCCGGATGATCTTCTTGACCGCGCCTTTGCCGCTTCGCCCGGCACGCTGATCCTGCACAACATCAACGCGCTGTCCGAACAAGGGCAGGCAAAGGTTGCCCATGAGATCGAAGAAAGGCCTGATCTTTGGGTCATCGGTACCAGCAGCCAGAATTTGGCCGTTCTGGAAAGGCGCGGCAGCTTTCGGTCTGATCTGCTGTATCGGATCCAGGTTGGCTGGGTCGATCTTTTGCCCTTGCAGGATCATACCTCTGACATCCTGCCTTTGGCCGAGGAATTCGCGCGCCGCACAGCTTTGCGCTTTTCGCGACCTCGTCCGCGCTTTAACGGCGAGGCGCGGGTGCGTCTGCTTCAGCATGACTGGCCCGGCAATGTAGCGGAGCTTGAAAACTGCATTGAACGCGCAGTGATCCAGTCGAGTGAAGGCATGATTGAAGCGGCGGATATCCGGATCATCGACCCATCTGGTGGGTCTGATCAACTTGTCCCGAACCTGCCGAAGCTTGAGGAAATGGCTTTGGTAAAGGCCTTGCGCACCACGGGCGGAAATGTCTCCAAAGCAGCCGATCTGCTGGGCATATCGCGCGATACGTTGCGCTACCGGATGGAGAAATTCGGAATAGCGCGGCGGTGATTGGCTGCGCGACCGCAAAGGTCACGCAGCCAAAGATGGGTCTTTCGCCGGATCATTCCGCGGATATGCGGGCCATCATCCGTTCAATCCGGCGGCGGCGCATTTCGTAGAGGATTGCCGCAATAATCGTGACCCCGATCATGATCACAGCCAAAGCGTTGATCGTGGGCGTAATCCCAGCGCGCACCTTGGAAAACACATAGACTGTAAGCGTATCCGCCCCACCGCGCGTGAACTGCGTCACGTTGAAGTTCTCGATGGACTGGAAAAACGCCACCGCCGCCCCGGCCCCGATAGCCGGGTAAAGATGCGGCAACAGGATTCGCTTCATCACCTGCCCATGGCTCGCGCCAAGGTCCAGCGCCGCCTCTTCCAGGGCTGGATCAAAACTTTGCAATCGCGCCAACACCAGCAGCATCACCATCGCCGCGATATAACTGACTTGTCCCAGCACCGATAGGTGCAGCCCCGGCGGCACACCGATCTTGTTCCACATCAGCAGCGTGGAAATGCCGATTACCGCGCCGGGGATCAGGATGGTCGAGATCATCAACCCATAGATGATCGACCGCAACCTTCCCGAGATGGAATTGATCAGGATCGCCGCAGCCGTCCCCACGATCACTGCCAGAACGGCCACGGCAAAGGCCACAACGATCGTGTTGCGAAATGCGACCCACATCCGCTCATCCGCCGCCAATTCCACAAACCAGCGCCCTGTGGTGCCCTTCCATGGCACGATGGATGGCAGCTTGCTGTCGTTGAACGCCGCACCCGCCATCACAAGCAGCGGGATAAGCAGGTAAATCAGGAACGCACCCATATACAGGTGGGCAAGGGATTGTCTGAACTTGTACATCTCTCGCCCCCTTATTTCGCGATGTCAGACAGCTTGACGCGGAAAATCCACATCACCACGCTGACAAAGACGGTGCAGAGAAACAGCAGCAAGAACGCATAGGCCGAGGCTGTATTCCAATCGAGCGCATCGTTCATCCATTGTTGAATGGTCTGTGTGAACCATTGAGACGTTGTCGAACCCAATATCGAAGGCACCAGCAAGGAACCGGCCGACAGCATGAACACCATCACCGCCCCCGATGCGACGCCCGGTTTTGAATGGGGCAGCACGATCCGCCAATGGATCTTCCACCACGGCGCACCAAGATCCTCAGCCGCCTCGATCTGGTTGGTGTCGAGCGACGAGATGGCGTTGTAGAGCGGAAACAGCATGAACAGGATGTAAGTATAAATCAGCCCGATGATCACCGCGTCATAATCCGTGATCCAGCGGACCGGCTTGTCGATGGCCCCAATGAACAGCAGCAGCGAATTCAGCGGCCCCTTGAAGGCCAGAATGATCCACCACGCAAAGGCGCGCAGCACCTCGGAAACCCACAATGGCACGAACAGCAGCAGCATCAGCGTGGGAAGCGACCGGGGGTTGACGATCTTGGCCATGTAATAGGCCACCGGATAGGCAAAGGCGAAGCACAGCAGCGTCACCAGAACCGAATACCAGATCGTCAGCGAAAAGGTCATCACATGGACCGGCACCGTCAGCGGGATGCCGAGGATCGAGGTTTCGATCATTCCATCGAAAACCTTTAAGTAGTTGTTAACCGAATAGGTGTCCCGCGGCCCCCCGATCTCGGTCACCGGCAGATAGGGTCGGAACGAGCTTTCAAAAAGTGTGATGTTCGGGATGATCACCAGGATCAACAGCCAGAAGGCCACGATCAGGCACATCAGCCCGGTCAGCCCCATCCCATATCGCCGGATCAGGTCGTGCATGGCTTACCCCTTCGTATTGGCATCGGGCAGGATGGCGGCGCGGTTGGCGTCAAACCCCATCCAGACCTGATCGCCGATCGCGGGGATCGCGGCAGACCCGTCATTGCGCAATTCCGCGACCATCTTCATGCCGCTGTCCGACACGGTATGAATGGCGATGAAACTGCCCTCGAAGGACACTTCGTGAACCACCCCATGGACGCCGTTTTCAGGCGGCGCAGAGGCGCTGATGATTGTGTGCTCCGGGCGCACGTAAAGCTTCACACCCTTGCCCGAAACACCCTGTCCGATCCGGGCGCGAAAGCTGCCATGTGGTGTGGACAGGCTGGCCATGCCTTCGGACACAGTGCCAAGATCGCCCGTGAACACATTGTTTTCGCCAACAAAAGACGCAACAAACCCATTGACCGGGTTGTTGTAGATCTCGCGCGGATCGGCGATTTGCTGGATGCGGCCATGGCTCATCACCCCCACTCGGTCAGACATGGCCAACGCCTCGCCCTGATCATGGGTGATGTAGATGAAGGTTACGCCGGTCCGTTTCTGGATCGCCCGCAGCTCCGCCCGCATGTGCTGGCGCAGCTTTAGGTCCAGCGCCGACAGCGGTTCATCCAGCAGCATCACCTGCGGCTCCACCGCCAGCGCCCGCGCAATCGCCACCCGTTGCTTCTGCCCGCCTGACAACTGGCTGACCATCTTGTCGCCCGCGCCCGGCAGATCGACCAACGCAAGCAATTCCTCGGCCTTCTTGCGCCGCGTGGCCTTGTCGACCCCCCGCACCTCCAGCCCGAAGGAGATGTTCTCCCAAATCGTCATAAGGGGGAACAGCGCCAGATTCTGGAATATAAGTGCGGTCGGCCGTTGGTTTGGCCGCTGTCCGCGCATGTCCTTGTCGCCGATGCGGATCACGCCTTGCGTCGGTTCAATGAACCCCGAAACCATCCGCAGGATTGTGGTCTTGCCACAGCCTGACGGCCCCAGGAATGAGAAGAATTCGCCCGGTTTGATGGACACATTTGCATGATCCACCGCGCGAAAGCTGCCGAAGTCGCAGCATACATTTTCAAGATCAATTCCGGCGCTCATCGCGTCGTGGTCCCCTGTCGTGGCATGTTTTCTTTATTCGTTGTCATCAGGCTAACAGGACCGACAGGCCGCGCAATGTGTATCGCGACAGGTCATGGCCGGAATTCACTCAGATGCAGCGACTGCCTTGTAAATGAACACGCCGGACCAATGGTCCGGCGTGTGTCGCATTTCCGAAGGCTCAGGATGCCTTGTACTTGTCAGAGTACTCGGACCGCTTGGCGAGGAACTCGGCCGACTGATCCGGCCACCACCACAATTTCGCCAGCGCCTCATCATTGAAGGTGCCGTTGTAATAAGCCGACACTTCCGGATCCATGAAATCAGAAGCGCCCTTGCCCACCGGGTTAGCCGAGAAGGCAGTCGCCCACATCGCCGCACCTTCGCCGGTGGAGATCCACTTCACGAATTCATGCGCCTGATCAGTGTTCTGCGCATTCTTCATCAGCACAAAGCCCTGATGCCATGCAATCGCACCTTCAACCGGGGCAAGGTACTTGTAGCCATCGTTGCGCAGGTTGAAGCCGGTCGAATCCCAGCACAGGCCAACCGTGGCGCCGTTTGCCGTAAAGCCAGCGTTTGCCTCGTTCTCGCCCGACCACCACTGCACGACATTGCCCTTGGCCTTGATCGCTTCGGCCAGCGCGATATCCCACAACTCGACCATGGCACCCATGTCGGTATAGCCATCCATCCACGGGCGCGGCAGTTTGCCCTGCGCGTCCAGCCAGCGGCCCATGGCCGCCAGTGCAGAATGCGGGCGGACCACGACCTGGTTGTCGGCGCTGAACAGATCACCCAGCGACGGCGGGGAGGACAGAACGGCGTCTGCCTCGTTCACCACAAGCGATTCCGTCCCCCAGACGGACGGCACGTAAAGCAGCGCGCCATCCTTGCGCGACCGTTCGCCCGCTGCGCCATCGGCCAGGCCGGGCAGATAGTTGGCCATCGCCAGTTTGGATTCGTCAAACGCACCCAGAAGGCCATTGTCATTCCATGCGCCGACGCGGTCGATGGTCGGCTCGATCAGATCGATCCCGCCCGCTTCCAGCGCGACCTTCGCATCGGCGAACATCGTGTCCTGATCGGGCAGTTCCTTGAAGTTCATTTTGATGCCGGTCGCGGCTTCAAATGCCGGGAATACCTTTTCGGCAAACAGCGGGTAACCCGCCCAACCGGTGAAGTTCAGTTCGCCCGAAGAGGCGAGCGCCTTGCGCGATACGATGGCAGGTGCCGCAAGCGCGCCAATACCAAGGGCGGTGCCCTTCAGCAGCGTGCGGCGGTCGAGGGTGGAGGTGGTTTTCTTCATCATAGCTCCCCTTGTTGTGGCCCTGTGCTGATCGACATGCACATGGTTTCGGGACCGGGCCTTGTCTGCCGGTCTTGGCGGTATTGGTGGCACGATTCGCGAAAGACGCAAAAGAAGTTTTCGTGAATTTTCCGAGTTCGGCGTCCTTGGTGTGTTTAGGTGCCGGAAGTTTCCTCGGAGTCGCCGAAAGGGCGCGATCAGAGGTTGCAATCACGGCAAGTCCGCAACCCAGAATTCAACCAACAGGCCATGCGCCCGGTGAAGGCTTGAGGCCACAGTTGCAGGCCGATTTTCCTGCATCTGGTGTGCAATTTGACCCAAGCCGCGACGACACGTATCCTTTCCGCGAATGCACCCCGGACGAGAGCGTGCAAATCGGCGGGCAGGATTGGGCGGCAGGTGGCAGCAATGAGTAGCACGATGTATCAGTACCGGCCGCGCCTTTGGTCAGGCCAGACCGATGAATGACGAAACACCAAATAGCGGCTCTGCCAAAAAGGTGCCGGTCAAGGTGCCTCCGGTGGCCAAAGATTTGGCGAAAGCCGTATTAAAAGACCGGTTTCTGTACAAGGCTGGCCTTGTCGATGCCTGGTTTGAGGCGCGGTCAGGGTCGGATGCCTTGGCGGTGACCTTCGACAACCTGTCATCCGTCGGAGAATATGACCCGCCACAACCCTGGTTGCGCTGGCGCATGGAACAAGCGGGGATTTCCCTGCTTGGCATCATGGCGACGCGCAAGGATTGGTATCGCAATGCCGACACGCCGGCCTTGATTGCCGCGCTCCGCGATGCAGGCCTGTTTTCGCGGTTTCGGCGGATTGTCTTTGTCGGCGCCTCGATGGGCGGGTTTTCTGCATTGGCCTATGCGTCGATGGTGCCCGGTGCTGCCGTGCTTGCCTTCAGTCCGCAAAGCACTTTGGCGCGCGGTCTGGCGCCGTTTGAAAGACGGTATCGCTATGCCGCGCGGAAATGGGATTGGTCTGATCCTGCCTTTCTTGACGGGGCAGAGGCCGCCTCAACTGGGGCAGAGGTGACGCTGGTCTATGATCCCTTCGTAAAGGAAGACCGCGCCCATGCTTTGCGCATCGCAGGCCCGGATGTCCGGCATGTGCACGTGCCGTTGATGGGCCATCGCGCCATTCGGCAAATCAAGGCCGTCGGCGGCCTGCAAGAGCTGATCGAAGGTGTCGTCCGCGGCACGCCGGATTGGCCGGCCTTCTGGCGCACCTTCCGCGCCCGCCGTGCGCAGGTGTCATGGCAACGTGCGTTGGTGGCCGAAGTGCGCGCGCGCGGACACGACGCATTGCTGCCCGGCGCACTTGCGGCGTTGCGTGCGTCAAACCCAGAAAGCGGATTTGCCCGCCGAGAGGCCCGCAGGAATGCCCGAGGCAAAGTGACCCCCGTCGGGAAACCCGCTGCACCCATGGCAGATGGGGCCGCGGCATCAGCGCCGCTCGAGCGGCAGATCGTGGTCGGGGACGGAAACCCAAATCCACCCTTTGCAGGGCTGATCCTTGATTTGCCGAACGCCGTTTTCGTCCCGGAACGTGCGGGGGACAGCAAACTCGCCTCAGGCATCCTGCGCGCGGATGGCAGCTATTGCGATTTGTCACAGGGGTGGATTCGGGCGCGTAAACCCATCCCAGCGCCCAGCCTGCAATCCACCGAGAAAACAGAGTTTCTTCCCGGAACGCATCTTTTCGGTGGGCACTTCCGGGGCCATTTCGGCCATTTTCTTGTGGAATCAACTGCCCGGCTTTGGGCTTTGGATCATGTGCCTGTCACCCCAGAAAGCATCGTCTATCTCCCCTATCGCGGCGAGGTCGGTGCGATCGAGAAGGCGATGGAAGGGCATGATCGTTTCTACCGCCTTCTGGGAATCGAATTGCCAATCCGCACTTATGGCACAGCCATGCGGGTCGAACGGCTGTTCGTGCCGGAACTGGGTTTTGGCTGGTCCGAACGCTATGCCGGAAGCCCCGCTTATCGAAGCTTCATGCAGGGTCGTCTAAGGGCGGCTGTGCAGCCGGAGGGGGGGAAGAAACTCTACATCTCGCGCGCGCGCCTGGCTGCGAGCAGGGGCGGTGTCTTGGGGGAAACGGTGATCGAAGAAAACCTCGCCCGCGCCGGGTATGAGATTTTCCATCCCGAGAAACACCCGATTGAAGTGCAGATCGCGCGTTATCGCGCCGCGGAGAAGATCGTGGCGTTGGATGGATCGGCATTGCATCTGGCGGCCTATGTCACCGATCCCGGGACCAAAGTGGCCATGATCCTGCGTCGGTCAAAAGCAAATGCAGCCGATTATCGGCTGCAATTTCAATCCTTTTGCGGGGTGGACCCGGACGTGATCGATGTGATCAAGACGGATTGGGTGTCCGGTGACTCGAACCGTGTCGACTTCCGATCCATCGGCGAAATTGATTTCGCCGAACTGTTCCGCAGGCTGGCTGGCAATGGCTTTGTCGCCAAATCGTTTCGTCCAAAACTGCCATCGGCCGCCGATGTTGCGGCGCTACTTGCCGATTTCAGCGATCGGCGCAGCGGTGACATGCGCCCGTTGCGGCAAGGAGAGCGCCACTTGGATGAAGAGGAGGCATGATGTCGACCCTGACATTCTTCTTCATTGTTGAACCGCCCAAATATCAGCTGATGGCCTGCTATCTTGCGGCTTCTATCCGTGAAGCCTTTGGCGACAAGGTATCCATGGTGGGCTATTGCCCTGCACATCGGATGTCGGAGCTTAGCAGTCACGTCCTCCAAGTGTTGGGGCGCATGGGCTGCGAAGTCAGGTCAATGGTCACAGAAGGGGTGTTCGACCCGCCCTATCCCCATGGCAACAAGATGATTTCCGCCATTCAGCCACGGGACAGCGAATACAGTTGTTTCTTGGATTCAGACATCCTCTTCCTGCGCCCCAATGACCCTGCCAATCTGATCAAGCCCGGCCATGTCAGCCTGACACCGGCCGCGTCGATGGGATGGGCGGGGCAAGATATCTGGCCGATCATCTATCGCACTGCAAATGTGGAGATGCCGGTTGAGCGCATCCGCCTGATGAACCAGAACAAGGGCCGGGACCGAATGCCCTATTTCAGTTCTGGCCTTTTTGCGTTTCCCGAACACCACCGCAATGCCGACGGTCTCAGCTTTCCAGAGGTCTGGATGCAAGTGGCAGCGGCGGTTGAAGCCGAAGCCTCAATCCCCGCCAAACGCCCTTATCTGGATCAGATGACCTTGCCGCTGGCTATTCGTAAAGCGGGGCTCGACTGGCATATCCTGCCCAAGGAACAGCACTATATTCTGGGCGGCCGCAAACGTGGTGAACCTCTGCCTCAGGACCGTGAGATCTTTGCGGTCCATTACCGGCAATGGGAGATCATCCGGGAATACGGGTTATCGCGCCTCGCAAAAACCATGCTGGAACGCCACGCCGGGGTGCGGCGGATTGCGCAGATCGGGAAGACAGCAGACGCCGCCGAATAGACGTCGTCATATCCAATCGAGGCTGACCCTGTTCGGATCATACTTGTCCGCAAATGTCCGGCGCAGGGCGCGGAAGCGGGGGCGCAGGTCGCGGAACTTTCTTTCGTGCGTTTCTGCCACCAGCACCCGAATGCGATCGAAAAGCCCATCACTGTCCAGTCGCTCAAGGATATCCAGCTCGGCACCCTCAATATCCATCTTGATGAAGGCAATCTCTGCCCGGGCCGCCAATTGATCCTTCAGGAAAGACGGAAAATCTATCAACGGCACATCGATCCCGCTGGCCGCATCAATCTGTCTGCCGCCATCCAGAATGGTGCTTTTGACTGAGGCACCGGTTGGATTGTCATCGAAATTTTCTGCCCGCATCAGGCGCACGGTGCCGGTGCCGATCCCGACCGCAGCATTGATCAGGGTGACATTGCCAGCATCCGAAAAGCGTTCTGTCAATTTGCCAAAGGCCCATGGGTCTGGCTCAAAGGCAATGACATCAGCCCCAGTGCGGGCAAGTACTTGCGTCACCACCCCCATGTTGGCACCGCAATCAATGGCAAGATCGCCCGGGCGCAGCATGGCGGCGACACCGGCAAGGTATCCTTCGGCATGGGCTTTTCGCAGATTACGCTTCTGCCGCCGGATCAGCGCCTCCGCCCGCAATTCAGCGGCGGATTTCGGCGATTCGTCGGCGCCGTCTTCCGCGCCGTCTTGCCGGTCATCATCCGGGATCATGGTTACTCCTCCAGCGCGTCGCTGGGGTTGACCCCTTCAATTTCGCACATCCGCGCGGCATAGGAATTGGGCAATGGCGCATTGCGCCGCCACCACGGTTTGGTTCCGTTGGTGTACAGGTGGACCGAGAGGGTATTATCCGTGAAATGTCCTTCGACACGGCCATAAGGGTCGTAGAAGACGTCGTTCAACTGGAACGGCACCGGATAAAGATAGTCCGGCGAAAGCGCCTTATCATAGTCGCCAGTCTGCTGGGCGAACCACGTAAACGCCTGCGGACCAAAAGCTGTGCGTTCTGCGTTATAGATCCGCACCGCCTGTGGCAGGGAACGATCCTGTTTTTCAAGTTTTTTGCGTTGTTGCTTGTTGAACCATGCCGGTGCGTCCGGCAGATTTTCGTAGTAGTCCAGCAACTGATCAATCAGATCGCCCTTAGGGGGGATATAGACCACGCCGCAGTTCAGCGCGCCGCGAAACCCGTGGCCGGCAAAGATGTTCTGCATCTCGTCCGGAAAGGGCTTGTGGCAATAGGCATCGCAATCAATCCAAATCGCGTCAATCGCCTTTATCATCTTGTAACGAAAGACGTTTGACAGGAAAGATTCCGAAGTTTGCGACACGATATCCATGTCGATCTTCATGATGTCAGTCGCCTTGCGCACTTCGACACCGTCGGGGACGTTTGAAACCTCATCCGTACAGTACAGGATCGTCGGATGGCCATTGCGCACATGCGACAGCAGGCAAATCTGGTTCAGATAATGAAGTTTCTTGCCGATCCAAAGGGATGCGACGGGGCGGCGCTGGGGTACTGACATCATGCCTCACTAAGCCCGGAGAGCCGGGTCTATTGTCTTTTTCCAACCATGCATCAAAGAAAAAGACCTGTCCATGACTTCGGCAAAGTCGAATGCATCTACGCTACTCATGTTGGAATATTGCGCGAAACTGGCCGATTGCGGCCTCTTCCAGGGCGGTCAATCCGGGTATTGCGCGCAACCGTTCTTCCCATTGCAACCGCAAAGCCCGGTAGTGCGAGATTGAGGTGTCCTCGACCTCATTCAGGTTAACCTGTCTGTAAAAGCCACTGCCGATCCGGCGCTTTTTGTTGTTTCTGCCATTCGCGTCACCCCGCGCGTGCTTAAGCCTGTGCAGATCATCGGATTTGACGTGGTGATGATGAAGGCAGGCATTCGCCCAGGTGCATTGCGCGGCTGCAGCGGCATAGCCCGATCCACGTTCCTTCAGCATAGCGTCGATCGGCAAAGGCTGGCCTTCGGTGTTTAGTGCGATTGGTGGGCGATCCAACGCCGGGAACTTCGGCGTATGCACATCCATCCGCAAAAATGCGCCCGGCCGGAAAAGGGATTTGAAATTCACCAGCCTGCCGCTCTCAGGTGTCGCAGGTATAGCCTCGGCCATTGTGAAGCAGTCGAGGATGCTCCCACCGGGCCAGCTTTCGACACCGCTCTTCCCGAAATGCCGCCACTGCACACCAATCGCGTCTGCCTGCGGAAACAGGTCGGTCAGGGCCGAGACCGTTCGGTCACCACAGGTCACGTTCAGGTATTCATCCGCGTCGATATGCATGACCCATGTCGCGCCTTTGACGTGAAGCAAGGCAAAAGCCGTTGCCAAGGCGGTTTTCTGGATGGATCCCGATTGTTCATAGGGGCCGGGATTGTCGTACCAATCTACAGGAGCATGCTCTGCGATCAGACGCAGCATGGCATCGGTGCCATCCGAGCAGTCGTTGGTGAACACGCTTATCCGGTCAAAGCCTAGAGCAAGATGGTGGGCCAGCCATTCCACAAGGAACAGCGCCTCATTGCGCATGCAAGCGACGATCACATGCGTCATTCAACGGCCTTTGCAACGGGTTGCCGCCCGTAGCCGCGTGTCAGCACAGGGTCAAAGCCGAATTGCGGCCCCTGCCAGCCTGCCGATTGCAGGATAGGTTCCAATACCGCCAGATCAGGGTGCCACTTTTCAATCCAGCGGCCTGTCAGGAAGACTTGCTCCGGTAAGGGGGCAAGAGAGGGCAGGAGTCGTGCCAATACGTCGGGCGTCAGGGCAGGGTGGGCGAAGATGAGAGCGGTTGGTGAAATCTGCTTGACCACGCGCCGAACTGAATCGACGGGGTCCGCGTCCAAACTGTCATCCAACAGGCGGAACTGGTCAGAAAATTCGCGCTCGTTGCGTGCGCAAAGCCGGATAAGCGCCTGCCGCAAGGCTGGATCATCCTCTATCATGGCGATGTGCAGATCCGGTCGAACGCGGGCCAAATGGGCACTCAGGAAGCCGCAACCTGAACCAAGATCCAGAACTGTTGCCCCTTTGGGCAGAACGGAAGGCATGCGCCGCGCGATGCCACGTTCAAACTTGCCCGCCTCTATCACGGCAAGCGCCGGTGGCGTGAATATACGGGGATCAAGCGGCACTTCCACAGTGTGGTTCAGCCGCCATTCCAATGGAACGTCTGCCGACACGTCCATTGGCGCGCTGACATAGCTGCCCATCGGTGTGACCGGCGGCTTTGCTTCGGATGGCGCCGCCTTTCGATCTTCCTTTGCCTTGGCGTTGCGACGTTTCTCGACGTCAGACATCAATGCCGCGATCTTTTCCTTGTCTCGAGCCTGGGGCGGCTTTGCGGTGATCTGTGTAATCGGAACAGCAGATGCCCTCGCCAGATCGGCGACCAGATCATGATAGGCCTCGGTTTGTTTCAGTTCCGCCAGACGACCCTCGGCACGGTCGATTGCGGCGTGGTGCAAGCGGTTCAGAACCGGGTCTTGCAGCAAGTCTGCAATGATCTGATTGCGCCGGTCCGAATAGCGCAGCATCGTATCGTCCCGAACCTCATTTCGATCCTGCAACGACCAATAGTCGGAATTATACTTGTCTTTCTTGTTGTTGACGTTGCCGCGCATCTTGCGGATTGCATAGCTGTCGACAGACTTTACAGCGTAATGGTTCAACTGGACCCAGTCATAACCGACAGTGCGCGTGATCGATCGCCAGCCGCGAAACTTGAAGTAGTCCTCCATCTCAAGTCCCGAACCGTTCAGCCATTTGACGCTGTCGGGAAACGGCGTGTCGATGTGGCGGTTCTTCATCTTGGGCCGATGGATGCCAAGTTTCCAGTAATCTGGATCGAAGGTGAACAGCGTCTTGACGCCCCAGCCTTTGTTCCACATCGGCGGAGCAGCGAGGAGGTATTGTTCGGTAACTGGCGCGCGTGACCAATCCACCACGCCACCCGAACCGAATATGCGCCACGTCACAACGATGCCATTGGCATTCTGCGCCTTTGCGCCAGCGATCAGATCGTCAAGTGTGCCGTCGCCGTAGCGGATGGACAGGAATTCATCAGCATCGAACACCATCACCCAATCCGATTTGCCAACGACCGGTTCTTCCTGTGCGTAGTTCAATGCGCTTGGCTGCGGACGGATGCCTTCGGGTATGACGTTGCGGCGATGATGGGCGAGGCCCAGTTCCTCCAGACGGATAAGCATGTCGTCAGTGCCGTCTGAACAGTCATTGGTATAGACCACAAGATCGGTGAACCCGACGGCCAGATGATGCGCCACCCATTCGATCAGGAACGGACCTTCGTCTTTCATCATCGAAACGGCGGTGACCTGACCATGCGGGCTGACATGGCGTTTCAGGCCGAAGGGCACGCTGCCCCACAGGTCGGATGCCCCGCGCGGCTTCTTGGCCTTGCGTTCCGCCTTCATGTTCGACCCTTGCACCGTTTCACGCCTCTCTGATGCCCTGTTGCCGCAGGGGGCGTCAAGCGTTCTGCGTGGCCAAGGGGCGGGCTGGACCGGGGCAGCATGGCATCCTAGCATGCCATGAGTAGCGAGTTTCGGGGGCGAGGATGCCATCACAGCTAAACAAGAATTTGCAGCGGCGGGTCAATGACCTGATGACAGGAGAGCCGACTGCACATCGGCTTAACATGGCGTTGCGCCTTTTGGCAAAATGGCGTGCCGGGGTTCTTGAGAACACTCTGGTGGAAAGGTCTGGCGAAACCATCCTGTCCGGGCCTTTCAAGGGGATGAACTATGCCACGCGCACATCCGAAGGATCCCGAAATCCCCGCCTGATCGGCAGCTATGAAGCGAGCCTTGCCCCGGTGATCGAGGAAATCGTGACTGCTGATTATCAGACAGTAATCGATATCGGTGCAGCAGAGGGTTACTATGCCGTTGGCCTTGCCTTGCGGTTGCCGCAGGCGCGGGTGATTGCGCGCGATACGGATGAAAAGGCACATGCAGCCTGTGCCAAGGTCGCCGCTGCGAACGGGGTTTCGGAACGGGTCAACATCGGCGGGGCGGTTGATCATGCAGAGCTTGGCCGCCTGATACAGGGTCGTACCGTGATCATCTGCGATGTGGAGGGGGCCGAGGAATCCCTTCTCGATCCGATCGCCGCGCCTGCGCTGTGCGCAGCTGATATCCTCGTCGAAGTGCACGAAGGAATGAAGGCCGGGCGGGTTGACTTGCTCATCGGCCGCTTTGCGCCCACCCACGACATCCGCCGGATCGAACGCCATCTGGATGACAGTGGTGTTCCGGCTTGGGCAGATGGTTTGTCTGATCTGGATCGCCTGCTTCTGTTATGGGAGTGGCGGTCAACGCCAACCCCCTGGCTTTGGATGCGCCAGAGGGTTTCGTGATGTCAGAGGCATCGCGAAACGCGGCAATCTGGTTTGCACCGGACGGGTTCGATCCGGAAAAAGGGGTCAACGGGCGTAGAATGGCTGGAGACAGCTTTTTGCGGGGCTGGTTCCGCCATGCTGCCGTTGATGAGTGGCTGGCCTTAACCCATGGCCCAAGCGACGCGCGGCAGTTCCATGATTTTTCCACGAAGCATCGACCCGGCGAGAAGGTACGGGTCGAGCGGCTGGAAAACGCGCGGGCCATCGCGCCTGTCGGGACCATGTTCATCTCTGGCCCGAACTTTGCCACCGAAGCATGGCGACGCAGCCTGTGGGGCGAAACAGCCTATTCGATCTGCGGGATCACCCACACGATTTCGACCAAGGCCGTCATGGAGGGGGCTTGGCACCTGCGGGCAGCTCCTCAGGCGGAATGGGACGCCGTGATTTGTACGTCGCGCGCCGTCAGGGCTGCGGTCAGCATGCAGATGGACCTGATTGATGATTTTCTGGAACGTCGCTTCGGCGGCAAGCCGCCCCCGCGTCCACAGTTGCCGGTCATTCCGCTGGGTGTGGATTGCGACGCGTTTCGTCCCGATCCAGCCGCGGGCGCAGCACTACGCAAAGAACTTGGGATCGATGCGCAGGACAGCGTCGCCTTGATCGTGGCGCGGCTAAGCCCGCATGAAAAATTTGATCCCCTGCCGGTCTATCTGGCCCTGCAGCGGGCGCAAACGGGGGCAGGGCGGAAACTGCACCTTATTCTCTACGGCAATTTCCCTGACACCTATTCCCAGCGCGTGTTCCTTGAACCGGCGGGCCAGTTGATGCCGGACGTTCCTCTGCATCATCTGCCGCATGAAAACGCGGCGCGGCGTCTTGCGGCCCTTTTGGCGGCCGAGATGTTTCTGTTTCCAATCGACAATTTGCAGGAAAGTTTTGGCATCGCTCCGGTCGAGGCGATGGCGGCCGGTCTGCCAGTCGTTGCATCAGATTGGGACGGGGTTCGCGATACGGTGGATGGTGGGGCCGGGTTCCGCATTCCGACGACAGGTGCGCGGCCAGAGCATGTGACAGCAACAGGCCTGCGCTATCATGGCGGGACAGACAATTACATTCAGTACCTTAGCCAATTGTCAGCGGTGACGCAGATCGACATTGGTCAGATGGCAAAGGCAATCCGCAGGCTGATCCAAGAGCCGGATTTGCGTGCCACAATGGGAGCCGCTGGTCAGGCGCGCGCACGCACCCTGTTTGACTGGAAAGTGGTCATCCCCGCGATGCAGGATCTGTTTGCGGAACTTGATGCCATTCGGCGCTCGGCAGATCCGGCGCGACACCCTCCGATTGTCGCCTCGGCTCTGCCGGTTGCGCCGTCACCGATGACCTATTTTAGAGCGTTCCCGACAGATACGCTGGCGAAAGACGTGCGCTTTCGCTGGTCAGGAACCACGACGCTTCCTGTCGCAAAGATGATTGCCCTGCGCGATTATCCTGTCACCAAGCGGATATTCGAAATGCCCGATGATGTTGTACTGGTCGCATCTGCCCTTGCCGCACGAGGTAGTGCGACGGCTGCCGAAATCTCAGCCGATGTGAAGTTCTCCGCCGTGAAGGTTGAGCGTTGTCTTCTCTGGCTCATGAAGTACGACTATGCCGACGGAGAGGCTTCATGACACAAACGATACTGATCACAGGCGCCGGCAGCGGTATCGGGCGCGCAACGGCACGCGCGTTTCTGGCCGCCGGCTGGCAAGTTGCCCTGATGGGGCGTCGCCGCGACGCGCTTGAAGAAACAGCCGATGGCGCAGAAGCAATGATCCTTCCCGCTGACGTGGGCGTTCCCGAAGATGTGGACAGGGCATTTGCGCAGATTGCACAGACTTGGGGGCGGCTGGACGTGCTTTTCAACAATGCCGGAATCTCCGCCAAGGCTGCCCCGATTGATGAAATCGCGGTCGAAGATTGGTTGCGTTTATGCCAGGTCAACATCACCGGCATGTTCCTGTGCGCGCGCGCAGCATTTGGGCAAATGCGCAGGCAGAACCCGCAGGGCGGGAGGATCATCAACAACGGGTCAATTTCGGCCCATGCACCTCGTCCAGGATCGGCGCCCTACACCACTTCAAAACATGCGGTGACCGGCTTGACCAAGACCCTCGCCCTTGACGGTCGGCCTTTTGACATTGCCTGCGGACAGATCGACATCGGCAACGCCCTGACGGACATGGCAGCGGCATTTCAGAATGGGGTGCCCCAGGCAGATGGATCAATCCGGAAGGAACCTGTCATGGACGTGACAGACGTGGCCAAAGCTGTGTTGCACATGGCCAGCCTGCCCCTGTCAACGAACATCCCGTTCCTGACAATCATGGCCCGCGACATGCCCTTTGTCGGGCGCGGGTGATCACGCCTCGCGGCAGAACATGTCATAGACCAGCGCGATGGTGCGGCTGACCTTTGGGTCCTGAATCGAATAGTAGATTGCCTTGCCCTCGCGGCGGCAGTTCACCAGACCTTCAAGGCGGAGACGGGCAAGCTGCTGGCTGACGGCGGCCTGTCGCGTATCCAACAGGCGTTCCAGTTCTGTCACTGATTTCTCGCCCGAGGACAGGTGGCACAGGATCATGAGCCGCCCTTCATGCGACAAAGCCTTAAGAAACGCCGCCGCGGCAGTTGCGCGCACGGTCATTTCATCGGCAGCAAGATCCGCACAGCCGTCCTGTCCGTCTGCGGTTTCCAGAGCCACCAGCGGTGCCTGCATCTGCATATCCTGCTCCATTCTACAGCTTGTCGTGTATCACACTCTGATCCGATACGCGATATCGGCAAAATGCCGCAAATCTCGCTGATCACGGCCACGTCCTAGATGGGATGAGTTGTGCAGATTTTAAAGGCGGTTACCCACATTTCATGCTGAAACTATCGCGCCAAGATCAGATGCGCCCAGAGTTGCCGCAGTTGAAACTGATCCGCGCTCCGTGAGGTGTGTATCGATGCACCCAGACCAGAAGCGGGTGGATTGCTACAGTGCCCCGCTGCGTTGAATGTGCCTCCCCCTGATCAAGCTGCACTTTGATTTCGTGACGGGGTAGTCTCCATCTCGACTCAGCTGGGACGAATGACCATGAACCGACCGCTATCTGCCTTTACCGCCGCCGGACGTTTTTGGCGTGGAAATTTGCACACTCACTCGACCCGCTCTGATGGTGTGTTGCCGCCGGAAGAGGTTTGCCGCCGATACAGGGCGGAAGGCTATGATTTCATTGCGTTGACAGATCACTTTGTCGGTCTTTGGGGCTATCCGATTGTGGATACACGGCCGTTTCGGACTACCGATTTTACGACCATTTTGGGTGCAGAACTGCATTCCGGCCCGATGGCGAATGGTGAGCTGTGGCATATCCTAGCCGTCGGTCTGCCTGCCGACTTTGCCCCCTCCAACAGCCCCGATTTTGTGCCGCGCCCGGACCAGGAAACGGCCGCCGAGATTGCCGCAAGGGCCGTGGCGGCGGGGGCCTTTGTTGCAATCGCCCATCCGCAATGGTCGGGCCTGACCCTTGCCGACGCGCGTGGTGTTGCCGCGGCCCATGCGGTTGAGATCTACAACCATGGCTGTGCCACGGGCTGTGATCGGCCAGATGGCTTTGCCATCGCCGATCTCTTGCTGACCGAAGGGCGCAAGCTGACGATGATCGCGACGGATGATGCGCATTTCTCGGAGCCTGATCATTTTGGCGGTTGGGTCATGGTCAAGTCTGAGGCGAATGAACCGGACGCCCTGCTGGCCGCGCTGAAACGGGGGGATTTCTATTCTTCCCAAGGGCCGGAGCTGCGCGATGTGCGGATCGAAGGGGATCAGGTGGTGGTGGAAAGCTCTGCCGTGTCTTCGGTGATCGTGCAAGGGTGGGGGACGGGGGCAAAGGCGGTGCATGGCCATTCAATGACACGGGCGGCCGTGCCGCTGGCGCGATTGCTCAACAGCCCGTGGCTGCGGGTGACCGTGATCGATGCGGCGGGTAAGCGGGCCTGGTCAAACCCATTCTGGCGGGAAGTCGAAGGCCGCAATCCCCGGGTCTGAGGCGCAAGATCTTCTGCCAAGATTGTTCAATGAACAGTCTTGGCCTTGGGTCAGTTGCCCAGAATACCCGGTAGGCGCAAGTCCATCGCGCGGGCATGGTCAAGCGCGATGTCATAGCCCGCATCCGCATGGCGCATCACGCCTGTCGCCGGATCGTTCCACAGCACATTGTGCAGCCGCCGCGCGGCATCGTCGGTGCCATCGGCCACGATCACCATGCCGGAATGTTGGGAAAAGCCCATTCCAACGCCCCCGCCATGGTGCAGGCTGACCCAAGTCGCGCCGCTTGCGGTGTTGAGCAGGGCATTCAACAGCGGCCAGTCGGACACGGCGTCTGACCCATCCTTCATCGCCTCCGTCTCGCGGTTGGGCGAGGCGACGGAGCCTGAATCGAGGTGATCGCGCCCGATAACAATGGGGGCCTTTAGCTCGCCCGATTTCACCATTTCGTTGAACATCAACCCGGCGCGGTGGCGGTCGCCCAAGCCAATCCAGCAGATGCGGGCGGGCAGGCCCTGAAAAGCGATGCGATCCTGCGCCATGTCCAGCCAGCGGTGCAGATGGGCATTGTCGGGGAACAGCTTCTTCATCGCCCGGTCGGTTGCATAGATATCCTCCGGGTCGCCCGAGAGCGCGACCCAGCGGAAAGGGCCGATGCCCTTGCAGAACAGGGGGCGGATATAGGCGGGAACGAAGCCGGGGAATGCGAAGGCATTCTCCAGCCCCTCTTCCTGCGCCACCTGACGGATGTTGTTGCCATAGTCCAGCGTGGGCACGCCCGCGTTCCAGAAATCCACCATCGCGGCGACATGCGCGCGCATGGAGGCGCGGGCGGCCTGTTCGACGGCCTTGGGTTCGGTCTCCTGCTTCGCGCGCCATTCGGCCACGGTCCAGCCCAGCGGGCAATAGCCATGCAGCGGATCATGGGCCGAGGTCTGGTCGGTCACGATGTCCGGGCGCGGGCCGCCTGCCTGCATCCGCGCGAACAGTTCGGGGAACACCTCGGCAGCATTGCCCAGCAGGCCCACGGATTTCGCCTCGCCCTTTGCCGTCCAGTCGGCGATCATCGCCAGCGCCTCGTCCAGCGTGTGCGCCTTGGCATCGACATAGCGGGTGCGAAGGCGGAAATCGATGCGGGTTTCGTCCACCTCGACCGCCAAACAGCAAGCCCCGGCCATCACGGCGGCCAGCGGCTGCGCGCCGCCCATACCGCCAAGGCCCCCGGTCAGGATCCAGCGACCTTTCAGGTCGCCGCCGTAATGCTGACGTCCGGCTTCGGCGAAGGTCTCATAGGTGCCCTGCACGATCCCTTGGGTGCCGATATAGATCCACGATCCAGCGGTCATCTGGCCATACATGGCCAGCCCGCGCTTATCCAATTCGTTAAAATGGTCCCATGTCGCCCAATGCGGCACGAGGTTGGAATTGGCGATCAGCACGCGGGGTGCATCCTTGTGAGTGCGGAACACGCCCACGGGTTTGCCGGATTGTACCAGCAGGGTTTCGTCGTCGTTCAGCGTCTTGAGCGTGGCGACGATCTTGTCGAAATCTTCCCATGTCCGGGCCGCGCGGCCGATGCCGCCATAGACCACCAGTTCATGGGGGTTTTCTGCAACGTCGGGGTGCAGGTTGTTCATCAACATGCGCATCGGCGCCTCGGTCAGCCAGCTCTTGGCGGTAATCTCGGTTCCCGTAGCGGGGTAGATGTCACGAAGATTATGGCGCGTGTTCATAGGGTTACCCTTCAAAGCGTGGGAAGCGGGATGCCTGCGGCCTGCGCCAAGGCGCCAGAGGCGACAAGGCGGGCTGCGGATTCAAGATCGGGGGCGAGGTAGCGGTCTTCGCCCAAGGTGGCCACATCTTTCCGCAGGCGGGCGAGGGTGGCTTGCAGCGGGGGCGAGGTCTTCAGCGGGGCGCGGAATTCGACGCCTTGCCCGGCACAGAGCGCCTCCACCCCCAGAATGCGCGACAGGTTGGCATTCATCTGCATCAGGCGGCGCGCGCCATGGGCGGCCATGCTGACGTGATCCTCTTGGTTGGCGGATGTCGGCGTGCTGTCGGTGACGGTGGGATGGGCGAGGTGTTTGTTTTCGCTCATCAAAGCGGCGGTCGTCACTTCGGCGATCATCAGGCCGGAGTTGAGGCCCGGGTTCGGTGTCAGGAAGGGCGGCAGGTCGAAGCTGAGGGTCGGGTCCACCATCAGCGCCACCCGGCGCTGGGCGATGGCCCCGATCTCCGACAGCGCCAGCGCGATCATGTCGGCGGCAAAGCCGACAGGCTCGGCGTGGAAATTGCCGCCCGAAACGATCTGCCCGTCAGACAGGACAAGCGGGTTGTCAGTGGCGGCGTTCGCCTCAATCTCCAGCGTGCGGGCGGCTTGCCGCAGAATGTCCATCGCAGCCCCTGTGACCTGCGGCTGGCAGCGGATGCAATAGGGATCCTGCACGCGGGTATCGCCCGTGACGTGGCTTTCGCGGATTTCCGACCCGGCCAGCAGGGCGCGCATGGTGGCGGCGGCCTCGGTCTGGCCAGCATGGCCACGCAGGGCGTGAATTTCGGGGTGTAGGGGCGCGGTGGAGCCCATGATGGCATCGGTAGAGAGGGCTGAGAGGACCAGCGCCGATTGCGCGTTGCGCCAGCCATCAAACAGGCCTGCCAGCGCGTAGGCGGTGCTGAACTGGGTGCCGTTGATCAGGGCCAGCCCCTCTTTCGGGCCAAGGATGACGGGAGAAAGGCCAGCAGAAGCAAGGGCCTGGATGCCGGGCATAATCTCACCTGCCACTTCAGCCTCACCCGCGCCGATCATCACGGCGGCCATATGGGCAAGCGGGGCCAGATCGCCGGACGCGCCGACCGATCCTTGTGCGGGGATGACAGGGGTTACGCCATGGGCAAGCATCCCTTCGATCAGGGCAACCACGTCCCACCGCACACCGGATGCGCCACGTCCAAGCGACAGGAGTTTCAACGCCATCATCAACCGCGTCACATTACGCGGCATTGCTTCGCCCACGCCGCAGCAATGCGACAGGATTAGGTTGCGTTGCAGTGTGGCGGTATCCTTGGCCGCGATCTTGAGCGAGGCGAGTTTGCCAAAGCCGGTGTTGACACCATAGACAGCATCTCCCCCTGCCGCCGCAGCAGCGATGCGGGCTGCTGCGGCATCGACCCCGGCACGGGCAGAAGGGTGCAGCTTCACCGGACGCTCCTCACGATAAATTTGTTCGATTTGTGCAAGCAGTGTGCAGCCTGGGTTAAGGATTTCAGCGTTCAATGCGCCCTCCAAGAACTGATTTGTGCAAAAACTCTGCCCCGATGCGATAAGAAAGTTCGGCCGGGTGGACGGCGTCCCAGATGCATAGATCGGCACGCTGTCCAGGGGCGAGCGTGCCACGATCGGCAAAGCCCAAGGCGCGGGCGGCGTAGGCAGTGGTGCCCAAAAGTGCCTCCTCCGGGGTCATTCGGAACAAAGTGCAGGCCATGTTCATAGCCAAGGGCAACGAAGTCATGGGCGAGGATCCCGGGTTGCAATCAGTGGCAATCGCCATTGGAACACCGGCCGCGCGCAGGGCGGCGATCGGAGGCATCTGTGTCTCGCGCAGAGTGTAGAAGGCGCCCGGAAGGATGGTGGCGACGGTCCCGGCGAGGGCCATCTGCGCGATACCTTCTTGCGACAAGTACTCCAGATGATCAGCAGAAAGCGCGGCATGGCGGGCGGCGAGGGTGGCGCCGCCCTGATCGGTCAGTTGTTCGGCGTGTAGCTTGACCCGTAGGCCGAGGGCGCGGGCGGCGGTGAACAGGCGGTCCACCTGCGCGGGGGTGAAGGCGATGGTTTCGCAGAAGGCATCCACCGCGTCGACCAGCCCTTCGGCATGCGCGGCGCGCAGAGAGGGGATGGCGATGTCTTTGATGTAAGCATCTGCACTGCCGGTGTATTCCGGCGGAATGGCATGGGCGGCGAGGTGGGTGGTGGTGATGGTGACGGGCCGCAGCGTGGCAAGGCGGCGGGCGGCGCGGAGCATTTTCAACTCATCCCCGATGGTCAGGCCGTAGCCGGATTTCACCTCAACCGTCGTGGCCCCTTGCCGGATCATGGCGTCAAGGCGGGAAAGCGCTTGCGCCACGAGCTCATCCTCGGACGCGGCGCGGGTGGCGGTGACGGTGGACAGGATGCCACCGCCCGCGCGGGCGATTTCGGCGTAGCTCGCGCCATTCAGACGCTGCTCAAATTCCGCCGCGCGGTTCCCGCCGAAGACGATATGGGTATGCGCGTCGATGAGGCCGGGGGTCAGGAGACGGCCCTTGAAATCAATGGTTTCGGTGGACTTCGGCGCATCGTTACGGGGTCCGATCCAGGCGATCCGGTCACCTTCGATCAGAAGGGCAGCATCGGGGATCAGGCCATAGCCGCCCTGCATCGTGGCGGCTGTCACGCCTGTGAGGAGAATCGCCATGAACGCTTGCCTTTTGTCTGCGCTTGAGGCTATTATGTCTATACATAAAAGGGCTTGTCAAGCGAGGGGCCGATGCTGATCCATGCCGATTGTGCGCTTTTGCCGGAGGGTTGGGTGCGTGATGTCACGCTGCGGATTGATGCGGGCCGGATCGCGGCGGTCGGGCCTGCCGAGGGGGCCGTACATCGGGTAGGCTGCCTGCTGCCCGCGCCGGTGAACCTGCATTCGCATGCCTTTCAGCGCGCGATGGCGGGGATGACAGAGCGGCGCAGTGCGGGGCAGGACAGTTTCTGGACCTGGCGGTCGTTGATGTATCGCTTTCTGGATCGGCTGACGCCGGAGGATGTGGAGGCCATCGCCGCGCAGGTGATGGTAGAGATGGCAGAGGCCGGATATGCCGCTGTGGCGGAGTTCCATTATCTGCATCACCAACCCGGCGGGGTGCCTTTTGCGGGCATATCCGAGATGTCTGAACGGATCGTCAACGCTGCGGAAGAAACCGGCTTTGGCTTGACCCTGCTTCCGGTTCTGTACCAACGCGGCGGTTGTGACGGGCGGGCGCTGGGGCCGGGGCAGCAGCGGTTTGGCAATGATCCGGAGCGGTTCGCACGGCTGTGGCAGGGTGCGGCGCGGTCGGTCGCGCGGTTGCCGGATGGGGTGACGGGCGTGGCGCCCCATTCGCTGCGTGCGGTGGATCTGGCAGGGTTACGGATGGCTGAAGCGCTGGCACCAAAGGCCCCGATCCACATTCATCTGGCAGAGCAAGTGGCTGAAGTTGAAGAGGTTTCGGCCGCCATGGGCGCGCGTCCGGTGGAATGGTTGCTGGCCAATGCGGCGGTGGATGGGCGCTGGTGCCCGATCCATTGCACGCAGATGACAGAGGCCGAAACGGTTGCGCTGGCGCGGTCTGGCGCGGTGGCGGGGCTTTGCCCGATCACCGAGGCCAATCTGGGTGACGGTATCTTTGATGGGGTGCGTTACCTTGGCGCGGGCGGGCGCTGGGGGGTGGGGTCGGATTCCAACGTGCAGATTACCCTGTCGGGGGAGTTGCGGCTGTTGGAATATTCGCAGCGTTTTCAGGATCGGGGGCGGGCGATGCTGGCCGATGGCGAGCGGTCGACCGGCCGGGTGCTGTGGGAAGGTGCGGCGCAAGGCGGCGCGCAGGCGGCGGGGCGTGGGGCTGGTGTGATTGCCCTCGGGCAGTGGGCGGACCTTGTGGCGCTGGATATGGAGAGCCTGCATCTGGAGGCGCGCGGGGGGGATGAGATCCTGGATACCTTTGTTTTTGCGGGAAATGACGCGCTGGTGGCGGATGTCTGGTCGGCAGGGCGGCATATCGTGACGGGTGGGCGGCATGTGGCGCGTGACGCTGTTGCCGCGCGGTTCCGGGCTGTTATGCGTGGCTTGCGGGAGCGGGCCTGATGACCGGGTGGGAGGATGTGAAGGCCGAGGTGCTGCGCCGGATCCGGGCGCGGGAATGGCTGCCTGGGACTATCATTCCGGGGGAGGAGGCGCTGGCGGTGGAGTTCGGCGTGGCGCGGGCGACGGTAAACCGGGCGCTGCGTGACCTTGCTGAAACCGGGCTGCTGGAACGGCGAAGGAAGGCAGGCACGCGGGTCGCTCTGTTGCCCGTGCGCAAGGCCACGCTGGATATTTCCATTATCCGCCAAGAGGTTGAGGCGCGGGGTGAAAGCTATTCCCACCGCGTTCTCGCGCAGCGGATAGAGGCGGTGCCGATGGCTGTGGCGCTGCGGATGGGGGTGGCGGCGGAGGCGACGATGCTGTTTGTGGAGACGCTGCATCTGGCGGCGGGACGGCCCTTTGCGCATGAGGTGCGGTGGTTGAATCTGGCCGTCTTGCCGGGCGGTGTGGTGCCGGATTTCGGGGCGGTTAGCGCGAATGAGTGGCTGGTGCAGAACGTCGCCTATGCTGTTGGGGATATTTCCTTTTCTGCCGAAGAGGCCAGTCGGGAGGAGGCGGCTGCGCTGGGGCTGAGCGAAGGGGCGCCGGTGTTTGTGACTGAGCGGATGACGTGGACTTCTGATGAGCCGATCACCTTTGTCCGGCTGTTGCACGGGCCGGGATATCGGCTGCGGACGATGGTTTGAACTGCGTGCAACATGCGGTGCAGACGTGCAGTGCAGACAGGCGTATGCACGCAGCGGGCTGCGGTTGGGCAGGTCGTTAAGACTTTGAACAACGCTTAAGGCAACTGTGCAGGTGCCGTGCAGGCGCGGTGGGCGATCGAGGGTTTGTTCAGATCAGCGGCCCGACAACCGCCGTTGCACGATCCGGTGCAGCTTGCGGTGCAGGGGCGTGATGCGGTGGCGCAAGTGGGTGGCGGCATAGACAGGCTGACGCAGGACGGGGGCATCCGTCACCTCGCGCACGCGGCCTGTGGCGATGAGCTGGGTGGCGGTGCGGTCCAGCACATAGCCCGCCCCGCCCATGGCTGACAGGAGCGAGGCCACCGTGGCGCTTTGCCCGACCGAAACGGCGGCCGAAGCGAATTCTGGCGTCAGGTCGCGGTGCATGGCTTCGAACAGCGGGGAGAAATGGGCGAAGACGAAAGTATCGGGGTTTACCCCAGCGCGGCGGTCGGTATCCGTGCTGACCATGCGGTAGGTGACATCCCCCAGTTCCGAGAAGTGCAGATCCGGGTGAGGCTTGGGCGAATACATCACGGCAAAGTCGAGGACGCCCGTCAGCACATCGGCGCACATCTGATTGGAATAGTCGGGTTCGATGTAGAAGGCCGTATCCGGCAGGGCGCGGCGGAAATCGGCGATCCATTCGCCGATATGCTGGGCGGCAAGGTCGTTCTGGATGCCGAGGCGGACCAGATGGGCGGCGCGGTCGGGCACCTGAATTCTGCGCCGCGCCTCGTGCCATTCATGGCGCAGGGTGCGGGCGTGGGATTCGAAGCGCGCGCCTTCCGTTGTTAGGTCAGTGCCTGCGCGGGAGCGGGTGAAGAGCTTTGACCCCAGCGCCTGTTCCAGCGCGGCGATGCGCGAGGAGACGGTCGATTGCGTGATGCCCAGCCGTTCGCCCGTACGGTTGAAGCTGCGGGTTTCGACGAGATCGAGGAAGGTGTCGAGAAGATCGATCTGCATGGCGGCCTCTGATCGGATAATCCGATCAATAGGCGGGTCTTTGGCGAATTGAAAGGGGCAGGTTGGGCTGTCATCCTGCGGGGTGGAATGGGCCTGCATCGCGGGCTGACGGAGGGTGTCATGGCGGAATTTCCCACAAGCGCGCGGGTGGTCATTATCGGTGGGGGGGCTGTGGGGGCGTCGTCCCTCTATCATCTGGCCAAGGCTGGGTGGACGGACTGCGTGCTACTGGAGAAGAACGAGTTGACGGCCGGGTCCACCTGGCACGCGGCGGGGAATGTGCCGACCTTTTCGTCCAGCTGGTCGATCATGAACATGCAGCGCTATTCGGCAGAGCTGTATCGCGGTCTTGGCGCGGCGGTGGATTATCCGATGAACTATCACGTCACCGGGTCGGTGCGGCTGGGCCACAGCAAGGAACGGTTGCAGGAGTTCAAGCGCGTGGTGGGCATGGGGCGCTATCAGGGGATGGACCTGAATATCCTTGGCCCCGACGAGATCAAGTCGCGCTATCCGTTTCTTGAGACGCATGATCTGTCGGGCGCGCTCTATGACCCCTATGATGGCGACATCGACCCCGCGCAGTTGACGCAGGCGCTGGCCAAGGGCGCGCGGCAGATGGGTGCGCGGATCGAGCGGTTCTGCCCCGCGACGGGCGTGCGTCGCGAGGGGGATGAGTGGGTGGTGGAGACGCCAAAGGGCGAAATCCGCTGCGAGATCGTGGTGAATGCCGCCGGATACTATGCGCGTGATGTGGCCAAGATGTTTGGCCGCGATCTGCCGATGATGGTGATGAGCCATCAATACATGCTCTTTGATACGATCCCGGAGTTGGAGTCTTGGTCCAAAGGGGCGGGGGCCAAGCTGCCGCTGCTGCGGGATGTGGATTCGAGTTATTACCTGCGGCAGGAGAAATACGGCTTCAACCTTGGCCCCTATGAGGGCAATTGCCGCGCGCATTGGGCGACGCCCGATGATCCGATGCCGGAGGATTTTTCCTTCCAACTGTTCCCCGATGATCTGGAGCGGCTGGAATGGCATATCAATGACGCCATGGCGCGGGTGCCGCTGCTGGCGCAGGCCAATCTGACCAAGGTGATCAACGGGCCTATCCCCTATACCCCCGATGGCAACCCATTGATCGGGCCTATGCCCGGTGTTCCCAATGCCTTTGAGGCCTGCGTTTTCACCTTTGGCATCTGCCAAGCGGGCGGCGCGGGCAAGGTGCTGGCGGAATGGGTGACGGAGGGGGCGACGGAATGGGACATGTGGTCCTGCGATCCGCGCCGGTTCACCGGGTTTGAAGACCCGGACTATTGCGTGGCTAAGGGGATGGAAGTGTATGGGCACGAATATGCTATCCATTTCCCGCATCACACCTGGCCCGAGGGGCGGGGGAAGAAGCTGTCTGCCGTGCATGACCGGGTGGCGGCGCTGGGCGCGCAGTTCGGGCCGTATAACGGCTGGGAGCGGGCGCTGTGGTATGCGCGACCCGGCGATGATGTGCGCGAAGAGGCCCAGCGCACATGGGACCGGGAGGGGCCGTGGTTCGGCGCGGTGCGCGAGGAATGTCTGGCGGTGCGGGATGCCTGCGGCATCCTGGACCTGCCGGGCTTCTCGCGGTTTCGGGTGAGCGGGCCGGGCGCGGTGGCCTGGCTGTCGGCGCAGATCACCGGCAAGGTTCCCGGCGTGGGGCGGCTGGGGCTGGCCTATTTCGCGGATGAAAAGGGGCGGATCGTGACCGAGATGTCGGTCGCGCGGCTGGGCGAGGAGGAGTTCCTGCTGATCACGGCGGCCACCGCGCAGATGCATGACAAAGAATGGCTGCTGTCGACTTTGCCCGGCGGTCTTTTGCTGGTGGATGAGACGGAGGCGTGGTCGACGCAGATCCTGACCGGGCCTTTGGCGCGGGATGTGCTGGTGGCGGCGGGGACGGAGGCCGATCTGGCCAAGGGCTGGCTAACCTGGCAGGAGGGACGGATCGCGGGGCGGCCCGTGTTCCTGATGCGGGTGAGTTTCGCGGGTGAGTTGGGTTGGGAGATCCACAGCCGCGTGGCGGATACCGCGGCTGTCTTTGACGCGGTGATGGCGGCTGGGCATCCTTTGGGGCTGCGCCCGTTCGGGATGTTCGCGCTGAATTCCTTGCGTGTGGAAAAGGGCTATCGCGCGTGGAAGGGGGATCTTTCCACCGATTACACCGTGTTGCAGGGCGGGCTGGAGCGCTTTGTCGATTGGGGCAAGGAGTTCCGGGGCAAGGCGGCGCTGGCGGCGGAAAAGCAGCGGGGCGTGGCGAAGCGGTTCGTCACCCTGACCGTGGCGGCGGGGGAGTGTGATCCGCCCTATATGAGCACGATATGGCACAACGGCGCGGTCGTGGGGGAGACCACGAGCGGGTATTTCGGCCATCGGGTTGGGACGGTCGTGGCTTTGGGGATGCTGCGGGCGGAGTTGACTGTACCGGGAACTCCTGTCGAGGTGGAGATATTTGGAGAGCGCTATCCGGCGGTGGTCTGCGAGGACGCGCCGTTGTGGGATGCGAAGAACGAGCGGTTGCGCGCGTGATTTCGGACGGGACCGGGGGTTTCACACCCCCGGACCCCCGTGGGATATTTAAGAACAGATGAAGGGCGGGACGATGGGAATTCCGGGCAAGGCGCGGGCGGTGGTGATCGGGGGCGGCGTGTCAGGCTGCTCGGTGGCCTATCATCTGGCCAAGGCCGGGTGGACGGATGTAGTGCTGCTGGAGCGCAAGCAGTTGACCAGCGGGACGACATGGCACGCGGCGGGGCTGATCGGGCAGTTGCGCGGATCGGCGAACATGACGCGGCTGGCGAAATATTCGGCTGATTTGTATGTGAAGCTGGAGGCCGAGACGGGGGTGGCGACGGGGATGCGGCAGGTGGGCAGCATCTCGGTGGCGCTGACCGAGCACCGGCGTGAGGAATTGCTGCGGCAGGCGACGGTGGCGCGTATCTTTGGCGTGGATGTGGCCGAGATTTCGCCGTCGCAGGTCAAGGAGATGTATCCGCATCTGAACGTGTCGGATGTTGTGGGGGCGGTGCATCTGCCGCTGGACGGGCAATGCGACCCGGCCAATATTGCGATGGCGCTGGCCAAGGGCGCGCGGATGCGCGGGGCGAAGATATTCGAGCATACGAAAGTGGTGGCTGTCACGCAGGCCGGGGGGCGGGTGACGGGGGTGGATTATGTTGGCTCTGACGGGGAGCCAGGACATATCGCCGCCGATGTGGTGGTGAATTGTGGGGGCATGTGGGGGCGGGACCTTGCGGCGCAATCGGGGGTGACGCTGCCGCTTCATGCCTGCGAGCATTTCTATCTAATTACCGAACCGGTGGAGGGGTTGGGCCATCTGCCGGTGCTGCGCGTGCCGGATGAATGCGCCTATTACAAATCAGACGCGGGCAAGATGATGATCGGGGCCTTTGAGCCGAAGGCCAAGCCTTGGGGTATGGGCGGCATCCGCGAGGATTTCATGTTCGACACGCTGCCCGAGGATTGGGATCATTTCCAACCGATCCTTGAGCATGCGATGAACCGGATGCCGCTGTTCGAGACGGCGGGGATTCACACCTTCTTCAACGGGCCTGAGAGTTTCACGCCGGATGACCGCTACTATCTGGGAGAGGCGCCGGAGGTAGGCGGGTATTGGATCGCGGCGGGATATAATTCGGTCGGGATAGCCGGGTCGGGCGGGGCGGGGATGGCGCTGGCGTCCTGGATCACGGAAGGCGAGCCGCCTTTTGACCTGTGGGAGGTGGATATTCGCCGGGCACAGCCGTTCCAACGCAACAGGGCCTATCTTAAGGAGCGGGTGAGCGAGACGCTGGGGCTGCTCTATGCCGACCATTTCCCCTATCGGCAGGTGGTGACGAGCCGGGGCGTTCGGCGGACGCCGCTACATGAGCATCTGAAGGCGCGCGGCGCGGTCTTTGGCGAGGTCGCAGGCTGGGAGCGGGCGAATTGGTTCGCGAAGCCGGGGCAAGAACGGGAATATCGCTATAGCTGGGGGCGGCAGAACTGGTTCGAGAACCAGAAGGCCGAGCATCTCGCGGTGCGCAACGGCGTCGGGTTCTTCGACATGACCTCTTTCGGGAAGATCCGGGTAGAGGGGCGCGATGCGGCGGCCTTCCTGAACCGGGTCTGTTCGGCGGAGGTAGATGTTCCGGTGGGGCGCATCGTCTATACGATGTTCCTGAACGCGCGGGGCGGGATTGAGGCGGATCTCACTGTCACGCGGCTGTCTGAGACGGCCTATCTGCTGGTGGTGCCGGGGGCGACCCTACAGCGCAATCTGGCCCATCTGCGGCGCTGTCTGGGGGAGGAGTTCGCTGTCATCACCGATGTGACGGCGGCAGAGTCGGTGCTCTGCGTCATGGGGCCGAAGGCGCGCGATCTGATGGCGCGCGTGTCGCCGGATGATTTCTCGAATACCGCGCATCCGTTCGGGACGGCGCGCGAGATCGAGGTGGGCATGGGTTTGGCCCGGGCGCATCGGGTTACTTACGTGGGCGAGCTGGGCTGGGAGCTGTACGTCAGTTCCGATCAGACGGCGCATGTCTTCGAGGCGCTGGAAGCAGCGGGCGAGGGGCTGGGCTTCACGCTTTGCGGGCTGCACACGCTGGATTCTTGCCGGATCGAGAAGGCCTATCGGCACTGGGGCCATGACATCACCGACGAGGATCATGTCCTTGAGGCTGGGTTGGGCTTTACAGTGTCGAAGAAGAAGCCGGCCTTCCTGGGGCGCGAGGCGGTGCTGCGGAAGGCCGAGGCTGGGCTGGCGCGCAGGATGGTGCAGTTCCGGATGGAAGACCCCGAGGTGATGCTGTTCCACAACGAAGCGATCGTGCGGGACGGGCAGATCGTGGGGCCGGTAACGAGCGGGAATTACGGCCATTTCCTCGGCGGGGCGATTGGCATGGGATATGTGCCTTGCGTGGGCGAGAGCGAAGAGGCGGTGCTGTCTTCGACTTATGAGATAGAGGTGGCCGGGGTGCGGCATCGGGCGGTCGCGTCGCTGGTGCCGATGCATGACCCGAAATCGGAACGGGTAAGGATGTGAGCTGGTAAGGGCGGGGAGGCCGACTGGCGCCACGCCCCCCACTGCGCCCGACCTGTGAGGGTGGCGCAGGATCGAACGAAGGATTTGGGTATTTGGGCCAAGATGAAGGGGCTTTGGGGATGAGCGATATCGGCGAGGTTTGCGAACCGACGCGGCGGGCTTCCGGGCGGGCTGGTGGGCGGTCGGCGCGGGTGGCCCTGCGGTCGGCCCCGTTGGCCGAGAATGTGCGGCCTGTGCGGGGCGGCATGTCAGGCGGGCAGTACAAACCCCTGACCGAGGCCGGGATGGCGAAGATCCATGAAAGCGCGCTGGAGGCGCTGGAGGTAATCGGGCTGTCACAGGCCCCGCCGTCGGGGGTGAAGATCCTGACCGAGGCGGGGGCGATTCTGGGTGATGACGGGCGTATCCGCTTTCCCCGCGCGCTGGTCGAGGACATGCTGACGGTGGCGGCGCGCAACATCACGCTGCATGCGCGCGATCCGAAGCATGATCTGGAACTGTCGGGGACCAAGGTGCATTTCGGCACGGCGGGGGCGGCGGTGCATATCGTGGACCCCATCACGCTGGAGTACCGCGAATCCACGGCGCAGGACCTGTATGACGGCGCGCGGTTGGTGGATAACCTCGACAATATCCATTTCTATCAGCGCACCATGGTCTGCCGCGATGTGGTCGACAACCGCGAGATGGATTTGAACACATTGTACGCCTGCCTTGCCGGCACGCAGAAGCATGTGGGGACATCGTTCAGCGATCCGTCCCATGTCGCCGATTGCTTTGACATGCTGTACATGGTGGCAGGGGGCGAGGAGAAATGGCTGGAGCGGCCATTTGTCAGCAATTCCAACTGCTTCGTCGTGCCGCCAATGAAGTTTGCCGAGGAATCCTGCATCACGATGGAGGATTGCGTACGGCGGGGCATGCCCATGCTGCTGCTTTCAGCCGGGCAGGCGGGGGCGACGTCGCCTGCGCCCATCGCGCTGACCATAGTGCAGGCTGTGGCGGAATGTCTGGCGGGCGTGGTCTATGTCAATGCGATCAAGAAAGGTGCACCGGCGATTTTCGGCACTTGGCCGTTCGTGAGCGATCTTCGGACTGGCGCCATGAGTGGCGGGTCGGCGGAGCAGGCGCTGCTGACGGCGGGCTGCGCGCAGATGCACCGCTTCTATGATCTGCCGGGGGGCGCGGCATCGGGGATTTCCGACAGCAAGCTGCCTGACATGCAGGCCGGGTGGGAGCAGGGGATCACCAATTCCCTTGCCGGTCTGGCCGGGTTGAACATGTGCTATGAGGCAGTCGGGATGCATGCCTCGCTTCTGGGGTTCTGTCTGGAATCGCTGGTGCTGGGCGATGACCTGCTGGGGCAGGCGATGCGGCTGGTGCGGGGGATTGATGTGACAGAGGATTCCACCAGCATCGAGGCGATGAAGCAGGTCTGTCTGGGTGGGCCGGGGCATTACCTTGGGTCGGACCAGACGCTGAGCCTGATGCAGACGGAGTACATCTATCCCAATGTGGCCAACCGCATGAGCCCGAAAGAATGGAACGAGGCAGGAAAGCCCCTGTTGCTGGACACGGCAATCCGGCGCAAGAATGACATACTGGCCAAGGCTGGGTGCCGGGTCGATCCTGAGATCGATGCGGCGATCCGTGCCCGATTCAACATCTATTTCCGGTGAGGACAGAATGACTTACGCGAACCTTTCCAAGTTCTACATCAACGGTGAATGGGTGTCGCCCCTGGGCGGGACGATGATGGGCGTGGAGAATCCCGCCACCGAAGAGATCGTCGCGCAGGTGGCGCTGGGGTCGGTTGCCGATGCGGACCGGGCGATCATGGCGGCGCGGGCGGCCTTTCCGGCCTTTTCCGCGTGGTCCGCAGAAGAGCGGATCGCGCTGTTGGAGCGGATTTTGGCCGAATACAACGCACGCTATGAGGAATTTGCGCAGGCTATGAGCACCGAGATGGGTGCGCCGATGGCCTGGGCGCGCGAGGCGCAGGCCTGGGCGGGGCAGGTGCATCTGGAAAGCACCATCAAGGCGGCCAAGGAGTTTCATTGGGAAGAAATGCGGGGCGACACGCTGCTGATCCGTGAAGGGATCGGGGTTTGCGCGCTGATCACGCCGTGGAACTGGCCGATGAACCAGATCGCCTGCAAGGTGGGGCCGGCTATCGCAGCGGGCTGCACCATGGTGCTGAAACCGTCGGAGATTGCACCGCTGTCGGGCGTGCTGTTTGCCGAAGTCTGCCATGCGGCGGGCGTGCCTGCGGGCGTGTTCAACTTGGTCAACGGGTCCGGGCCCGAGGTTGGCGCGCGCATGTCGGCGCATCCGGAGGTCGACATGGTGTCATTCACCGGGTCCACCCGCGCAGGCACTGCGGTGGCGGCAGCGGCGGCACCCACGGTAAAGCGGGTGGCGCAGGAGTTGGGCGGTAAGTCGGCCAACATCATCCTGCCGACGGCCGATCTGGCGGCCGCCGTGGCGGGCGGCGTGGAAGGCTGCTTTGGCAATACGGGGCAATCCTGCGATGCGCCCACGCGGATGTTCGTGCCGATGGCGCGGATGGATGAGGCGCTGGCCGTTGCGAAAGAGGCCGCCGAGGCGGTTGTTGTGGGTGATCCGAACGATCCGGCGGTAACCATGGGGCCGCTGATTTCCAAGCTGCAATTCGACAAGGTGCAGGGGCTGATCCAGAAGGGCATCGACGAGGGCGCCACCGTGGTGACGGGCGGTACGGGGCGGCCTGCGGGGCTGAACCGGGGCTGGTTTGCGCGGCCCACGATCTTTGGTCATGTTACCAATGACATGACCGTGGCGCGTGAGGAGATCTTTGGCCCGGTGCTTTCGGTGATCGGCTATGACAGCGTCGATCACGCGGTAGAGATGGCCAATGACACCGTCTATGGCCTTGCCGCCTATGTGCAGGGACCGACGGCCGAGGCGATTGCTGTGGGGCGGCGGATGCGGGCGGGGCAGGTGAGCCTGAACTATCCGGCTTGGGATACCTTTGCGCCCTTTGGCGGATACAAGCAGTCGGGCAACGGTCGGGAATATGCCGATTGGGGCATCCATGATTTCTGCGAGGTGAAGGCGATCGTGGGTCACGGAAAATGAAGTACGGCTATGTGGGCCTGGGCAATCTGGGCGGGCATCTGGCGGCAAGCTTGATCCGGGCAGGGCATGAGGTTGTGGTCTATGACCGCGATCCCACGCTTGCAGAACGGCACCAGGCGATGGGTGCGACGGTGGCCGCGGGTCCGGCAGAAGTCGCATCGCAGGTGGACCATGTGTTCACCTGCCTGCCGTCGCCTTCGGTGTCCGAGGCGGTGCTGGCGCAACTGCTCACCGCGATGAAACCCGGTGCGACCTGGATTGAGAATTCGACGTTGGGTCGGGAAGATATCCTGCGGTTGGCGGGCCTGGCGCGCACAGGTGGCGTTCGGCTTCTGGAGGCGCCCGTCACCGGGGGTGTCCATCTGGCGGCGCGGGGGGAAATCACCGTGCTGGTGGGCGGTGATGCCGATCTGTTCGAGATGCACAAACCCGCGTTGGAAGCGATCGGGAACCGCATTTTCCACATGGGGCCTTTGGGCAGTGCGGCGATCATCAAGGTGATCACCAATATGCTGGCATTCATCCATCTGGTGGCGGATGGCGAGGCGCTTATGCTGGCCAAGCGCGGCGGGCTGGACCTGAAAACGGCTTGGGAGGCGATTGCGGCATCGTCGGGCAGTTCCTTTGTGCATGAAACGGAGGGACAGCTGATCCTGAACGGCAGTTATGACATCGCGTTTTCGATGGATCTGGCGTTGAAGGATCTTGGCTTTGCGATGGGGTTCGGGCGGGAGTTCGGGGTGCCTTTGGACCTTGCTGCGATGACCAACCAAACGTTCATGAAGGGTAAGGCGGTCTATGGCGGTTCGGCGCAATCGACGCAGATCGTGAAGCTGCTCGAAGATGCGCTGGGCACGGATCTCAGGGCCGAAGGGTTCCCGGCGCGGTTGGAGTGACCTTGCGCTTTGTCGCGCGGCGGGACAGGTTCGGCGGGTGAAGGAGACCCGCCGATGACCATGCGCAATGATGACGAACACCGCTTTGCCGATCTGCTGCATCACCGCGCGGCGCGGTTGGAACAGGGCGATCCAGTCACGCCACCCTTGGTGAGTGCGGCCACCTATCACTTGCCCCGATCGGATGTGGGCGGGTTCATCTATGGCCGCATGTCGATGCCGACCTGGGAAGAGGTTGAGGCGCAGATGGCGGTGCTGGAAGGCGCGCCTTGTGTGAGCTTTCCCTCAGGGATGGCGGCGATTTCTGCCGCGCTGTTTGCGGCGGTGGTGCCGGGCAAGCGAGTGGTGCTGCCATCGGATGGCTATTACACAGTGCGGCTGTTTGCCGAAGGGTTCCTAAAGCCCTTTGGCGTGACGCTGGACTATGTTCCCACGGTCGATATGGCGGCGGCCGATTTCACGGGGGCGGGGATTGTCTACATCGAGACGCCCTCCAATCCGGGTCTGGAGGTTTGCGACATCGCCGCTGTGGCGGCGCGCGCCCATGCGGCAGGGGCTGTGGTGATCGTGGACAATACCACGATGACAGCGGTGTTGCAGCGCCCCTTGGACCTTGGTGCTGATCTGGTGGTGGCGGCGGATACCAAGGCGCCGGGTGGGCATTCGGATGTGCTGTTCGGCCATGTGGCGGGCCGCGATGCGGGGCTGATGCAGAAGGTGCGGGATTGGCGCAAGCTGTCGGGGGCTGTGCCTGGGGCGTTTGAGGCCTGGCTGGTGCATCGCGGGATCGAGACGCTGGAACTGCGCCTGTCGCGCATGTGCGCCAGCGCGCAGGTGGTGGCAGAGCGGCTGGCGGTGCATCCCAAGGTGCGGGCCTTGCGCTATCCGGGGCTGCCGGGCGATCCGTCCTATGCGGTGACCGCGCGGCAGGCGCGGGCGTTCGGCTTCCTGATCGGGATGACGCTGGACAGTGCCGAGGTGGCGGAAAGGTTTCTGGAAGCCTGTCCTTACATGGCGCGGACGACATCCTTTGGGTCTACACATTCGGCGGGGGAGCGGCGGGCGCGGTGGGGCGATGCGGTGCCGGAAGGGTTCCTGCGGCTGTCCATCGGGGTGGAGCCGGTTGAGGCGCTGTGGGACGGGATCAGCACGGCGCTGGAGGCGGTGTGAGGCGGGAGATTCTTCTTTGAAGAATTTCTTGGGACGATTTTTCTGCGAAAAATCGGGGCCTTCAGAGAAGGCCCTTGGCAAAATTCTACTTGAAGAATTTTGCTCGGTGGTGGGTCAGATATTGGTCCAGCCGCCGTCGATGCTGATGGCTTGCCCTGACAAGAAGGCGGATTCGTCGGAAGCGAGGTAAACGGCCAGATGCGCGATTTCCTTGGGCTGGCCGATGCGGCCCATGGGTTGGCGCGCGATGAAGGCGGCGCGGGCGGATTCGTAATCGCCTGTCGCGCGCAGGCGCTGTTCCAGCGAGGGGGATTCGACCGTGGCCGGGCAGATGGCGTTGCAGCGGATGCCGCGGGTCACGTAGTCGGCAGCGATGGATTTGGTGATGCCGATGACGGCGGCCTTTGTCGCGCCATAGACGAAGCGGTTGGGCGCGGCGATGATGGACGAGGCGACCGAGGCGATGTTGACGATGGACCCACCGCCATTGTCCAGCATGGCGGGCAGGAAGGCGCGGGTGACGCGGTAAAGGGATTTCACGTTCAACTCGACCGAGAAGTCGAAATCCTTTTCCTCGCAGTCGAGGATGGTACCGGCATGGACGAAGCCGGCGCAGTTGAACAGGATATCTACGGGACCTGCCATTTTTGCGATGGCAGTGATCGCGGCGGCATCTGTCACATCAAGGCGGTGGGCGTCGATCCCCTCATCCCGCAGCGCCTCGACCGCCTTGCTGTTGATGTCGGTAGCAATGACGCGGGCGCCTTCGGCCTTGAAGGCACGGGCGGTGGCGAGGCCGATCCCGGCGCCGGAGGCGGTGCAGAAGGCGGTTTTTCCCTTGAGGCGCATGGTCATATCCCTTGTCCCTGTGCCGTGCAGTCAAGCGGATGCGTGGCGTGGGGGCAAGGATAAACTGACATGTTAGTTCAGATCAGATCGGCAAGTCGCGCGGCCTCGGCCCTTGGATCGGTCAGTTTGCTGCGATCCTCGCCGGGGTGGAACCGGGCGCGCGTGGCGGTGGGCATGGGGGCGGGTTCGGCGATGACGATGCGCGGGCCATGTTTGGCGGATTCGGCCTGCCAGGACCGGGCAAGCGCGATCTGCGCGGCTTTTGTCGCGCCGTAGGCGGAATAGAATTTTTCACCTGCTTTGGGATCGTCAAGAAACAGGGCTGTTCCCTGTGTTGCGACACGAAGCAGGGGGTCAACCAACGGGATCAGGATACCGGTTGCGCGGGTGTTGGTGGCGATGGACTTGTCCCAGTCTTTGACATCCATGCTGGCTGCCGGGGCCAGTGGTGCCGTGTGGATCGCGGAATGAACCCAGAGATCGAGATGGCCCCAGCGATCGTGGATGGATCGGCAGAGATGGCGCATGGCATCGTCATTGGTGATGTCCATCGGGGCGAGGGTTAGCGATCCTGCGCCGGGCAGACCAGCGGATTTGACCCGGTCGTCCAGTTCCTCGAGCCCGCCCACGGTGCGGGCGACTGCTACCACGTGCCAGCCACGCAGGGCCAATTGTTCGGCCAGAGCGGCCCCAAGGCCGCGTGAGGCGCCGGTGACGAGGGCGATCTTCTGGGGCATGAGGCAGGGGCTTTCTGTCGGGGTTTGGTGCGGGTTCGGTGTCACTGGGGATTTCGCACCCCCGGACCCCCGTGGGATATTTGAACAACGGGGAAGGGGCAAGCAGAGGCTATGGCCGAGGGCCTGCGGCAAGTTCGGCCTGGCGGGTGCGGATGATTGCGGCGATCAGCGTTTGAGGAAGTGGGTGTGACGGGGTGAAGAGGATGCCGCTTTTCGAGGTTTTGAAGGGGTGGCAATCGATCTTTGGGATCACGTTTCCGGAGTGGGGATAGAGGCCCAGATGGCGCGCGAAGGCGGCGTAGCCTGCGACCATCTTGCCCTTTGGTCCTGGTTGGCGGAAGCCGGGCATGGCGTAGGACATTGTCTCGACATGATCGGGCAGCAGCCGCGCGAGGGTTGCGCGCAAGTCACGTAGTGCGGATTGTTGATCTGGGGGCAGGGCGGCGAGGTAGGCCTCTACCTCGGCCACCCCGCCAGGCATTACTGGGCCGCCTTCATCTGGAAGCCCTCTTCGATTTTGTCGGACGGGGCCACCGGATAATCTCCCGAGAAGCAGGCATCGCAATAGCGGGGATTGGCGGGGTCGCGGCCGGCGGCTTCGCCCGCGGCGCGGTAGAGGCCGTCGAGCGAGACGAATTTCAGGCTGTCTACCCCGATCCAGTCGCGCATCTCATCCTCGGACATGGTGGCCGCGAGGAGCTTGGAGCGTTCGGGCGTATCGACGCCGTAGAAGCAGGGCCAGGCGGTAGGGGGCGAGGCGATGCGGAAGTGGACTTCCGCTGCACCGGCATCGAGGATCATGTCCTTGATCTTGCGCGAGGTGGTGCCGCGGACCACGGAATCGTCGACCAGGATCACCCGCTTGCCCTTGATCAGGGCGCGGTTGACGTTCAGCTTGAGCCGGACACCCATGTTGCGGATCTGCTCAGTAGGTTCGATGAAGGTGCGGCCCATGTATTGGTTGCGCGTAATGCCGAGGCCGAAGGGGATGCCGGATTCGGCGGCATAGCCGATGGCGGCGGGGGTGCCGGAATCGGGGACGGGGCAGACGAGATCCGCCTCGACCGGGGCTTCGCGGGCCAGTTCCACACCGATCTGGCGGCGGGTTTCATAGACGGAATGGCCACCGAGGATACTGTCAGGGCGCGAGAAATAGACATGTTCAAAGATACAGAACCGCGATTTGGCGGGCGAGAAGGGGCGGAAGCTTTCCACCTTGTCATTCTCGATCACCACCATTTCGCCGGGGTCGATTTCGCGGATGAAATCGGCACCGATGATATCGAGCGCGCAGGTCTCTGACGACAGCGCCCAGCCGTGATCGGCGATGCGGCCAAGGACGAGCGGGCGGACGCCGAGGGGATCGCGCACACCGATGAGTTTGGTGCGCGTCATGGCGACGACGGAGAAGGCCCCTTCGACCCGGCGCAGCGCATCCTTGATGCGTTCGGGGATGGTCTTCTGGATGGAGCGGGCCATCAGGTGGATGATGCATTCCGAATCCGAGGACGACTGGAAGATCGAGCCGCGTTCGATGAGTTCGCGGCGCAGGGCCGAGGCATTGGTGAGGTTGCCATTATGGGCGATGGCGGCGCCACCCATTGAGAATTCGCCGAAGAAGGGCTGCACATCGCGGATGGCGGTGGAGCCTTTGGAACCTGCGGTGGAATAGCGGACATGGCCAATGGCCAATTCACCGGGCAGCGTGTCCATCACGTCGGCCTTGGTGAAATTGTCGCGGACATAGCCGAAGCGGCGGGCCGAATTGAACCCCTGTTCGGGATCATAGGTGACGATGCCGCCCGCCTCTTGCCCGCGATGTTGCAGGGCGTGCAGGCCGAGGGCCACGAAATTGGCCGCATCGGCGACGCCGATCACGCCGAAAACACCGCATTCCTCCTTCAATTTGTCATCATCGAAGGGGTGGGTGGGGAAGGGGCGCATGGGGCCTCCGAATCCGGGGATGGGTATGCGTCTGATCTAGTGCTTTGTCATGCCGCTGTCACGCCCCCTTTGCCGCGCTGCGGCGGTGCGGGGGCGCACAAAGCGGTGTTGTCCGTGATCAGCCCGAGGTGGCGGGGGCGGTTTCGGCCGGGGCGGCGGTGCCGACGCAGACCTCGGTCAGATCGTTGTAGCGCGCGACGATCCAGCCGGGGGCATCGGACGGCATCTGTGCGTCAATGTTTTCCTGAAACGAAGCGAAGACTTTTGCAGAGCGGCTTTCGTCGACCATCGGAATGGCGTTTGAGGCGACCGCGCGATCATAGACGAGGAAGGCCACGGCCACGAGCAACACGCCGCGCACCACGCCAAAGAGGAAGCCCAGTCCCTGATCCAGCCCACCCAGCGCGGTGCGGTGGATGGCGGAGGACAGAAGCGGTGTGAAGAGGGAGGCGACGATCAGCGCGGCGGCAAAGACGAGGGCGAAGGCCGCGATGATGGACAATTCGCAGCTGTCGCCGAGGAATTCGCCCACAACGGGGAGTTCCTTGACCAATGGCTGCACAGCGGCGGCGAAGAGGAAGGCCACGAGGGCCGCCCCGATCCAGCCGACGATGGCCATCGCCTCGCGCACGAAACCGCGCGAATAGGCGAGGATCGCCGAAAGCACGATGACGCCCGCGACAACCGCGTCGATCAGGGTGAAACCTTCCATCTGCCGTCCTGCTCCTGTCCTGCCGGGGGGATCAGCCCGCCCCGAACATCTCGCCCACAAAGGCCGTGAGGTCGGGCATCTGACGCACCCGCATCCCCGTATCCGCCCCAAGCTTGGAACGGTCCGGCGCAATCGCCTGTGAGAAACCAAGTTTCGACGCTTCTTTCAACCTGTTTTCGGTCTGGCCGACCGGGCGCAGGGCGCCGGAGAGGGAGATTTCGCCGAAAAGCACCATATCTGGCGGCAGGGCCACATCTTCGCGGGCGGAAAGCAGCGCGGCGGCGACGGCCAGATCGGCGGCGGGTTCGGAAACGCGCATCCCGCCAGCGACGTTGAGGAACACATCCAGCCCGGCGAAGGGGATGCCGCAGCGGGATTCCAGCACCGCGAGGATGGTGGAAAGGCGACCCGAGTCGAGGCCCACCACCGTGCGGCGCGGGGTGCCGAGGTTTGAGGGCGCGACGAGGGCCTGAATTTCCGTCAGCACCGGGCGCGTGCCTTCGATGCCCGCAAAGACGGCCGAGCCGGGGCTGGACTGGCCGCGATCGGACAGGAACAGGGCCGAGGGGTTCGTGACTTGTGCCAGACCGTCGCCTGTCATCTCGAACACGCCGATTTCATCGGCGGGGCCGAAGCGGTTCTTCACCGCGCGCAGGATGCGAAACTGGTGGCCGCGTTCGCCTTCGAAATAAAGAACCGTGTCCACCATGTGTTCCACGACGCGGGGGCCAGCGATCTGCCCCTCTTTCGTGACATGGCCCACGAGAATGACCGCCACGCCGCGCCGTTTGGCGAAGGTGACCAGTTCATGCGCGGCGGCGCGGACTTGGGAGACGGAGCCGGGGGCGGCCTCGACGGTATCGAGCCACATGGTCTGGATCGAGTCGATCACTGCAAGATCGGGGCGTTCGGCATCCAGCGTGGTCAGGATGTCGCGCAGGGCGGTTTCGGCGCCGAGCGAGACGGGCGCATCGGTCAGGCCGAGGCGTTGGGCGCGCATGCGGACCTGGGCCGAGGCTTCCTCGCCCGAGATATACATGCATTTCAGGCCGCGCCGGGCAAAGCTGGCGGTGGCCTGTAGCAAAAGGGTTGATTTGCCGATGCCCGGATCGCCGCCCACGAGGATGGCCGAGGCCGGGACGAGGCCGCCGCCAAGGACACGGTCAAACTCCTCCATCCCCGATGCGGCGCGGGGGGGCGGGGTTTCCTCGGTCGTCAGGTCGGTCAGCGGGATGGTGCGGCCCTTGGCGCCCAGCGATTTGGGGCCGGTGGAGAGGGGCGCCTCTTCGATGATGGAATTCCACGCGCCGCAAGCATCGCACTTGCCCGCCCATTTGCGGTGGACGGTGCCACAGGCGGTGCAGGTGAAGGCGGGGGCGGATTTGCTCATGCCTCTTGGGTAGCGGTTGGGGGCGGGGGGTTCAAGGGCGGCGACTGGGGCGGCTGCGATGGGACAGGATCAACGACAGGCCCACGCAGGCGGTGAAAAGCCACAAGCCCCAAGCGGTTTCTATGGTGCCAAAGCCCGTGCCTTTGGCCAACACGATGTAAAGCGCGATCAGGAAGATGTCGGCCATGGCAAGGCGACCCATCAGGCGCAGGGCGGGGAGCACGCGATGTGAGAGAAGGTCGAAATCGACAAGGGCGAGGCCGAGAACCTTGGCGTAGGGCGCAAAGAGGGCGAGGAAGCTGACCAGCAAGGCAAGTGCTGGGTCGGTTTCCCAGAGCGATTGCAGGCCGGTGATGACCGAAACCTCGGACAGGCCAAAGACTGGCAGAAGGCCCGCGCGCAGAAGGGGCGCGAACCATGCGATCGGAAACAGGATCAGGAGCGAGAGGTTCAGGATCACAGGAGCGCGCATGAAAGCATTGGGCGGTAAGCCCGGCGCGGGCGCAAGTCACTTTCCGGGCTTTGGCAGTTGCACCACCGTTCCGTCGCGAGGATCTTCGGCTTCGAGCGCATAGCCAAGCTGGGGCAGGATCTCACGCAGATCAGCTTCAAGGCGTTTGATCTGTTGTTCGGCCTGTCTCTCCTCGGATTCGATATCCGTCAGCCAGCGGCGCAGTTCATCCGTGGTGCGGCGGGCGATGGCGATGCGGTCCGTCAAGGCCTGTGCTTCCTCTTGCCGTTGCTTGAGAAATTCGCGGGCACGGGCGACGCGCTCGTCGGAATAGGTGCGGGCAAGATCGCGGGTCTGAAAGCTCATCGCGGCGGCGAGTTGCAGTAGTTCGGGTTCCAGATGGGCAAGGTCGGGGTGTTGGCGCAAGTGGTTGAGACGGGCGCGCAGGGATTCGAACTCGCCCGAGAGCGCAAAAACCCCGGCGCGGTCAGACGCATGTGCGAGGCGGTAGGCATGGGCCACATCCTCTAGGCCCATGGCAAAGGTGCGGTGGCTGCGTTCCAGCCGCAACATGCGGGAATTGGCGGGCAAAAAGAGGCAGAGCAGCGCCAGAAGCGCCGTCAGGCCAAGCTGCACCCACATCCCGGCATCGGGCAGGGGCTGTTGGCCGAAGGCGAGCGAAATTTCCGGCCATGGCACATACCCAAAAGCGGCCAGCAAGGCGGCTGCGATCAGGGCGAGGGTCAGAAGGATGACAAGGCCATGGGCGAAGGACTGCATCGCGCGAAGGGCAACACGCAGATTGCCTGACAGGACAGGGGACATCGAAAACTCACACACTCTTTACCACGCCGGACAGGCAAGCGCAGGGATGGGAGATTCGGCAAATGTTTTTGCACCGGTGGCGCTGGGAAAGAGACAGTTTCTGAGGCTGCGTCGGTATTGTTTCGTGAGGCGAAACAATCAGCCCAGAAAAAGCACGGCGCCGGTGGCGACGGGCAGCACCCAAAGAAGGGTGCCGACGATCCAATGGCCCCAAATCGGTGCGGGCCATTCGCCGAGCACATGCCGTGCCCAGGCCCAGACCAGCCAAAGCCACCAAAGCATCGAAAACACGAGGCTGGACTGTTGCAGTTCAATATAGTCGGGGTGCCACGGCAGCACGATCCAGAGGCAGAAGGCGCAGGCGGAGAGTGCCAGAAGCCCGGCCCCCTCAACCCGCTGTCGCCAGCCAGCGAGGGCGGCAACGGCAATGGTGACAGGAATCGCGGCGACAAGGCCGCGGATCAGGCCAGAGCCGGAGAGCAGGGCGAGCGCCTGTTCCGCCCATGCCTGCATCAGCGCACCGCGGCGATGGGGCCGGTGGCCCGCCCGTGGATAAATTGCTGGACGTAAGGATCAGGGGTGGTGTCGAGATCGGCGATGGGGCCTGTCCACTGGATGACACCGTCATGCAGCATGGCGACGCGGTCGGCGATGGCGCGGACCGAGGACATGTCATGCGTGATGGTCATGGCGGTGGCCCCCATTTCCGTGACGATTTCACGGATCAGGTCATTGATGACGCCGGCCATGATCGGGTCAAGCCCGGTGGTGGGTTCGTCGAAGAAGATGATTTCGGGTTCCGCCGCGATGGCGCGGGCAAGGCCCACGCGTTTCTGCATCCCGCCCGAGAGTTCGGCGGGGTAGAGGTCGGCAGTTTCGGGTTTCAGGCCGACGCGGCGGAGTTTTTCGATGGCGATGTCGCGCGCCTCATGCTTCGGGCGTTTGGTGGGGCCGCGCATCAGGCGAAAGGCCACGTTTTCCCAGACGCGGAGGCTGTCGAACAGCGCGCCGCCCTGGAAGAGCATCCCGAAACGGGCGAGGAATGCGTCGCGGTCGCCTTTGGTGACATCTTGCCCGTCTAGCGTGATCGAGCCTGTGTCATGGCGGACAAGGCCTAGGATGGATTTCAGCAGCACGGATTTCCCGGTGCCGGATCCGCCGATGATGACCATGCTCTGCCCCGACGGAATGGTCAGATTCACCCCGCGCAGGACGCGGTTCCGGCCGAAGGTCTTGGTGACGTCGGTGAGCGTGATCATGCGGAGAAAAACAGTTCGGTGAGGATGTAATTGGTGGCGAGGATCAGGACCGAGGCGCCCACCACGGCGGCCTTGGTGGCCGCGCCCACGCCTTGTGCGCCGCGACCGGAGTTCATGCCGTGATAGCAGCCCATCAGCGCCACGATGAAGCCGAAGGCCGCGCCCTTCCAAAGGCCCGAGACGACATCCCAGCTTTCGAGGAAGTCATAGGTATTCTGCAGATAGACGGTGGAGTTGAAGCCCAGCCGGTTCACCCCCACCAGCCAGCCGCCTGCGATGCCGATGGCATCGCCCACGCCCACCAGCACCGGCACGGCCAGCGTGGCGGCCAGAACGCGCGGCACGGCGAGGTATTTGATGGGGTTGGTGGAGAGCGTCACCAGCGCGTCGATCTGTTCGGTGACCTTCATCGTGCCAATCTCGGCCGCGATGGAAGAGGCCACGCGGGCGGCGACCATCAGGCCGCCGAGGACGGGGCCAAGTTCGCGCACCATGCCGATGGCGACGATGGAGGGGACCACCGCCTCGGCGTTGAACCTTGCGCCGCCGGAATAGATTTGCAGCGCCAGCGCGCCACCGGTGAAGACGGCTGTAAGGCCGACGACAGGGAGCGAGAACCAGCCGATATGCATCAGCGCATGGAGGAATTCGCGCGGGTAGAAGGGCGGGCGGAGAAGGTGGCTGATCACCTGCACGGCGAATAATGCGACACGGCCGATGGCGGCCAGCGCCGCCAGCACCGGCCGCCCGATGGCGGCGAGGGGGGCGGTGAGGGCGGTCATGCCTGGCCCCCGGTGCGGCGGTCGATGTAACGGCGGGTGTAGCGCGGACCGAGCGAGGTAAGGATTTCATAGCCGATGGTTCCCGCGACAGCGGCCAGATCATCGACGCCCTGATGGGGGCCAATGATATCGAGGCTGCGCGGCACCTGCGGCAGATGGGTGATGTCGGCGGTGATCAGGTCCATCGACACGCGGCCAAGCAGGGGAACGGGCGTGTCGCCATCCCAGAGCGTGGCCCTGCCCGACAGGGCGCGGGGCAAGCCATCGGCATAGCCTGCGGCCAGCGTTGCCACGATGGTGTGTTTCGTGGCCGTCCAGCCGCAGGCATAGCCCACGGTTTCCCCGGCGGCGACTTCGCGCGTCTGGATAACAGGCAGCGACAGGGTGATGGCGGGATGGGCCTGCGCAAAGGGCTGGCCGCCGTAAAGGCCGATGCCGGGGCGTGTCAGGTCAAAATGGTATTCCGGGCCGAGGAGGATGCCGCCTGTGGCCGCGAAAGAGCGGGGTATTCCCAGCCCGTCGGTCATCGCATGGAAATTGGCCAGTTGCATTGGATTCATCGGATGGTCCGGCTCATCCGCGCAGGCGAGGTGGGACATCAGGAGTTCGGGCCGCGCGGCCAGCATGATGGGGGCCACGGCCTGCCATTCGGCCAGTTCCATGCCGAGGCGGTTCATCCCTGTGTCCAACTGGATGCCGAAAGGATGGCGGGGCAGTGCCTCCAGATGGCGGGTGACTTGCTGGAGCGAGTTCAGCATCGGGGTGAGGTCGAGATCATGGATCATCTCGGTATCGCCCGGCATATGGCCGCCGAGGATGGCGATCTGCGGGCCGGGACCAAGCACCTGTCGCAGGGCGGCGCCTTCTTCCGTTACGGCCACGAAGAAACGCCGGGCCCCTGCGCGGGCGAGCGCGGGGGCGGTGCGCGCAATACCGGTGCCATAGGCATCCGCCTTGACGACGGCAGCGGTCTGCACGCCGGGGGCGGAGTGACGATCCAGCGCCTGCCAGTTGGCGGCGATGGCGTCGAGGTCGATGGAGAGGGATGCGGTTGCCATGGTTCGGGGGTTTTCGGCAGGGGCGGGGCCGGGGTCAAGGGAATTCTGGCGGTGGGGGCATCACGGGGTGGCGAGGCGTGATCTTGCGGTGCGCTGCGCGCAAGGCTTTCCTGTCGCCTGCGCGCTGCCGCGCTGCGGCTCCGCATTCAGGGGACGTTCCGTCCCCTCAGTCCGCGCGTACCGCGCGGCCATTCACCCCTGGAGGGTATTTGCCGCCAAGATGAAGAGGCAGGGTAGAGAAATCAGTCGCGCAGGCCCGCCATGGCGCGGTCGAGATGGACGTAGCCGCCATCGACGAAGAGCCATTGGCCAGTGGTGTGCCCTGCGCGCGGGGAGAGGGTAAAGACCACCGTGTCGGCCATTTCCGTATCCAGCGTCATGCGCTGGCCCAGCGGGATGCGGCGGGTGATTTCCGAGAGTTTGGCATCGCGGTCGGGAAAGGTGTCGAGCCAGGCGTCATACATGGGTGTCAGCACCTCGGCCGGGATGACGGCATTGACGCGCACGCCATGCGGGGCGAAGGCGGCGGCCCATTCCCGCGTCAGGCCAAGTTGCGCGGCCTTGGCGGCGACATAAGCCGAGGTGGAGCCTTGCCCGGTGACCCCGGTCTTGGAGGAGATGTTGACGATGGCGCCTTTGCTGGCCTTCAGATCGTCCTGCAGCAGATGGACCAGGGTGTAATAGTGGATCAGGTTCTGGTCGAGCGAGGCGCGAAAGGCGGTGGGGCCTGCATCCAGACCCACGCCATCATTGGTGCCTGCGTTGTTCACGAGGCCGTAGACTTGCCCCCAATGGGCTTGAACCTCTTTCACCGCACCTTCGATCTGTGCGTCCTTGGACAGATCGACCTGCACCCAGCCTGCCTTGGGTTGGAGCGCCCGCAGATCAGAAAGGAAAACGCCATCGGGTGCGCGGCGGGCGAGGATGACGGGGATCGCCCCTTCCTCGGCCAGCCGGCGGCTTATCGCGCCACCGATGCCCGATCCGCCACCGGTGACGATGACGACCTTGTTTTGAAGCTGAAGGTCCATGTGCTTATCCGGTCAGTATTGCGCCTGCCCGTCGCCCTGCCAGGGCTGGGCGAGGTTGCCAAAGCGGGTGAAGCGGCCTTCGAAGGACAGTTCCACGGTGCCGATGGGGCCGTGGCGCTGTTTGCCGATGATCACCTCGGCCTTGCCATGGACGCGGTTCATCTTGTCCAGCCATTCGGTAAAGCGGGGATCATCTTCCTGCGGTTTGAGGCGTTCGTGATAGTATTCGTCGCGATAGACAAACATGACCACGTCGGCATCCTGTTCGATGGACCCGGATTCCCGCAGGTCTGACAGTTGCGGGCGTTTGTCATCGCGCGATTCCACGGTCCGTGACAACTGCGACAGGGCCACGACGGGGATGTTCAGCTCCTTGGCGATGGCCTTGAGCCCCTGAGTGATCTCCGACACTTCCTGTACGCGGTTGGATTCGCCGCGACCGGTGCCTTTGAGCAGTTGCAGATAGTCGACCATTAGCACATCCAACCCATGCGTCCGTTTCAGGCGGCGGGCGCGGGCGGCGACCTGGCTGATGGGCAAAGCGGGGGTGTCGTCGATATAGAGCGGGCAGGATTCCAGCGATTTCGCGGCCTCGACGAAGCGGCGGAATTCCACCTCTGTCATATCGCCACGGCGGATCTGTTCGGAGGGGACTTCGGATGCCTCGGACAGAATACGGGCGGCAAGTTGTTCACTGCTCATTTCCAATGAGAAGAAGCCCACGACGCCGCCTTCGACCGCGCCTTCGTTGCCGTCATGGGTGCGGCCACGGCGATATGCTTTGGCGATGTTGAAGGCGATGTTGGTGGCAAGCGAGGTTTTTCCCATCGACGGGCGACCGGCGAGGATGAGCAGGTCAGACGGGTGCAGGCCGCCCAGTTTGCGGTCCAGGTCCACAAGCCCGGTGGAAATGCCCGCAAGACCGCCCCCGCGCTGATAGGCGGCGTTGGCGGAATTGACGGCTTCGGTCGTGGCACGCAGGAAGGAAACAAATCCGCGCTGCGAGACACCCTGTTCGCCGAGTTTGTAAAGGCTTTGCTCGGCCTCGGTGATCTGTTCGCGGGGTTCAGATGTCACTTCAACCTTGGCGGCGCGGGCGGCTATGTCGCGGCCCAGAGCGATGAGTTCGCGCCGGACGGCGAGGTCATAGATCATCTGGGCATAGTCGCGCGCGGCGAAGGAAGAGATGGCCGCACCTGCGAGACGGACGAGATAGGCCGGGCCGCCCAGTTCCTTGAGACCTTCGTCATCCTCGAAAAACGGTTTCAGCGTGACGGGGGAGGCGAGGGCGTTCTTCTGGATGCGGGCGGCGGCCTTTTCGAAAATGCGCTGATGGACGGGATCGAAGAAATGGTCCGCCTTCACCAGCGCGGAGATGCGGTCGTAGATATCATTGTTTGTCAGGATCGCGCCGAGAAGTTGCTGTTCGGCCTCGACATTCTGGGGCAGGGATTCGGGCTCAGGCTGCGGGGCCGCAGGAAGGGAGGGACGGAGCGTCGCGATTTCGTTCATGTCTGCCTCGAGTCAGTTCTGCCGGGGTCGTCATTGCCCCGGTTTGGCCCACAGGAACAGGCGGGCATAACTGTGTGGATAACCCAAGGGCGACTCGGCCCCCGGAGGATCAACCTACCATATCCTGCGGCATGTGTCCGGGCTGACCCAAGTTTTGAGGAGGGCAACGCCCGGATCGGCTGAGTCCTGCACAAAGCATCCACAGAAGCTGTCCACAGGAATCTGTGACTTATCCCTGCTGGTGTGCGGCCTGCCAGGCGCGGGGGTCGTTAAGGAAGACTTCCACCTCGGCCAGTGTCGCGGCGTCAAAGGCGCCGCTGGCGCGGGCCTCGGCCAGAACGTCCCACCATGTGCAGAGATGGTGCAGCGCGATACCGTGATCGGCCAGACGCTGGGTCGTTTCCGGGAAGATGCCATAGTAGAAGATCACTGCCGTATGGGCGCAGGTGGCCCCGGTGTCGCGGATGGCGTCGACGAAGGACAATTTCGATCCGCCATCGGTGGTGAGGTCTTCGACAAGCAACACACGCTGGCCTTCGGACATCGCACCTTCGATCCGGGCGTTGCGGCCATAGCCTTTGGGTTTCTTGCGGACATAGGTCATGGGCAGGGCCATGCGTTCGGCCACCAGTGCGGCAAAGGGAATGCCCGCCGTTTCGCCGCCGGCGATATTGTCAAACGCCTCGAACCCCGCGTCGCGCATCACGGTGATGGTCAGGAAATCCATCAGTGTGGAGCGGATGCGCGGATAGCTGATCAGCTTGCGGCAATCGATATAGGTGGGCGAGGGCAGGCCGGAGGCCAGCGTGAAGGGGGTTTCCGCGTTGAAATGCACCGCCTTGATTTCCAACAACGCGCGGGCGGTCAGGCGGGCGATTTCCTCTTTCGGGGGGAAGGCGGCGGGGATCATGGCGGCTCCTGTCGGCAGGCCCGAAAATCTTTCGCCGAAAGATTTTCGGGACGGGGGCGAAGAATTTTCGCCGAAAATTCTTCGGCGTGGGGTGGGGGCGGAAAATTTTCGGCGAAAATTTTCCGCTGCGTCAGGCTTCGACGTGCCAATGCACGGGAAAGCCGGGGTCAAAGACGGTGACGGGGCCGGCCTCGGTGAAGATCTTGGCGGGCCATTGGGCGGCGGTGCCTTTTGTCAGGGTGATGCGGTCCTCGTTCGGGGGCAGGCGATAGAAGCGGGGGCCGTTCAGGCTGGTGAAGGCCTCCAGCCGGTCCAGCGCGCATTCTTCTTCAAACACATGGGCGAGGAGTTGCATCGTGTTGGTCGCCGTGAAGCAGCCTGCGCAGCCACAGGCATGTTCCTTGAGTGCGTCAACATGCGGGGCAGAGTCGGTGCCCAAGAAGAACCGCCCTTCGCCGCTGGTCGCGGCAGCCCGCAGGGCAAGGCGGTGCTTTTCCCGCTTGGCCACGGGCAGGCAGTAGTAATGCGGTTTGATCCCGCCCACGAGGATGTGGTTGCGGTTGATGATCAGGTGATGGGTGGTGATCGTCGCACCCAAAGTATCACCGTCCGACCGGGCATAGGCGACGCCTTCTTCGGTGGTGATATGTTCCATCACCACGCGCAGGCCCGGAATGCGGCGGCGCAGCGGATCGAGGACGGTGTCGATGAATACGGCTTCGCGGTCGAAGATGTCGACCTCTGCCGTTGTCACCTCGCCATGCACGCACAGCGGCAGGCCGATTTCGGCCATCTTTTCCAGAACCGCGGTGACCTTTAACAGGTCACGCACGCCACCGTGGGAATTGGTGGTCGCCCCGGCGGGGTAGAGTTTAACCGCCTTGACCAAGCCAGAGGCATGGGCGGCGGCCACATCGGCGGGGTCGGTGGTTTCGGTCAGGTAGAGCGTCATCAGCGGCTCAAACGCCATGCCATCGGGCAGGGCCGCAAGGATACGGTCGCGGTAAGCTGCGGCCTGATCGCCGGTGACGACCGGCGGCACGAGGTTGGGCATGATGATGGCGCGCGCAAAATGCCGTGCAGTTTCGGGCAGCACGCCCTGCAACATCGCGCCATCGCGCAGATGGAGGTGCCAGTCATCGGGACGACGGATGGTGAGGCTTTGGGTCATGACTTGCGCCTAGCGCAACTGGCCCCTGCTTTCCAGCAAAGAATGGGCCGTCTTGCCGCAGATCGGGCCGCCTGTCACCGCGTCAGGCGCGGGTGTCACCGCTGCTGCTGCTAGGGTTGCCGCTGTTGCTGTCGCCTGCTGGCAGGCTGGAGGGCAGGCCAAGGCGGGCCTCAAGCTCTTGCATCCGGCGACGGTAGCGTGGGCCGCCGATGCGCCTTACGACCGAGCGGCAGATCATCAGCGCAAGAAGCGGGCGCTGGGCCGTGTCAACCTTGCGCAGAAGGCCGCGCAGATAGGGGGCATAGCGGCGTCGGATGCGCCACAGCCGGGCAAAGCTAACCGGATCAAGGCGCGCCTCGCAGGCGGCAGTCAAAAGATGTGGCAACAGGCCGGTCTGTTCGATAACCGATTCGATCAGATCCCCAAAGTTCCGGGCGGGCAGGGGCGTGACCCAATCAGCGCGGAACAGCGCGGCATGCATCGCGTTTTCCGGCATCTGCGGATCATAGACGACGAACACGCGCGACGCGCCTTCGGTCATGTCGGGGGCATAACCATAACGGCTGGAGAAATCGAGTCGCCGCAGGTTGGTGGCGCGACGATCCCAGCCTGCAATGGCCGGGTCCAGAGTGGCGCGCGGGCTGATGGCGAGCACGGTCGCCCCCGGTGCGCAGACGCAATACGCGCAGGCGGCATAGCCGGCATCGCCTGCGCCGTAAAAAAGCACGCGGTCGAAATCTTCAAAAAAGGCTTCATCCACCAGTCGATCAAAATAGCCCCAGACGGCAGGATCGCGGAACCACGTTTCGCCGTCGCAGATCACGGTCAGATGGGACCAGCCATTTGCCACGGCAACATCATGGCCAAAAGGCATCTGCCCCTTGCGCGCAAGGATACGATCCAGCGATTCGAAGGACACCAGCAAGATGGGACCATCATCATGGAAATAGGCCCAGTGCCTTTTGCCCAAGGGCTCGAAATACCCTTCCTCCGCGCAAAGTTCGTCAATCCGGGCGAACCATTGGTCACGGTCCATCGCGATTTTCGGGGCAGTGGTTTCGCCAGCCCCGGCATCGTCTTGGTCCATGTCTGACAGGTCGCCATCGGCGCGGTCGTTCATCGGCGGTTGCCTTTTCTGCTCGGTGCGGTCGCGGGCGTGTCCCGGACTCGATCCTTGGTATCTTGCCCAGCGTTCTAGCGAAGGCAAACGGCAAGTTTGTGGCATGACTGGCGCGGAACGGGGCATTTGGAAAGCCGTTCAGTGGCGGACTGGGCGGATTGTCGCGATCCCGTGCGTTACACGCCCGGAAGAGCGTGGGTCCAGATCAGGCGGGCCTGCTCGGCGGTCAGGTGTCGTGTGGGTGGGGTCATCAGAAGCCGCCCGAACAGACCGCGCCACCCCTCATCGCGCATGAGTGTCAGGAACCGGGCGCGGCGCCAGTCAAAGGCCGCGCGGTGCAGGCCTGCCAGCACCGGATCCAGCATCAGATCCGCCCTCATGGCATGGCTGTTCAGCGCAAGGATCGATTTGTCCTCGGCGTCGCAAAGGTTGCGGTCGACCCAATATCCCAGATCAAAGCTTGAGGCGTCGCGGTTGGCGCGGCCACGGTCAGCCTTGACCAGATAGCCCTCCATCGACCCGAGCGCATAATGGTTGAGCTGGGCAAGGCTGTATTGCCGTTGGCCCAAAGGGGAGAAGATGCGCTGCGGTCCGCCGGGCAGGGGGCGACCTGCGCTATCGAACCAGCGCTGCCGGTCTGTTACCTGGCCCTTGGGGCGGTGAACCCCGGGTTGCCCGAAGCGGCCATCATTGCGGTAGAGCGTCTTGAACATCACCGCGCGCCAAGGCCATTCCAGCGGATCGGCTGCGGCGCGGGTGAACGTCTCAGTCACTGGCGCATCGGTCAAGTGGACCACGCCCGCATTGCCGAACATGCGCCAGGTCAGCGTGATGGCGTCGGCCTCTGGCAGCGCATCGATCAGCGCAGGAAGGGTGCGATTGCCCACACGGATGTTCACGAATTCGTCGATATCAAGGACGAGGATCCAGTCCGCTGCCCGCGTCAGAGGGTGGTTGGCGGCGGTCTTCAGCGCATGCCATTGCGGGCCTTTCTCATGCGCGCCGTCGTTCCGGATGTGCGTCAGCCAGCCCATCTGCGCCAGTCGGTCCAGCATCAGATCGGTGCCATCGGTGCAATCGTTGGAAAAGGCGAGGATATCTGTGATGCCCGCGGCACGGTGATGGGCCAGCCATTCCAGAAGGAAACTGCCCTCATTCCGCACGGTCAGGATTGCCAGCACACGCATGGCCACAGCGATAGCATGGCGGATGGGGGGTTGGGAACGCCCCCCTCCATTGGTCGCATGCGGGGTTGTGGCGGCTTGACCCCTGTCCGGGTCAAGGCCAAGCATGACGGGCCACAGCAGGGGAGGATAACCCGGTGCAAGACATGCCCAAATCCATCGACGCGGTGCAAACCCTGCTGGGCGGCGAGGGCTATGTCGCATCGCGCGCGCTGGCCACGGTGGTGTTCCTGTCGTTGAAACTGGGAAGGCCCCTGTTTCTGGAAGGCGAGGCGGGCGTGGGCAAGACCGAGATCGCCAAAGTGCTGGCCGCGGCCCTGGGGCGGCGGTTGATCCGGCTGCAATGCCATGAGGGGATGGATGCATCCTCGGCCGTCTACGAATGGAACTTTGCCGCGCAGATGATCGCCATCAGAACGGCTGAGGCCGGCGGTGGCGCGGATCGGGATGCGTTGAAGGCGGAGCTGTTCACCGAGGACTATCTGATCGAACGTCCGCTGCTGGCAGCGATGCGCCCGCAGGCGGGGGGTGCGCCTGTCCTGCTGATCGACGAGCTGGATCGTAGCGACGAACCGTTTGAGGCATTCTTGCTGGAGGCGCTGTCGGATTTTCAGGTGACGATCCCGGAACTGGGCACCATCACGGCCCCCGAACCCCCGATCGTAATCCTGACTTCAAACCGCACGCGCGAGGTGCATGACGCGCTGAAGCGGCGCTGTCTTTATCATTGGGTGGATTATCCCGGCTTCGAGCGCGAGTTGGAAATCCTGCAAGCCCGAGCCCCCGAAGCGCAAGACAGATTGAGCCGTGAGGTGGTGGCCTTTGTTCAGCGGCTACGATCCGAGGACCTGTTCAAGAAACCCGGCGTGGCGGAAACCATCGATTGGGCGAAATGCCTGCTGGCGTTGGACGTGATCCAACTGTCGCCTGAGGTGATAGCCGATACACTGGGGGCAATTCTGAAGTACCAGGACGACATTCAGAAGATTCAGGGATCCGAGGCGAAGAAGCTTTTGGAAGAGGTGCGGCAGGGGCTAGTTTTCGCATGATCGGGACGATGCGGATTCTTCTCTTGAAAAACATCCTCGGAGGGTCGGAGGGGCAGATAACCCCCAGTCGCGGCCAGGGCCAGCCGTGACGATGCCCGATCTGGCACTGCCTGATGACGGCAAGCTGTCCCATAACATCGCGCATTTTGCCCGTGCCTTGCGCCGGGCAGGGCTGCCCATTGGGCCGGGGCGGGTGATCGACGCGATCCGCGCGGTCGAGGCGGCGGGGTTCACCGAACGGTTGGATTTCTACTGGACGCTGCATGCCTGTTTCGTCAGCCGCCCGGAACAGCGGGCGGTTTATGATCAGGTGTTCCGCCTGTATTGGCGCGATCCGCAATTTCTGGAGCAGATGATGACGCTGCTTCTGCCTGCCGTGCGCGGGGTGCAGGAGGACCGTATTGCCGATGCCGCCGAAAAGCGTGCGGCAGAGGCGCTGCTTGATGGCAAGGGCATCGACATTCCCGCCCGCAATCCAGATGCGCCCGAGGGCGAGGATCGGGTGGATATCGACGCTTCGGCCACCATGTCGCATGAAGAGCGGCTCAAGACGCTGGATTTTGAACAGATGAGCCTGACCGAAGTGGCCGAGGCAAAGCGGATGCTGGCCCGGCTTGCCTTGCCAGTGCGGCCCTTGCTGACACGGCGGATGGCGGGCGATCTGGCCGGGCGGCGGATCGACGGGCGACGCACCCTGCGCGCGGCGCTGCGGCAGGGGGGCGAAGTGACGCGGCTGTCGATGAAATCGCCGGGGATGCGCTGGCCCAATCTGGTGGTGCTGTGCGATATATCGGGATCGATGAGCCAGTATTCGCGGCTGGTGCTGCATTTCGTGCATGCGGTGGCCAACCGCAAAGGGCAGGGCTGGGCCAAGGTTCATGCCTTCACCTTCGGCACGAGGCTGACCAACATCACCCGCCATCTGAAAAACCGCGATGTCGATGCCGCGCTTAAATCGGCGGGCGCCGAGGCACAGGATTGGTCGGGTGGCACGCGGATCGGCACATGCCTGCGTGGGTTCAACCGCGACTGGTCGCGCCGGGTGCTGGGGCAGGGTGCGGTGGTTCTGCTGATCACTGATGGGCTGGACCGTGATGATACAGGCGCGCTGGCCGCCGAGATGGAGCGGTTGCATCTATCCTGCCGCCGCTTGATCTGGCTGAACCCGTTGCTGCGATGGGAGGGGTTTGCGCCCAAGGCCAGCGGCATCCGCGCGATGCTGCCGCATGTGGACAGTTTCCGCGCGGGCCATTCCATCGCCTCGCTGGAGGCATTGGGTCAGGCCATATCCGAAGCTCGGGATTCGGGTGAGAAGGCGCGTTTGCTGGCCATGATGGGCGCGGATTAGGCGGCTGACTGCCGATTGTCAGGGATTATCGCACCCATGATATCGCATATCAGGGCCAAAGACGGTCATCTGGTCCAAGCTGTGCCCATATATGCGGCACATCAATTGGAAGGATATTCGGATGAGAAGGCTTTTGATCTCGACCACGGCGCTGTCGGTTGCGTTGACTCAGATCGGTCCGCTGCCCTTGATGGCCCAGACCATGACCGAGGATGGAAGCATCATCGCGGAAGATGGCACGATCCTGTGTCAGGCTGGCGGGGAAACGCCCTGCGATCTGGATGCGGTGATGGCGCAACTTGCGGCAGATGCGGCAGCGGCAGAAGCGGCCGCGGCAGAGGCTGCGGCAGCGGCAGAAGCCGCAGCACAGGCTGAAGCTGACGCGGCAGCCGCCGCCGAAGCAGCCGCGGCGGCAGAAGCGGAAGCGGCAGCGCAGGCTGAAGCGGAAGCCGCGGCTGCAGCCGCGATAGCAGCACAAGCAGAGGCTGAGGCGCAGGCCGCAGCAGAAGCTGAGGCGGCTGCACAGGCCGAGGCGGATGCAGCGGCCGCAGCGGAAGCCGAAGCAGCCGCAGCGGCGGAAGCCGAAGCCGCCGCTCAGGCCGAAGCCGATGCCGCAGCGGCGGCACAGGCGCAAACAGATGCCGACGCAGCCGCGGCTGCAGAAGCTGCCGCACAGGCAGAGGCCGATGCCGCAGCGGCGGCAGCGATAGCGGACGCTGAGGCGCAGGCCGAGGCAGAAGCCGCCGCAGCGGCAGAAGCCGATGCGGTTGTAGAAGAACCTGTCACCGAAGAAGCTGCGCCCGAAGAACCGGCGGCAGAGGAACCGGCGACTGAGGACGTCATCATCGAGGAACCGGCGACGGATGAGGCGGTAACTGATGAAACGGTAACTGACGAAGCCGTCACTGAGGAACCCGCAGCGGAAGAGACAACGACCGACGAAACGGTTGTCGAAGACCCTGCAGCCGAGGAAGCTGTGACGGATGAAACGGTTGAAGAACCGGCAGCCGAAGACGCGGTGACCGAGGACGTACCCGCCGATGCGGTGGACCCTGAGGCAGCCGTGGCGGATGAAGCCGTGACAGAAGAAGCCCCGGCCGAGGTTGCGGTAGAAGCCGTGACGGATCCGGCGGTTCTGGTCGATCCGTCGGCCCCCGAAGCGCCGACAGACGAAGCTGTGGAAACGCTTAGCGAATTGCTGGCATCGCCCGATGGCGTTGATCCGGCAGCACTGGGTGAGGCGGCGTCACTGGCGCCTGTCGTTGTGACAGAGGGGCAACCGGTTGAGTTCACCGAGTCGCCTGACGCGACCGATGTTCTGGTTCAGGAAATCACGGCGGACAGCACGCGCAATTCCGCGCAGGATTTTGCAGCCCCGGCTTCGGCCAATCTGGCAGCCGCGGCGGCGGCGTCGAATGATGATGGCGGGCTGACCGATCTGCAGAAGTTCGGACTTGTGGCGCTGGGTGCCTTGGCCGTTGGTGCGATCATCAACGCCAACCGGGATGAGGTCGTGTCGAACAGCGGTGACCGTGTCGTGGTGCGGCGCGGCGATGGCGATTACTATGTCTACAAGGATGATGATACCCTGCTGCGCCGTCCGGGTTCGACCGTCCGTACTGAAAGCTTCCGTGATGGGTCGACCCGGACCATTGTGGAGCGGGGTGACGGAACGCAGATTGTGACGATCCGCGATGCGACAGGCCGCGTGTTGCGCCGGGCCACGTATGACGAGTTGGGCCGCGAAATCGTGCTGTTGGACGATCTGTATCCGGAGGAGCGGATCGACGTGGCGACGTTGCCGCAACCGCGCGGGCGGGTGATCAGCCTGTCAACTTCGGAAGAAGACGCCATGCTTCGTGCCCGTATGGCGGCGCTGGATGCACAGGAACTGGGTCGCAGTTTCAGCCTGCGCCAGATTCGCGAAATCCGGGAGGTGCGTCAGCAAGCGGCGACGCTGGATGTGAACAATATCACGTTTGATACCGGATCAGCGGCCATCACAGCGACACAGGCGGAATCTCTGGCCTCGCTTGGCCGGTTCATGAAATCCATGATCCGGGAAAACCCGAACGAGATGTTCCTGATCGAGGGGCATACCGATGCGGTGGGGCAAGCGTCACTGAACCTTACGCTGTCTGATCGCCGGGCAGAAAGCGTAGCGCTGGCGCTGACAGAATACTTCGACGTTCCGCCAGAGAACCTTGTCGTGCAGGGCTATGGCGAGTCTGATTTGCGGATCAACACGACCGAGGCCGAACGGCAGAACCGCCGCGTTGCGGTGCGGGTGATCACCCCGCTTCTGCGCAGCGCTCAGCTTCGGTAAGCAGTTGATGCTTTGACGAAATGGGGTGCCGCGGGCCATGATGACCCGCGGCACTTTTCTATGCCGCTGCCGGATTGCCACAGCACCAGCGGTCCGATTTGTCGCAGGGCTATAGAAAGCGGAAAAGCTGTCGTCATTGCACCCATGGACAGCACGGAAAGACCCGAAAACCCCATGCAGGAAGCACCTGGTTTTGTTTGTGGCTTTGGGCGCGGCACGCGATTGCTGACCGCCGATGGCCCAGTGCCGGTGGAAGACATTGAACCCGGTGAGGCGATCCTTGATTGGGAGGGGCGTCCGCATTTCGTTTTGTGGCAAGGCGGGTGGGATATGCGCCCCGTACCGGGGTGGGCGGCCGATCCCCGACATCCGATGGTGATACCTGCCAATGCCTTTGGCCCCGGAAAGCCGCGTCGCGATCTGCATCTGTGTCAAACGCATCGGGTGATGGTGGAAACGGCTGGCGAATGGGCGGCCTTGTCGGCCCGATCTCTGGCCCCGCATCTGGCGCGGATGGATCTGTCTGGCCGTCCCATCAGCTATCATGCCGTGATGACACGTGGCCCCTGCAAGCTGATGGCCGAGAATCTTCCTTGCGAAAGCCATGTACCTGGTTTGGCAGAACAGGATGTAGCCGTATCACGATTGGCTCTGTCGCCTTTGCCTGCCGAGGTTCGGATGCTCCACCCCTGACCCGTGTCGATGGCACCTTTTGCCAGTGGCGCGCGCGGCGCAGGCGGCGCATGATCGGCCCGGATGGAGGGGCCGATGACCGAACAGAACGCACGCAGCGAACATGACAGCATCCCGGAAATCGCCCTTGCCTGGCACCGCGACGGGCGTGGGGCGGTGCTGGCCACCGTGATCGAGACGTGGGGGTCTGCCCCGCGCCAGCCGGGCAGCCAGTTGGCAATTTCCGGCGCGGGCGAGATCATGGGATCGGTTTCAGGCGGCTGTGTCGAGGGCGCGGTGGTGACCGAGGCGATGGAGGCGCTGACAGACCGCAAGTCGCGTGTGATGACTTTTGGCGTCAGCGACGAGACGGCCTTCGCTGTGGGACTGGCCTGCGGTGGCACGATCCGGGTGCTGGTGGAGCCTGTGGGCGATGGGGCGGAGGCCATGCCTGAGGCGATGCTGGCCGAACTGGTTGCGGCGCGGGCAGCGCGGCAGGCAGTTGCCGTGGCGGTGCAGACCGAGGGATGGAGCCGCGCGCTGATCCGGGCCGGCGAGGAGATGGCGGTGGATGCGCGGTTTCGCGCCGACCGCTCGGGGATGGAGGAGGACGGGCGGTTCATTGCCATCCATAACCCGCCCTTGCGCCTGATCGTGGTGGGGGCTGTGCATATCGCGCAGGCGCTGGTGCAAGTGGCGCGGATCTGCGGCTATGACTGCACGCTGATCGACCCGCGCTCCGCCTTTGGATCGGCGGCGCGGTTTCCGGGTGAACGCATCGTCGAGGATTGGCCCGACGAGGCGCTGGAGGCGCTGGCGCCCGATGCACGCACGGCCATCGTGACATTGACGCATGACAGCAAGCTGGACGATCCGGCGATCCGCGTGGCGCTGCGGTCGAATGTCTTCTACCTCGGCTGTCTTGGGTCCACGCGGACGCATGCCAAGCGGGTGGAACGGTTGGTGGCGGAAGGGTTCTCTGACGCCGATATCGCCCGTATTCACGCGCCGGTGGGGCTGGATATCGGCGCGAAAAGCCCGGCGGAGATTGCAGTGTCTGTCATGGCGCAAATCACCGCGCGGCTGCGGAAGGGATAACGAAATGTTCTTCGGCGAGGTTGCGCTGGAGGCGGCGGAAGGGGCGGTGCTGGCCCATTCCGAGGCGGTGCCGGGCGGGCGGTTGCGCAAGGGCGTGGTGCTGGGCGCGGGCGAGATTGCAGCGCTGCGGGCGGCAGGGCTGGCCCGCGTGACCGTGGCGCGGATGGAGGCTGGCGACGTGGGCGAGGATGCCGCCGCCGCGCGGTTGGCGGCGGCGCTGGTGCCGGACCCCGTGGCGCAGGGGCTGCGGCCCAGTGCGGCCTTTACAGGCCGGGTGAACCTGAACGCAGCGGGGCCGGGGATCGTGGAACTGGACGCGGCGGCGATCCATCGGCTGAACCTGATCCATCCGGCGATTACGCTGGCTACACTGGCACCGTTTCATCGGGTGACGGCGGGTATGCTAGTGGGGACCGTGAAGATCATCGCCTATGGGGTGGAAGAGGCCGCACTGGCGGCGGCCTGTGCGGCGGCACGGGCGGCGATCCGGGTGCGCCCGGTCGTACTGCGCGACGCAGGGCTTGTCCTGACCGATGCGCCGGGGTTGGAGGCAAAGCTGGCGGCCAAGGGGCGGCGGTCGATCGAGGGGCGGTTGCGCGCTCTGGGGATGCGGCTGGCGGAGGTCGAAACGGTGCCGCATGAGGAAGGCGCCATCGCGCAGGCTCTGCGCGGTTTGCCGGGGGATATCGCGTTGATTCTGACCGGATCGGCGACATCTGATCTGATGGATACCGCACCACAGGCGGTGCGGGCGGCGGGGGGCGAAGTGTTCCGCTTTGGTATGCCCGTCGATCCGGGCAATCTCTTGTTTCATGGGCGGCAAGGCGGACGGCCAGTGATCGGTCTGCCCGGATGCGCACGGTCGCCTGCGCTGAACGGGGCGGATTGGGTGCTGGAGCGCTATGCTTGCGGGTTGGCCGTCAGCGATGCGGATATCGCGGCGATGGGCGTGGGGGGATTGCTTAAGGAAATTCCGCTGCGCCCGCAGTTGCGCGAACCGGAGTGACCGCCGCTACAGGCGATTTTTCTGCGAAAAATCAGGGGCGTTGGGCGTAGGAAATGCGCTGCGCCCAAAAGAAAAGGGCGCGTCCGTGACGCGCCCTTTGGTTCGGACTCTGCCGAGGACTTACTTCGGACCGATCATCATCACCATCTGCCGGCCTTCGAGGCGGGGCATGGATTCGACCTTGCCATTGTCGCCCACATCGGCGGCGACGCGGTTCAACAATTCAAGACCCAGATCCTGATGCGCCATTTCGCGGCCACGAAAGCGCAGGGTGACCTTCACCTTATCGCCTTCCTCAAGGAACTTGAGGACCGAGCGCATCTTGACTTCGTAGTCGTGGGTATCGGTTCCGGGACGGAACTTGATTTCCTTGATCTCAATGATCTTCTGCTTCTTGCGGGCTTCGGCTTCGCGTTTTTGCTGTTCGTACTTGAACTTACCAAAGTCCATGATCTTGCAGACCGGTGGTTCCGCGTTCGGGCTGATCTCGACCAGATCGAGACCTGCCTCTTCGGCCATCTGCATGGCGCGGGCGGGTGTGACCACCCCGATGTTTTCGCCATCAGCGCCAATCAGGCGGATTTCGGGCGAACGGATACGATCGTTCACGCGGGGGCCCGTCTCGCGCTGCGGAGGGGCATTGTGGGGTCTGCGGGCTATGGTGGTCGTCCTTCTGCGGTTTCTGTCTGCGCGGGCAATCTAATGGGCAGTGCGGGGTGTTTCAACGGGAATCGCCGGGCGCGCAAGGCCAAAGCAGGGTTAAGCCGGCGCAGAAAGCCGCGTTTGGTTGGGCAGAGACGGCCAAGGGGGGTTCAAATCTGATGGGGAAGGGTCCATATGGGCGCTGTATCCGGAGCGGGCTCCGGCAATGGGAGACAGACGATGAACAGAAATGTCCTGATTGGCCTCGCGGTCGTCATTCTGGCTGGCCTTGGCTATTACCAGTTCAGCTACGTTCCGGCACAACGCGCCGCACAGGAAGCCGCTGCCGCAGCGCAGGCCGCCGAAGAGGCCGCTGCCGCCGCAGCAGCAGAGGCTGAAGCCGCCGCGGCCGCAGAGGCCGAAGCTGCCGCCGCCGCTGCCGCCGAGGCAGAAGCCGCCGCCGCAGCAGCAGCACAAGCCGTGACCGAAGCTGCCGAAGGTGCAGCCGAGGCCGTTGGCGAAGCAGCCACAGATGCAGCTGAGGCCGTGACCGAAGGGGCCGGTGCTGTTGCAGACACCGTAACCGAAGGTGCGGGCGACGTGCAGGCAGAAGCCGCTGCCGCGCTGGACCCGGCGAATTTTGATCCGGCCCGTATTTCGGCGCTGATCGACGCCTCGCAACTGGAACCCGCCACCAAGACCATGCTGAAATCGGCAGTGGAAGCCGCCGCAAGCAGCCCGGAACTGGTGCAGCCTGCGATCGATCAGGTCAAGGCGGCGTTGGGCCTGTAATCGGAGCGCGTGGGCGGGGGCCGGTTCGCGCCCCTGCCTGCCTGCTGCACGATGGCGGATGCCTTTTGGGTATTTAGGCCAAGATGAAATCAAAAGGCCGCGCAGGGAAACCGGCGCGGCCTTTTCATTTGACCACGATAGATCAGATCCCGTCGCCGACGAAGGCCTTTTCCACAACGAATTGCTGCGGATCGGAGTTCGCGCCTTCGGTCAGGCCGAAATCTTCAAGGATTTTCTTCACGTCAATGTTGAAGGCAAGGCTGCCGCAGACCATGGCGCGATCGTCATCCCGGTTCATCGGCGGCAGGCCAAGATCGGTGAAGACTTTGCCGGAGGTGAGGTTGTCAGTGACTCGACCCATGTGAGTAAAAGGTTCGCGCGTGGTGGTAGGGTAGTAGAGCAGCTTGTCACCCACCAAGTCGCCGATCAGCGGATCATCCTTGAGGCTGTCCACCAGCTGGCGGCCGTATTCAAGTTCGGCTACCTCGCGGCAGGTGTGCATCATGATGACCTGATCGTACTTCTCATAGGTTTCAGGTTCGCGCATCAGGGATGCGAAGGGGGCGAGGCCGGTGCCGGTGGCAAGAAACCAGAGCCGCTTGCCGGGCAGAAGCGCATCATGCACCAGCGTGCCAACGGGTTTGGGGCGCAGGATGATCTCATCGCCGGGCTGGATGTGCTGGAGTTTGGAGGTCAGCGGGCCATCGGGAACCTTGATGGAATAGAACTCCAACTCCTCATCCCAAGCGGGCGAGGCGATGGAATAGGCGCGCAGCAGCGGTTTGCCGGTGTCGCCCATCAGGCCGATCATCACGAACTCGCCCGAGCGGAACCGCAAGGAGCGTGGGCGCGTGACGCGGAAGGAGAACAGCCGGTCTGTCCAGTGGGTGACCTGCGTCACGGTCTGGGCATCCGGGAGGTGCGGTTTGGCCGGGGCGGTGTTGGGGGCGTCCATCGTGGCACTCTGATCGGTCATGGTCTTTTCCGGCAATAGCGGAAGCCGCGCGCCGGGGAAAGGGCGCGGTCTGTCGCGGGGGGAGGGAGGGTTCAGGCGCGCAGGCGGGCCTGATAGTCATGCGCCTGCCAATCGGCGCGGAAGGCCCATTGGGTGGCGGGTTGGCGGGTGGCAAGGTCGTCGCTTATTTCCACCTCATCAAACCCCACGCGGCGGGCCATGGCGTATTGATCGGCGATCACATGGCCATGGGCGCGCAGGCGGCCCGTGTAGCCCATCATCCGCAGGCGGCGGGCGATGGTGAAGGCGCGGCCGTCGTTGAAGGCAGGGAAGGCAATACGGATCAGGCCGAGGTCGGCCAGATAGGGGCGTAGCGCTTCGGGGTCGTCGGTGTTGGACATGTCCACCGCGCCCTCATGGGTAGGCAGATCAGCCAGCGTGACGAAGGGGGCATTCCAATCCTCGGCTGCAAAGCCGGTATCGGTGACGATCACGGTCATGCCGCGTTCTCCTTTGGGGCACGGACGGGCTTGCCGTCGATGAAATGGATGCCGCATTCGGTTTTCTGGCTACCGCGCCAGCGGCCCGAGCGGGGGTCTTCGCCCGGCTTCACCGGGCTGGTGCAAGGGGCGCAGCCGATGGACGGATAGCCCTTGGCCACCAGCGGGTGCCGGGGGAGGCGGTTTTCGACCATGTATTCCTCAAGATCCTCGCGGCCCCAATGGGCGAGCGGGTTGACCTTGATGCGGGTGTCGCCTTCGGCCTCAAAAAAATCGACCTCTTGGCGGGTGCTGCCCTGATAGCGTTTGCGCCCGGTAATCCAGCCATCGAATTGCGCCAGTGCGCGTTCCAGCGGTTCCACCTTGCGCACGCCGCAGCAGGCATCGGTGTTGAACTGATGGAGCGTTCCGTCCGGGTCTTCGAAATTCACGCGAGCGGGGTTGGCGCGGATCATGCGGATATCGCAGAGCGCCAGCTTTTCGGCCAGTTCGCGTTGATAATCCAAGGTTTCCTGAAACAGCATCCGCGTGTCGATAAACAGTACCGGGGTTTCTGGCGCAATGACCGAGACGAGGTGCAAGAGCACGACCGATTCCGCCCCGAAGGACGAGACCAGCGCCACGCGGCCCAAATCAGCATCCTTCAACGCATGTTCCAGCACCGCGGTGGCGCCGTGGTGTTTGTAGCGCGCGTTCAGGGTGGCGACGCGATCCGCGACGCTGCCCTGATGCAGGCCCTGCGTGAGGCTTGTGTCACGCGGCATCCTGTGCGCCTTCCTCATCGTAGAGCGCTGTCTTGAAGGGCGCGATCCCGGTCCGGCGGAAGGTTTCGAGGAAGGTTTCCTCGGGCGTTTGCCGCACATTGAGATAGGCGCGCACGATCCGTTCGATGGCCGGGACGATTTCATCATAGGCGAAGCCGGGGCCGGTCTTTTCGCCGATCACCGCGGTTTCCGTGCCATCGCCACCAAGGGTGATCTGGTAGTTCTCCACCCCTGCGCGATCCAGCCCGAGGATGCCGATATGGCCCACGTGATGGTGGCCGCAGGCATTGATGCAGCCGGAAATCTTGATCTTCAGCGGGCCGATGTCGTGTTCCAGTTTCAGTTCGTCAAAGCGGGTGGCGATCTGCTGGGCGACGGGGATCGACCGGGCGGTCGCCAGAGCGCAATAGTCCATGCCGGGGCAGGCGATGATGTCGGAGATGAGGCCGACATTGGCAGTGCCGAGCCCGGCCTGCACCAGCGCGGCGTGCAGCGTGGGCAGGTCGGATTTATGGACATGGGGCAGGATGACGTTCTGTTCGTGGCTGATGCGGATTTCCGAATGGCCATAGCGTTCGGCGAGATCGGCGATCAGGCGCATCTGATCGGCGGTGGCGTCACCGGGGGTTTCACCATGCGCCTTGAGGCTGATGGTGACGATGGCGTATTGGGCGTTGCGATGGGCGGCAAGGTTGGTATCGGCCCAAGCGCGGAAGACCGGGTCGGCCTTGTGGAAGGCGTCATAGGCATCGGTGGGCGCGTTGCGGAAGGCCGGGGGGGCAAAGGCCTCTTCGATCTCGGCCAGCAGTTTCTGGTCATTGCCGCCGAAGAGCGAGCGCAACTCGGTGAACCGCTCTTCGATCATGCGGGTGATCTCGGCAGCACCCGTTTCGTGCACGGTGATCTTGATGCGGGCCTTGTACTTGTTGTCGCGGCGGCCGAGCGTGTTGTAGACGCTGAGGACTGCCTCGACATAAGGCAGCAGGTCGGCCTTGGGCAGGAAGTCCCGCACGGTGTGGCCGATCATGGGCGTGCGACCAAGGCCGCCGCCGACCATCACCTCAAACCCCGGCTCGCCTGCCGCATTGCGGACCATGCGCAGGCCGATGTCATGCGCGCGGGTGACGGCGCGATCATTGGGGGAACCGGTGATGGCAATCTTGAACTTGCGCGGCAGAAACTGAAACTCCGGGTGGTCGGTCGACCACTGGCGCAGCAGCTCGGCCACGGGGCGGGGATCTTCGATCTCATCCGCCGCCGCACCTGCGAAATGGTCGGCGGTTACGTTCCTCACGCAATTGCCCGAGGTCTGGATGGCGTGCATCCCGACATCGGCCAGCGCTTGAAGCATGGCGGGCACGTCTTCCAGTTTCGGCCAGTTGAACTGGATGTTCTGGCGGGTGGTGAAGTGGCCATAGCCCTTGTCCCAAGTCTGCGCGATATGGGCCAGTTGCCGCATCTGGTTGGGGTTGATCGTGCCATAGGGGATGGCCACGCGCAGCATGTAGGCGTGGAGTTGCAGATAGAGACCGTTCATCAGGCGCAGGGGACGGAATTCTTCTTCGGTCAGCGATCCGTCAAGGCGGCGTTCCACCTGTTGGGTGAACTGGGCGACACGTTCGCGGACGAAGGATTCGTCGAATTCGGAATAGCTGTACATCTGGCTGCCTCAGTTCGCGTAGTCGGCCTGTTTGCCGTGGTTGTAGTTCGACGGGCCACGGGTGCGGAATTCTTCGCGGAAATGGGTGGGCTCGGGGCCGTTGGGGCCGGGCTTTGCATCGGCCAGATAGGCACCTACGACGATCAGCTTTTGCGCAGCGGCGTGAAGCAGGCGCATCTGGGCGTGGGCCTCATCCTCGATCAATTCCGCCTCGTGGTGGAAGGGCGACCAGCGGTCATCGGCGGTTAGATAGACCACATCGCCTTCGCGCAGGCGATTGGCAGTGACAACCTTGGGGGTGAAGCGGCGGCTCATGCGGTGGCTTCCTTCAATTCGGAGAGGGCCGCGCGGGCGCGGCGGGGTTCAAGGCCGTAGAGTAGGACGGCGGGGCCGCCTACTTGCGCCACGGCATCGGGCAGGGTGGCGAGTGTAGTCGCGATCACGCGCTGATTGGCGCGCGAGACGTTTTCGACAATGGCCACAGGGGTTTCCGGGTTGGCGCCGTGCATCATCAGGCGGCCCTGGATGAAGCGGCTGGATTTCTTGCCCATGTAGATGGCCGCAACTTCGCCGGGGCGGGCCATGCCGCGCCAGTCCTGTTCGGCGAAACCTTCCATGTCATGCCCGGTGACGATGCGCAGCGCGCCGTTGCGACCGCGTTTCGTGAGGCTCTGGCCGATACTGGCCGCAGCGACTGCGGCAGAGGTAAGGCCGGGCAGGATCGCGAAGGACAGGCCAGCGGCTTCAAGCGCGTCCATCTCTTCGTCCAGACGGCCGAAGATGCCGCAATCGCCGCCTTTCAGGCGGACGATACGCGCGCCCGTCATGGCCTGCGCCACGAGCGTGGCGTTGATGGTGGTCTGGGTGGTGGCGGGGCCGAAGCCTTCCTTGCCCACGTCGATGCGGGTGACATGGGGTGGGATCAGGGCCATCACCTCATCCCCGACCAGACGGTCATGGATCACCACATCCGCCTGTTGCAGCGCGCGGAAAGCGCCCAGCGTCAGATGCGCGGCGGCACCGGGGCCAGCACCCACAAAGGTGACGGCGACAGGGGCAGGGGCGAAATGGGGCAGGTCGGTCATGTTGGCGATCCCGGATAGGCTACACTGAATATAGGATATTTTCCCGGTTTCGGGCCAGCCACCCTTGCAGATAAGAACGATTGTTCCGATACTGGCGCGGTGTGGAACGTGTTTCCGCGAAACGGGGGAATTGGCGAATGGCGGTCCGGCTGGATGAGATGGACAGGAAAATCCTTGCGGAACTGCAGGCCGATGCCGAGCAGTCGCTGGATGAGATCGCGCGCAAGGTGGGGTCTTCCAAGACCCCGGTCTGGAACCGCATCCGGCGGATGAAGGAGGCGGGCGTCATCACCCGCCAGACCGCCATTTTGGATCCCGAGGCGCTGGGGCTGGAGGCCTGTTTCTTTGTGCTGATCCGCACCAGCGAACATGAAGCGGACTGGCAGCGCAAGTTCCTGAAAGCGCTGCGCGAACGCCCCGAAGTGCTGGAGGCGCACCGCTTGGCGGGGGATATCGACTATATCCTGAAGGTGCGGGTCAAGAATGCGCGGGCTTATGACACCTTCTATCAGGCGCTGATTTCCGAGGTGCGGATTTACAATGTGACGGCGCTGCTGAGCATGGAAGAGATCAAGGCGACGACAATCCTGCCGGTCTAGGGTGGCGGGGTGAACCCCGCCCTACCGGGACAGATGCAGCGCCTTGAGCCCGTGGAAGTGGTAGACATCCGCATATTCGGGCTTTGCCGCAAGGCGCAGGGTGGGAAGGCGCTGGAAGAGGATCGGCAGGGCGATCTGCAATTCCAGCCGGGCCAGCGGTGCGCCTACGCAGAAGTGCAGACCTGCACCGAAGGTGGCGTTGGGTTTGGCGGGGCGGTTGGGCAGAAATTTTTCAGGGCGGTCCCATTGGCCGGGGTCGCGGTTGGCGGCGGCAAGCAGCAACGCCACCTGTTCGCCGCGCTGAAAACGATGGCCCATCACATCAATATCCTCATAGGCCCAGCGCGTGAACATGTGCAGCGCGGGGTCGAAGCGGAGGATTTCCTCGACTGTTGCCTCGACATGGTCGGCGGCAAGGGCGGTGGCGGGAGTTTTCGATTCCAGAAGCGTTTTCACACCATTGCCGATGGTGTGGACCGTCGCCTCATGCCCGGCGTTCAGCAAAAGTATGCAGGTTGAGATCAGTTCATCGGTCGTCAGACGATCACCTTCGGACTCGGCCGCGATCAGGTGGGTGATCAGGTCGTCGCGCGGATCGGCGCGGCGGGCGGCGATATAGCCGCGCAGGAAGGTGACGAAATCATTCGTCGCGGCGATGGCGCGGTCTTCGACCGCGCGGGTGCGGCCCGCCATATACATGCCGACCATGGCGTTGGACCAGCGCAGCAGATCATCCGACATGGATTCCGGCACGCCCAGAAGGCGGGCGATGATGATGACGGGCAGTTTTTGCGCGAAGGTTGGCAGGAGGTCGAATGGGCCGTCCGGCAGGGCGTCGATCAGGTCATGGGAAAGCTGTGTGATTTCCGGGCCAAGTGCCGCCATGCGGCGCGAGGTGAAGGCGCGCAGGACAAGGCTGCGCAGGCGGGTGTGGCGGGGCGGTTCCAGTTCCAGCATCGAATGCGCCTCGACCGCGTAGAAGGGGCGCAGGTGATCGGGGATCACGGGCGCGCATTCGGGCGGGGCTTCGCGGCCAAAGCGGCGATCGCGCAGGATGGCGTTCACGGCTGAAGCGTTCGGGGTGCAGGTCAGATTGTAATCCGCCCAGCGGAAGAAGGGGCCGGTGGCGCGGGCGCGGTCATAGAAGGGATAGGGGTTCTGGACGAAGGCGGGATCGGTGGGGGATTGGTGAAATTCTTGCATGACACTGATCTTGATAGGTTTTAGCGCCGGGGCAGGGCGATCAGGCCTTGCGCCACCAAAACGCCGATGGCGACAAAGGCGGCACCGAGCGCCTGAATCCAGCTCCATGTGCCACCCAAAGCCAGCATGAAGACCATCACGTAAAACGGCGTCAAGTTGATGTGCAGCGCAGACATGGCGATGCCGAGGCGGCCCACGGCGATGATCCAGAGAAGCTGGCTGATGGCCAGCCCGCCCACGCCATAGATCGTAAGTGCGGTAAATTCGGTCAGGCCGAAGGCGGAAAGGGTGGGGCCGGGCAGGCCAAACAGCCCGCCGATCAGGGCGAAGGCCGTGCCTGCCAGTGCCGCGCCGCAGACGGTGAGGCTGGTGGAGCCAAGGGGCGTGAGGCCGGGCAGGGCGGTGACCGTCCAGCGCGAGGCGAGGGTGAAAGTGATGACCGAGCCGAGGCAGAGAAGCGCCCCGAAACCGAAGGACAGGCCGCCGTCGAAATTGCCAGCGGCCAAGATGCCGCCGAGGATCGACAGCAGAAGCCCAAGTGCGATCTGAAGCGTAAGTTTGCGCCCATCAAGAAAAATTTCCAGCGTGATCCCGATCAGGGGCATGGCAGAGGAGACGACAGCCGCCATCACCGCCGAGGTGCGGGTCTGGCCAAAGACCAGTTGCAGCGCGCCGAGCGCAAGGAGCGATCCCACCATGATTCCGCGTGGCCAGTTGGCGCGGCGCAGGGCATCCGTCCCTTCTACCAGCCACCAGATCGGCAGCAGGAACGCCGCCGCCATCACCATGCGCGCGGCGTTCAGGATGACTGGCGGCAGGGGGGCGGGGTCGGCGCGGATCAGCACCTCGGCCGCGGGCAGGGCGGCGGCCCAGATCAGCATGGAGGCCATGCAGATCAGGTTGGCCGAAAGCGCGGAGCGGGTAGGGGAAAGGGCTGTCATGAAATGGTCCGGCTGTGATGCCCGACCATCCCCTGACAGCGGGTCTGGGGCTGTCCCATGGGCGACGTGAAAGGGCGCGATCAGGCGGCGGAGAGGGCCGCGACGATAGCACCGAAATCGGCGGCCTTGAGGCTGGCGCCGCCGACAAGCGCGCCGTCTACATGGGGGATGGCGAAGATTTCCGTGGCGTTTAAAGGCTTTACCGACCCACCGTAGAGGAGCCGGACCCCCGCCGCCTCTGCCCCGATGCGGGCAGTCAGGCGGGCGCGGAGGAAGGCGTGGACTTCGGCGATTTCCGCGAGGGTGGGGGTGCGGCCGGTGCCGATGGCCCAGACTGGTTCATAGGCGATCACGAGGGTCGCGGCCGTGGCGTCAGCCGGGACGGAGCCGTGAAGCTGGGTTCCCACCACGTCGAGCGTGCGGCCTGCGTCGCGTTCAGCCTCAGTCTCGCCGATGCAGACGATGGCGATGAGGCCTGCGGCGATGGCGGCCTGCGCCTTGGCCAGCACCTGCGCGTCGGTTTCGCCGTGGTCGGTGCGGCGTTCTGAATGGCCGAGGATCACATGCGAAGCCCCTGACTCCACGAGCATTTCGGCCGATATGTCACCCGTATGCGCGCCGGAGGTTTCGGCGTGGCAATCCTGCCCGCCGATCTTGATGGCTGTGCCCTTTGCCACATCGGCCATGCGGGCGATGAGGGTGGCGGGGGGGCAGAGCAGCACGTCACAGGCGGGGGCAGGATGGGCCTGGGCGAGGGCGGAAACCTCGGTCAGGCTGGCGGCGGTGCCGTTCATTTTCCAGTTGCCTGCGGCGAGTTTTCTCATGCTGTCCTCCGGGCGTTTTGCTGACGAACAGGGTTACGGGGAAAGGCTGTGGGGGGAAAGGGGGGCTGTGCGTTTTGTTCAGCCGCGCAGTGCAGCGCCTGGTGCAGACGGGTGTGCATACAAATCCACGCACGCAAAAGCGATCCGCTCCCCCTTCTGTGCGGAACGGCAGTGTTGTGCGGTGAGGGGGGGCCCCGGGTCAGGCCCGGGTGCGGGTGTCCGTCAGAACCCGGCCTCAGGCGGCGGGCTGGTCCTTGAACTTGATCGATTCACCGCAACCGCAAGCTTCGGCCACGTTGGGGTTGTTGAAGCGGAAGCCGGATTCCAGCACCGAGGTTTCATAGTCGATCTCGGTGCCGAAGAGGAACATCTGCGCCATGGGGGCGATCATAACCCGTGCGCCATCCTGTTCGATCAGCTCATCCATAGGATTGATGTCGGTGACATAGTCCATGGTGTATTCCATGCCCGCGCAGCCGCCCTTTTTCACGCCGATGCGCAAGCCGGTGCTGCCCTGCTTTGCCATCAGGCGGGCGATCTGCCGCACGGCGGCGGGGGTTAGTGTCACGGCTTGTTTGCCGGGGATGCCGAACATCGGATGCTCCTGCAGGGCTACCTTGTAAAGATAAGGCAGGGATCCCGCTTTTCCAAGCGCGTTACATGAAGCCCAGTTCGAGCCGGGCTTCATCGGACATCATGTCCATTCCCCAAGGGGGATCGAAAGTCATCTTCACGTTAACCGATTTCACCCCGGCCACCGGTTCCACCGCATCTGCCACCCAACCCGGCATTTCGCCCGCCACGGGGCAACCCGGCGCGGTAAGGGTCATGGTGATGTCGACGTCATTCTCGGTTGAGATGTCGACAGTGTAGACAAGGCCCAGATCGAAGATGTTCACCGGAATTTCCGGGTCGAACACGGTGCGGCACGCCTCGACCACATGGTCGTAGAGCGGGTGGTCGGTGCTGGAGGGCGCGATCAGCGGTGCGCCTTCGATCTTGTCCACGTTGGTCATGGCAGTCCCGGTCGAGGTTGTTGACTGAATATATAGGGAATGCCGGGGCCAAGGTCCAGTGCTGGAAGTTGGGCAAGGAAAAGGGCGCGGCCCTTGTGGGATGCGCCCTTGGTCATTCTGCCGAAGTGCAGCGGGGATCAGAACGGAATCTCATCATCCATGTCGCTGCGCCCGCCTGCCGGGGTACCGCCACCGCCGCCGCCGCTGCGTGCGCCACCGCCTTGATAGCCGCCACCGCCGCCACCAGAGGCACCGCCGCCCTGATACTCATCATAGCCGCCGCCGTAATCGCCGCCGCCACCTGCGCCGCCGCCACCGCCGCCGCCATCGCGACCATCAAGGATGGTGAGTTCCCCGCGATACTGCCGCAGGACAACCTCGGTCGTGTAGCGATCCTGACCGCTTTGATCCTGCCATTTGCGGGTTTCAAGCTGGCCTTCGATATAAACCTTTGAGCCTTTTTTCAGGTATTGCTCGGCCACCTTTGCAAGGTTTTCGTTGAAGATCGCCACGGAGTGCCATTCCGTACGCTCCTTGCGTTCGCCCGAGCTTTTGTCGCGCCATGTTTCCGAGGTGGCGATGCGCAGGTTCACGACCTTGCCGCCGTTCTGGAAACTGCGAACCTCGGGGTCGCGCCCGAGATTGCCGACGATGATCACCTTGTTGACGGAACCGGCCATTGTCTTCCTCCGAATCTGATCCTGTGCGGAGGCTATCCTCCGGCTGGTTAACAAAAGGCTATAGCCCGACGGGCAGGAGGCCGCAATCATCGGGTGGGTATCGGCCGGAGCGGTCTGCACCTTTGGGTGGAGAGCGAAGTTCCGCTCTGTGCCTTTGGGCAGAGGGCAAAAGGCTATGTCCCATCCCTGACTCAGGGTGGATTCCCGGACGCGGTGGATGAAGGCAGATGGGGGGCATCCGGCGGCAGTGATGTCCGTCGGCCAACACATCTGGAGCAGACATGATGATCCGTAAATTTGCTGTTGTTGCCCTTTTCCTGGGCACACTTGCCGCGCCCGCCATCACGATGGCCGAAACCGAAGGTGCGGTGGATGCCGCCGTGCAGGAGAAGCTGACCGCGCAGTTGGTGGCCGAAGGCTATGACGTGCGCCAGTTCAAAGCCGAGGACGGGCTGATCGAGGCCTATGTCGTCAAGGACGGCAAGATGGAAGAGCTGTGGTTCGACGCGAACCTGAGCCGCGTCGAACATGAGGAAGGCGAAGAGGGCTGATCCTTTTCGGGCGCTGCCGCAACGGCGCGCCGATGATGCGCAGGGCGGGCGCGGCCGGAGCAAACCGGGCCGCGCCTGCCCCCAAAGGGATCAAAAAAAGGAGCAGGGATCATGTCAGTGAAGGTGCGTGTCTGGGATCCGCTGGTGCGGGTGTTTCACTGGGCTTTGGTGGCGGCTTTCGCGGCCAATGCCTTTTTTACCGCGCCGGGCAAGGTGGCGCATCAATGGGTGGGCTATATCGTGGCCGGGCTGATCGCCCTGCGCGTGATCTGGGGGTTCATCGGCACGCGCCATGCACGGTTTTCCGATTTCCTGCCCGGTCCGGATGCGGTGCTGGGGCAAGTGGGCGATATGGCCACTGGACGACGCCGGGTGCATGAGGGGCATTCGCCACTGGGTGCGTTGATGATCTTCAACCTGCTGCTGACAATGGCCGGGCTGGCGGCTTCGGGCTATGCCATGACGACGCTGATGTTCTTTGGTGTGGGCTGGGTGGAAGAGCTGCATGAGGTGCTGGTCATCTGGGCCGAGATTTCCATCGTGGTACATGTGCTGGCGGTGGTGGTGGAAAGTCGCAGGCTGGGGGTAAACCTTCCGAAATCCATGGTGACAGGGTACAAGACACTTCCGTAGTAAATGCGAGGGTGATTTGAAGGTGAGCCTGCCAATGATGGATGACGTCATATCGACCCGACATGTCGCGCGCCCGAAATCGCGCGATGCGCGGTTGCTGATTGCGTTGATTGGGTTTCAGATCCTGTGTTCGGCTTTTTTCGTGGTGGATATCATCGAGGATTTCTCTGCCGGCGGCGTGGTGCTGACGCATATGCTGCCGGAACTGGGGGCCACGTTGGGTTTGTTTGTCGGGCTGGCCTTTGAGGTGCGGGCGCTGATGAACCTGATGCGGCGGCAAGCGGTGATGGAGAAATCGCTGGGCGTCGCAGCGGGCGCGCTGGGGGCGCTCATGGAGGACTACTTTCGCCAATGGGGCCTTACGCCATCAGAGGCGGATGTCGCGGCCTTTACTATCAAGGGCTATTCGATAGCCGAGATCGCGACGCTGCGCGGATCGGCCGAGGGTACGGTTAAAACGCACCTGAATGCCATCTATCGCAAAGCGGGTGTGCCGGGGCGGGGGCAATTGGTGAGCGTGCTGATTGAAGACCTGCTGAACGCCCCGCTGGTGCCCGTGGTCGCAGGGGACGAGACCAAGGTCTGAGCCTGCATCAAGGCTCTGGCCAAGGGGGGCGGTGATCTTGTAGTGTCGCGCGGGTTGATGTGCGGGATGTATCCATGCGGAGCTTTGCCTTTTCTTCCCTGATCGCAGTCTGGGCGCTTTTGCCGGCTGGGGCCGCACAGGCGGAAGGGCTTACGCTTTCGGGATCGGGGACGTCGCGCCTTGCGATATTCGAGAAGCAGAAAAGCCTGCTGGAGGGCCGTCTGGCCAAGCAGTATTCGGGTTCCGAACGGCTGAAGCCGAAGAGCGAGAATGACGACGGGTTCGCGGCGGTGCCGGCTTTTCGTGGGAACTACAAGGGTGAGTTCCTGGAGGTTGCCAAGGCAGCGGCGCGCAAGCACAATATCCCAGAGGATCTGTTCCTGCGGTTGGTGCAGCAAGAGAGCGGCTGGAATATCGGCGCGGTCAGCCCCAAGGGTGCGACTGGGCTGGCGCAGTTGATGCCAGACACGGCGCGGCTGCTGCGGGTGGATATCAACAACCCAGCCGAAAATCTGGACGGTGGCGCGCGCTATCTGCGGATGATGTATGACCGCTTTGGCAGCTGGCGGCTGGCGCTGGCGGCATACAACGCTGGGCCAATGGCGGTGGAAACCCATGACGGGATCCCGCCCTATGCCGAGACCGAGAATTACGTAAAGGCGATCCTCGGCTAGGGCGCGCGCAAGAATTTTCGAGAATTCTTGCAAAATTCTTCGAAGAATTTTGGCGTGGGTGCCTTGGACAATGGGCGATTTCTGGCGCAGAAATCGCTGCGGAATTTAACGCAAACTCCACTGTGCCCCCGGAAGGGGGCCGTTTTCTGAGTGAGAAAACGACGCGGAAATTGCGTCAATTTCCGCTTACTCGGCGGCGATCTTGATGACCGGCTCCATGGTGGCGAAAACATCGTCCGGCAGGTGACACTTGATCTGGTGCCCGCCTTCCAGCATCCGCACCGGAGGCACCTCACGATCACAGAGCCCGTCGGCGACCTGCGATTTCCAGCGGCAGCGGGTCTGGAAGGGGCAGCCCGGCGGTGGGTTCATGGCCGATGGGATATCGCCATCCAGCACGATGCGCTTCTTTTGCACACGGGTATCGGCGATGGGAACGGCCGAGAGGAGCGCCTCGGTATAGGGGTGGTAGGGCGGCTGGAACACCTGATCGGTCGTGCCCATTTCCACCACATGGCCCAGATACATGACCATCACCCGGTCTGACAGGTAACGGACGATGGAGAGGTCGTGGCTGATGAACAGCAGCGTCGTCCTGTTCTTGCGCTGGATATCCATCAGGAGATCGGTAACCGCGGCCTGCACCGACACGTCGAGTGCCGAGACGGGTTCATCAGCGACCACAACCTTGGCCCCGCCCGCGAAAGCGCGTGCGATCCCCACGCGTTGTTTCTGCCCGCCCGACAGCTGGCGCGGCATGCGGTCGGCGAAGGCGCGGGGAAGTTTTACCAGATCAAGGAGTTCCAGCATCCGGGATTGGCGTTCCGTATCGGAGTTGCCGAACTTGAAAATCTCAAGCGCGCGAATGATCTGGCGGCCGACAGTCGAGGATGGGTTGAGCGTGTCGAACGGGTTCTGGAACACCATCTGAAGCTTTGAGATGGTGCCGGTGTCGCGCATCTGGATCGGCGTGTTCTGTACGTTTTCATCGAACAGCATGATCTGGCCGCTGGTCGCGGTTTCCAGCCCCATCAGCACCTTGGCGAAGGTAGATTTGCCGCAGCCGGATTCGCCCACGATGGCCAGGGTCTCGCCTTCATGCGCCTCGAATGACAGGGTTTCGTTGGCCTTCACGACCTTGGCCGAGCCGCCGCCGAAAGCTGAGCCGGAGACGGAGTAGTATTTCTTGAGATCGTCAAGCTTAAGGACCACGCGGCCGATGGGGGTTTTTTCCACCATCTTCACGGCGGCGAGGGGGGCATTCCAGTCGATCTCGGCATAGCGGAGGCAACGCGTTTCGTGCCGTTTGTCGCCGGGGACGGTGGACATGGGCACTTCCTGCGCGTTGCAGCGCCCATCGACGAAGTAATCGCAGCGGGGGCCGAAATTGCAGCCCTGCGGGCGTTCATGTGGCAGTGGGAAGTTGCCGGGGATGGCCACGAGCGGGCGGGAATTCTTGTCGGCACCGGGCAGCGGGATGGAGCGGAAGAGCGCCTGCGTATAAGGGTGGCGCATCTTGTCGAAGACTTCCTCGACATTCCCGGTTTCCACCGCCTCGCCGGAATACATCACGCAGAGCCGGTCGCAGACATCAAGGACAAGGCCGAGGTTGTGGCTGATGAACAGCATCGACGTGCCGTATTTGGTGCCCAACTCCTTGACCAGATCAACGATGCCTGCCTCCACCGTCACGTCGAGCGCGGTGGTGGGCTCATCAAGGATCAGGAGCGCGGGTTTCGACATCAGCGCCATGGCGATGACGATGCGCTGCTGCTGGCCGCCAGAAAGCTGGTGCGGATAGGCGTTGATGATGCGGTCGGGGTCGGGGAGGCGGACATCGGCCACGATCTGGCGGGCGAGCCTCCACGCCTCATCCTTGGCCATGCCCTGGTGGATCATCGGGACTTCGGCCAGTTGCGCGCCGATCTTCATCGCCGGGTTCAGGCTGGCCATGGGTTCCTGGTAGATCATGGCGATCTCCGAGCCGCGGATCTTGCGCAGCTCTTCGTCTTCCATGTTGGTGAGGTCGCGCCCCTTGAAGCGGATGGAGCCGCCCGTGATGCGGCCGTTCTTGCCCAGATAGCGCATGACGGCCAGCGCCACGGTGGATTTGCCGCAGCCGGATTCGCCCACCAGACCCATCGCCTCACCGGGCATGACCGTGCAGGAGAAATCCATCACCGCAGGGATTTCGCGCAGGCGCGTGAAGAAGGAGATCGAGAGGTTCTCAATCTCAAGGATGGGTTTTGAGGGATCCCAGGTGGTGTCAGACATGGCGGCCTCGCGTGGGTGGCGGGTGCGGGACCGGGGGTTTCACACCCCCGGACCCCCGTGGGATATTTGAAAACAGATGAAGGGGGCGCGCAGGGAAGGGGGCTGCATGGGCATCAATCCTTCATGCTTTCTTCGCGCAGACCGTCGGCCAGAAGGTTGAGGCCGAGGACGAGCGACATGAGGGCGAAGGCGGGCACGACCGCCGGGTGGGGGGCGATGGCGAGGAGGCGGCGGCCATAGTTGATGGTGCTGCCCCAGTCGGGGGATTCGGGCGTGACGCCGAGGCCGAAGAAGCCGAGCGTGCCGAGAAGGATCGTGGTGTAGCCGATGCGCAGGCAGAAATCGACGATCAGCGGGCCGCGGGCATTGGGCAGAATCTCCCACAGCATGATGTACCACGGGCCTTCGCCGCGGGTCTGGCCGGCGGCGACGTAGTCACGGGTCTTGATGTCCATCACCATGCCGCGGACGATGCGGAACACGCCCGGCGAGTTTACGAAGACGACCGAGACGAAGACATTGAGCATGTTCGGGTCCATCGACCAGACGCCGAGGGGATCGGCGTTGAAGGCGAGGCCGGAATAGGCCCAAAGGCCGATCACGAGGACAGCGCCCACATAGAGGTTGCGCTTGTTCGGTGCTGTGAAGAAGCGCGCATTCAGAAGAAGCGTGAGGAAGATCACCGGGAAGATGAACAGGATCGCGGCCAAGGCGGTTGGGATGCCGGTGACGCGAATCTCGGGTGTCACCAGCAGGTAGAACAGCAGGATCACCGGGAAGGCCAGCACGAGGTTAGAGATGAAGCTGATCGTGGTGTCCAGCTTGCCGCCCAGATAGCCTGCGGGCAGGCCCAGCGTGATGCCGACCATGAAGGCGATGACGGTGGCGGCGGGGGCGATCTTGAGCACCTCGCGCGCGCCCATGATCATGCGGCTGAAGACGTCGCGGGCGAGGTGGTCGCCGCCGAGAAGGTAGTAGGGATAGGCGCCTTCGGCCACGTCCTTGACCGGCGAGCCGGGAATGATGTTCTTCATCCCCGACAACTGCCCTAGCGGATCATGGGTGATGATCCAGTCGGCGAAGAAGGCGGTGAAGACCCAGAACATCACAAGGGCGAAGCCTGTCATCCCAACCGGGCTGTCAAAGATGCGGCCATAAAGACCGAGGCGGCGTTTGAACCGCATCGACAGCGCGAAGGTGGCGATCAGGGCCACCCAGACGGGCAGGAGCTGCGACGCGATGCGCAGGAAGATCGAGCCCCAGGAAAGTGCGTCGTCCATTCTGACTTCCTTACGCGAGGCGGATGCGGGGATTGAGGAAGACGTAGCCGATATCCGAAATCAGCTGCGTCACGAGGACGACGAAGACGGCGACGACCGAGCAGGCGAGCAGGGTGTCGATGTCGTTGTTGCCGGCTGCCTGCACGAGGGTCCAGCCGAATCCTTTGTAATTGAACAGCGTCTCAACGATCACCACGCCGTTCAGCAGCCACGGGAATTGCAGCATGATCACCGTGAAAGGCGCGATCAGGGCGTTGCGCAGCGCGTGGCGCATGACGACCTGGCGGAAGCCCACACCCTTGAGCCGGGCGGTGCGGATGTATTGCTGGGTCATCACCTCGGTCATGGAGGCGCGGGTCATACGAGCGATGTAGCCGATGCCGTAAAGGGCGATGGTGATCACGGGCAGGAAGAAGTTCCAGAAGGTGATCTTGTCCATGGCCGAGGTGGCGGTGCCGGGGAACAGCGTCTTGCCCGAGATCCAGCCCCATTCGGCAAGGATGGGCGAGATGCCCGCCGTGGCAGAGGCGAAGAGGGCGATCAAGATGACGCCCGACACATATTCCGGGGTGGCGGTGGTGGTGATGGCGACGGTGGAGAGAACGCGGTCGGTGCGCGACCCTTCGCGCATGCCGGACAGCACGCCCAGCAGCAGAGAGGAAGGGACCATGACGATCATGACCCAGAGCATCAGCCAACCGGTCGCGCCGAGCGAACGGGCAAGCACCTCTGTCACAGGTTGCTTGAAAACAGTGGAAAAGCCCCATTCGCCCTGAAGGATGCCGCAGCGGGACGGGGCGGTGGCGGGATCCTGCCCTTTTGCAATGCAGCGGCCGCGAACGGTGCCATCCTCATCGGTGAGGGTCCAGCCCGGCATGACGCCCAGCCATTCCCCATAACGCACCAGGACCGGGCCGCCATAACCGTTGCTTTCCAGCCAGCTTGCCACGGCATCATCGGCCATACGGACCGACGCCTCGGACTTGGCGAGCTTTTCAAGGTTGGGCGGCAGGTTCGTCATGTAAAACACGACGAAGGTCAGCGCGATGGCCGTGAGGAACATGACGCCGATGCGCCGGAGCACGAACATGAGCATGGCTCATCCTTTCCCTGTCATGGGATCGATGGGGCGGGGATGTTGCTGTATCGGTCCGGCAATTGCCGGGCGTCAGTCTGGTGAAAGGGCGCGCGGGGAATCCCCCGCGCGCCCGTTTTCGCAGGGCCGATCAGGCCGCAGCGATCGACCACTTGTAGTGGTGGTGTTCGAAGGTAGCGTGCATGTCGGCACCTTTCACCTTCGGATCGAAGTGGCGGTAGATCGAGCGCCAGTAGGGCTGCACCATCACGCCCTGTTCCTGCATGATCTCTTCCAGACGCTTCATCACTTCGGACCGTGCCGTGGCGTCGGAAATCGACAGCGCCTTGGCGAGTTCGGAGTCGAATTCCGCGTTCGAGAAGGCGGCTTCGTTCCAGGCTTCGCCCGACCGATAGGCGAGGGCGAGGATCTGGACGCCGAGCGGACGCATGTTCCATTCGGTGGCCGAGAACGGGTATTTCAGCCAATCGTTCCAGAAGGTGGACCCCGGCAGAACGGTGCGCTTGATGTTGATACCGGCGTCGCGGATTTGCGCGGCGACGGCGTCACAGGTTGCGGCCTGCCAGCTGTCATCGAGAGAGATCAGTTCAAACTCGAAATCGGCCTTCCCGGCTGCGTCGATCGCTGCCTTGCCGGCTGCCGGATCGGCGGTCAGCGGGGGCAGGGCGAAGTATTCGGGATGGATCGGGCAGACATGGTGGTTTTCGGCCACTGTGCCAAGGTTCGAGTAGCCCAGTTCCAGCACGACATTGTTGTCGACGCATTTGATCAGGCCGGTGCGGACGTTCACATCCTTGTACTCTTCCGCAAGCTGGTTAAAGCGCACGGCGAGTGTGGCGGCGGTGACGGCTTCGGATTTCGTCCAGCCGAGCGAATCGAACTGCTCGATGAATTCACCGGTCGATTGGTAGGTGGCGTCAAGCTCGCCCGCCGCAGCGGCGTTCACTTCGGCCGAGGGATCGGTGCCAAGGTCAATGTATTCGATCCGGTCCAGGTACGGGCCGCCGTAGACGGCGGTGCCCCACCAGGTGTGATCGGCATTCTTCACGAGATGCGCCTTGACGCCCACCTCAACCGTTTCCGGCAGGAAGGGGCCCGTGCCGGGCGTGCCGGTCGGATCGCCGTTGTCATAGGATTTGTGCACGACAGCAGCGGGATAGTCGGCCAGACCGGCAATCAGCGTGACATCCGGCGCGCTGAGGGCGAGTTTCACAGTCAGCGGGTCAACCACGGTGACGGCGCCTTCACGCAGCGTCTTTGCTTCGGCATCGACGAGATTGGTGATACGGCCCGGCATCGAGTTGCCTTCGACACTGCCATCGCCCCAGCGCTGGAAGTTGTGCAGGACGTCATCGGCGGTGAAGTCTTCGCCATTGTTCCACTTCACGCCCGGACGAACCTTGAGCGTGTACTCAGTCGCGTCGGCGTTGCTTTCCCACGATTCCAGCAGCATGCCGCGGATGGAACCGTCATTGTTGTATTCGACGAGGTATTCCAGCCAGCCGCGGGTGACGTTGGCAATCTGCGACCAGTCGGCGGTGCGCGGATCTTTCAGCGCCTTGATTTCCATCGACATGCGCAGCGTGCCGCCCATGGCGGGCGTGTCCTGCGCCATGGCGGGCGCATCCATGCCGATCAGCGCATAGGCAGCGGCGGCGGACACACCCAGTGCCGTCGTACGGGCGAGGAATTCGCGGCGGGACAGTTGGCCCTGACGCAATTCGGTTGCGTACATCATGGCCGCCGGATGCAGCGTGGCGGTCTCGATCGTGTCTTTCATTTCGGTCTCCCTGGATTGGCTTTAGCTTTATTATTTTTATGTCGGCTTCGCGTTCCGGTTGATCCGAATTATCCCATGAGAGCATCGACATGGAACTGATCACAACAGCCGGGCGCGCTGACCGCGTGCCCACCATAGCGCATCTTTTTCAGCGTCACGTCAACGCTTGGATTCGCCGGATCATCGTTGTTTCGCGACATATACCTGACGATTTCAGACCTGATCCGAAAGTTCAACCCCGTTGGCCGGAAAGTTGAACCCGGCAACTTATTGCGAGCGTCGGAACTCGGTCGGGGACTTGCCGGTCAGGTGCTGGAACGCGCGGGTAAAGTAGGCCGCTGAGGTGAAGCCGAGGCTGGCACCGATCTGACCCACGGGCATCCGGGTTTCGGCGAGCAGGCGGCGGGCTTCAAAGATGCGTCGGTCCTGCAGGATTGTGATGGCCGACCGGCCGCAGGCCTGACGGCAGCAGCGGGAAAGATGGGTGGGGGTGACGCCCAGAGCGGCGGCAAAGTCGCTGACGCCTGCGCCGCTGCGGAAATCGCGTTCGATCAGCGCGGTGTAGCGTGCGACGATGCGGCGGGCGGCATCGGGCTTTGCCTGTTCCGGCGCGGCCTTTGCGACCTGCCGTTCCAGCCAGACGCCCAGCAGGCCCAGATAATGGCTTGTGGCGCGTTCATGGGCGGGGCTGTCAGAGTTCATTTCGCGCAGGATCATGTCGAAGATGACATTTGCCTCTTGCGCGGCATGCACCTCGCGGATGCGGAGGATATGTGGGGTCGGTGGCAGGGGGATGGTGCAATCCTTGCCGAAGAAGACGGCATTGCCGAAGACCTGCGGTCCGACCTCAAAGCCGTGCATCACGCCTGCAGGGATAAAGACAGCATTGTTGGCCGTGTAGCCGCGGGTGACGCCCGCAACGGTGATGCGGCCCTGACCTTTGGTGAACCACAGAAGCATGGGTTCGGAAATGGCGCGCATCGCCTCGACCCGCCAACGACCACCGGCAGCGAGTCGCGGAATCGCGACAAGGCGGGGTTCCCCGCCAGCCGCCCCCGGAACGGTCGCTGAATGGTTTTGGTCTTGCATCAAAGGCACTTCCGCCGCGTTGTTAACGAATCATACGCCTGTCATCGCAACGAACCCAAGCGAAAAAATGGCAAAAGGGGGGAGTTATCCACAAGGCATTCGCTGTCTGTTGATAACCTTTGGTTGTTGCAGGCCTGTGACGGGATCGTTGGACTGGGTCAGGGCAGCATGATGCTCTTCCATTCCCCCATCCGCGACCTGAACCATGTGCGCTGGCGTTTGGCATATTGGCGCGAGGCGATCTTGGCGGCAGTGATGGCATCGGACAGCGGCAGGTCACCGCGCAGATGGGCGATAAGTTCGGGCGCACCGATGGCGCGGGCAGAGGGGCGGGTGGGCTGCCACTGGGGCAGTTCGGCGCGGGCCTCATCCAGTGCGCCTTCGGCGATCATGTGGTCAAAACGGTGGTCGATACGGGTGTTGAGCCAGTCGACATCGGGGCGGAGGACGAGCGCCTGCGCCGCTGACAAGGGCAGAAGCGGCGCGCCGGTCTGATCCTGCCATGCGGCGAGGCCACGGCCGGTGCTGCGCTGCACCTCCCACGCGCGTTGGATGCGGGCGGGGTTGCGCTGGTCGATCCGGGCGGCAGTGGCGGGATCGAGATCGGCCAGTAAGGCGGCGGGGCCGTGTTGCGACAGGCGCTGGTCCGCCTCGGCCCGGATGGCGGGGGGCGTGGGGGGGATTTCGGCCAGCCCTTCGGTGAGGGCGGTGAAGTACAACCCAGTGCCGCCCACGATGACGACGGGGCGGGAGAGGAACGGTGCAACGTCGCGCAGCCAATGGCCCACCGAATAGGACGCGTCGCGCCCGACATGGCCGTAAAGGGCGTGGGCTTGGGCGGATTCGTCCTGAGCGGAGGGGCGGGCGGTGAGGATCCGCCAGCAGTCATAAACCTGCAGCGCATCGGCATTCACGATCACCCGCCCGTCGCGGGCGGCAAGTTCCATCGCCAGGGCCGATTTGCCGCTGGCGGTAGGGCCTGCGATCAAGATGGGCGCGTCACGCGAAAGGGTCGACACGTCAAACGCCAAGGGGATGGTTCCTTTCTATGCCGGTTGGTCCGGGCCGGGGCAGAGCTTCCTGCGATCTGCATGAGGGGCCGACAATCGCGATTTCGGCCTGCCGTTCCCGGTTGAACCCGACGCCATTTTCATACATTTTGCGGCGCAGTCCAACCGGTATACCGAAGAACGGGGTTTTCCATGTCCAAACCAAGTCTTGATGCTGCGGTGAAATACAGCCGCGTGATGCTCAAGATTTCGGGTGAGGCGCTGATGGGGGATCAGGGGTTCGGTCTGCATCCGCCCACTGTCCAGCGCATCGCGCAGGAAGTGAAGTCAGTGCATGATCTGGGTGTCGAGATCTGCATGGTGATCGGCGGCGGCAACATCTTTCGCGGGCTGGCCGGATCGGCGCAGGGGATGGAGCGGACGACAGCGGATTACATGGGGATGCTGGCCACGGTTATGAACGCGCTGGCGATGCAATCGGCGCTGGAGCAGATCGGGGTGTTCACCCGCGTGATCAGCGCCATCCCGATGGATCAGGTCTGTGAGCCCTACATCCGCCGCCGCGCGGTGCGGCATCTGGAAAAGAAGCGCGTGGTGATTTTTGCGGCCGGGACGGGCAACCCGTATTTCACCACCGACACGGCCGCCACGCTGCGCGCCAATGAAATGGCCTGTCAGGTGATCTTCAAGGGTACCAAGGTGGATGGGGTTTATGACAAAGACCCCAAGAAGCACGCCGATGCCAAACGCTATGAGACGGTAAGCTACGACGAGTGTCTGGCCAAGCATCTGGGGGTTATGGATGCGTCGGCTATCGCGCTGGCACGTGACAACAATCTGCCGATCATCGTGTTTTCGCTGGATGAGCCGGGCGGGTTCCGGGGCATTTTGCGGGGGGAAGGCACCTACACGCGGGTGCAGGACTGAGGCAGGGGCCGCCGCGCGGTTTGGGGATATGCCCTGCCGCCGGGTCAAGGACGCTGTTCCGTTGCGGTGCGGCTCTGGTATAGAGCAACGAAACGGCCCTGAAACCCAAAGCGGGTGCGGGCTGGAGAATGAAGGAAGACCAAATGTCGGCTGATGACCTCGACATCGATCTGGACGCCATCGAACGCCGCATGGACGGCGCAATGACGGCGTTGAAGCAGGAATTCGCCTCGCTGCGCACGGGCCGTGCCTCGGCGCAGATCGTGGATCCGATCATGGTGGATGCCTATGGCCAGATGACCCCCATCAACCAGCTTGGCACGGTGAACGTGCCCGAGCCGCGGATGGTGGTGATCAATGTCTGGGACAAGGGCATGATCAGCAAGGTGGAGAAGGCGATCCGCGAAAGCGGGATCGGGATCAATCCAGTAACAGACGGGCCGCTGATCCGGTTGCCGATCCCCGAACTGAACGAACAGCGCCGCAAGGAACTGGCCAAGGTGGCGGCGCAATATGCCGAAAGCGCCAAGGTGGCGATCCGCAACGTGCGGCGCGACGGGATGGACCAGATCAAGAAGGCCAAGTCGGCGGGCATGTCGGAAGACGACCAGAAGATGTGGTCGGACGAGGTGCAGGAATTGACGGACAAGGCGATTGCCGCCGTCGACAAACAGCTTGAACAGAAGCAGGCGGAAATCATGCAGGTCTGACATGGCCGTGCGCGGGGGCTTTGCCCCCGCCTGGCTGTGTGAGGGGGAGCAGGGCTTGGGAACAGGCAAGACCACCGATCCAAAGCGCCCGCCCCGCAATGCGGAGCATGTGGCCATCATCATGGATGGCAATGGCCGCTGGGCCACATCGCGTGGCTGGCCGCGCCTTGTGGGCCACCGGCGTGGGGCGGAACGGGTGCGCGAGATAGTGCGTGCCTGCCCCGATCTGGGCATCCGTTGGCTGACGGTCTATGCCTTTTCGACAGAAAACTGGAAGCGGTCCACCGAAGAAGTGCTGGGCCTGATGGCGATCTTTGCGCGCTATATCGAGCGTGAGGCAGATCGTTTGTCGATCGAGGGTGTGCGGTTGCGGTTCATCGGCGACCGGACACGGCTGGACCCTAAGCTGCAAAAGATGATGGCCGGGATTGAGACGCGCACGGCGGGCGGGACGCGGCTGAACCTGACGGTGGCGATCAATTATGGCGGGCGGGACGAGATCACCCGTGCCGTGCGGTCCATCGCGCGTGACGTGGCCGGGGGGCTGATTGCGCCCGATGCGGTGACCGAGGCACTGTTGACATCGCGGCTGGACACGGCCGATCTGCCCGACCCCGATCTGGTGATCCGCACCAGTGGCGAGACGCGGACATCGAATTTCCTGCCGTGGCAGGCGGCCTATGCGGAATATGAGTTTTCTCCGACGCTTTGGCCGGATTTTGGGGCGCAGGAATTGGCGGCGATTGTCGGTCAGTTCGGCAATCGCGAGCGCCGCTTTGGTGGTGTGGCAGGCGAATGACGGATAAACCGGAGGACAGCGCGGCGGAGACCACCGTGCGGGTGGCATCGGCCCCTGCAGAGCCGGCGGCCAATGCCCTGGGCCGCTGGAATGACCTGCGACCACGGGTGGTGTCGGCCATCGTGATGATCTCTGTCGGTGCGGCGGAGATCTGGCTGGGCGGGCCGTCTTTTGCGGTGCTGGTGGTGTTGTTGACGGCAGGAATGATCTGGGAATTGGCGACGATCACCGCGCCGGTGCAGAGAAACCGCCCTTTGCTGATGGCGGGGATCGCGGGGGCGGCGCTGGGCGGGGCCTTACTGCTGCGGTCTGATCTGGCGACGTCGCTTCTGATGATGCCGCCTTTGGCGCTGGCGTTGACGCCAAGGCGAGACCGCCAGATCGCGGCGCTGTATGCGGCCGCGATCATGGTGGCGGGTTACGGGCTGGTGGAGTTGAGGGAAGAGGTCGGCACAACCGGCATCCTGTGGCTGGTGATCATCGTGGTGGTGTCGGATGTGGCGGGGTATTTTGTCGGGCGGATCATGGGGGGGCCGAAATTCTGGCCCAAGGTCAGCCCGAAGAAAACATGGTCGGGCACGGTGGCGGGCTGGATCGGCGCGACGCTGGTGGGGTTGTGTTTCGTGCTGGCCGGACGAGGGGATTGGGGGCTGCTGATCCTGTCGCCCATCGTGGCGCTTGCCGGGCAGTTGGGGGATATTCTGGAAAGCTGGGTCAAGCGCCGGGCAGGGGTAAAGGACAGTTCCCATCTTATCCCCGGCCATGGCGGGTTGCTGGACCGGTTTGATGCGTTGATCGGGGCGACGGTTCTGGTGATGCTGCTGGGCCTGTTCTTCAAAGACCTTCCGATCGGCTGAGGGAATATGCGGTCGATTTCCATATTCGGGGCCACAGGGTCCATCGGGGAAAGCACCTTTGACCTGATCCGTCGGGCGGGCGGGGCTGAGGCCTATCGCACCGTCGCTCTGACCGGGGCGCGCAATGTTGCGCGGTTGGCCGAGATGGCGCGGGAGTTGCGGGCCGAGGTGGCGGTGACGGCGCATGAGGCGGAATTGCCCGCGCTGCGGGAGGCGCTGGCCGGGTCGGCTGTTGAGGCGGCGGCGGGGGCCGCAGCGATTGCCGAGGCCGCGGATCGGCCTGCGGATTGGGTGATGAGCGGGATCGTCGGCGCAGCGGGGCTGGTGCCGGGGATGCGCGCGCTGCGGCATGGATCCTGTCTGGCGCTGGCCAACAAGGAAAGTCTGGTGACGGCGGGGCCGTTGCTGCTGGCCACGGCCAAGGCGCATGGCGCGACCATCCTGCCGGTGGACAGCGAACATTCGGCAGTGTTTCAGGCGCTGACCGGGGAAGATGGCAGCGCGGTGGAGCGGGTGATCATCACCGCATCGGGCGGGCCGTTCCGTGACTGGCCGCTGGAGCGGCTGGCGGCGGCGACAGTGGCCCAGGCGAAGGCGCATCCCAACTGGTCAATGGGCAACCGGATCAGCATCGATTCCGCGTCCATGTTCAACAAGGCGCTGGAACTGATCGAGACGCGGGAATTCTTCGGCTTTGACCCTGCGATGATCGAGGTGCTGGTGCATCCCCAAAGTATCATTCATGCGCTGGTGGGGTTCCGCGATGGTGGCATCATGGCCCATCTGGGGCCTGCCGACATGCGCCATGCCATCGGGTTTGCACTGCATTGGCCGGATCGCGGGCATATCCCGGTGGAGCGGCTGGATCTGGCGCGGTTGGGCAGCCTGACGTTCGAGGCACCCGATGACCGCCGCTTTCCGGCGCTGCGGCTGGCACGCGAGGTGATGGCGCTGCGCGGGTTGTCCGGGGCGGCGTTCAATGCGGCGAAAGAGATCGCTCTCGATCATTTCATGGCGGGAGAGATCGGATTTCTGGACATGGCGGCGGTGGTCGAGGATACGCTGGAAGCCGTGTCGAGCGAGACAGTATTGACGAAGCCGGCGGCGAGCCTTGAAGAGGTGCTGGCGATGGACCATTTGGCAAGAATACGGGCCACAGAGCAGGCTCGAAAACGGATAGAGGGCAGGTAGCGCGTGGAACTGATCAATCTGATCCCAAGCTTTGGTGGCTTGGCCTATACGATCCTGGCATTTGTGCTGGCCCTGCTGATCATCGTTTTCGTGCATGAGTTTGGCCATTACATCGTTGGCCGCTGGTCGGGCATCCATGCAGAGGTGTTTTCGCTGGGTTTCGGGCCTGTCATCTGGTCGCGGGCGGATAAGCGGGGAACGCGGTGGCAGATCGCGGCGCTGCCGCTGGGTGGCTATGTCAAGTTTCTGGGCGATTCCAATGCGGCCTCGGCGGGGCATGTGGATGATCTGGGCGGGCTGACGCCGGAACAAAAGCGCGCCACGATGCATGGCGCACCGCTTTGGGCGCGGACGGCAACGGTGGCGGCGGGGCCGATTTTCAATTTCATCATGTCGATCGTCGTGTTTGCCGGGGTGTTTCTTGCCTCGGGCGTGGCGACCGATGCGCCGACCGTGGGTACAGTGAAGGCGGTGCCGGGGATTGCAATGGAGCTGCAACCCGGTGATCGCATCGTCGCGCTGGGCGGGCAGGAGACACCGGATTTCCCAAGCTTCATGGATGCGGCGGCGGTACTGCCGCCCGTTGCGACGGCGAGTTACCGGGTGGAGCGGGGCGGCGAGACGCTGGAGCTGACGGATTCGCATCCGTTGCCGCCGCTGGTGGAGACGGTTCAGCCGGATTCGGCCGCGCAAGAGGCAGGCGTCCTTCCTGGTGATGTGGTGACGGCGGTGAACGGGCAGCAGGTGACGACCTTTTCGCAACTGCGCGAAATGGTCGGGGCATCGGACGGAACACCGCTGCAACTGACGCTGCAACGGGACGGGGCCGAGATTGCGCTGGAACTGCAACCGCGCCGGGTGGATCTGCCCCTCTCAACGGGTGGGTTTGAGACGCGTTGGCTGATTGGCCTGACCGGAGCGCTTTACTTTGATCCGGAAACGCGGGTGCCGGGCGTGTTTGAAAGCATTGGATTGGGTGCGACCCAAAGCTGGGACATCGCCACGACGTCGCTTTCGGGACTGTGGCATATGGTGACCGGGGCGATTTCGTCGTGCAATCTGCGCGGCCCGATCGGGATTGCCGAAACGTCGGGCGCGGCGGCGAGTGCCGGGATCACCAGTTTCATCTGGTTCATCGCCATGCTGTCGACGGCGGTGGGGATGATGAACCTGTTCCCGGTGCCGGTGCTGGATGGCGGGCATCTGGTGTTCTACGCCTACGAGGCCGTTACCGGAAAACCACCCACCGCCAAAGCGCTGCGGGTGCTGATGACCTTGGGTCTGGCGGCGATCCTGACACTGATGGTTTTCGCGCTAACCAACGATCTTTTCTGTCCGTAAGACAATTGGGGGGCGGTGCTCCAGCAAGGGTCGTGCCAACCGGAGCCTGTCGCGAAAGTGCCGGGAGCGGGCCAAACTCGCGCCACATTCCAGACCTACCTGTTACCCGGCAAACAGAGGCCGGAGGATAGATCATGCAAACGTTCACAAAGGGTTTTGGCGGCCTGTCGCTGATCATGGTGGTGAATTCCGACCGGATCTTTACGGTGGGGACGATGGTAGCCGGTTTGATGGCCGGTGCCTTCCTTGGATCGTCGCTTCTGGGCCACTGAAAATCGTTAAAAAGGCCTCAGCCTTTTGACAAGTCCTGCGCTTCCGAGTAGTCAGAGCACAAGACTTTGTTAACGGCGGGGCCAAGGCAATGCGGAACACGACAGGGGCGTTCGATACGCAGGCGAAGCCAGAGGTGCGTGCGCGCACGGGGGTGATGCGCCCGGCCCTGATTGCCTTTTTCCTTTCCAGCGCGGCCATTTCCGGGCCTTTCCTGACGGCGGCGCAGGCGCAAAGCTACAGCTTTTCCAGCGTGCAGGTCGAGGGCAACCAGACCATCGAAACGGCGACGATCATCTCCTACGCCGGAATCGGGCGCGGTGAGACGGTGTCGGCTGCGCGTCTGAACGACGCATATCAGGGAATCGTTAACTCAGGGCTGTTCCAATCGGTGGAATTGGTGCCGCAGGGTGGCACGCTTTTGATCCGGGTTGTTGAGAACCCGATGATCAATATCGTGAACTTTGAGGGCAATTCGCGCCTGAAAGATGAAGAACTGGCCGAGATTGCAAAGTCCAAGGGTCGGTTCGTCTATTCGCCGTCGCAGGCCGAGGAAGATGCCGCCAATATCGCCGAAGCTTACCGCGTGCGCGGGCGCATCGCGGCGACGGTCGAGCCGCGCATCATCCGCCGCAACGGCAACCGTGTGGATCTTGTGTTCGAGATCACCGAGGGCAAAGTGGCCGAGATTGAGCGTTTGTCCTTTGTGGGCAACCGCGCGTTCAGTGACCGCCGTCTGCGGCAGGTGCTGGAGACAAAGCAGGCGGGCCTGCTGCGCCAGATCATCCAGAGCGATACTTTTGTCGCCGAACGGCTGGAGCTGGACAAGCAGTTGCTGCGCGACTTCTATCTTGCACGCGGCTATGCCGATGTGCAGGTGCTGGATGCGACATCGGATGTGGCGCGCGAGCGTGATGCGTTCTTTGTGACCATCACGATCCGCGAAGGACAGCAGTTCCGTATCGGCAAGATCTCGACCGTGTCTGAGGTTGAGGGGCTGGATTCGGCAGAGTTCGCGGCGGTGCAACGCATCCGTCAGGGCGAGGTCTGGTCGCCTGCGCTGATCGACAACAACATCGCCCGCATGGAAAATCTGGCGCTGCGCAAGGGGTTGAACTTTGTGCGCGTCGATCCGCGCATCACCCGCGACGAACGCGGCGGTGTGCTGGATGTGGAATTCGCCATCGTGCGTGGCGAGCGGATCTTTGTCGAACGGATCGACATCGAGGGCAACACCACGACGCTGGATCAGGTTGTGCGTCGCCAGTTCCGCACCGTTGAAGGTGACCCGCTGAATGCGCGCGAGATTCGCCAGTCGGCCGAACGTATCCGCGCGCTAGGCTATTTCGCCGATGCGCAGGTGAATGCCGAACCGGGCAGCAGCCCGGATCAGGTGGTGGTCAATGTCGATGTGGAAGAACAGCCGACAGGGTCGCTGACCTTTGGCGCAAGCTATGGCGTGTCGAGCGGTGTCGGTTTCAACATTGGGCTGAGCGAGCAGAACTTCCTTGGCCGTGGCCAAGCTGTTGGGATTTCGCTGACGACAGGCACGGATTCGACCGAGGGCAGCTTCTCTTTCCGCGAACCAGCATTCCTTGGGCGGGATGTGGCGCTGAAGTTCGGCGTGTCGTATCGCGAGTCTGACAATGAGAACTCGTCGACCTATGACACCAGGATCGGACGCATCTCCCCGGCATTGGAATTCCCGGTGGGCGAGTTGAGCCGGCTGGAAGTGCGCTATACCTATCAGGACAGCAAGATCAGCAACACGCCGGCAACCGCATCGCAGATCATCCGGTTGGAGGATGCGGAAGGCGCGGTAGTGACCAGCTCGGTTGGCTATACCTATAGCTATGACAGCCGCATCAGCGGGTTGAACCCCAAGGGTGGTGTGCTGCTGCGCTTTGGGCAGGACTTTGCAGGTCTGGGCGGCGATTCGAAATACATCATGACCTCGGCCCTCGCTTTGGCCGAAACGAAGGTGCGGCAGGAAGAAGTTACCCTGCGCGCCATCTTTGAAGGTGGCATGATCAACAGCCTTGGCGGGACAAATAGCCGGATCACCGAACGCTACTTCGGCAATGGAAAGATCCGTGGTTTTGAACCGGGCGGGATCGGGCCGCGCGAATTGGGTGCCGGGGCGGATAACGAGGCTCTGGGTGGCAACATCTTTGCCGTCGCACGTTTCGAGGCCGATTTCCCTGTGGGCCTGCCGGAAGAATACGGCATCACTGGCGGTCTGTTCTTTGATGTCGGTTCGGTCTGGAGCCTTGATAATGTGAATGGCGGTTTGGCCGGGGCGGATGTCGTGGACGATTCGATGAACCTGCGGTCTTCGATCGGTTTCTCGGTATTCTGGGAAACGCCGGTTGGTCCCTTGCGGTTGAACTTTGCCAAGCCGTTGATCAAGGAAGATTACGACGTTGAGCAAACCTTCGACCTGACGGTTTCGACCAAGTTCTGATGTCGCGCCTGCGCGCAAGGGGGCTTTTGGCAGGGGTGTTGCTGGGGCTTTGTGCGCCGGTGGCAACGTCTATTGTGGCGCAAGAGCAGGATGTGCTGCGTGCGCCTGTTCTGATGCTGGATCGCAATCGACTGTTTTCCGAGTCGGAATTTGGCCGGGCGGCAGAGGCCCGGTTTCAGGCGGAAAGCCAGGCGCTGATTGCCGAGAATCTGCGGCTGGAGCAGGCGCTGGAAGCAGAAGAACGCACATTGACCGATCAGCGTTCGACGCTGGACGCAGCGGCATTTCAGGATCTGGCGACGGCCTTCGATGAAAAGACCGAAGCGATCCGCGCGGCGCAGGATACCAAATCACGCGCCCTGACGGCCAGCCGGGACGAGGACCGCCAGCGTTTTCTGCAGGCGGCGGTGCCGATCTTGGGCGAGTTGATGCGCGAAACCGGCGCCGTGGCCATTTTTGACAAGGATATGGTGATCCTGTCCTTGCGCGGGGCGGACATCACTGATGAGGCAATCAAGCTGATCGATGCGGCTTTGGGCGACGGTTCGGCCCTTCCCGCGGTGCCCACACCCGAGACGGCACCCGAGGCTGGGCTTGATGGCGCTGCGGATGGTGCAGAAGATGGGACCGCAGGCGGGACCGCCGCGCCCTGAACCCGGGAAGCTTGTTTCGGGCTTTTCAAGTTGCTAGTCACGACCGGGTGCCCCTGGACAGGCACCCGTGAAGGAGAACCAGATGACCGATAGTGCCGTCACCTCTGCCGACCTTGCCCTGATCCAGCGGATCATTCCGCATCGTTATCCGTTCCTGCTGGTCGACAAGGTGCGCGACATCGTCGTTCCCGAAAGCTGTGTCGGCATCAAGAATGTGACGATCAATGAGCCGCAGTTCACCGGGCATTTTCCCGGCATGCCCATTTTTCCCGGCGTGATGATCATTGAGGCGATGGCCCAGACCAGCGGGATTCTGGTGGGGTTGTCGATGGATCTGGTCGACAAGAACGCGACCGTTTTCTTCATGGGTGTCGACGGGGTGAAGTTCCGCCGCAAGGTTGTGCCGGGCGACGTTCTTGAACTGCATGTCAAGGCGCTGCGGGGCGGGGGCCGTGTGTGGAAGTTCGAAGGCCGCGCGATGGTTGATGGTGAACTGGCCTGCGAGGCCACCTTTATGGCCATGTTCGACGTGCCGAAGGCGTGACGGGTATGACAATTCACCCCGAAGCGCGCGTCCATCCGTCCAGCGTTGTGGAACCCGGAGCGGTGATCGGCGCGGGCTGCGAGATCGGGCCGTTTTGCGTGATCGGGGGCGAGGTGGTGCTGCAGGAACGCGTGGTGGTAAAAAGCCATGCCGTGGTGACGGGGCGGACGGAGATCGGGTCGGAAACCGTGATATTTCCCTTTGCCACCGTGGGCGAGGTGCCGCAGGATTTGAAATACAAGGGTGAGAAGTCGCGGCTGGTGGTTGGTCAGCGCTGCCGCATCCGCGAGGGGGCGACGCTTAACCTTGGTACTGAAGGCGGCGGCGGGGTCACGCGGGTGGGCGATGACGTGCTGATCATGACCGGCGCGCATGTGGGCCATGATGCGCAGATCGGCAACCGGGTCATTTTGGTGAACAACGTGGCGATTGCCGGGCATTGTGTGCTGGGTGACGATGTGATTGTGGGTGGATTGTCAGGCGTGCATCAATTCGTGCGGATCGGGCAGGGCGCGATCATCGGCGCGGTGACGATGGTGACGAATGACGTGATCCCCTATGGCCTTGTGCAAGCCCCGAGGGGGGAGTTGGACGGGCTGAATCTTGTCGGCCTGAAACGACGCGGCGTGGAGCGGGGCGAGATCACCGCTCTGCGGGCGGCTTATCAGATGCTGGCGCAGGGTGAAGGCACCTTTCTGGATCGGGCGCGCAGGCTGGGCGAAGAGACGGACAGCGTGCATGTGCGCGAGGTGACGGATTTCATCCTGTCGGCCTCGGACCGGTCTTTCCTGACGCCGAAATGACGCGGACGGCGATCATTGCCGGGCGCGGGGCGCTGCCTGCGGCGCTGGTGGCGGCCTTGCCGGACCGGCCCTTTGTGGCAGCTTTGGAGGGGTTTGCGCCTGTCGGTGTTGCGCCTGATCTGGCGTTCCGGGTGGAGCGGCTGGTGCCCTTTCTTCGACGGCTGGAGGAGGAAGGTGTGGCGCGCGTCTGTTTCGCCGGCGCGGTCGAGCGGCCACGGCTGGACCCGGCGCTGTTCGATCCTGACACGGCAACGATGGTGCCGCGCCTGCTCGCCGCGATGGCGCAGGGCGATGATGCCACGCTGCGCGAAGTGCTGGCGATCTTTGAAGAGGCGGGGTTTGCGCTGGCGGGCGTGCCGGAGATTGCGCCGGGTCTGGTGCCGGGGCCGGGCGTTCTGGCCGGGCAGGTGACGGATCGCGATCGGGCAGATGCCTTGCGCGCTGCGACCATTGTGGCTGCGCTGGGGGTTGTGGATGTGGGGCAGGGCGCGGTGGTGCAGCAGGGGCTGTGTTTGGGCGTAGAGGCCTTGCCCGGCACCGATGCGATGCTGGCGGGGGTGGCGGCTGTGCCGTCCACGCTGCGGCCGCCGGGCGCGCGCGGGCTGTTCTACAAAGCGCCCAAGCCGGGACAGGACCGCCGCATTGATCTGCCCGCGTTGGGGGTGGAAACGGTGCGCCGGGTGGCCGAGTCGGGTTTGGGTGGCATCGCGTTTGAGGCGGGCGGGGTGATCTGTCTAGATTTGGCCGGAATGGTGGAAGAGGCCATGGCGCGGGGCCTGTTCCTCTGGGCGCGGGAGCCATGAAGATCTTCCTCGTCGCGGGCGAGCCTTCGGGCGACCGTCTGGGCGCGGCGCTGATGGAGGGCTTGCGGCAGTTGTCGCCGGAAGTGGCCTTTGCCGGGGTGGCGGGGCCGCTCATGCAGGCGCAGGGGATGGTGTCGCTGTTCCCGATGGATGAGCTTGCCGTCATGGGCATCGCCGAAGTGCTGCCGAAATACCTGCATCTGAAGCGGCGCATTCGCGAGGTGGCGGATGCCGTGATCGCCAGCGATGCAGCGGCGCTGGTCACCATAGATTCCCCGGATTTTGGCCTGCGCGTGGCGGCCTTGGTCAAGGCCGCGCGCCCTGCGTTGCGGACGATCCATTATGTGGCGCCGTCGGTCTGGGCCTGGCGGCCGGGGCGGGCGGCCAAGATGGCGCGGCATGTGGATCATGTGCTGGCGCTGTTGCCTTTTGAGCCGCCCTATATGACGGCGGCGGGGATGACCTGCGATTTTGTTGGGCATCCGGTGGTGGCCGAGACGCTGGCCTCGGATGCGGAGCGTGCGTCCTTTTCGGGGGAGGGGCCATTGGTGCTGGCCCTCCCCGGTTCGCGGAAAGGTGAGGTGGCACGGTTGGCGCCTGTTCTGGGCGACGTGGTGGCGCGGCTGGCCGCCCGCCATCCGGGTCTGCGCGTGGCCTTGCCAACGGTGCAGGGAGTGGCCGCGCTGGTGCGCGAAGTAACGGCGGGCTGGCGTGCGCAGCCGCAGATCATCGAAGATGCCGGGCTAAAGCGCGGAGCTTTTGCCATGGCGGATGTGGCGATTGCGGCGTCGGGGACAGTGTCGCTGGAATTGGCGGCAGTGGGCTGCCCCATGGTGATCGCTTATGACATGCATCCGCTGACGCTATGGCTGATGCGGCGGGCAGCGCGGGTGGATACGGTGACGCTGGTCAATCTGGTATCCGAGACGCGGGTGGTGCCGGAATTCATCGGAGACCGCTGCCGGGTTGATCTGATCGTTCCGGCGGTAGAGGCGGTGCTGGCCGATCCGTCGGCGCAGGATGCGGCAATGCGGGTGACAATGGAACGTTTGGGCAAAGGCGGCGAACCCCCTGGGCTTCGGGCGGCGCGTTCTGTTTTGGCGGTTTTGTGATATTGGGCGCGGGAGTCAGCCTGAAACTTTGCAGTGAAAGGTTTCAGGCTGTGCGGCCTTTCCAGATCCAGCCGCCACCAAAGACGCGCGTGCCTTCGGGCGCGTAGAAGACGCAGGCCTGGCCCGGGCTGACGCCGTCTTCAGGGGCCAGCAGTTCCACCTCGGCCTCCGTCTCTGACAGGGGCCGGATCACCGCCGGGCGCGGGGGCCGTGTGGAGCGGACCTTGACGTTCAGGTGCCATTCCGTGCGGCTGGTGAGTGGCGCATCGCCCAGCCAGTTGATTTCGCGCAGCGGGATGGTGCGGGTGGACAGCGCCTCTTTCGGGCCGACGATCACGCGGCGGGTGACCGGGTCCAGCCGGACCACATAAATCGGGTCTTCCAACCCGCCGATGCCCAGCCCCTTGCGCTGGCCGATGGTGTAATGGATCACGCCGCGATGCTGGCCGAGGATGTTGCCTGCAAGATCCACGATCTCGCCCGGATCGGCGGCGCCGGGGCGCAGCTTTTCGATCACGGCCGCGTAATTGCCGTTGGGGACAAAGCAGATGTCCTGGCTGTCGGGCTTATCGGCGACGGGCAGGCCGTACCGCGCGGCAAGCGCGCGGGTTTCGGCCTTGGAGGCGAGGTGGCCCAAGGGGAAGCGCAGATAGGAGAGTTGTTCTGCCGTGGTGGAGAACAGGAAATAGCTTTGGTCCCGGTTCGGATCGGTGGCCATGTGCAGTTCCGGCCCCCGCGTGCCCATCATGCGCTGGATGTAATGGCCTGTGGCCATGCAATCGGCCTCAAGATCCTTGGCGGTGGCCAGCAGGTCCTTGAACTTCACCCGTTCGTTGCAGCGGATGCAGGGAACGGGGGTGGCGCCGGCCAGATAGGCATCGGCGAATTCCTCGATCACGGCTTCGCGGAAGGTGTTTTCGTAATCCAGCACGTAATGCGGAAAACCCATGGTTTCGGCCACGCGGCGGGCATCGTGGATATCGCGCCCGGCGCAGCAGGCGCCCTTTTTGGCCAAGGCGGCGCCGTGATCGTAAAGCTGCAGGGTGACGCCAACGACGTCATAACCCTCTTCCGCCAGCATCGCGGCTACGACGGATGAATCGACACCGCCCGACATGGCCACGACCACGCGGGTGTCGGCCGGGGCTTTCGGCAGGCCAAGGGAGTTCAGCGGTTGATCGAGCGGCATGGGATTGGCTTTCGCGGGCGCAAGGCCGTTGCAATACAGGAAAAGGCCGGGGGGCCACAAGAGGCTGTGCCGGGGCCGTGTTCAGCAAGGATTAAGGAACTGGCGCAATACTGCGGGCAAAGCGAAGGAGGCTTGCCATGTATATCAAGCGTGTTTCCGGCCCGCGCCACGTGACGCTGCCGGATGGAACTATCCTGACGCGGGCCGATCTGCCGCCCGCCAACACCGACCGCTGGGTGGCGCGGCGCAAGGCGGTGGTTGTGCAAGCGGTGAACCATGGTCTTCTTGCGCGAGATGAGGCTTTGGAGCGTTATGCCCTGACGGATGAGGAGTTTAGTCTGTGGGAAAGTGCTATCCGCAGCCATGGCGAGGCTGCCTTGCGCGTGACCAAGATCCAGCAATATCGGCAATTTTAAATTGTGTTTCTTACAAAAGCTGTCATTGTAAGAATTGTTTAACGAGTGGTCTGCAAAGTCGTCACAGGCGACCTTACGGAGAGTAAAAATGCGAGTACTTCTGGTGGAAGACGATCCCGCGACGTCGCGGAGCATCGAACTTATGCTTACCCATGCCAATCTGAACGTCTATTGCACCGATCTGGGCGAAGACGGCATCGATCTGGCGAAACTGTATGATTATGACCTGATCCTGCTGGACCTGAACCTTCCCGATATGAGCGGGCATGAGGTTCTGCGCCAGTTGCGGCTGGCAAAGATCGAAACGCCGATCCTGATCCTGTCCGGCTCTGATGATACCGACAACAAGATCCGCGGATTCGGCTTTGGGGCAGATGACTATCTGACCAAACCCTTCCATCGTGAGGAACTGATCGCGCGTATCCACGCGATCATCCGGCGGTCCAAAGGGCATTCGCAATCGATCATCCTCACCGGCCAAGTGAACGTCAATCTGGATGCGAAGTCGGTCGATGTCGGCGGCAAAAGCGTGCATCTGACGGGGAAGGAGTATCAGATCCTGGAACTTCTTTCCCTGCGCAAGGGCACGACGCTGACCAAGGAGATGTTCCTGAACCATCTTTATGGCGGGATGGATGAGCCGGAACTGAAGATCATCGACGTCTTCATCTGCAAGCTGCGCAAGAAGCTGGCCGAAGCGACGGGCGGTGACAATTACATCGAAACCGTCTGGGGGCGCGGCTATGTGATGCGCGACCCGGTGCCGGAAGTGGCCCATCGCCGCGTGTCCATCGCGGCGGCAAGCTGAACGGCTGAGGCTGGACTGTCCCGTGGTCGCCCCCTAAACCTTTGGGGGCGATCATGGGGGCTGTCATGGCGGCAGAGATGAATGTCGGGCAACTGAGCGAGGCCGAGGCGCGGCTGGAACTGGCGCGTCTGGCCGGGGCCATTGCGGCGGCGAATGAGGCCTATCACAGGCTGGACGCACCCGAGATTTCGGATGCGGACTATGATGCATTGAAGCGGCGCAATGCCGAAATCGAAGCACGGTTTCCGCAACTGAAGCGCGGCGACAGCCCGTCTGATCAGGTGGGCGCGGCGGTGGCGGAAGGGTTTGGCAAGGTCCGACATGCGGTTCGGATGCTGTCGCTGGAAAACGCGTTCGAACAGGAAGATGTCGCCGAATTTGATGTGCGAGTGCGCAGCTTTCTGGGTGCAGCAGCAGCGGCCGGTTCGGGCATCGCATATACGGCGGAACCCAAGATCGACGGCCTGTCGCTGAGCCTTCGCTATGAGGGCGGGCGGCTGGTGCAGGCCGCGACGCGGGGTGATGGCGAGGTGGGCGAGAATGTCACCAGCAATGCCCTGACGATTGCCGATATTCCGCAACACCTGACCGGGGTGCCCGAGGTGCTGGAGGTGCGGGGCGAGGTCTATATGTCCCATGCCGATTTCGCCGCGCTGAACGTGCGGCAGGCGGCAAACGGGGACAAAGTCTTTGCCAATCCGCGCAACGCGGCGGCAGGGTCGTTGCGGCAGTTGGATGCCGCGATCACGGCGGCGCGGCCATTGCGGTTCTTTGCCTATGCCTGGGGGGCGCTGTCGGCGCCTTTGGCCAGTTCGCAATTTGCTGCAATTGCGCGGCTCAAAACGTTGGGATTCCAAACAAATCCGCTGACTGTGCTCTGTTCCGGGCCGGCTGAAATGCTGGCCCATTACCGCGCCATCGAGGCGCAACGCGCAACCCTAGGTTATGACATCGACGGGGTGGTCTACAAGGTGGATGACCTGGCTTTGCAGGCGCGGCTGGGCTTCCGGTCGACCACGCCGCGTTGGGCCATCGCGCATAAGTTCCCCGCAGAACTGGCCTGGACGCGGCTGGAGGCCATCGACATTCAGGTGGGCCGCACCGGGGCGCTGTCGCCCGTGGCACGGCTGACGCCGGTCACGGTGGGGGGCGTGGTCGTGTCGAACGCCACGCTGCACAACGAGGATTATATCGCCGGGCGGGATTCGCGTGGTGAGGTGATCCGGGGCGGCAAGGATATCCGCCTGGGCGATTGGGTGCAGGTCTACCGCGCGGGGGATGTGATCCCCAAGATTGCCGATGTCGATCTGGCGCAGCGGCCTGCGGGGGCGGTGCCTTATGTGTTCCCGACGGTCTGCCCCGATTGCGGATCCCCCGCCGTGCGGGAAGAGGGGGATTCGGTGCGCCGCTGCACCGGGGGGCTGATCTGCCCGGCGCAGGCGGTGGAGCGGCTGGTGCATTTCGTGGGGCGGTCGGCGTTCGACATTGAGGGTCTTGGGCGCAAGCAGATCGAGATGTTCTTCGCCGATGACATCCTGCCGGTGAAGGAGCCTGCGGACATCTTCACCCTGGCCGCAAGAGATGCCGCCAACCCGTTGCAGAAGTTGAAGAATCGCGATGGATTCGGGGAGAAGTCCGTCACCAACCTCTGGGCCGCGATCGAGGAGCGGCGTCGCATCCCGTTGGCGCGGCTGATCTTTGCGCTGGGGATGCGCCATGTGGGCGAGGTGGCGGCGCAGGATTTGGCGCGGCATTACCAAAGCTGGGATGCGCTGGCGGCGGCGGTCGATCTGGCGCGGCCGGCCGCGCTGGCCCATCGCGCGGCGGATGAGACCGAGGCGGTGGAACGGCAGGCTGCCCTTGCCGAGGGGCGGCGCGTGCGCGCCAAGGAGGCGCGGGATCGGGCCGCCGCTGTGCTGGCGGTGCGCGCAGAGGCGCAAGCGGCGTGGCAGGAGTTGATCACGGGCGATGGGATCGGTCCGGTGCTGGCGCTGTCGCTGTCGGACACGCTGGCCAATCCCGAGGAGCGCGCGTCGATCGAGCGGCTGGTGGCGCATCTTGAGGTGTTGCCGCCCGAAGCACGGGCGACAGCCTCGCCCGTGGCGGGGCTGACAGTGGTGTTCACCGGATCGCTGGAAAAGATGACGCGGGCCGAGGCCAAGGCGCGGGCCGAGGCGCTGGGGGCCAAGGTGGCGGGATCGGTCAGCGCCAAGACTGATCTTCTGGTGGCCGGGCCGGGGGCGGGGTCAAAGGCCAAGGATGCGGACCGGCTGGGCGTGAAGATGATCGACGAGGACGGGTGGCTTGCCCTGATCGGGGACGCATGAGCCGCCCGCCCGAACTGTTCCCGCTGTTCGCGGGGCTGGAAACGCTGGAGGGCGTCGGGGAAAAGACTGCCCGCGCCTTTGAGGGGCTGGGGGTGCAGCGGCCCAAGGATCTGCTGTATCTGCTGCCACATTCCGGGGTGGACCGGGCGCGCAAGGCCAGCGTGCGCGAGGTGGTGGCGCCCTGCACCGTGACGGTGGAGGTCGAAGTGGGCGCGCATTTCCCGCCCCGGACCAAGGGCAAACCTTACCGCGTGATGGTGCGCGACGCGGCGCTGGAATTCATGCTGATCTTTTTTCACGCGCGTGGGGAGTATCTGACCAAGCTTTTGCCCACGGGGCAGAGACGGCTGGTTTCGGGCAAGCTGGAACTGTTCGACGGAATCGCCCAGATGGTGCATCCCGATCATGTTCTGCGAGTGGAAGAGGCGGGGGAGCTGCCCAGCTTTGAGCCGGTCTATCCCCTGACGGCAGGGGTGACGCAGAAGCTGGTGGCCAAGGCGGTGGCGGGGGCGCTGGCGCGTGCGCCGGACCTTGGGGAATGGATCGACGGGCCGCTTCTGGAGCGTGAGGGCTGGCCCGGCTGGCGTGGGGCGCTGTTGGCAGCGCATGGGCCGCAGGGGGCTGGCGATCTCTCCCCCACCCATCCGGCGCGGCAGCGGCTGGCCTATGATGAATTGCTGGCCCATCAGCTTACGCTGGCTCTGGCACGGGCGACGCTGCGGCGGCAGAAGGGGCTGCCCACCGTGGGGACGGGGGTTTTGCAGGCGCAGGTGCTGGCCAGCCTCCCCTATGCGCCCACGGGCGCGCAGACCCGCGCGCTGCGCGAAATCGCGCAGGACATGGAGTTGCCCCTGCGGATGAACCGGCTGTTGCAGGGCGATGTGGGGGCGGGGAAGACGCTGGTGGCCTTTATGGCGCTGCTGATCGCGGTCGAGGCGGGCGGGCAGGGCGCGTTGATGGCACCCACGGAAATTCTGGCGAGGCAGCACCATGAGGGATTGGCGCCGCTGGCGGCGGCGGCGGGGGTGCGGCTGGAGTTGTTGACCGGGCGCGATAAGGGGGCGGAGCGTGCTGCCAAGCTGCGCGATCTGGCCGAGGGGCGGATCGGCATCCTGGTGGGCACCCATGCGGTGTTCCAGAAGGATGTGGCGTTTCACGATCTGCGCTTGGCCATCGTGGATGAACAGCACCGCTTTGGCGTGGCGCAGCGGATGGAACTGGGGGCCAAGGGTGTGGCCACCGACACTCTGGTGATGACGGCGACGCCGATTCCCCGGTCGCTGGCGCTGGCGAGTTATGGCGATATGGATGTGTCGGTGCTGGATGAAAAGCCGCCGGGGCGAAAGCCCATTCGCACCGCCTTGGTGAGCACCACGCGGATGGATGAGGTGGTGGCGCATCTTGCGCAGGCCGTGGCCGAGGGGCGGCAGGCCTATTGGGTATGCCCGCTGGTGGAAGATTCCGAGGTGCTGGATTATGCCAGCGCCGAGGCGCGGTTTCAGCATCTGCGCGCGGCTTTGGGCGATGTGGTGGGCATGGTACATGGGCAGATGCCCCCCGCCGACAAGGATGCCGCGATGTCGCGCTTTGTATCGGGGGTGACCAAGGTGCTGGTGGCGACCACGGTGATCGAGGTGGGGGTGAACGTGCCCAATGCCAGCATCATGGTGATCGAACGGGCCGAAAGCTTTGGGCTGGCGCAGTTGCACCAGTTGCGCGGTCGCGTGGGGCGCGGGGCGGCAGCGTCGACCTGCCTTTTGATGTATCAAGCGCCGTTGAGCGAGGGCGGCGAGCGGCGATTGAAAGTGCTGCGCGACACCGAGGACGGATTCCGCATCGCCGAAGAGGACCTGGCGATGCGCGGCGCGGGCGATCTGATCGGGACGGCGCAATCCGGGTTGCCCCGGTTTCGGGTGGCCGATCTTGAACGGCAGGGCGCGCTGATGGCGATTGCCCAGACGGATGCGCGGCGATTGTTGGCCGATGATCCGACGCTGGAGAGCCCGCGCGGGCGCGCGGCGCGGATGCTGTTGTGGCTGCTGGATCAGGACCGGGCGATCCGGCTGATTTCCGTAGGATAGGACCTTTTGACTTTGTCGGGGAGGGTCTGACCCACTTTCCTATGCTGGGGGGAGGGGATGTTCTTCTTATGATCTCAAATGTTCTTAAAAAGTTCTTTACAAGGGTGCGAGAATATGAGAACAAAGCAGCAACTAAGCAAGGAGGATACGATGCTGACTGAAATCAAGGATATTCTCGCCCGTTCGCGCGCCACGGTGGTGGAAGACACGATCGGTGTTGTGTCGTTGTTCACCCTGCTTTTTGCCTGCCTGCATCTGTTCGGCACGGCCTGAGTTTTCTGCCTGCGCTCCGTTTCCCGGCCATGCCTGTCCCCAAGTGGCATGCGGATGACAGCCCTGCCATCCGCCACCGGAACGAAACGCCACTACCGCCGCCGTCGCAAGACGTGCGGCGGTTTTTTCGTTCTTGTGGAGGGATCAGCCTGCCGCGCGGGCCTTGGCCGCCTGATCCATCGCCTCCAGCGTGGCGTCCAGCGCCAGCAGGATCGAGGCGTGGCGATTGGCATAGTCGCGGGCGGGCAGCAGGACCTCCAGCCCGTCAAAGGGGGCCTGCGGCACCGGGCCGCCGCGTTTGAGCATCGCTTCGAGTTCTAGGCGTGCCTGCGCCACCTGATCGCGGGTGCGCCCGATCATCGCGCGCCCGGTGACAGAGGCAGAGGCTTGGCCCAGGGCGCAGGCCTTCACATCCTGGCCATAGGTGGCGATGCGGTCACCCTCCATCGTCAGGTCAACCGTCACGGTCGATCCGCAGAGCGGGGAGCGTTTGCGCGCGGTGCCGTCGGGGGCGGGCAGGCGGGCGTGATGGGGAATATCCGCCGCCAGTTCAAGGATGCGGCCCGAATAGAGCTTGACCAGATCGCTGTCGCTCATGCCTTTTCCTCCGGCGTTGCTTCCCTTAGATAGTCCCCTCTGCCGCCCCTGCCAAGGAGAAGGCCCATGCGCTTTGACCCTGCAAGCCTAAAGTATGACGCGAACGGGTTGATCCCTTGCATCGCGCAGGATCATGCGTCGGGCGAGGTGCTGATGATGGCGTGGATGAATGCCGACGCCGTGGCGCAGACGCTGGAGACCGGGCGGGTGACCTATTGGAGCCGGTCGCGCGCGGCGTTCTGGGTGAAGGGCGAAACCTCGGGCCATGTGCAGCGACTGGTGGAGTTTCGGGTGGATTGCGACCGGGACTGTCTGCTGGTGTTGGTGGAGCAGACGGGGCCGGCCTGCCATACCAATCGGCGGTCGTGCTTCTATACCGCCGTTCGGGATGGGGACGAGGTGGTGATCTCGGAGCCCATGGTGGAGTAAGGACAGGGGGCGCTCGCGCCCCTCTTGGCGCGTGCTGCGCCAGTTTACCCCCCATAGGATACTTGAACACAGAAGAAAGCCGGGGCGGCGCTAGAGACCGACCATGCGGCGGATGTCCTGCGCAGTGGCACCGTCGGCCCGGTATTTCGCGATTGAGCGGGCATCGTCGCGTTTGGCAAGGCGTTTGCCATTTTCTTCTCGGATCAGGGGATGGTGGTGGTAGGTGGGGGTGGGCAGGCCCAGCAGGTGCTGGAGGATCACTTGAATAGGTGTGAAATCGAACAGATCCTCGCCACGGATCACATGGGTGATACCTTGGTCGGCATCGTCGAAGGCCGAGGCGAGGAAATAGGCGACGATGTCTTCGCCCTTGCGCGAGAGGACCACGTCGCCGATCCGAGCGAGGGCAGTTTCACGGTTGGTATGATGGTTGCCGGGATGGGTGGGGCCGGTGTCTGTAAAGGTAAGCGCTTGGCCTGCCAGCGCGTCAAAGGCAGCGCTGAGGTTCAGACGCAGGGCATCGCCCGGTTGGCGGTTTGCCATTTTTCGCTGGCGGCAAGTGCCGGGGTAGACTTGGAAGTCCACGCCCTCTTGCGGGGCCGAAAGGGCAGCACGAATGTCGGATCGGGTGCAGGTGCAGGGGTAGAGGAGGCCGCGTTCTGCCAGCGGTTCGAGGCGGGCGTTGTACTGCGCGATCTTGTCAGACTGGCGGTGGATCAGGCCATCCCAGGTGAGGCCGAGCCATGTGAGATCGTCAATGATCTGCGCCTCCCATTCCGGGCGGCAGCGGTCAAGGTCGGTGTCTTCCATCCGCAAGAGGAAGGCACCGCCCGCGGCGCGGGCCATGTCATGGGCGAGAATGGCGGAATAGGCATGGCCCAAATGCAGTGGCCCGGTTGGTGAGGGGGCAAAGCGGGTGCGGAACATCATTCGGCAGCGGGTTGGTGTTCCATGGCTGTCTGATCCGCCAGCCAGCGGGTGAAGCTGTCCTTGGCGCGGTCGGTATAGGCCTTGTAGCGGTCTTTCCGGCCCTTGCGCCCGCCCTTGGCATCTATTGGGGGGAAGAGGCCGAAGTTCACATTCATCGGCTGAAACGTCTTGGCATCCGCGCCGCCAGTGATGTGGGTGATCAGCGCGCCCATCGCCGTTTCAGGCGGCGGCGGCGGCAGGTGGCGGCCTAGCAGTTCGGCAGCGGCCATGCGACCAGCAAGCAGGCCCATGGCGGCGGATTCGACATAGCCTTCCACCCCGGTGACCTGCCCGGCAAAGCGGATATTGGGGCGGGATTTCAGGCGCATCTGATCATCCAGCAGGGTGGGTGAGTTGATGAAGGTGTTGCGATGGATGCCGCCGAGGCGCGCGAATGAGGCGTTCTCCAGCCCCGGAATCATCTTGAAAACAGCGGTTTGCGCGCCGTATTTCATCTTTGTCTGAAAGCCAACGATGTTGAACAGCGTGCCCAGCTTGTTGTCGCGGCGCAGTTGCACCACGGCATAGGGTTTCACATCCGGGCGATGCTGGTTGGTCAGGCCGACCGGCTTCATCGGGCCAAAGCGCAGGGTTTCACGGCCGCGTTCGGCCATCACCTCGATCGGAAGGCAGCCGTCGAAATAGCCTGCGGTTTCGCCTTCGTGGAATTCGGTTTTGTCGGCGGCGAGCAGGGCATCGATGAAGGCCTCATACTGCACCTTGTCCATCGGGCAGTTCATATAGGCGGTCTGTTCTTCTTCGGACTCGCCCTTGTCATAGCGCGACTGCATCCAGGCGACCGACATGTCGACCGACTCGGCATAGACGATGGGGGCGATGGCATCGAAGAAGGCGAGGCTGTCAGCCCCTGTGACCGTGCGGATGCTTTCCGCCAGCGCGGTGGAGGTGAGCGGGCCTGTGGCGATGATCCACTGGCCGGTGGTGGGCAGTTCGGTGATTTCGCCCGGTTCCACCGTGATCAGCGGATGGGCGCGCAGGCGGGCGGTGACGGCTTCGGCAAAGGGATCGCGATCCACGGCCAGCGCGCCGCCAGCGGGCAGGCGGTGGGCGCGGGCGGTTTGCATGATGATGCCGTCTGCTGCGCCCATTTCCCAATGCAACAGGCCCACGGCATTGCGTTCGTCATCGTCCGACCGGAAGGAATTGGAACAGACCATCTCGGCCAGACTGCCGGTGCGATGGGCGAAGGTGCCGACATGCGGGCGCATTTCGTGGATCACCACGGGAACGCCCATGTTGGCGGCTTGCCAGGCGGCTTCGGCCCCGGCCATGCCACCGCCGATGATGTGGAGTGTTTCGGTCATGGGGTGGATTTAGGCGCTTTCGCGGAAATAGAAAAGAGCCGAGGCGTAAGCCCCGGCCCTTCGTTACGGTCAGGATGTGTCAGGCCTTGTCGACTGCGAAGCGGCCGGGGCCGTGGATGGCGAACATCAGGAGGCCGCCTGCGATTGCGAGGTTCTTGAGGAACATGGCCATCTGCATCTGGTCTGCTGGGGCGAAGTGGTAGAGCAGGCCCGCGACAACGCAGAAGGCGGCGGTGGCGAGCGCAACGATGCGGGTCTGGTAGCCGATGATCAGCAGCGCGCCGACGGCGAGTTCAAAGATCACGGCAGGCCAGGCGAGAAAGGCCGGCAGGCCGCCCGAGGCGAGATAGCCAGAGAAGCCCGCGACATCGCCCAGTTTGCCCAGACCTGCGAGCAGGAAAAGAAGGCCGATCAGAACGCGGCCCACCAGCGGGCCGAAAGTGTTAAGTGCTTGCATTGTTGGGGTTCCTGTATCTGTGTGCCCTATGTCCCGGCGCGCGTCCCTTCTGTAGGGGCGACCGATTGGCGCAGGCATAGCTCATGTCTGTGACGCGCTATAGGGAGCAGAACGCAAGCGCGCTGTGCGCTGATGCACCGATCAGCGGTGCAGTCGGGCGCGCGTTTCAGCAACGAAGGCAGCAGGATCGTCAGGGGTGCAGCCAAGTTCGGCAAGCTTCAGGAAAAAGCCGGGGGCGGGCATGCCGTTGCCAAGGCGCGCTTCCAGCAGGGCGGCGCGTTGGGGCGAACCGCTGGCAGCATCTGCCTCCATCAGCCTTTCGAGGGCTGCCGTCAATTCCCCAACGCGCCAGCCCAGATCGCGGGCCAGCGCGCCGTAGGTAATGGTCTCACCGCTGGCAGCGAGGGCTGCCAGCCGTTCCTCAAGCGTCATCATCGCCCTGTTCGGCAACGCGGGCGACGGAGACCACTTCTTCATCCGCGCCGACATTGAACACCTTGACCCCGCCCGCAGAGCGGGAACGGAAGCTGATCTGATCGACGGGCACGCGGATCGACTGGCCTGTAGAGGTGGCGAGCATGATCTGATCCGACATTTCCACAGGGAAGGAGGCCACCAGCTTGCCGCCGCGCATCGCGCCGTCCATCGCCTTGACGCCCATGCCGCCACGGCCCCGGATCGGATAGCCGTGGGAGGAAGAGAGTTTGCCCGAACCGCCGGAGGTGATCGTCAGGATCAGGTCTTCTGCGGCTGACATTTCGGCATAGCGTTCGGGGGAAAGCTGGCCTGCAGCGACGGTTTCTTCGTCTTCATCTGCTTCGCCCTCATCATCGACAGCACCCGCCATCAGGCGGCGCTGTTTCAGATAGGCTTCGCGCTCTTCGGGCGTGGCGTTGAAATGGCGGATGATGGCCATGGAGACCACGGTATCACCGTCGCCCAGACGAATGCCGCGCACCCCGGTGGAGCCGCGCGATTTGAACACGCGGATGTCGGTGGTGGGGAAGCGGATGGCGCGGCCGCCTGCAGTGACCAGCATCACATCATCGTTTTCATCGGCAATCGCCGCGTTCACGAGGAACACGCCCTCGGGCAGTTTCATCGCGATCTTGCCGTTGCGCATGACATTGGTGAAATCGGACAGGTCGTTCTGGCGCACGTCGCCATCCGAGGTGGCAAAGACGATCTGCAGGTTTTCCCATTCTTCCTCAGGAACATCGACGGGCATCAGGGCCGCGATGGAAACACCTGTGGCGATGGGCAGGATGTTGACGATGGCCTTGCCCTTGGCGGTGCGGCCCGCCAGCGGAAGGCGCCATGTCTTCATCTTGTAGACCATGCCGTCGGTGGTGAAGAACAGAAGGGGCGTGTGGGTATTGGCGACGAAGAGAGTGGTGACGACGTCATCCTCTTTCGTCTGCATGGACGAAAGACCCTTGCCGCCCCGGTTCTGGGACCGGAATTCCACGAGCGGCGTGCGCTTGATGTAGCCGCCCGAGGTGATGGTGACGACCATATCTTCGCGTTCGATAAGGTCTTCATCCTCCATGTCGCCTGACCAGTCCTGGATCTCGGTCCGGCGGGGAACGGCGAAGAGGGCTTTCACTTCGCGCAGTTCATCCGAAATGATGGCCATGATCCGGTCGCGGGAGCCAAGGATTTCAAGGTAATCCTTGATCTTGGCGGCCAGTTCTTCCAGTTCGTCCGTGACTTCCTTGACACCGAGCGCGGTCAGGCGCTGCAGGCGCAGGTCAAGGATGGCGCGGGCCTGGGCCTCGGAAAGGTTATAGGTGCCGTCTTCGTTGATCGTGTGGCTGGGATCGTCGATCAGGCGGATGTAATCGGCAATGTCATGTGCGGGCCAGCGGCGCGTCATCAGCTTTTCGCGCGCTTCGGCGGCGTCGGCGGAGGCGCGGATGGTGCGGACCACCTCATCCACGTTCGATACGGCGACGGCAAGACCGCAGAGGATGTGGCTGCGTTCGCGGGCCTTGCGCAACTCGAACGCGGTGCGGCGGGCGACGACTTCTTCGCGGAAGGTGATGAAATGCGTGAGGAAATCGCGCAGGGTGAGCTGTTCGGGGCGGCCGCCATTCAGCGCCAGCATGTTGCACCCGAAAGAGGTTTGCATCGGCGTGAAGCGATAAAGCTGGTTCAGCACCACATCGGGTGTGGCGTCGCGTTTCAGTTCAATCACCACGCGTACACCGATCCGGTCGGATTCATCGGCGACGTTGGAGATGCCTTCGATCTTTTTGTCGCGGACCATTTCGGCGATGATTTCGATCATCCGCGCCTTGTTCACCTGATAGGGAACTTCGTCGATGATGATGGCGAAGCGATCTTTGCGGACTTCTTCGATCCGCGTCTTGGCGCGGATGATCACGCTGCCGCGCCCTTCGAGATAGGCCTTGCGCGCGCCGGAGCGGCCAAGGATCACCGCGCCTGTCGGGAAATCGGGGGCGGGGATGATGTCCATCAGCGCCTCGGTCGACAGGTCGGGGTTTTCGATCAGGGCAAGCGTGCCGTCGATCACCTCGCCCAGATTGTGGGGCGGGATGTTGGTGGCCATGCCGACGGCGATGCCACCTGCACCATTGACCAGCATGTTGGGAAAACGGGCGGGAAGGACGGTGGGTTCGCGGTCCTTCCCGTCATAATTGTCCTGAAAATCGACAGTGTCCTTGTCGATATCGGCCAGAAGGAAGGTGGCGGGCTTGTCCATCCGCACTTCGGTATAACGCATGGCGGCGGCAGCGTCGCCATCCATGGAGCCGAAATTTCCCTGCCCATCCAACAGCTTGAGCGACATGGAGAAGGGCTGCGCCATACGGACGAGGGCATCGTAGATCGCCGAGTCGCCATGGGGGTGGTATTTCCCCATCGTGTCGCCGACGGGGCGGGCGGATTTGCGATAGGATTTGTCGTGGGTATTGCCGGATTCCTGCATCGCGAAGAGGATGCGGCGGTGGACCGGTTTCAGACCGTCGCGCAGATCGGGGATCGCGCGGGAGACAATCACGCTCATGGCGTAGTCGAGATAGGCGGTCTTCATCTCTTCGGTGATGGACCGCTGCTGGCCTGTCCAGGTGGACTTTGGCGCGGAATCTTCGGTGTTTTCAGGGGTTTCGGGCGTGTCGTTCACGTGGACCTGAGCCTTCCTGTGGGCATGCTACATCTTGTTGGGGCAGACCTTACACCATCCCGTATATGGGGTGCAATGCAGGAAGGGCGTGGGTTTTGGCAGCCACGGCGGGAGAGTGACAACATATTGAAATTGTTGCCAGAAAATCCGAATCAGGGCAGCATTTTCTTGGGGGGCAAACAAGGAGGCGCGCATGACCCTGCACTGTGACCGGAGCGAGACCGAGTTGATGTTGAAAGGATATGGCCTGACGACGGCGGAATTCTTTTACCGCATGCCGGATTATCGTAATGTTCTCAATACCTTCGTCTGGCAGAACTATGATCTGGCCCCGGATTACCCGGAACTGTTCCGGTTTATCGAATTCTGGCACGAGAAGATCGAAGGGCCGCTGCATTCGGTGCGGTTCACCCATCGCAAGCTGATCAGCCCCGGCGAGTGGCGCAATGTGGTGGGGGAGTTCAGGCTGCATTGAAATAGCGTGCAGCGCGTGGTGCAGACGTGCAGTGCAGACGGGCGTATGCACGCGGCGGGCGGTGGTGCAAGGCATTGGAAAGGGTTTCTCTGGCGGAGAGACCCGGGGTTTCACCCCGGACCCCAGGGTATTTTTGCCAAGATGAAGTCAGCCGGAACGCTTTTGCTTAGGCCGTTCCTGCGGCCCGGTCAGGCGGCGCGCAGGAGCATGCCGAACAGGTCGCGCGGATCGTCGGGATCGGCGATCATGTCGAGGTCTTCGTAGAGGCCCGTCTCTGCCAGTTTGGAGCGGATGTAGTTCAGGGCCGAGAAATCCTCGATCGCGAAGCCGACGGAGTCGAAGAGGGTGACCTGAGTGGTGTCCGTGCGGCCCTGCGTCTGGCCTGCGATGACCTGCCACAGTTCGGTGACCGGGTGATCGGGGGCGAGTTGTTGGATTTCGCCTTCGATCCGCGTCTGGGGCGGGTATTCGACAAAGATTGAAGAGCGGGCGAGGATGTCGCGGTGGAGTTCCGTCTTGCCGGGGCAATCGCCACCC
>JAESGA010000037.1_pt1 | contig 172757 bp, 182 predicted proteins | sample 9269521 | NCBI WGS metagenome assembly JAESGA01 (sample SAMN14514842, study PRJNA621658) | algae metagenome | isolation source: Aphanothece saxicola GSE-SYN-MK-01-06B and co-occurring heterotrophs from... | place: USA: Grand Staircase Escalante National Monument, Utah | collected 2006-04-15 | reverse complement strand
CCATCTAGGCTGTCATTTCCGGCCAGACCGGAAAGCTGATCGTTGCCGTCGCCACCGAAGAGCGAGTCGTTGTTGCCGGTGCCGCCAAACAGGGTATCCGCACCACCCCCACCGAATGCAGCCCCCGCGAAGTTGTTCAGGGTCAGCACATCGCCATGCGATGACCCGATGATATTGTCCATTCCGGTCAGGGTATCGCCCTGCGCGTCCCCGCCGCTGCCCGTTCCTGCCAGCAGGTTGACGGTGACCCCGGAGCCAGAGGCCGAATAATCCGCCGTGTCGCGCCCGGCCCCACCATCAAGCGAATCCGCCCCGGCCCCACCTGCAAGCGTGTCATCGCCATCGCCGCCGAACAGCGTATCGGTATTGTCCCCACCGGACAGAACATCATTGCCAATGCCGCCATAAAGCGTGTCGTCTGTATTCGCGCCGATGATCGTGTCATTCCCGGCATCGCCATAAAGCGCATCGCCATAGGATGGGTCTTCATCCAGCGTGGTGATCAGATCATTGCCGTCGCCACCATAGACCGTGTCATTCGCCTGTCGGACGGTGATCGTGTCATTGCCGAGCCCGCCATAGATCAGATCATTGTCGGCGGCGCCCTGGCCGGACCCGGTGTAGACATCATTGCCGTCGCCCAGATCGACCGTATCGGCGCCACCGCCGGTGGTGTTGCCGGTAAATTCGTCAGTGACGGTGTCATCCCCGGCACCGGCATTCAGGCTGTCGTTGCCATAGCCGCCCGCCAGCGTATCCGCGCCGTCACCACCTGATAGGGTGTCATTGCCGTCGCCGCCCTCAAGGCTGTCATTGCCCAGTTCGCCTGACAGGCTGTCATCACCGGTACCGCCGAACAGGCGATCATCGCCATCGCCGCCAGACAGGGTATCTGCCCCGGCCTCGCCCAGCAGGCTGTCATTGTCGGCCCCGCCAAACAGGCGGTCATTGCCATCACCACCGGCAATAGTATCGGCCCCGGCATCGCCCAAGAGGCTGTCATTGCCGATGCCGCCCACAAGGGAATCCGCGCCACCCCCCCCGGACAGGGTGTCATCGCCGTCTTCGCCTTGCAGCGTGTCACTGCCCAGATCGCCAGACAGGCTGTCATTGCCAGTGCCGCCAAGCAGCTGGTCGTTGTCATCCCCGCCGGCGAGCGTGTCGTTGCCATCGCCGCCGTAAAGGATGTCATTTCCGGCGCCGCCGAACAGGGCATCATTGCCGCCCGCCTCGGCTGCGACATTCAGGGGCTGGGTATTGACGGCGTAGTTGTAGAAGAACCCGGAGGTGGTGGCGTTCGTATTGGTGCCCGTCGCCACAATGGCGACGCTGGTATAGGGAGTGTTGATCGTCAGCGTGCCGACGGTGGTGGGGTTCGCCGTCGTGCCGGTGCTGCGCACGATCTGACCTGAAGCGTTGATGCCATAGACCCCAGCGCCGTTGAACGTAACCGTTCCATTGGCGATGGCGGTATTCAGGTTGATCGTGACGCCGTCGATCCGGATTGTGGCAATCTCGGTCGTGTCGATACCGTTGAACTGAATACGGCCACCCGCGATCGGGGACGATGCCGTGTGGGTATGCGTTTCGTTCGAATCGGCATTGCCGACGCGAAAGCCCGTCACGCCGGTATTGGTGCCGGTTGTCAGGCTTTCGTTCGAAACCGTGTTGACGGTGAAGTTCGGACGGCCTGCCGCAGCGGTGATTGTCTGGTACGGGCCGCCGGTGACCGATGTATAAGTGGGGGTGTAGGTCGCCCCTGCCCCGGCAACACCGCCATAAATCACATCGTCGCCAGCACCGCCGAGCAGGCTGTCATTGCCCGACCCGCCATCGATCGTGTCGTTCTGGTTGCCGCCATCGACCGTGTCAGCGCCATAGCCAGCAGAGATCGAGTCATTGCCGTCGCCGCCAAAGACATTGTCATTGCCCAGGCCTGAGTTGACCGTGTCATTGCCTGCTCCGGCGCGGATGTAATCGCCATCCCCCGTCGTGCCACCGAACCCTGTGGCGTCAGCCGCATCGACGCGGTCACCGTCCGGGTCGCCGGTGTAGTTGGTGTCGATCAGGTCATTCCCGGCCGTACCATCGACGATGCCATCACCGGCGAACGAGGTGCCGCCTTCGAACCCAAGGCCATAGACACCCGCGGGATCGTTGGTTTCAAAGTCGTTCTCGGAATAGTTGGTCAGGGTCGCAGGATCACCCGAACCGGGCAGCAATGTCTGGGTGGTGCCGTCGGAAAAGCCGGTCGTGGCATGACCGGTGTAGCCGTTGGTATAGCCAATGTTTTCGTAGATGTATTCGATCGAGAAGTCGCCGCCGCCGGTGGCCGTAAGGACAACCTGAAAGCTGTTGGTTCCCGGTCCCTGATAGGCCGCGACGTTCAACCATGTGATGGTGATCTTGCCCGTCGACGGGTCGAGATCCCAATAGATATCGCCACCTTTGCTGATGTCGGCATCTGTCCAGAACGGGGAAAGCGATGGCTGACCCAGCGAAGTCAGGGAGGTAGGGGTATAGGCCGTCACCCCCGATTGAAAGGTGATCAGACCATTCGAGCTTATGTAGATGTTGGAATAGCTGTTGCCATTGATGTTCATCCCCCCGGACCCGAAGACCGAGGTGACGTTTACTGTTACAAAGCCATCGTCGAGGTTGCCGGAGACCCCTCCGGTCGTTTTGAAGGACTGCTCGCCATAGCCTGCCGAGCCGCCCAGCCCCGAAGTCATCGTCGCCATTTGAACGTGCCTGCCCGATCCAGAAACCCGAATGTCCGAACCGCCCCACACCGAACTGCGCGTTCAGCCGGAGGACGGCCCAGACACCCTTTGAACGCTGTTATTAATCGTTAATTGTGTGGAAAAATGGGCGAAATCTGGCGGTTTACTCGCTGGTTTTCCGGGTGGCCCACGACCAGATCACCGCCTGATTTTGCGGAAAGTCGGTTGCGGGGGTGTTTCCCGTTCCATCGCCCTTGCCGCACCCTGCCTGTTCTGGATATGAGTCATGCTCTTGCGCTGGCCGCGATGATGGAGTGACCATGTCCGAGACATCCGACAAGGCCTATCAGGTTCTTGCCCGCAAATACCGGCCCGAAACCTTTGCCGATCTGGTCGGGCAAGAGGCGATGGTGCGCACGCTGAAGAATGCCTTCGCGGCGGATCGGATCGCGCATGCCTTTGTGATGACCGGCATCCGGGGGACGGGCAAGACGACCACCGCGCGGATTATCGCTAAGGGGTTGAACTGTGTAGGCCCGGATGGGACGGGCGGGCCGACGACGGAGCCTTGCGGGGTATGTGAGCCGTGCCGGGCGATTGCCGAGGGCCGCCATGTCGACGTGATGGAAATGGACGCCGCATCGCGCACCGGGGTGGGCGACATCCGAGAGATCATCGACTCGGTCCATTACCGGGCAGCGAGCGCGCGCTACAAGATTTACATCATCGACGAGGTTCACATGCTGTCGAACAGCGCGTTCAACGCGCTGCTCAAGACGCTGGAGGAACCGCCTGCCCATGTGAAGTTCATCTTTGCCACGACGGAAATTCGCAAGGTGCCGGTCACGGTGCTGTCGCGCTGCCAGCGGTTTGATCTGAAGCGGATCGAGCCGGAGGTGATGATGGGCCTGTTGCGCCGCATCGCGGGGGCGGAAGGGGCGCAGATCACCGATGGGGCGCTGGCGCTGATCACCCGCGCGGCCGAAGGGTCGGCGCGGGATGCGACATCGCTGCTGGATCAGGCGATCTCCAACGGTGCGGGCGAGGTGACGGCAGACCAGCTGCGCGCCATGCTGGGGCTGGCGGATCGGGGGCGGGTGCTGGACCTGTTCGATCTGATCGTGACGGGCGATGCGGCGGGGGCCTTGGCGGAACTGGCCGGGCAATATGCCGATGGGGCGGACCCGATGGCCGTGCTGCGCGATCTGGCCGAGATCACGCATTGGATTTCGGTGATCAAGATCACGCCCGCTGCCGCCGAGGACCCGACCACCCCGCCGGATGAGCGGGCGCGGGGCACCGACATGGCGACGCGCCTGCCGATGCGGGTGCTGACGCGGATGTGGCAGATGCTGCTGAAAACGCTGGAAGAGGTGGCGCTGGCCCCCAATGCCATGATGGCCGCCGAGATGGCGGTGATCCGGCTGACGCATGTGGCGGACCTGCCCGATCCTGAAACGCTGATCCGCAAGCTGCAATCCGGCCCGCAGCCGGGGCCTGCCCCCGGTGGGGCGGGCGGCGCGCCTGCGGGGGGCGGGGGGCGCATAGTTCATGCGCCTGCGATGCAGATGGCCCCGTCCGCGCCCGCACGCGGCCCGGTGATGCAGGGCGGGCAGGCGCTGGCGGTGGCAGAGGGCACCTTGCAGGTGTTTGTCAGCTTTGATCAGGTGGTCGAGTTGATCCGCGAAAAGCGCGACATGAAGCTGCTGTATGAGGTGGAGACGGGCGTTCGCCTTGTGCGATATGCCCCCGGCCGGATCGAGTTTCAGCCCACGCGCGACGCCCGCCCTGACCTTGCCGCACAGCTTGGCCAACGGTTGCAGATGTGGACCGGCGCGCGCTGGGGCGTGTCTGTGGTCAATGAGGGCGGTGCCGCCACGATTGCCGAACAGCGCGATCAGGCGCGGCTGGCGGCTGAGGCCGAGGCGATGACAAACCCGCTGGTGCAGGCGGTTATGGCGGCCTTTCCCGGCGCGAAGATCGCCGAAATCAGAACCCCCGCCGCGCTGGCCGCCGCAGCCGAGGCAGAAGCCCTGCCGGAAGTCGAGGATGAATGGGATCCGTTCGAGGACGGCTGATCGCGCTGGCCCCGCTGATGCCGCAGGCGGCATGGGCCGAGGTCTGCGACAAGACCCGGCCCGGCTGGACGCTTGATCAGGGGCCGGTCACGGGCGGGGCTGAAACGCTGTATATCCTAACCTCGCCTGTCGGGCTGGGGCTGCTTGCGCTGATCCTGCTGGCGTTGGTGTTTCCGCGCCGCTGGCTTGCGGTGGTGGCGGCTTTGCCCGCGCTTGCGCTGGCAGGGCTGTTGGGGATCAGCCGCCAGTCCGATGTGGCGGCGCAAGCTGTGGCCGAGGGCTGCATCGGATCTGCCCTGCCTGCAGTGGTGCTGCTGGTGCTGGCGGCGGCGCTGGTTCTGGTGCGGGGGTTTCAGGCGAAGCGGAGCCGGTAAGGTGAGGCGCGACCGGGGCGGTCTTGCCCCAGCCTGCGCTGCACCCTATCACTGATCGATGCGCGCGGGATGCAGGAGAGATGCGATGTTGAAGGGTTTGGGCGGTCTGGGTGGCCTTGGCGATATGGCCAAGATGATGAAGGCCGCGCAGGAGATGCAGACGAAAATGGCCGAGATGCAGGCCGAAATGGCCAGCACCGTTGTGATGGGCGAGGCCGGGGCTGGGCTGGTAAAGGCGCGGGCCACGGCGAAGGGTGAGGTGACGGGGCTGGACATTGATCCGTCGATCCTTGTGGCATCGGAGAAAGAGGTCGTGGAAGATCTGATCATCGCCGCGATCAAGGACGCGCAGGCCAAGGGCCAGCAGAAGATGGCCGACGAGATGCGCCGCATGACCGAAGCGCTGGGTCTGCCCGCCGATATGAAGCTGCCGTTCTAAGATGGCCGCAGGCGGCGATGGCCCGCGCGAGATCGAGGCGCTTATCGAGTTGATGGCGCGGCTACCGGGGCTTGGCCCCCGGTCGGCGCGGCGGGCGGTGCTGTTGCTGCTGAAACGGCGCGGGGCGCTGATGGCACCTTTGGCGACGGCGATGGCGCAGGTTGCGGTATCGGCGCGCGATTGCCGGGTTTGCGGGAACATCGGCACGGCGGATGTCTGCGGCATTTGCAGCGATGACCGCCGCGCGACGGGCGAGATCTGCGTGGTGGAGGATGTGGCCGACCTCTGGGCGCTGGAACGGTCGGGCGTGTTCAAGGGGCGCTATCACGTGCTGGGCGGTACGCTATCGGCGCTGGATGCGGTGGGGCCTGAGGAATTGCGCCTGCCCGACCTGATCGCCCGCGTGCAGGCCGAAGGGATACGTGAGGTCATTCTGGCGCTGAATGCCACGGTGGATGGGCAGACGACGGCGCATTACATCGCCGATGCGCTGGGGGCGTCGGGGGTGAAGGTCACCTCGCTGGCGCAGGGTGTGCCCATCGGGGGCGAGCTGGATTATCTGGACGATGGTACGCTGGGCGCGGCGCTGCGGGCGCGCAAGACGTTTTGAAAGCGCAAAGCGGGGCCTGACTCGGGCGGGGCGCGATGCGCCCTGACCGGGAGGCCCCGGCTTTGGAAGCGATCAGCGACGCGGGGTGTCGTCGTCCTCGTCATCCTCGTCATCATCGGTCTGCGGCAGGTTGAAGAAGCTTTCCGCATCCGAAAAGTCGGACGGCTTTTCTTCGCGTTCCGTGCGGGCGAAGGCGCCCATGTCGGTGGGGACCTTGGCATCGGTCGACATGCCCAGCGATTGTTCGGTCGACACCAGCTTGCGGCGTTCGTCATCCGACATCACCACGCCATCGGCGGCACGCTTGCGGGCGGCGGCCTGAACGGCGGTATCCAGTTCGGTCTGGCGGCAAAGACCCAGCGCGACCGGATCAATCGGGGTGATGTTGTTGATGTTCCAATGGCTGCGGTCGCGGATCGACATGATGGTGGGTTTCGTGGTGCCGACCAGTTTGCCGATGGCCCCATCCGACAGTTCCGGATGGAACTTGACCAGCCACAGAATCGCCGCCGGACGATCCTGACGCTTGGACAGCGGGGTGTAGCGCGGGCCGCGGCGCTTTTCTTCGCCCTGGGCTGCCTGATTGTGCTTGAGCTTCAGCCGATACAGCGGGTCAGCCTGACCGCGCTCGATCTCGATCGCGTCGAGCTGGTTGTTGGCGATGGGATCGAACCCCTTCACGCCGGTGGCCACATCGCCATCGGCGATGCCTTGCACTTCCAAAGCGTGCATGTCGCAGAAATCTGCGATCTGCTTGAAGGACAGCGTGGTGTTGTCGACAAGCCAGACGGCGGTGGCCTTGGCCATAAGCGGCTTTGTCATCGGATCGCTCCTTGCAATATCTCTCTCGGGCCGGGAAATCGGCTGCGACCGGGGTCGCCATTCCGCGATTTCGGGGAAGTTCACGGGCGGATATAGTGAGTTTTGACGACAGAGGAAAGCAAAAATGCGTTTGGTTGTTCTGGCCCTGCCCGCCCTGCTGACTGCCCTGCTGATCGCCCCTTTGGCGCGGGCCGAAGGGGAGCGTGCGGGGGATTTCGATTACTATGTGATGGCACTGTCCTGGTCGGCCAATTGGTGCGCCATGACGGGCGATACGCGGGATGATCCGCAATGCGATGCGGGGCGGGGGATCGACTTTGTGTTGCACGGTCTGTGGCCGCAATATGAGGACGGCTGGCCCAGCTTTTGCCGCACGGTGGAGCGTGATCCGCCGCGCAGCCTGACATCGGCGCAGGCCGATCTGTTCGGGGGCGCGGGGGCGGCGTTCTATCAGTGGAAGAAGCACGGGCGCTGTGCCGGTCTGTCGGCGGGGGAGTATTTCCGCACGGCGCGGGATGCCTTTGCCAGCATCACGATTCCGCAGGTTTTCAGCCGGCTGCGACAAGATATCCGCCTGCCCGCCGATGTGGTGGAGGAGGCTTTTCTTGAGGCAAATCCGGCCCTTTCGCCAGAAGATATGCTGGTCACCTGCCGCGATGGGATGGTGCAGGAGGTGCGCATCTGCCTGACCCGTGACCTTGAACTGCGGGCCTGCAACCCCGATGTCGGTACTGTGTGTCGGGGCATGGCGACGATGGAGGCCGTGCGCTGACCCGGATCTGGTGCGGAACCTTGTGCCGCATCGCCCTGCTTGGCGGGAGCCTGAGGTTTCCGATCAAGCGGCCCAAACGGAGAAAACCTGCCATGGCATTGCTGACCAAGGGAACCTGGGTTGTCGTGATGGATCAGGAACACGCGATCCTTTACGAAAACGACGGCACCGTTGACGCCCCCGCCCTGCGGGAACTGGAACGAATGCAAGCGGAACCGCTGGCCCCTTATAGCGACCGGCCGGGACGCGTGTATGACAACGGCAAGGAGCAGCGATCCGCAATGGAACAGCCCGATGTCGAACGGCTCGCAGGTGAGCGGTTGGCCGCGCGCGTGGTGGAGCATCTGCGCAAGGTCGCCGGGGCGCATCCGTTGGTGATCGCAGCCCCACCGCAGCTTTTGGGGGTGGTGCGGGCCGAGCTTGACCGTCAGGGCAGCACCAGCGGGCCGAACCGGTTGCATGTGGTGTGCACGGTTCCAAAAACCCTGACGGGGATAGCGCCTGCGAAACTGTCACCCATCCTGACGACCGCGCTGGAAGCTGTCTGACCCTTTGGCAAAGGGGCTGAAGGTAGATTATTCCACCTTCAGCACGATCTTGCCAACGTGGCCCGAGCTTTCCATGCGGGTATGTGCGGCGGCGGCATCGGTCAGGGCGAATTCGCTGTCCATCACGGGGCGGAATTTTCCGGCGGCGACCATGGGCCAGACATGCGCTTCGACCTCGGCCGCGATCCGGGATTTGGCAAGGTCGCTTTGCGGGCGGAGGGTGGAGCCGGTGATGGTGAGGCGGCGCATCATCACCTCGGCGAAGTTCAACTCCACCTTGGGGCCTTGCAGGAAGGCGATCTGAACCAGCCGCCCCTCGGTTGCCAGCGCCTTGACGTTGCGGGGCAGGTAGGGGCCGCCGACCATATCAAGGATCAGTTGTGCGCCGCCCTCATCATGCATCATGGCGACGAAATCGCCGGTGCGGTAGTTCAGCGCCTTTTCCGCGCCCAGCGCCTCGCAGGCGGCGCATTTGTCATCCGATCCGGCGGTGGTGAAGACGCGGGCGCCCAATGCCTTGGCGATCTGGATGGCCGTGGTGCCGATGCCGGAGGAGCCGCCGTGGACGAGGAAGCGTTCGCCTGCCTTGAGGCCCCCGCGCATCACCACATTGGACCAGACGGTGAAGCAGGTTTCCGGCAGACAGGCGGCCTCACGCATGCTGATCCCATCGGGGATGGGCAGGGCGTGGGTTTCCTGTGTGGCGACATATTCGGCATAGCCGCCGCCCGGCAGGAGGGCGCAGACCTTGTCGCCGATGCTCCACCGCGTGACGCCGGGGCCGATTTCGACGACGGTTCCCGATGCCTCCAACCCCGGCAGGGGCGAGGCGTTGGCTGGGGGCGCATAGTTGCCCGCGCGTTGCAGGGCGTCGGGGCGGTTTACCCCGGCATAGGCCACACGGATGATGATCTGGCCGTGGCCCGGCACGGGGACCGGGCGGGTGCAGGGTTGCAGGACATCGGGACCGCCCGGTTCGGTGATCTCGATCGCGCGCATCGTGTGGGATAGTTCCATCAGCGTCTGTTCCTGTCGGCCCGCCTTAGCGGAAGGGGTTTTTGAACCGGCCGGGCAGATCATCGGGGACTGTCGGCGCGCGCCATTTCTCCATCACCTTGGCGGGGCCTGCAAGCAGGGCTTTGCCCAGCGGGTTTTCGCGGACCTTGGCCTTGATGGTTTCGATCTGCATCACGTCGCCGATGCGGCGATCGAGGAAATCCCAGGTGGATTGGTGGCCGAGGCTGTCATCGCCCAGCCAATAGAGGACGGTGGAGCCGTAGACCGCCGAAAGGGTGGCGCGTTTCGTATACCAGTTCACATCACGGGAGGTATCGCCCAGCGCGTTCCAGATCGCATCAGCCGTGCCCCAGATCAGCTTTGCCCCTTCGGCCGCGTGCTGCGGCAGGGCGAAGAGGGTGGTGCCACGGCGGACCAGTTCGCGATCCTCAACCCCTTCCAGCCGGGTGCGGACGGCGAAGGTGACGCGGTCACGGAAGCGCATCTGGGACAGGTCGGTGGCGGCAAGGGTCTCCTGCATCCGCTGATCGCCGCGTTTGTGGAAGGCCACGGCCAGATCGATGCCGCCGCGCGGGAACAGGGCGCGGGCCAATCCCTCGGCCACGCTCGAATCGGCAATCGCCGCGCGCAGGGTGGTTTCGGACCAGCCGTCGAAGGGCACATGCAGCAATGCGGCCTCCAGCACCAGATCGCGGGCGTTTTCCGGGGTGTTCTGCGGATCCATGGTCGTCTCCTTCAGGGCGTCGTGGACAGGGGCGGTTTCCTTTGTTATAGGGCGCGCGCCTGCACACTGTAGTGCAACTCTAACTTAGGAAGGTGGTGACAACCACATGCAGGTCAGCGTCCGCGACAATAACGTCGAACAGGCCCTCCGGGCCCTCAAGAAAAAGCTCCAGCGCGAAGGCGTGTTCCGCGAAATGAAGCTCAAGCAACATTTCGAGAAACCCTCCGTCAAAAAAGCGCGCGAGCAAGCCGAAGCCGTTCGCCGTGCGAGGAAACTCGCCCGTAAAAAGCTTCAGCGTGAGGGCGGCCTCTAAGCCGTTCTGCGACACTGGGGCAGCGATGCCCACCCGATCAACCCCCGTCCGCGAGGCCGGGGGTTTTTCATTTTCAGGTCAATGGGTTGGCGAGGATTTGGGGGTGTGCCGCGCGTGCAGCTTTCCGTGCAGCAGGCTGTGCAGCAAAGTGTATGCACGCAGCGGACGGTGGGTTAGGGGATGCGGCGCGTTTTGTTAAGGAAATCGGTGCGTAGGTAGAGGGTGCTGGTGGAGGGTGGTTGGGATTGGTTGGTGAAAGGTTAAGGGGGGGTTCGGTGGACAGCATGGATCAACTGCCCCATTTCCAATTCCAACAGTTTCGCAGAACACGATCAAAGCACAGCTTTGGCACCAACAGAGACCAAGGTGGTTGCTTGTTTGTTGGACAGATCAGCGGTCGGCACAGATGAAAACCATTCAAGTAAGCTCTACACCTGATCCTTGGCTGGTTCTTGTGGCCATGGTCGTGGGGGTTTTCCTCTTTTGGCTGTTGATGCGCCTTGTTGTGAGTCTGGTTACGCGGCATCGGAAATTAGTGCCGTGCCGATGGTCACGAGACCGGGCGAAGGATGGGGATGTGCTGCGGGCGTGGTCTTGCAAGACCTGTGCGGAACTCGCCTACTCATCCACCGGAAAGCCGCCTGCGGATTGCAAGCGAGGCCTGTCACCACGCGCGCTTTGAGCGATGCTCGAACTGTCTTTGGATGCTTTGCGAGAAGCGATTTCTGACGCAGATTTCGGATTGGGGCCGGGTGCGCGGGTGGCGGGCGAAATCTGCGTCAGATTTCGGCGCGGAATTTGCGTCAAATTCCTCTTTGGCGAGAATTCCTGAGGTGGCGGAAAAGGGGTGGGGGAGGTCCCGGGTCAGGCCCGGGACGGGTGATCTGTCACACCGCCAGCGCCGTGGTCTTAACCACCGTGCGCAGCGCGAAGGACGAGTGCATTTGCCGCACGCCCGGCAGGCGCGACAGGTATTGGCGGTGGATGCGGGCGAAATCTTCGGTGTCTTCGGCCATGATCTTGATCAGGTAATCCGCCTGCCCTGCCATCAGGTGACATTCGAGGATATCGGGGATCTTGGCCACCTCGCGCTCGAAGGCATCGAGGAGTTCGTCGGCCTGTCCTTGCAGGGTGATTTCCACAAAGACCGTGGTGGGGCGGCCAAGGCGGCGGGCGTCGAGGAGGGCGACGTAGCCAGCGATGAAGCCCTCTTCTTCCAGCCGTTGCGTCCTGCGGTGACACGCAGAGGGGGAGAGGTTCACGCGTTCGGACAGTTCGGCATTGGTGATGCGGCCTTCCTTCTGCAACACGGTCAGGATGCGGCGGTCGGTTGCGTCGAGTTCTGACATTGTGGCGGATTCTTTCGTGAAACCTGCGTTCATCGCGGAATTCTACCGTGCGGGTGGCTGTGGGTCACCCAGAATTCACACTCTTTGCGGCGGATGTGATCGACACTTCTTTCACAACGGGCCGTCTGGCCCGACAGGGAGGATGCAAGATGAAGATCGGTTGCCCGAAAGAGATCAAGCCGCAGGAATTTCGTGTGGGGATGACGCCCAACGCCGCGCGGGAGGCGGTGGCGCATGGGCATGAGGTGATGGTGGAGACGCAGGCCGGGGTGGGCGCGGGGTTCACGGATGCGGATTACATCGCGGCGGGCGCGCGGATCGCGGCGACGGCGGAGGAGGTTTTCGCAGGGTCCGAGATGATCGTGAAGGTGAAGGAGCCGCAGGCGGTGGAGCGGGCGCGGCTGCGGGCGGGGCAGGTGCTGTTCACCTATCTGCATCTGGCGCCCGATCCGGCGCAGACGCATGACCTGCTGGCATCCGGGGTCACCGCGATTGCCTATGAGACGGTGACGGATGATCGCGGCGGGTTGCCTCTGCTTGCGCCGATGTCCGAGGTGGCGGGGCGGCTGGCACCGCAGGTGGGGGCATGGACGCTGCAAAAGGCCAATGGCGGGCGCGGCGTGCTGATGGGGGGCGTGCCGGGGGTGCTGCCTGCCAAGGTGCTGGTGATCGGGGGCGGGGTCGTGGGCACCCATGCCGCCAAGATCAGCGCCGGGATGGGGGCCGATGTCACGGTGCTGGACCGGTCGGTGAACCGGCTGCGCTATCTGGATGATGTGTTCGGCGGGCAGTTCAAATGCGGCTATGCCGATGCGGCGACGACGATCGAATTGGCGCGGCAGGCGGATATGATCATCGGGGCGGTGCTGATCCCCGGTGCGGCGGCGCCCAAGCTGATTTCGCGCGCGCAGTTGAAGGAGTTGAAGCCCGGCGCGGCGCTGGTGGATGTGGCGATTGATCAGGGCGGCTGTTTCGAGACATCGCGTGCGACCACCCATCAGGACCCGATCTATGAGGTGGACGGGATCATGCATTACTGCGTGGCGAACATGCCCGGCGCGGTGGCGCGGACGTCGACGCTGGCCCTGGGCAATGCGACCATGCCCTTCCTGCTGGCCTTGGCCGACAAGGGATGGAAGCGCGCCTGTGCCGAGGACAAGCATCTGCTGGCGGGGCTGAACACCCATGCGGGCAAGCTGACCTATGCGGCGGTGGGGGCGGCGCTGGGGCTGCCCACGATCACGCCGACCGAGGCGCTGGCGATCTGAATGGAAAAGGCCGCGGGGATGTTTCCCGCGGCCTTTGCCTGTCTGTCGCCTGACTTACTTTTTCAGCGAGTCACGGATTTCCATCAGGATATCCAGTTCCGACGGGCCGGCCGGCGCGGCGGGAGCTTCGGCCTTTTTCGGCATCAGCTTGTTCATCATCTTGACCAGAATGAACACCACCCAACCGATGATGACAAAGTTGATCAGCGCGGTGATGAAAGCGCCATAGGCGAAGACGGCGGCGCCGGATTCCTTGGCTGCCGCCAGCGATGCCGGGCTGGTGCCTGACAGATCGATGAACATGTCAGAGAAGTTGATCCCGCCCAGGATAAGGCCGATGATCGGGTTGATCAGATCCCCCACGAGGCTGTTCACGATGGCGGTGAAGGCCGCACCGATGATGATACCTACGGCGAGGTCCATCACGTTGCCCCTCAGGAGAAAGGTCTTGAACTCATTCAGCATTCCACGGTTCCCACTGTATTTTTTGTTGTGTCACAAAACCCCGTCCCGGGGGCCGATAGCCGCTGTTTTCAGCCAGCCCGGCAAATATGCAGATAATTTAATTGATTTCACCGGGAAACTGAAACGATGCCCCCAAGGCGGGCAGGTTGTTGCAGGATCGTCGCCAAAGGGGCGCGCGTCAGATGGACCGCACCATCGTGTGGGCAGCGTTGAACCCGAAGATCAGGCGCAGGGGGCCGATCTGTTCTGTCCGGTCCAGCACGAAGCCGCGCCGTTCATACAGCGCCTTGGCGCGGGCGTTGGTATCCACAACATCCAAGCGCACGGCATTGTAGCCGCGGGCGCGGCCTTCGGCCACGATGGCCTCTAGCAGCAGCGTGCCGACCCCCTGCCCGCGCGCGCCGTCGCTGACGCAAAGCCCGTCAAGCAGGAAGCGGCTGTTGTCCACATCATTGCCCAGAAGGCGCAGGACCGTGGCCCGCCAGCGCCCACCAACGGCGCCGTAGACCGCGCGCAGATCGGCGTCAGACCCGCCGGCGAAGCTGCCGCGAGGCGTCTTGAATCCCGCCAGCCCGACAAGGTGGTTGTCGCTGTCAAAGGCCGTCAGGCAGTGATCAGCGCGCATGACGCGTTGAAGGAATTCCAGCGCACGGTGGTCCGGCCCCAACACGCGGCCCAGTTTGCCGCCGAAGGCCTGCCAGTAAAGGATGGCAGCCTCGGCGCGCAGGGTTTCGGGAAGGCCGTGTTCGATGCGGATCATGGGGCCTCCCTTAACACCGCAATCAAGGCATCTGCATGGCCCGCGCCGAGGATCCAGCCTTCTTCGGGGATTTCGGGTAAGGATGGCGGGGTGAGGAGGGCGGCAAGGTGGCCTTGCATCGAGAGACGGTAAAGGGCGCGGGCGAGGAGCGTGACTTGCGCGGCGTCCTTGATGCCAGGGGTCTGTGCGACGAGGGGGGCGAGGAGGGAGGGGTAGACCTCGGCCAGCACGACGCGGGCGGTGGTGATGGTGTCGAAGGGCCAGACGGTGGTGCCGGGTGTTTGCGACAAGCGGTGGATCATGGGCAGGCCCATCAGCGCCTGTGATCCGACAGAGCCGGTGGTGAATAGTTTCCAGACTGGCTGGGCACGGGGAACTTGGGTTTCCGCCGCGCGGCGTTCGGGAAGGCCGAGGGCGGGGTAGTCGATGGCTTTGCGTTCCGGCAGGTGCGGAAGCGGCAGGCTGGCGGGGCGGCCCCAGAAGGGGCCACCGCCCAGGCTTGCGTTGATGGCATCGGCCACGGCAAAGCGGTTGTTGCGGTTGGCGTCATCGGTGATGTGATCCGCAAGCCAGCGCCAGATGGCGCGGGGGTCGGCCTGCCCGGTCAGGCGCGCGGCAAAGCCGGTGGGATAGCCCATGGGGAAATCGAAGCCGATGAGCAGGCGGCGGCCTGCGGCCTGCTCCGTGGCGATGAGGGTGCTGAGATGCGCCTCTGCTTCTGCCCGTGTGCCGAAGTAATGCGCGGTTTCGCCCTGTGCGGTGGCGGTACCGATCCAGATGGCATCGGGCGAGGGTTTGGCGGGGGATGGGCCGTTGGTGGCGGACCAGTCGACGATGGCGACAGTGTCGAAGCGGGGGGCGTCTAGCCCGACCTCAGTCAGGATGAAATCGGCGATGGCGGCGGTGTCGTTCAGGTCCAACACCGGGACGGACAGGGACAGGCCGGGGGCATCGCTGGCCACGGCGCGGACAAGGGGATCGCTGGGCTGGATCATGTCTTGCCCGGTATCGACGCGCCAGACCTCCAGCTTCTGATGGCTGTCGCGTTTGTAGCCTTCGACCAGCACCAGATCGACGGGGGCCATGCGGGCCAGAACGGCGGCAAGGTCCGGCTCCGGGCCGCGATGTTCCACCATCAGGGCGAAGCGGTCCTTCGAGGCCAGCACCACCTCGCGCGCGCCGGCCTGACGGTGGCGGAAGGTGTCTTTGCCCGGTTGATCAAGGTCGACCGTGTGGTGGACATGCTTAACGGTGGAGACAGAGAAGCCGCGCGCGGTGATTTCCGCAACAAGCCGTTCCATCAGGCTGGTTTTGCCGGAGTTTTTCCAGCCGATGACACCATAGACTTTCATCCTGCGGCCTCGATCCGGGTGGCGGCGGCGGCGAGGTCCTCGGGCGTGTTGAGGTTTGCAAAGGCCCCGTCACCCGCGAAATCGGCGCGGGCGGCGTGTTGGGCATCGGCAAAGGCGCGGACGCGGGGCTTTTCACCACTGGCGAGGAAGGCGCGGAGCGGTTCACGCAGGGCGACGGGCCAGAGGCCGAAGGTAGGGTGATCATTGCCACCTGAGCGGGCCAGCGCGCATCCGCCAGAGGATTCCCCGGCAAGGATCAGGCGCGGCACCAGATCGGGGGGCAGGAAGGGCGCGTCGACAGGGGCCGACACCACGGCTGTCGCGCCCAAGGGCGCGGCCCAGTCCAACGCCGACAATATGCCCGAGAGCGGGCCTTCGGAGCGCAGATCGGGCAGCACGGGCAGGCGCAAGGCGGCGAAGCGGGCGGCATCGCCATTCGCGCTGATGGCGAGGCGTTCCACCTGTGGCTCCAGCCGGTCGGTGACATGGGCGATCAAGGTGCGACCGGCGAGGGTGAGCATGGCCTTATCGGCCCCGCCCATCCGCCGGCCCTGGCCACCTGCAAGGATCACCCCAAATATCCGCACGTTCCGCCCTTCCGCTTTGCTGACCCATGGCCTAAGCCGAAGCTTGTGCAAGGTAAAGCGCGAGGCAGCATGTCACCCACCCGCAAAGCTTTTCTTCGTGGCCTGTTTGCCGCGCTGCCGATGACGATCGTTGTTGGCCCTTTTGCCATGTTGTTCGGAGTGGTGGCGACAGAGGCCGGGCTGAACGTGTTCGAGACAATGCTGTTTTCCATATCGGTCTTTGCCGGGGCATCACAATTCGCTGCCTTGCAGACGATGCAGGAGAATGCGCCGGTGCTGGTGGTGCTGGCGACGGCCTTGGCAGTGAACCTGAGGATGGTGATGTATTCGGTGACTCTGGCCCCGCATTTTGGAACGCTGCCGCTGCGGTCGCGGGCGCTGATGGCCTATTTTCTGGTGGATCAGAGTTTTGCGACCACTGTATCCGAGATTGACCGCAACCCCGCCATGACGGCGGCAGAGAAACATGCCGTGTTCTTTGGCGCGGTGGTGGCGGTGGCGCCGCTGTGGTTTCTGGCATCCCTGCTGGGTGGGATGATCGGGCAGGCGATACCGCCGGAATATGCGCTGGATTTCGCGCTGCCGATCACCTTCCTTGCGATGGTTGCGCCGATGCTGCGATCAGTGCCGCATCTGGCGGCGGCGGGGGTGTCGATCCTGCTGTCGCTGTTGCTGGCGGGGTTGCCATGGGGGACGGGGCTGCTGATTGCAGCGGGGTGTGCCATGGCCACGGGAGCGGTGCTGGACCGCAGGATCGAGGCGCAGCAATGATCGACAAATCCACCTTCTGGATCGTCATGCCCGCGCTGGCGCTGGGCACCTATGCCATTCGGTTTTCGTTCCTTGGCACGCTGGGGACGCGGCCCCTGCCCGGCTGGCTGACCCGCGCGCTGCGTTATACGGCGGTGGCGGTGCTGCCCGCGCTGGTGGCGCCCGGTGTGCTGTGGCCGCCTGCGACAGGGGGAGAGACCGATCCCGCGCGGTTGGCGGCGGCGCTGGTGACACTGGCGGTGGGGATTGCCACGCGCAGCACCATGGCCGCCATACTGGCGGGGGGTGTTACGCTTTACGCCTTATTGGCGACGGTCGGCTGACTCAGATCGGCGCTTCGCCCGCCTGAACGAGCAGGACACCGTGGTTCTTGTCGGCATCCTCATCACGGATCACGCGGGTGGTCACGCCCGGTATCTTGGCGAAATCATCCATGATCTTGTTCGGATACCAACTGGACCGGATGTTTTCGAACCCCGGCACGCCGGACAGGATTGCCGAAATCGACATGGCGCATTGCGCCTTGGGCACGGCGCCATAATTCTTGGCCCGCTGCGCCACGAGTTCAGCCACGCCGGGCGAGACGACGACCGTCTGTTCCACAACGCGGAAGGTTTCGCGGGCGTGATAGTCGATGTAGAAATTCACGATGCGCGGGGTGATCCCGAAATGAACATCGTTGCGTTCCGGGATCCGCGGGTGGTTCCAGGTTCCCGCCGGATCGAACATGATCCGTTCCGACCCGTTGATCATTAGCCCGCTATGCGCCCCGGAATCAGAGCGGTTGTTGAGAACCGTGAACAGCGTGATCGCGGGTGGACCGTCATGCACATAGCGCGCGGCTTGAACCCGGTCTTCCGGGGCCCAGATCGACTCCGCACCACAAGCCGCAAGGGTGAGAAGCGCGAGAAGGGAAAGCATGGCGCGCAGCATGGGGTAATCCAATAAGTTGGGCTAAAAATCCGTCAGGTCCGGTCAGGCGTTGGCAAGCGCCATGAAGATCAGGATGGCGATGATGATGACCACGCCCCATTGCACCATCTTGAGAAATCCGGCGAAGGTCTTTTCCTGAGCGCGGACATCCATGCTGCCGGGTTTGAAGTCGCTGTTGTGATCGGCCATTTCGGTTCCCTTTCTTCGTCTTTCCGGCGAGATAGCCGATTCATGTATCCATGTCACGCCTTACGGCGCTGTAAGGGGTGCCGGATTGACGCGGCAAGCGGCTGTTTAGGCCGCGAGACGCCGCCAGAGCCACGCGCCTTGCGCGTTGAGCGACCGGGACACCTGCCCACGGTGCAAGAGGCAGTTCAGATGCGCCACCGATTCGACCAGCGCCATGCCGAATTCCGGCCCGTCGATCTGACGTTTGAACAAGGGCAGAAAGCAATCAGCGGCGACCTGCGGGGTTTTCAGATGGTCCAGCAGGCGGGAAAGCGCGGATTCGTGGTTTTCCGCCATCTGGCGCAGGCGCAGGGGCAGGCCTGTGAAGGGCAGTTTGTGGCCGGGAAGGACAAGCTGATCGTCGGTGGCATAGGCGGCCAGACGGGTGCAGCTGTCCAGCCATTCGGAAAGCGGGTCGGCATCGGGTTCGGTGGGGTAGACGCCGATATTGGCAGAGATGCCGGGAAGAAGTTGATCCCCGCCAAGGATGAGCGGGTCATCGAGGCTCCAGAGCGTGGCGTGTTCCGGCGCGTGACCATCGCCGCAGCGCACGCGCCAGCGGCGACCTGCGGCGATGATCTGGTCGCCGTCCTTAATGCGGGTGAAGCCGGGGGGAAGCGGGGCCACGACATCGGCAAAGTTGAAGGGGCGCGTGGAGGCATAGGTTTGTAGGCGTTCGGCGGAAACCCCGGCGCGGCGTTGGAACTCTACCGCCTCGGGCAGGGGCAGGGCGTGTTCGTCCAGCACCAGCATGCGGGCGTAAAGCCAGCTTGTGCGGGTCGTGACCAGTTCTGCGCCCTGCGATTGGAACCACCCGGCAAGGCCGATGTGATCGGGGTGGTAATGGGTGACGATGACGCGCTTGACGGGGCGGGTTTGCAGGGGGCCATCCAGCAGGCGCTGCCAGATCGCGCGGGCGCGGTTGCTGTTGAATCCGGTATCGACGATGGTCCACCCATCGCCATCGTCCAGCGCGTAGACGTTCACATGATCCAAAGCCATGGGCAGCGGCAGGCGCAGCCAGAGAATACCGGGGGCGACCTCTGTCGCCTCACCCTCGGCCGGGGGTGTGGCGAAGGGGTGGCGGATGCCGGGGTCGGGGGCGTCTTTCACGCCGCGAGATCCTCGGGCGACAGGGCGAATAGCTGGTCAGCGCCTTCGCGCGCCTCGGCCAGCAGGGCGGTGTGTTCGGGCAGCAGGCGGCGGATCGCCACGCGGGCCAGTGCAGAGCGCGCGCCGCCAGTGGCCTGCGCGGCACGCAGATGCGCATCAGCCCCAAGCACCAGCGCGAAGGCGCGCAGATAGGGCGCGGCCCCGGCGAAGCGGTCGGTCATGGTTTGGCGCAGCAGGGTGTCGGTGGCGTCGCGCAAGGCCTCAGCCGCCTGCCAGACATCCCCTGCCAGATCGGGATGGGTGGCACGGGCGGCTTCGGCCCCGGCCTGCACCTCATCGATCAGGGACATCGCGGCGGTACCGCCATCGGCCATTTTGCGGGCGACCAGATCCATCGCCTGAATGCCGTTGGTGCCCTCATAGATCGTCGTCACGCGCACATCGCGGGCGAATTGCGCGGCACCCGTGTCTTCGACAAATCCCATGCCGCCATGAATCTGGATGCCCAGATGCGCGACCTCATTCCCGGTATCGGTGCCGTAGGCCTTGGCGATCGGGGTCAGCAAGGCGGCGCGGGCGTGCCATTCGGGGGCATCGGTGGCGCGGGCCATGTCGATGGCGACTGCGCAGGACAGCGCGATGGCGCGGGCCGAGAAGACCTGCGCCCGCATCCGCGCCAGCATCCGGCGCACATCGGCGTGGTCGGTGATCGGCGCGCGCCCCGTGGGGGTGCGGCCCTGAGCGCGCCCTTCGGCATAGGTCAGCGCCTGCTGAAAGGCGGCTTCGGCGATGCCCACGCCTTGCACGGCGACGCCAAGGCGGGCGTTGTTCATCATGGTGAACATGGCAGCAAGGCCCTTATGCGCCTCACCCACCAGCCAGCCCTGCGCGGCGTCATATTGCATGACGCAGGTGGGGCTGCCGTGCAGGCCCAGCTTGTGTTCCAGACTGACGACCGAGAGGCTGTTCCTGCGCCCCGGATTGCCGTCATCGTCGGGAATGAATTTCGGGACAAGGAACAGGCTGATCCCCGCAGAACCCGGCGCGCCATCGGGCAGGCGGGCCAGCACCAGATGGCAGATGTTCGGCATGAAATCCGCATCGCCCCAGCTGATGTAGATCTTTTGCCCGGTGATCGCATAGCTGCCATCGCCGCGCGGTTCGGCCCGCGTGCGGAGTGCGCCGACATCAGACCCGGCCTGCGGTTCGGTCAGGTTCATCGTGCCGCCCCATGCGCCCGAGATGAGCTTGGGCAGATAAGTCGTGCGGATCGCGTCGGAGCCGTGATGTTCCAGTGCCTCGATCTGGCCTTGGGTCAGGAGCGGATTGATTTGCAGCGCAAGGCAGGCGCCAGACATCATCTCATTCACCGCCGTGGCCAGCGTCATGGGCAGGCCCATGCCGCCATTGTCTGGTGCCGCGGTCATGCCGACCCAGCCGCCATCGGCAATCGCGCGGTAGCCTTCGGCGAAACCGGGAGGCGTGCGGACGATGCCGTTTTCCAGCCTTGCCCCCTGCTTGTCACCCGCGCGGTTGAGCGGCGCGAGGATGGATTCGGCCAGACGCCCGGCCTCGGCCAGCACCGCTGTTGCCGTGTCCGCCCCGGCATCTGCAAAGCGCGGCGTGGCGGACACGCAGTCATAACCCAGCACATGGGTGAGCAGCAGGTCAAAATCGGCAAGGGGGGCGCGGTAGGGCATGGATCAATCCTTTGGCATGCCGGGGGCGGGAACGCGGCACAGGTGGAGTGCTTGGCAAAGCGGGCTGTGACGGGTAATGGCACCTGACCTGCAAAGGTTTACAGACCGTTTGCCCCTTCTCAACCCCTACGCAGCGTCACGCGCGAGGTCATGGCCCATGATTGCCACCGAAGACCTGACCGATGCCCCCCAAGGGATTGCGCGCGCGGCGGAAATCCTGCGCAGCGGAGGGCTTGTCGCCTTTCCGACCGAGACGGTTTACGGGCTGGGCGGGGACGCGCGGTCGGATCATGCGGTGGCACGGATTTTTGAAGCCAAGGGGCGGCCAAGGTTCAACCCGCTGATCGTGCATGTGCCGGATGTCGCGACGGCGCGGCAGTTCGCGCGGTTCGATGACCGGGCCGAAGCGGTGGCGGCGGCGTTCTGGCCGGGGCCTTTGACGCTGGTGCTGCCACTGCGGGCTGAAGCGGGGCTGTCGCCGCTGGTGACGGCGGGGCTGGAGACGGTGGCCATCCGGGTACCCGCGCATCCTGTGGCGCGGGCGTTGCTGCGGGCCTTTGGCGGGCCGCTGGCCGCGCCTTCGGCCAATCCGTCGGGCAAGGTGTCGCCCACGCGGGCGGATCACGTGCGGGCCGGGCTGGCGGGGCGGATCGAGGGGATACTGGACGGTGGGGCCTGTGCGGTGGGGGTGGAATCCACGATCCTTGGGCTGGACGGAGCGCCCAGCCTCCTGCGCCCCGGCGGGGTGGCGGTTGAGGCGCTGGAGACGGCCTTGGGGGTGACGTTGGTGGCGGGGGGGAGTGCCGATCGGCCCAATGCGCCGGGACAGTTGGCGAGCCACTATGCCCCCGGTGCCGCTGTGCGGCTGGAGGTAACGGCGCCGGAGCCGGGTGAGGTTTGGGTCGGGTTTGGCCCCTGCCCCGGCGCGGCGCTGAGCCTGTCGGAAAGCGGCGATCTGGTGGAGGCGGCGGCGGCGCTGTTTCATGTGCTGCGTGCGGCGGATGTGCTGGCGGGGGCGGGCGGGCGCATCGCCTTTGCCCCGGTGCCGGAGACGGGGCTGGGGCGAGCGATCAATGATCGCCTGCGGCGGGCGGCAGCGCCGCGCGTGTAGTTTGCGTCAAATTTCGCTTTCCTAGTCGAACGTCCCGGTCACACGGCCAAACAACATGAAGGCCCGCGCGGTGCGCGTGTCGGCCAGTTCGGCCAGATCGGCATCCGAGGCATTCTTTTCGAACTCTTGAAACGTCTTGTCGAAGGTACGCAGGAAATGGTGGCCCGCATCACGGAACACCGGATCTTCACGCATCCTTGCCCCTGTCAGCGCAAGGCTGGACCGGTCGCGGATGCCGCCCAGCGCCGCAATGGCGCGGCCGCGTTCGCCTTGCGCAAAACTGCGCCACACTTCCGGGCGGGCGCGTTCGGGTTTCAGGTCATCCATATAGATGCCTTCCTGGCTGAGCAGGGTCAGCACATCCTGCGCGGCGCGGATCAGTTTGGCGGTGGTGCGATCTTCCAACGCCCGGCGCAGGGCGCGAAAACCCTGACGGTCATCCGGGTTTTCGGGAAAGTTCAGCGCGCGGATGAAATCACCGATTGAGAGCGGAGCTTGCAGATCCTCGGCCGGGGTGCCCAGCGCGAGGGTCGGCTGTTCCTCTTGCGCGGCGGGGCGCGGCGGGGGGACCAGCGCGACCTTCCGATCCGCCGAAGGAACCGTCTGACCGGGATCACGCCGCGTCTGGAATGTGGCCAGCACCCCTGCTGTTTCGCGCGCCACCTGTGCCACCTCTTCCAGCCGCTGTTCCACGCCCGGCTTGATGGCAGCCTGCGTCTGCTGGCTGAGGAGATAGGCGTTGCGCATGGCATCCACCGTGGCCTGGAGGCGTGCCGCCTCGGCCCGCAGCACGCGGACGGAGCGCAGCGTGGTGACGGCGGCCCAGATCAGCGCCAGCGGCAGGAACACGGCGAGCAGGGTCATCACCAGGCCGAGCAATCCGCCCGACGTGCCCTCGGGCGCCATCAAGGCAAAGGCGATCACCGCCACAACCCAGACCAGCGCAAGAAGGCCGGCGACCAGTTCTGTGGGGCCGAAGGGCGGGGCTTCTTCGGCGCGCAGGAAAATTCCCAAGGGTTCCGGCTTGTCGTGGTCTTCCGGCATTCTGCCCCCGAATTCCTATCCGTGGCGTCAGACGTAGCGGATGGTCAGTATCTCATAGCTTTTCTGGCCGCCGGGGGTTTTCACCTCGACGCTGTCGCCTTCATCCTTGCCGATCAGCGCGCGGGCCAGGGGGGAGCGGATGTTCAGAAGGCCGCGTTCGATATCGGCCTCGGCCTCGCCCACGATCTGATAGGTTTTCTCTTCATCGCTGTCTTCGTCGACGATCGTGATCGTCGCGCCGAACTTGACTGTACCAGAGAGTTTGGACGGATCGATCACCTCGGCCAGCGAAAGCATCGCCTCAAGTTCCTTGATGCGGCCTTCGATGAAGGACTGCTTTTCGCGGGCGGCGTGGTATTCGGCGTTTTCCGACAGGTCGCCATGTTCGCGCGCCTCGGCAATCGCGCGGATCACGGCGGGGCGTTCGATGGATTTCAGCGTCTTCAACTCTTCGTCCAGCGCGGTGAAACCTGCGCGCGTCATCGGAATCTTTTCCATCGGTCCCTGCATAACAAAAGGAAGGCCACGGCCCCCCTTACGGGGACTGTGGCGCGACACGTCCTGCGATATCTTGTCCCAACTGAACCGACCAAGGCGGCAAATGCAAGGCCTTGCCCGCGAAAGCGCCAAAAGCCGGGGGATATGGCCGCAAAGCCAGACTTGATGCCGCAATGCGACATTGTGATGCCGCGTTACGATTGACCCCCGCGCTTTGCATGGGCTAGGGGATGAGCCGCGTCCCGCAACAATATTGCGCGGGGCATCTGGGAAACGCGGTGAGGGAGCAGGCAGCATGGCCGACATCGTCCGTGAGTCGATGGAATATGACGTTGTGATCGTAGGCGCAGGCCCGGCGGGCCTGTCGGCGGCGATCCGGTTGAAGCAGCTTGATGCCGACCTGTCCGTCGTGGTTCTGGAAAAAGGGTCCGAGGTGGGCGCGCATATCCTTTCCGGCGCGGTGCTGGACCCGTCGGGGCTGGATGCGCTGCTGCCCGAGTGGCGGACGATGGATGCGCCGATCAAGACCGAGGTGGTGGAGGATAATTTCTTCATCCTTGGGCCGGCCGGGCAGGTGCGGATTCCGAATTTCCCGATGCCGCCGCTGATGAACAACCACGGCAATTACATCGTATCCATGGCCAATGTCTGCCGGTGGATGGCGGGGGTGGCCGAAGGGCTGGGCGTGGAGATATTCCCCGGCATGTCGGCATCCGCGCTGGTCTATGACGGCGACCGGGTGAAGGGCGTGGTGGCGGGCGAGTTCGGGTTGGACCCCGAGACCGGCGCACCGGGACCGAATTACGAGCCGGGCATGGAATTGCACGGCAAGTATGTCTTCCTGTCGGAAGGCGTGCGCGGGTCGCTGTCGAAAGAGGTGATCGCGAAGTACGATCTGACCAAAGGCCATTGCCCGCAGAAGTACGGCCTTGGCATGAAGGAAATCTGGGAGATTGATCCCGCCAAGCACAAGCTGGGCACGGTGACGCATACGATGGGTTGGCCGCTGGGCAGCAATGCGGGCGGCGGGTCGTTCATCTATCACCTTGAGAACAATCAGGTCTATGTGGGGTTCGTGGTTCACCTGAACTATGAGAACCCGCATCTTTACCCCTACATGGAGTTTCAGCGGTTCAAGCATCACCCGATGGTGGCCGAACTGCTGAAAGGCGGCAAACGTGTGGCCTATGGCGCGCGGGCCATCAGCGAGGGCGGCTGGCAGTCGATCCCCAAGATGGTGGCACCCGGCGTGGCGCTCTTGGGCTGTTCGGCGGGGCTGGTGAACGTGCCGCGCATCAAGGGCAACCACAATGCCATGCTGTCGGGCAAGGCTGCGGCCGAAGCAGCGCATGCCGCGCTCAAGGCGGGTCGGGCGGGGGATGAGCTGACGGCATACGAGTCCGCCGTCCGGACCGGCCCGATTGGCAAAGACCTGAAGCGCGTGCGGAACGTCAAACCGCTGTGGTCGAAATACGGGCTGGTGGCGTCGCTGATGGGTGGGGGGCTGGACATGTGGGCCAACACCATCGGGTTGTCGGTCTTCGGCACACTGAAACATGGCAAATCGGATGCGGCGGCGACGGGGTTGGCGAAGGACTTCAAACCCATCGACTATCCCAAACCCGATGGCAAACTGTCCTTCGACCGCCTGACCAACGTGGCCTTCAGCTTTACCAACCATGACGAGGCGCAGCCTGCGCATCTGAAGCTGAAAGACCCCAGCATCCCGATTTCGGTGAACCTGCCGAAATACGCCGAACCGGCGCAGCGCTATTGCCCGGCGGGGGTGTATGAGGTGGTGAGCGAGGCGGGCAAGGACCCGCGCTTCGTGATCAACTTCCAGAACTGCGTGCACTGCAAGACCTGCGATATCAAGGACCCGTCGCAGAACATCAACTGGACCACGCCGCAGGGCGGGGGCGGGCCGAACTATCCGAACATGTGACACGCGATCTCTGACATTTGCGTGTGAATCGGCGGGAAACAGCGGGCCGGGATGGGGAAACCCTCCCGGCCCGATTGCCTATGGGGCGGGCCAAGGCTAGCTTGACCTTACCCTCGCAGGAGTAGCCAGCCTATGCCGCCGCGCCACAGCCCCCTTGTTGCCTTTGCCCTCGCCTTTGCGCTGGCCTTTCCTGCCGCCGCGCAAGAGACCGATGGGTCCGCAGGCGCCTATCTTGCCGCGCAGGTGGCGGCATCCGAGAATGATTTCCGCGAAGCGGCCCGCTGGTATGATCGGCTGATCCAGATCGGTGTGAACACCCCGGCCACGCTGGAGGGGGCAGTAATTTCGCATCTGAGCCTTGGGGATGTGGATCGCGCCGCCGATCTTGCACGGCAGTTGGTGCAGCAGGGCGGGCGCAGCCAGACCGCCTATATCGCGCTGCTGGCAGATCAGGCCAAGCGCGAGGATTTCGCCGCCCTGATCGCCGACACGCTGGCGGGGCGGTCCATCGGGCGGTTGATGGATGATCTGGTGATGGCATGGGCCGCGCTGGGCGACGGGCGGATGTCGGATGCGGTGGCGGGGTTTGACAAACTGGCCGCGTCGCCGGGGCTTGAGGCGTTTGGCCTGTATCACAAGGCGCTGGCGCTGGCGTCGGTCGGAGATTTCGAAGGGGCTGACAACATACTGTCGGGGCGCGAGGCGGGGCAGATTGCGTTGATGCGGCGCGGGGCGATTGCCCATGCCCAGATCCTGAGCCAGCTTGAGCGGAACCCCGATGCGCTGGCGCTGCTGGATCAGGCCTTCGGAACAGAGGCCGACCCGCAGATCGATGCCCTTCGCGCGCGGCTGGCCGCGGGGGAACCGGTTCCCTATGACATGGTGACCAACCCGGTTGATGGAATTGCCGAGGTGTTCTTTACCCTTGCCACCGCCCTGCGGGGCGAGGCCGAGGATGGCTATACCCTGATCTATGCCCGTGCGGCCGTTCATCTGAGGCCCGGCCATTCCGAAGCCATGCTTCTGGCAGCGGGCTTGCTTGAAAACCTGAATCAGAACGCGCTGGCGGGCGAAACCTATGCCCGCATTGCCCCCGATGATCCGGCCTATCACGTGGCCGAAATCGGGCGTGCTGACACCCTGCTTGCCGAAGACAAGACAGAGGCCGCGCTGGAGGTGCTGCAGGCGCTGACCCGCAGCCATGGCCAGTTTGTCGAGGTGCAGGCGGCATTGGCCGATGCGCTGCGGCGGGAGGAGCGGTTCGCCGAGGCGATCCCGGTCTACACGCAGGCCATCGACCTGATCCCGCAACAGGTGCAGCGGCATTGGACGCTGTTTTATTCGCGCGGCATCAGCAATGAACGCGCGGGCAACTGGCCCGAGGCCGAGGCCGATTTTCGCCGCGCGCTGGAATTGAACCCGGATCAGCCGCAGGTTCTGAACTACCTTGGTTACAGCTTTGTGGACCGGGGCGAAAATCTGGATGAGGCGCTGGGGATGATCGAGCGCGCCGTCGCGGCGCAGCCCGAGGCGGGGTATATCATCGACTCTCTCGCCTGGGCGCTGTTCCGGCTGGGCCGCTATGCCGAGGCGGTAGAGCCGATGGAACGCGCGGTGTTGCTGGAACCCGTCGATCCGGTGGTGACGGATCATCTGGGCGATGTCTATTGGGCAGTGGGGCGCAAGCTAGAGGCGCGGTTCCAATGGCACCGCGCGCTGTCCTTTGAGCCCGAAGAGGATGAGGCCATCCGCATCCGGCGCAAGCTGGAGGTGGGGCTGGATGCCGTGTTGGTGGAAGAAGGCGCAAAGCCCCTGACCGAAGTGGCGAATGGCGACAACTGAGTTCGCCCCGGCCAAGATCAACCTGACGCTGCACGTCACCGGGCGGCGGGCAGACGGGTATCATCTGCTGGATTCGCTGGTGGTCTTTGCAGGGGTAGGGGATCGGGTCAGCGGGACGCTGAAGGCCCCCCCGTCGCTGACCGTGACCGGGCCGATGGCGGCGGGGCTGTCGGGCGAGGGTGACAATCTTGTGCTGCGCGCAGCCCGTGCGATGGGGGTTTCGGCGCAGATTGTGCTGGAAAAGCACCTTCCAGTGTCATCGGGGATCGGCGGCGGGTCGGCGGATGCCGCCGCCACGTTGCGCCTGTTGGCGCGGATGGCGGGGCGGCCTTTGCCGGGGGCGGCGGAGGTGCTGGCGCTGGGGGCGGATGTGCCGGTCTGCCTGCAAAGCCGCAGCACAAGGATGAGCGGGATCGGCGAGGGGCTGGCGGCGGTGCCGCTCCTGCCCCCGGTCTGGCTGGTGTTGGTCAATCCGGGTGTGGCGGTATCGACGCCTGCAATCTTTCGCAGCCTGCCGCGGGCCGATAATGCGCCGATGCCGCGCGATCTGCCACGGCTGAAATCAGCGGCGGAGCTTGCGGCCTTTGCCGCAATGCAGCGCAATGATCTGGAAGGCCCTGCGGTGGCGTTGCAGCCGGTGATCAGCCGGGTGCGGCAGGCGTTGACGGCACAGACAGGGTGCCTGTTCGCGCGGATGTCGGGGTCGGGGGCGACCTGTTTCGGGCTGTTTGCCGATCCTTTGTCAGCAAGTGCCGCCGCGCGGGCGCTGCGGGCGGCAGAGCCGGGCTGGTGGGTGGCGGATGCCGGGCTGCGTCACCCGCAGGTATGAGTCTGCGCCGGGGTAATCAGCCCCAATCGTGGCGGAAGCGGACCTCTGTCCCGTCTGACCGGCGCAGGGCGCGGGCGACGAATTCGGGGGGGAAGCCTTCCTCAAGCGCGCCCATTACGGTGACCTCATCCCCCACCTGCACCGGCAGGTCGTTGGGGCCGACATAGACAGTCACCGCGCCAGTTTCATCCTTCATGCGGAAGGCATCGGCATCGGTGATCCGCATCACCTTTCCCGTCAGGGTGACGGGCTGGCCGCGCGGGGCCTTGGTGATGGGAACGGGTGCGGCAAAGGCGGCAGAGGCCGACAGAAGAACGGCGGCCATCGCGGCAGATCGGATCATCGTCATCTCCCTGTTGCGGTCTTGTTTCAGGGAAAGGTGGGAAAGCCGCCGCGCCCCTGCAAGGGGTGCGGCGGCCTGCGGTCATTCATATTGATGGCTAAAGGTGAGCGTGCTGCCATCAGCGCGCACGGCTTCGCGGGCATAGATTTCCAGCCTACCAAGATCGCGGTCCACGATCCCATTCACGGTGATCTCTTCACCCACGTCAAAAGGCACGATGCCGGGGCCGATATAGACCCTGACAGAGCCACTGGCATCGGTAAGGCGAAATTCATCCTCATCCGTGATCCGCTCGACCGTGCCGGTGATCGTGGCGGTGCTTCCATAGCGCAGATCCGCGATCGGTGTGGTGTCGGCCAAGGCCGGCCCAGCCAGGATGGCAAGGCAGGAAGCCAAGAGACTATGACGCATCGAATCCTCCGTCTGTGTGCGTGTGACACACAGATCGGGAGAGGCTCACGCCCGCGCAATCTGGCTGACGCAAAGGTTATCGGGCGTTATCCCGGCGGTCAGTTGATCCGCGCGACCACGTAATCGGCAAGGTCGGACAGCATATCGCGCAGCGGATGGGCGGGCAGGATGTCCAGCGACTGGCGGGCGGTTTCGGCCCACATCAGCGCCTGATCGCGTGCGGCGGCCATCGCGCCATGGCGGGCCATCAGAGCCATGGCATGGGCAAGGTCGCCCTCGCGCTGATCGCCCTTTTCGATGACGCGCTGCCAGAAGGCGCGCTCTTCGGCATCGGCCTGCGCCACGGCTTTGATCAGCGGCAGGGTCAGCTTGCGTTCGCGGAAATCATCGCCGGTGTTCTTGCCGATGGCCGCATCCGTACCGCCGTAATCCAGCAGGTCATCGACGATCTGGAAAGCGATCCCCAGCGCATCGCCATAGGCGCGCAGGGCCTGTACCTGCGGCTCGGGCGCGGCGGCGACGACGCCGCCCACTTCCATCGCGGCGGCAAAGAGCGCGGCGGTCTTGCCGCGCACGACCTGCAGGTAAATCGCCTCGGTCGTGGCCAGATCCTGCGCGGCGGTCAGCTGGAGCACCTCACCCTCGGCAATCACGGCAGAGGCATTGGCGAGGATATCCATCACCCGCAACGATTCCGTTTCCACCATCAGCTGGAAGGACCGCGCAAACAGGTAGTCGCCCACAAGGACGGAGGATTTGTTGTCCCACAGGAGGTTGGCCGTTGGGCGGCCCCGGCGGCGTTCGCTTTCGTCGACCACATCATCATGCAGCAACGTGGCGGTGTGGATGAATTCCACCGTGGCCGCCAGTTTCACATGGTGATCGCCCTGATAGCCGCACAGGCGCGCGGCGGCGAGTGTCAGCATCGGGCGGAGGCGTTTTCCCCCGGCCTCGACCAGATGGGCCGTCACCTCGGGGATGCGGGGGGCGTGTTCGCTGGCCATGCGGGTGCGGATCAGGGCGTTCACGGCACCCATGTCATCAGCAAGCCATGCGGCAAGCCGGTCATGCGGTTTCTGCGCTGCCTCGTCCAATCCCATGCCCCCGGTTCCCCCGCCTCTCGACAATTCGGGGCTGTGCCCCTTTACTCGCGATATGAGAGAGCTTTTGCGCAGCACCGACCCGACGATCATCGCCTTTGCCACCGCCCTGCTCGACGGTGAGGGTATAGAGGTGTTTGATCTGGACGTCCACATGAGCATCCTTGACGGAAGCCTTGGCATATTGCCGCGCCGGTTGATGGTGCGGGATTCCGATCTGTTCATGGCCCGCAGCGTGTTGCGCGACAATGGCATTCCGACGGGGCTGGAATGATGGGGCTGGAATGACGGCCTTTGCCGATGATGCGCTAACGGATGACAAGTTCCTGATGGGCCGGTTGCAGCTGTTGCAGCCGATCCGGGGGTATCGGGCGGCCACCGATCCGGTGCTGCTGGCCGCCGCCTGCCCTGCGATGCCGGGCGAGAGCGTGCTCGATCTGGGCTGTGGCGCGGGGGCGGCGGCGCTGTGTCTGGCAATGCGGGTGCCGGGCGTGGTGCTGGCGGGGCTGGAGGTGCAGGCCGCCTATGCCGATCTGGCGCGGCGCAATGCGGAACGGAACGGCATGGCGATGGAGGTGGTGACGGGGGATCTGACCGACATGCCCCGCGTGTTGCGGCGGGATTTCGACCATGTGATCGCGAACCCGCCCTATTATGCGCCGGGCGGCACACCGTCGCCCATCGCCGAACGGGACCGGGCGCTGCGGGTGGAGACGCCCATCGCCGCCTGGGTCGCCGCCGCGGGGGCGCGGCTGCGGCCAGGCGGCTGGCTGACCATGATATTTGCCACTCCGTGCCTGCCCGAGGCGCTGGCCGCGTTGGCGCCCAAGCTGGGTTCAGGGATGGTTCTGCCATTGCAACCACGGCAAGGCCGTGACGCGCCACGCGTGATCTTGCGGGCGCGCAAGGGGGGCCGCGCGCCGTTTCGCCTGTTGCCGCCGTTCACGCTGCATGAGGGCGCGACGCATGACGGCGACCGCGAAAGCTATACCCCCGCCGCCAATGCGGTTTTGCGGGATGGCGCCGATCTGTCGGCAGCCTTTGGCCGGGATGGATAAACCTGTCCGAAAGTCGGCATCGAATGTCCGTGACACGACTCAGCGGTTGTGTTGCACTCAACTGATTGGAACCAGTCATGAGGAGGACGAATATGACCATCGCTTCGCATCTGCAGGAACTGCGCCGCAAGCATGAGCACCTCTCTGAAACGGTCGAGCGTGAACAGCGAAGCCCCGGCTCGGACGCCCTGCGGATTGCCGAGATGAAGAAGCAGAAGCTTAAGCTCAAGGAAGAAATGACCCGCCTGTCCCAGGCCTGAGACTTTACACTTTGGCGCTGGTGCCTGTGCCCGCACGGGCCGCCAGCGCCGCGCCTGCCGTGATCAGAACGGCTGCGGCAAGGATCGACCACGACGCGGCAGCGATGCCCGCCACGATCAGCGCGAGCGTGGAGAGAAGCGGCGCGGCATAGGACGCGACGCCCAGCAATTGAATGTCGCCCTTTTTCATACCGATATCCCAGGTGAAGAAGGCCGCGCCCACCGGGCCGATGCCGAGCGCCAGCACGGCCAGCCAGCCCAGCGTATCCTGCGGCCAAACCGTTTCCTCGACCAGCGGATGGACCAGCGCCGACAAGAGCGCGGTGCCCAGGCAATAGATCGTGACACTTTCCGTGGGCACATCACCCAGCCGCCGCGACAGGGTGGAATAGCCCGCCCAGGTGATGGCGCAAAGGAACCCAAGGAACAGTCCTAGCGGCGTAGCTGCCCCCCCGGCATCGCGGCCCAGCACGATCAGCGCAGCCCCGGCAAAGGCGATCACCGCGCCGAGGATGACCATGGGGCGCAGCCGCTCACCCGGCAGGAAGCTGGCAAACAGCACAATGAAGAGCGGCCAGAGATAGGCCATGAGGCCTGTCTCCGCCGATGGCGCGATGCGGAAGGCGGTGAAGTAGAGCGCATGATAGCCGAACAGGCCGATGATGCCGAAGGCATAGACGCGCCACGAGATGCCGCGCAGTCGGCCGATGCCGTTGCGGATCGTCCAGATCAGGCCCAGCGTACCGCCGATGCCGAACGTCAGCGCGTTCAGAAGGAAAGGCGGCACCGGGGCCGATCCGATGGTGAACAGCGCCAGCAGCGCCCACATCAGGACGGCGGTGAAACCGATGGCGGTAGCGCGCGACGTCTTCATTCCTGCCCCATCAAATTTCTTCGAAGAAATTTGCAAAAATCTTCGAAGATTTTTGCGCCTTCTAACGGCTGCGGCGCAAAAGAAAAAGGCCCACGCCGGGCGTGGGCCTTTCCTTCGAAACGCGTCGGATCAGACGACGAACTGCCCGCCATTGGCGGAAATCGTCGATCCCGTGATGAAACCGGCATCATCGGATGCTAGGAACACCACTGTGCGCGCAATCTCGGACGGCTCGCCCAGACGGCCCACCGGGATTTGCGGGATGATGCGTTCGTTCAGCACCTTTTCATCAATCGCCTTCACCATCTCGGTCGCGATATAGCCGGGGCAGATCGCATTCACGGTGATCCCCGCCCGCGCGCCCTCTTGCGCCAGGGCTTTCGTAAAGCCAAGATCGCCCGCTTTGGCGGCGGAGTAGTTGGCCTGCCCCGCCTGCCCCTTTTGCCCGTTGATGGACGAGATGTTGATCACCCGCCCGAATTTCCTGTCGCGCATCCCGGTCCAGACCGGATGGGTCATGTTGAACAGACCGGTCAGGTTGGTGTCGATCACCTCTTTCCACTGGCCCGGCGTCATCTTGTGGAACATGGCGTCGCGGGTGATGCCCGCATTGTTCACCAAAACGTCCACGGGGCCGACCTCTGCCTCAACCTTGGCGATGCCCGCCACGCAGGCATCGTAGTCCGCGACCGACCATTTGAAGGTGGGAATTCCGGTTTCCATCGTGAAGGCATTTGCTGCTTCATCGTTGCCGGCATAGTTGGCGGCCACCTTGTAGCCCGCCGCCTGCAGCGCCACCGAAATCGCGGCACCGATTCCGCGCGAACCCCCTGTTACCAAAGCCACTCGTGCCATTCGTCCCTCCTCCTGAATTCAGACGTGCTTGAAATGGTGTTACCGAAATGAACAGGGACGCGCAACATTGTTGCGCGTCCCGTTTGCAGTTGCAGCAAAGATGCCGCAGCAGGATCAGCCGCGTTCCAAGCACATGGCGACACCCATGCCCCCGCCGATGCACAGCGTGGCCAGCCCGCGCTTGGCATCGCGGCGGCCCATTTCGAACAGCAGCGTGTTCAGGATGCGCGCGCCGGAGGCACCGATCGGGTGGCCGATGGCGATGGCGCCGCCGTTCACGTTCACGATGGACGGATCCCAACCCATATCCTTGTTCACCGCGCAGGCCTGTGCGGCGAACGCCTCATTCGCCTCGACCAGATCCAGATCGCCGACCTTCCAGCCGGCTTTGTCCAGCGCCTTGCGGCTGGCATGGATCGGGCCCACGCCCATGATCGACGGGTCCAGCCCCGCCGTGGCGTAAGATGCAATACGGGCGAGCGGTGTCAGCCCCCGGCGTGCGGCCTCATCTGCCGACATCAGCACCACCGCCGCCGCGCCGTCGTTCAGGCCCGAGGCGTTTCCTGCGGTGACCGAGCCTTCTTTGGCAAAGGCGGGTTTCAGCTTCTGCATCGATTCGAGCGTCGCGCCCGCACGGATGTATTCATCAGCGTCCACCGTGATGTCGCCCTTGCGAGTGGAAATCAGGAAGGGGATGATCTCATCCTTGAACTTGCCGGCCTTCTGCGCGGCTTCGGCCTTGTTCTGGCTGCCCAGCGCGAATTCATCCTGCATGTCGCGGGAAATCTGCCATTGATTGGCAACGTTTTCCGCCGTCTGGCCCATGTGATAGCCGTTGAAGGCATCCCACAGACCATCCTTGATCATCGAATCGATGAACTTCATGTCGCCCATCTTGGTGCCTGCGCGGAGATGCGCGACATGGGGCGACAGCGACATGTTTTCCTGCCCGCCCGCGACCACGATCCGCGCATCGCCCAGTTGCACATGCTGCGCGCCCAGCGCCACGGCACGCAGGCCCGATCCGCACACCTGATTGAGCGACCATGCGCTGGCCTCTTTCGGCAGGCCTGCCTTGATATGCGCCTGACGGGCGGGGTTCTGACCCTGACCGGCGGTCAGCACCTGACCGAGGATCGTCTCCTCTACCTCGGCCTTGTCGATGCCCGCGCGGGCCACCACGGCCTCGATCACCGCGGCGCCAAGGTCATGCGCCGGGGTATTGGCAAAGGAACCGTTGAAACTGCCCACGGCTGTCCGGCCTGCGGAAACGATGACGACGTTGGTCATGGCTGATCCTCTCTCTCCCATCGGGGCGGGGTCCGCGTGACCGCGCCGCCTTGCAGCATGGCCTAGACGGGGGGGGAAACAAAAGCAACATTCTTGCGCCCGCAGATTGACGCAGGGTCACCTTCTTGCCTGCGCGGCTGCGGTAGGGGATGGCGGACCAGCCTCTAACCCCTCAGGGATCAATTTCGGCGCGGCAAAGTGAAATCCTTGCAGACAGTCGAACCCCAGTTGCGCCAACCATTCCGCCTCGGCCGCCTGTTCAACCCCTTGGGCCACGGTCAGCATGTCGAACTGCCGCGCGATGGCAAGGTAGGCCGCCATCAGCACCTGATTGTCGGCATGGGTCTGGATGGCGCGGCTGTATTGGGCATCCACCTTCATCAGATCAAAGCTCAGCTCGCGGAAATGGCGCAGCGCAAAGACCCCGGCCCCGAACCCATCAAGCGCGAAGGACACGCCCTTGGGCCGCAACTCGGCGATCATCCCGGCCAGCAGTTCCGGCACGGTCATCACGCTCGCCTCGGCGATTTCAAGGATCAGCCGGTCGCCAATGCCGGGATGCCGCGCCAGACCGGCGCGCAGCAGCGCCATCCAGCGCGGCCAGCCCACCGACCGTGCCGACATATTGACGGACAGGCGCAATTGCGGGTGCCGCGCCAGCGCATCCAGCCCCATCGCCAGCGCGGCGCAGTCAATCTCACGCCCCAATTCATGCGCTTCGACCGCGGGCATGAAGTCACGCGCCGGGATCACGCGCCCGTTCACATCCAGAACCCGCATCAGCCCTTCGTGAAAGCCGATGCGTCCCGGTTTCCCGGCCAGAACCACGGGATGATAGGCCAGCCGCAGCCGCCGCAACCGTACCGCTTCAGCCACCAGCGCCACCGCCTCGGCCGTGCTTTCCGCCACCGCAAATGACAGCGGACTCGCCCGCTCTGCCAGACCTGCGCTGCTTTCCATCTTCATCGCCATCCCCCGCACGACCCGTCGACAATCCTGCCCTCAGGCCCGTAAACATCAGGTAAAGCCAATCAGGGGACCGCCATGCTCAACGATCTCGACGACACCGCCGGCCGATGTCCTTGGTGCGGGACCGACCCGCTTTATGTGGCCTATCATGATGACGAATGGGGCGTTCCCGAAAACGACGCGCGCGCGTTGTGGGAAAAACTGATCCTTGATGGCTTTCAGGCCGGGCTCAGCTGGATCACGATCCTGAAAAAGCGCGACAATTTCCGTGCCGCCTTCGCCGGATTCCGCCCTGAAATCATTGCAGGCTGGGGCGAATCGGATGTGGCGCGCCTGCTGGCCGATCCCGGCATCATCCGGCATCGGGGCAAGATCGAAGGCACCATCCGCTCGGCCCGCGCCTATCTGGCGATCGAGGGCCGCGAGGGTTTCTCCACCTATCTGTGGAAACATCTCGACGGGCGGCCCTTGCAGAACCGCCCGGCCAGCCCGCGCGATATCCCGACGGAAACGCCGCTATCACAGGCGATCTCGAAACAGCTCAAGAAAGACGGCTTCACCTTCTGCGGCCCGACCATCACCTATGCGTTCATGCAGGCGACAGGTCTGGTGAATGACCACCTCGCCACATGCCCCGCGCAAGCCCGCGTGGCGGCCATGGCCAAAGGCACCTGATCTTCATCTTGGCCCCAAATACTCCGGGGGGAGGCGCGGCACGCGCCGGGGGGCTGGCCCCCCCCTGCCGGCACGCCGCCGCAGGGCGGCGGGACGGAAAACAGAAATGCGTGGCGGGCGGGACGCCCGACACGCGCAATTCAATTCCCGGCCATCATCGCGGCAAGAACGGTCTGCGCATGGGCGCTGTCCCATTCGGCGTCGCCGATCAGGCGCGCCACTTCCTGCCCTTGCGGGTTCAGGATCACTGTCACCGGCAGGCCCATCACGCCCATCGGTCGCGCCAACTCACTTTTCGGGTCCCGCAAGATGGGCAGGGCCTGAACGCCTGCCTCTTCATAGAAGCGTTCGATCCCTTCCACCGCGTTGCGGCCTGTGGCGACGGGCAGCACGGCCAGATCGGGCATCGCCTGTTGCAGCCGCAGGAGCGAGGGCATTTCCTTGCGGCAGGGCGCGCACCATGTGGCCCAGAAGTTCAGCACAACCCATTTCCCCTGCCACTGTGCCAGTGGCACCTCGGCATCCTGCGCGTCCACAAAAACGGCGGCGGGCAGATCGACAGGCGCGGCATGGATCGCAAGCTTGCGCATGTCGCCTTCACGCAGCGCCTCGACATCGCCCGCGAGGGCGGCATTTGCACCGATGGCCAAGGCCGTATAAAGGACGGCCAGAAATTTCCGCAGCATCTTCCCTCCGAAGGCCATCGCCATGACCGCTTCCCCCGATGCCAAATCCGCCAACCAGATGTGGGGCGGGCGCTTTGCCGAAGGGCCGGACGCCATCATGACGGCGATCAACGCCTCCATCGGGTTCGACAAACGGCTCTATGCGCAAGACATCGCAGGGTCACGCGCCCATGCGGCGATGCTCGCCGCCACAGGCATCCTGACCAATAAGGATGCCGAGGCGATCGGGGAAGGTCTTCTCACGGTGTTGTCAGAGATTGAAACGGGGAATTTCCCGTTCCGGGTCGAGCTTGAGGATATCCACATGAATGTGGAAGCCCGGCTGAAAGAGGTGATCGGGGAGCCTGCGGGGCGGCTGCATACGGCGCGGTCGCGCAACGATCAGGTGGCCGTCGATTTCCGGCTCTGGGTGCGCGACCAGTGCGATGCCGCGATTTCGGGGCTAGAGGCGCTGATGCGCGCCTTCCTCGCGCAGGCCGAGGCGGGGGCTGATTGGGTGATGCCAGGCTTCACCCATCTGCAAACCGCGCAGCCGGTGACATGGGGCCATCACATGATGGCCTATGTCGAAATGCTGTCGCGTGACCGGGGGCGGTTCATCGACGCGCGGGCGCGGATGAACGAATGCCCCTTGGGCGCGGCGGCGCTGGCGGGGACATCCTTCCCGATTGACCGGGAAATGACGGCCGTCGCGTTGGGGTTTGACCGGCCCACGGCCAACAGCCTCGATTCCGTGTCCGACCGCGATTTCGCGCTGGAGTTTCTGGCCGCCAGCAGCATCTGCGCCATGCACCTGTCGCGCTTTGCCGAGGAATTGGTGATCTGGTCCAGCGCGCAGTTCCGCTTCGTGCGGCTATCGGATCGCTGGACGACCGGCAGCAGCATCATGCCGCAGAAGAAGAACCCCGATGCCGCCGAATTGCTGCGCGCCAAACTGGGGCGGATTCTGGGTGCCACTGTAGCGCTCTTCACGGTGATGAAGGGGCTGGCGCTGACCTATTCCAAGGACATGCAGGAAGACAAGGAACAGGTGTTCGACGCCGCCGATACGCTGATGCTGGCGCTTGCCGCGATGACGGGGATGGTCAGCGACATGACCGCGAACCGGGACGTGCTGAAGACCGCCGCGGCATCGGGCTTTTCGACTGCCACCGATCTGGCCGATTGGCTGGTGCGCGAACTGGGCCTGCCGTTCCGCGACGCGCATCATGTGACCGGCACGCTGGTGGCGATGGCCGAGGGAAAGGGCTGCGACCTACCCGATCTGACGTTGGCGGATATGCAATCCGTCCACCCTGGCATCCGCGCCGATGTGTTCGATGTGCTGGGGGTGGAAAACTCGGTCCGGTCGCGGCGGTCCTATGGCGGCACGGCCCCCGATCAGGTGCGCGCGCAGATTGCCGCGTGGCAGCAACGGCTGGCGTGACAGGGGCGCCGCGCGGCGCTAGGCTGGGGCATGACGGGAACCCGGATGCACCTTGCGATGCTGCCATTGTTTGTTCTGCTTGCGGCCTGCGGCGATAGCAGCCTTCCCGTGCTGGCAATTCCCCTGTCGGACGATACAACCTTTGGCACCGATCTGAACGCGCCCAACCCGGTGTTTGGCATCACCGTCACCGATCCGCTGCACCGGATGAACAGATGAAACCCGCTTTGAAACCTGCCCTGATCGCCCTTGCCCTGTGCCTTGCGGCCTGTTCCTCGCCCCGGTTGAATGCCGGGCTGAGCCTTGGCACCGATGGTCTGACGGTCAGCCCTTCGGTTTCTGCCGGGCTCGGCGGTGGGCGGATCAGCTATTCCCCGTGATCTATTGCAAAAAGGTTTGTCGCCCATGAAACAGCTTTTCGCCCTTGCCACCTTTGCCCTGCTGGCCGCTTGCGGCGCGGACGGCCCGCCCGTTGCGCCGTCACAGGCCGCAGCCTCTGGCCTGGCGATCAGCGGTCAGGCGCAGGTCGGCATCGTGGGTGGCAACTGATGGCACCGATCCGGATTGTGTGGCTGGCGCTTGCTGTCTGGGGGGCGATCCACCCGATGTATTGGTTCGTCACCTATATGAATGAAACCGGGACCGGCCTGTCGGGGCTGATCGACGCCTGGTATGTGAACGCATCGACCACCGGGCTGACCTGGGACCTGACCATCGCGGCGCTGACGCTGACGGTGTGGGTGCTGGCGGAGTCGATCCCGCGCAAGGCCTGGCTGGGGTTGATCGCCATCCCCGCCACCTTCTGCATCGGCGTCAGCTGCGGCTTGCCGCTCTATCTGTTCCTGCGGTCGCGGCCGCAGCGGTAAGGCGGCCGCGCTTTTCCCGCAGGCAGGGGCTTACAGGGTCAGGATCGTCTGCCCCGTCGTCGCCCGCGATTCCAGCGCGCGATGGGCATCGGCCACCTGCTCCAGCGGGAAGCGCTGATCGATGCGAATCTTGACCGCGCCCGAGGTGACCATCGCAAACAACTCCTGCGCCATGGCCTGACAGGTGGCATGATCGGCGATATGGGTGAACAGCGTCTGGCGCGTGATCTTTAACGATCCCTTGGCCGCCAGAAGCCCGATGTCAAAGGGCGGCACCTTGCCGCTGGCATTGCCGAAAGAGATAAACATGCCAAAGGGTTTCAGGCAGTTCAGGCTGCCGTCGAACGTGTCCTTTCCCACGGCATCCATCACCACATCCACGCCCTTACCCCCCGTCAGATCGCGCACGCGGGCGGCGAAATCCTCGGTCCGGTAGTTGATGGCATGGGTCGCGCCGTGGTCCAGCGCGAGGCGGCATTTGTCGTCCGATCCCGCCGTGGCGATCAGGGTGATCCCCTCGGCCCGCGCCCATTGGCAGGCGATCAACCCCACGCCGCCCGCCGCCGCATGAAACAGCACCGTGTCGCCCCGCTTGATGGGCGTGGTGCGGCGGAAGAGGTACTGCACTGTCATGCCCTTAAGCATCATGGCTGCGCCTTCATCAAAACTGATGGCGTCGGGCAGCGGGCAGACCTGCGCGGCGGGCATCACCCGCGCCTCGGTATAGCCACCCGGCGGGTTGGCGGCATAGGCCACGCGGTCGCCGGGTTTCACATGGGTCACGCCCGCGCCCACGGCATCGACCACGCCGCTGGCTTCCATCCCCAGCGCGGCGGGCAGGGCCATGGGATACATCCCCGACCGCTGATAGACATCGATAAAGTTCAACCCGCAGGCGCGGTGGGTGATGCGCACCTCACCGGGGCCGGGGTCGCCCACCGGGCGATCGACAAGCTTCAGAACCTCTGGTCCCCCCGCCGCCTCGATGATGACTGTCCGCGCCATGGCCGATCTCCCCCTTGAGTGCTGGCGGGGATGCTAACCCACCCAGCGGCAGGGTCCAGTGCGTCGGGCGGGAAACGGGGTGGAAATCGCCTGTGGTTGCGGCTAGATGCAGCGGTCAATGCGTGCCAGGGGCGGGTGAGGGACGATGGATCATTTCCTGTACAGGGACGGCATTCTTCATGCCGAAGACGTTGCAATCCCCGAGATTGCCGCCACCGTCGGCACGCCCTTTTATGTCTATTCCGCCGCCACGCTGGCGCGGCATTACCACCTGTTCACCGAGGCGCTTTCGCCCCTGCCGCACATGGTGTGTTTTGCCATCAAGTCGCTGTCCAATATCGCGGTGCTCAAACTGATCGGTGATCTGGGCGCGGGGATGGATGTGGTGTCGGGGGGCGAGTATCGCCGCGCCCGCGCGGCGGGCGTGCCGGGGGACCGGATCGTGTTTTCCGGCGTGGGCAAGACGCGCGAGGAAATGCGGCTGGCGCTGACCGGGGGCATCCGGCAGTTCAACGTGGAAAGCGAACCGGAATTGCGCGCCCTGTCCGAAGTGGCGGTGTCGCTGGGCGTGGTGGCCCCGATCACCATCCGGGTGAACCCGGATGTCGACGCCCGCACCCATGAAAAGATCGCGACGGGGAAAAAGGAAAACAAGTTCGGTATCCCCATCGACCGCGCGCCCGAGGTTTATGCCGAAGCGGCCCGCCTGCCGGGGATCGATGTGGTGGGGATCGACGTGCATATCGGCAGCCAGTTGACCGAACTGGAACCGTTCGAGCAGGCCTATCTGAAAGTGGCCGACCTGACCCGCCAGTTGCGCGCAGCGGGCCATAACATCCGCCGTCTTGATTTGGGGGGCGGGCTTGGCATTCCCTATACGCGGTCGAACGAAGCGCCGCCTTTGCCCATCGAATACGGCGCGCTGATCAAGCGGACGGTGGGCGATCTGGGCTGCGAGATCGAGATTGAACCCGGCCGCCTGATTTCGGGCAATGCGGGGCTGCTGGTTTCCTCGGTGATTTATGTGAAGAACGGCGAGGGGCGGGATTTCCTGATCCTTGACGCCGCGATGAATGATCTGGCCCGTCCGTCAATGTATGGCGCGCATCATGACATCGTGCCCGTCATCGAACCGGCCGTCGCCGTGCCCAGCCAGCCGTTTGATGTGGTGGGCCCGGTCTGCGAAACAGGCGATACCTTTGCGAAGGCACGCGATTTGCCGGTTCTGGCCGAGGGCGATCTTGTGGCCTTCCGCTCTGCCGGGGCCTATGGCGCGGTGATGGCATCGGAATACAACACCCGCCCGCTGGTGCCAGAGGTGTTGGTGAAGGGGGATCACTTCGCTGTCATCCGCGAAAGACCGACCTTTGACGAAATCCTTAACCGGGATACCATACCCGTATGGTTGTAAGGCGGCACTGCCGCGACTAGCGGCAAAGGCCACCCTCAGCATATGCAGGATCAGGAAAAAAGCGCGTTGTCGTCCATTGCCCGCCCCCTGCGGCTGACGCTGTTGGGAATGTGGGCGGAACGGTTGACCCGCGCCTTCTGGCCGCTGTGGACCGTGCTGCTGTTGGCCCTTTCCGCCTTGGCCTTTGGGGCGCAGGACCACCTGCCGCTTGAGGCGGCATGGACGGCGCTGGTGCTTGCCGTTTTTGCGACGCTGTATGCCATCTGGCGCGGCTTGCGCGCGTTTCGCGCGCCCACGCGGGCCGAGGCGCTGATCCGGCTTGATTCGCGCCTGCCCGGCCAACCCCTCGCTGCGCTGACCGACACGCAGGTGATCGGCACCGATGACCCGGCCTCGCTGATCGTTTGGCAGGCGCATCGGGCGCGGATGGCCGCGCGGGCGGCGCAGGCGCGGGCGGTGGAGCCTGATCTGAAACTGGCGCGGCGCGATCCTTTTGCCCTGCGCTATGTGGCGCTGACGGCTTTTGTCATGGCGATGGTCTTCGGGTCGCTCTGGCGGGTGGCATCGGTGCAGGCGCTGGCCCCCGGTGCGGGCAACGAACTGGCCGCTGGCCCGGCATGGGAAGGCTGGGCGCAGCCGCCCGCCTATACCGGTAAGCCGTCGCTTTACATGAACGACATTGCCGAGGGGCGGCTGGAGCTGCCCATCGGCACGCGCCTGCAATTCCGCCTTTATGGCGAGGTGGGCCAGTTGACGCTGGCGGAAACCGTGTCGGGGCGTACCGATGTGCCTGCGGCGTCAGAGACCGTGCATGACTTCACCCTAAACCGCCCGGGCGAAGTGGTGATCGGCGGCCCCGGTGGCCGGACATGGACCCTGTCAGCCACGCCCGACATGGCCCCCACCGTCACCCCCGGCGACAGCGCCGAACGCGAAGGCGATGGCCGCTTCACAATGGATTTCGCCGCACGCGACGATTACGGCATCGCGACCGGGCAGGTCAGCATCGCGCTGGACCTGCCGGGGATCGAACGCACCTTCGGCCTGACGATGGAGCCCGAACCGCGCGAGGCGGTGGTGCTGGACCTGCCCTTGCCGATCACCGGGGACCGGGCGGAATTCACCGAACAACTGGTGGATGACCTGTCCGAGCATCCCTTTGCCAACCTGCCCGTCGCCATGACCTTCACCGTCACCGATGCGGCGGGGCAGCAGGGCGTGGCGGAACCGGTCAAGCTGATCCTGCCGGGGCGGCGGTTCTTCGATCCGCTGGCAGCCGCGCTGATCGAGATGCGGCGTGATCTTTTGTGGAACCGCGAAAATGCGGGGCGGTCGGCGCAGATCCTGAAGGCCATCACCCATCGCCCCGAAGCACTGATCCGCAACGAACGCGCCTATCTGCGTCTGCGCGTGCTCATGCGCGATCTTGAAGTGCAGAAGGCCAGCCTGTCACCCGAGGCGCGCGATACCTTTGCCGCTGAGCTGTGGGAAATCGCCCTGATGGTGGAAGAGGGCGATCTGGCATCGGCCATGGAACGCCTGCGCCGCGCGCAGGACCGTCTGGATGAGGCGATCCGCAACGGTGCCGAACAGGGCGAAATCGACGAATTGATGCAGGAACTGCGCGAGGCGCTGAACGATTACATGCGCGAATTGGCCGAAGAGGCCGAGCGCAACCCCGACAGCCAACTGTCCCAGAACATGCCCGGAATGCAGATGTCGGGCGATCAGTTGCAGGAAATGCTGGATGAATTGCAGCGCCTGATGGAAGAGGGCCGCACCGCCGAGGCGCAGGAGCTTATGGAAATGCTGCGCCAGCTGATGGAAAACATGCAGGTGGCGCAGGGCGAAGGTCAGGGTCAGGGCCAAGGCGGCCCCGGCCAGCAGGCCATGCGTGAATTGCAGGATACGCTGCGCGGCCAGCAGGGCCTGTCGGACGATGCCTTCCGCGATCTGCAGGACGGGCAAGAGGGCAACGAAGGCAACCGCCCCGGCCAACAGGGCCAGCAGGGCGAGGGCCAGCAGCAAGGCGAAAACGAAGGCCAAGGTCAGGGCGAAGGCGAAGGTCAGGGTCAGGGCCAAAGCCTGGCCCAGCGCCAGCAGGAGTTGCGCGACCGTCTGGGTCAGTTGCAGGGCAACCCCCTGCCCGGCGACGGATCGGAAAACGGCGAGGAAGGCCGCCGCCAGCTGGACCGTGCCGGACGCGCCATGGAAGAGGCCGAGGATGCGCTGCGCGAGGGCGATCTGCCCGGCGCGCTGGACCGTCAGGCCGAGGCGATGGAAGCCCTGCGCGACGGGATGCAGCAATTCGGCGAGGCGCTGGCCGAAAACCAGCAGCAGCAGGACGGCAACGCCGAGCAGGGGCAGGAATTCGGGCAGGCCGATCCGAACGGCCAGCGCGACCCGCTGGGGCGCGAACCGGGCAATTCCGCGCGCATCGGATCGGACCGCAACATGCTGCAGGGTGAGGATGTCTACCGCCGCGCGCAGGATCTGCTGGATGAGATTCGCCGCCGGTCTGGCGATCAGGCCCGACCCGAAGGCGAACGCGATTACCTGCGTCGCCTGCTGGACATGTTCTGATCATCGGCTTGCGCGGCCTGTCGGCCTATCTGCGCAGCCTTAGCTGCCTTGCGATGACATCTGGCGCAGCGCGTCGGTGGCCGAGCGCATCACGCCATCCAGCCAAAGCCGAAGCCCATCCACCCCGGAGACATAGGCGTTGACCACGCCCTCTGTGGCCGGAACCATCGCCACGATGCGCGGCGCGGCGACATAGGCCGCCAGCGCCACCACCGCAACCAGCATCGCCACGGCAAAGCCGTTGCGAAAACCGCGGGCGTTGGATTGGCCGCTCTGTCCCATGTCACCATCAGCCATGACCGGGGGTTCCGCACCCTTGAGCGAGGAGTTGATCTCTTCGATGTCGGGCAACAGGTCACGCCGGGCGGCGGGTTTCGGCGGGGCCGGGGGTGGGGCGTCGGGGTCCAGCCCCTTCATCTGTGCGATCCGGCGTGCGGCTGCGGCCAGACCGCCCGCATGGGCGGGCGTCGGGACGACGCCTGCCGCGCTGGATTGTTCGGCCGATGCAACAACGGCCGCCGCCGCTGCTGCCGCTGCCGCCGCGGCGGGGGCCGACAGGCCCATTTCGGTTTGTGTCTCTATCGTTCCGGATTCGGCCTTGCGAGCGGCGGCCTCACGCTCGGCCTCTTCGCGCAGAACGGCCATCAGGTTTTCGTCCATGCTGCGTTTGGGCGTGTCAGCCATGCCTGCCGGGGGCGGGGGAGGGGTATCGTCTTCCTCATCCAGATCAGTCAGCGGATCCACTGCGCCGGATGCCCCGAACAATTCGTCTTCCTGTTCCAGCGCCAATTCGATTTCAGGCGGCAGTTGGAACCAGGCATGGCCGCAATTGGAACATTGCACATCCCGGCCCATATCCGGGATTGCCGCATCGTCCACTTCGTACTCGGCCTCGCAATTCGGACAGATCAGCCGCATTCGATACTTCCCCGTTTCCCCACCGGACGACAGGGTTTCCCCTGCCCGACCGTCACCGCACGATTACACCATCCTGCAAGGTCTACAACCGGCACCCACCCCGCATTGCAACCGCCTCCACCTTGGGCAATGCTGCCATTCCAAGCAAGAGGCTGTGAAACACAAGTGATCGCGTTCGACAACGTCGCCTACAATTACGGCGGAGGAGAGCTTTTGTCAGAGGTCAGCCTGCGCCTTGCGCCGGGCTCGTTCCATTTTCTCACCGGGCCGTCCGGTGCGGGCAAGAGCACATTTTTGAAACTCGCCTATGCCGAACTGCTTCCGACGGCGGGCAGAGTCACCATCTTTGATCGGGAAGTGCGCAGTCTGACCCGCGATGATGTGGCCCTGACGCGGCGCCGCATCGGGGTGGTGCATCAGGATGTGCAGTTTCTGGATCACCTGCCGCTTGCGGCGAATGTATCTATGCCGCTGATGGTTTCGGGGCGGGCGGGTGATACCCGCGATCTGACCGATCTGCTGGGCTGGGTGGGGCTGGGGCAGCTGGCCGATGCCTTGCCGCCGCAACTGTCGGGTGGGGAACGGCAACGCGCGGCACTGGCGCGGGCAGTGATCATGGGTCCGGATGTGATTCTGGCGGATGAGCCGACGGGGAACCTGGATTGGGAGATGTCGCTGCGCCTGCTGACGCTGCTGGTGGAGTTGAACAAGATGGGCAAGACCATCCTTGTCGCGACGCATGACATGAACCTGATCCGCACTGCAAAGAACCAGGTTGCCGCCCGCGTGCTGCGGATCCGCAATCGCCGTATCCAACTTGCGGGGGCAGACCTGTGATCCGCCACTTGCGCATCCTGATAACCCCCGACCGGCAAGCCGACCGTGTGGTGCCGCCTTCGGGACATTCCGCCTGGCTGACCAGCTTTACCGCCGGGGCGATGACGTTTCTTGCGGTGTTTGCGCTGGCCCTGTCGCTGGCCTCGGGGCGGCTGGCGGATCGCTGGGCCGATGCCTTGGCGCGCACGGCCACGGTGCGCATCTCCGCCCCGCCCGACCAGATGGAGGCGCAGACCTTCGCGGTGCTGGAGGTGTTGAAAACCACCCCCGGCATCGCGGCATCGCGCGCGCTGACGGATGACGAACAAAAGGCGCTGCTCGCCCCGTGGTTCGGCCCGGACCTGCCGCTGGACGCCCTGCCCCTGCCCCGCTTGATCGAAGTGACTGAGGGTGAGGCGGGCTATGACAGTGAAGGGTTGCGCCAGAGGCTTGCCGCCGAAGCACCCGGCGCGGTGCTGGATGATCACACCCGCTGGCGCAGGCCGCTGGCCACGGCGGCGGCGCGGCTCAATCTGCTGGGCGGATTGTCGATCCTGCTGATCGGGGCCACCATGGCCGCGATGATCACGCTGGCCGCAAACGCCGCGCTGGCCGCCAATGCACAGGTGATCCGCGTGCTGCGGATCGTGGGGGCGCAGGATGATTATATCGCCGCCGCCTTTGTGCGCCGCTTCACGGTGCGCGCGTTGGCCGGGTCGGCCGTGGGCGCGGTGGCAGGTCTGATCGGCGTGGCGCTGCTGCCCCCGGTGGATGAGGCGGGCGGCTTCCTGACGGGGCTTGGCTTTCAGGGGGCTGGATGGCTGCTGCCGCTTCTGCTACCCCCGATGGCAGGGATCGTGGCGCTGATCGCCACGCGCGCCGCTGCGTTCAGAAAGCTTCGGGAATTGCCATGACCTATGCGCTGCGCTGGTTGATGTCGCTTTTGTTCATCATCCAGATGTATGTGATGATGGCGATCATCGGCATCGCCTATATCCCCTATGCCGCGATCAGCCGCGATGGGGCGTGGGCCGGCATCCACACCTATTGCAAATACGTCCGCTTTACCGCGCATTGGATGGTGGGTTTGCGGTCAGAAATCCGCGGCGTTGTGCCAAAAGGTGAGGTGATCATTGCTTCAAAACACCAAAGCTTTTTCGACATCATCCTGATCTGTTCGGTCGTCGCGCGCCCCAAGTTCATCATGAAGAAAGAACTGAGATGGACGCCGCTGCTGGGCTTTTACGCATGGCGCATCGGCTGCGTCCCAGTGGATCGCGGCAAGAAGGGCCGTGCGATTGCGGAAATGAAAAAGGCCGTCGCTGCCGGCGCGGCCATTCCGGGCCAGTTGATCATCTACCCGCAAGGCACCCGCGTCGCCCCCGGCGCGCAGCTGCCCTATAAGGTGGGGACCGGCCTGCTTTACAATCAGTTGAACCAGCCCTGCATCCCGACCGCCACGAATGTGGGCGTGTTCTGGCCCCGCCACGGCATTTATCGCAAACCAGGTCTGGCGGTGGTGGAGTTTCTGCCCGCCATCAAGCCGGGCCGCAGCATTGCCGATTTCATGGCGGAACTGGAAAAAGCCATCGAGAACCGGTCCGATCAGCTGATGGCCGAGGCGGGTTTCACCGTCGGCAAGGCCACCTGATGGCCACTTCTGCCGCGACAGCGGCGCATGTGCTGGATGCGCTGGCCGGGGCGGGGGATGTACGGGTGCGCAAGATGTTTGGCGAATACGCCGTCTATCTTGACGGTAAGGTCGTTGCCCTGATCTGCGATGATCAGCTTTTCGTCAAACCCACGCCGGGTGCGCTGCGGCTGGCATCGGATGCGGTGCTGGCGGTGCCCTATCCCGGCATGCGTCCCGCGCTGTTGGTGACCGACGATCTTGACGATTCCGACCGAATGACCGCCCTGCTGCGCGCCGCGTGGCTGGATCTGCCGCAGCCAAAACCCAAGGCCACCCGCAGGAAGGTTTGATCATGGATGTCATTACGACGCTGGATATGTTGCATGCCCATTACGGCACACCTGCCGACCCCGCGATCCGCAAGGTCACGGCGCGGCTGACCCCCAGCTATCGCAAGGTCATTGAACGCAGCCGGTTCTGCATCCTGTCCACCGTCGGGCCAGAGGGCACAGATGGCAGCCCGCGCGGCGATGATGGCCCGGTGGTCGCCGTTCTGGACGATCACACCTTGGCCCTGCCCGACTGGAAGGGGAATGAACGGATCGACAGCCTGCACAACATTGTGCGCGATGGGCGGTGCAGCCTGTGCTTTCTGATCCCCGGCTGGAAGAACCTGATCCGCGTGAATGGCACTGCGCGACTGACCGCCGATCCCGATCTGCGCGCAAGGTTTGACCGGGGCGGGGTGCAGCCGCGCACGGTGATTTTGATCGACGTGGCCGAGGTCTATTCCCAATGCGCCCGCGCCGTGGTGCGCGCGGGGCTGTGGACCGCGGGGGATCAGTCTGAAGGGTTGCCGACAACTGGCCAGATGCTGGCCGATGCCTCGGACGGCGGGATCGATGCCGCCGAATACGATGCCGCCTCGGCCAAACGGGCCGGGTCGATCTGGTAACGCCTAGACCTCGAACCGGGTCGCCCCACGCCGCTTTTCATCCACAGGCTGTGACAGCACCACCGCCTGATGCGCGCGCTGGTCGCAACCTGAGCGGGGGCAGATGCGGCAGTTGATGCCGACCGGCGTCATCCGCGCGCCGGTCACGGAAAACGCCTCGGCATAGCCGATTTCGCCAGCATGATCGATGGCGCAGCCCATGGCAACGGCAAGCCGGTTGTCCTGCGAATGGCGCGCCCAGGTGGGGCGGTCCACCGTGCGGGAAAACACAAAGAACTGCGACCGGTCTGGCATTTCCACAAACTGCGGCACGATCCGCCCCGGCGTGCGGAAACTGGTATGCACGTCAAGGCGCGGGCAGGCCCCACCATGTTCGGCCAAATGAAACCCCGTAGCGTTGAAACGCTTGGTCACGTTGCCGCCCTTGTCGATCCGCATGAAGAAGAACGGCACACCCTGCGCGCCTTCGCGTTGCAGGGTGGTGGCGCGGTGGCAGGCTTGCTCGAAGGAAACGCCAAAGCGGGTGGCGATATGGTCAAGGTCGTATTTCGTGGCCCGCGCCTCAGCCAGAAAGGCATCATAGGGCATCAGCACGGCGGCAGCGAAATAGTTGGCCAGTTCCACCCGCAGCCGCGCCACACCGCGCGGGTCCGTGATGCCCGACCGCGCGGCCAGATTATCCAAGAGCGCGCGCTGCTCCAGAAGGCCGCACATATGCGTCAGCTGGAAGATGCGATTGGTGTGATCCAGCGCCTCGGACAGCAGGATCTCGCGCCGCGCTTCGTCATACTGGCGCAGGGTGCCGGGCAGGTCTTCGACCTGCACCAGCCGGACCGTCACCCCCACCCCGTCGCGCAACCGGCGCTTTAGCGCGACGTAAATCTCATCCGGCTCCACCACCGCGCCCGCCCAGAACCCCGCCGCCGCCTCTTCCAGATCGCGGAAGTGGTTGCGGTGGCGGCGGAATTCGTTGTGAACCGCCGCCTCAGGGGTAGAGATGATCTGCGGTGCCTCACCCTCGGTCAGTGACAAAAGCTGATCCGTGGCCGCCTGATAGGCGCTGTGCAGCCGCAGAAAGGATTGCACCAGCGCAGGCGCATGCACCATCGACGCGCGTAACTGTGTAAGGTCTGGCCGGGTTTCGGTGAAGAGCGGGTCCTGCATCACCGCGCGCAGGTCGGCCAGTTGCGCAGTGCCGTCCTCATCCGCGATTTCGCGCCAATCGACGCCATAGACCTCAAACATCCGCAACAAGACCGAAACGGAAACCGATCTTTCGTTGTTTTCCAACAGGTTGACGTAAGATGGGCTGATCCCCAGCGCCTTGGCCATAGACCCCTGCGTTTCGCCGCGTTCCAGCCGAAGGCGCCGCAGATGCGGGCCGATAAAGGTTTTCTGCATACCACCGCACACATTTCGGGTTACGTCATATTTACAATATTACAGATTAAAGCTTTTGTAAATTCTCGCATTCACAGCAGGACCCGCTTTCGTTTTGCACTTCGGCCCACTGGTGGCATGGAGAACCCAACAGATCGGGAGGTCATCATGAAAACCGGAACGCAACACCTTTACATCCCTGGCCCAACCAATGTGCCCGAGGCGGTGCGGCAAGCCATGATCGTGCCGATGCAAGATCACCGCGCGCCGGATTTCGGCGATCTGACGCTGGGCCTGTTCGCCGATCTGAAAAAGGTTTTCAAAACGGAAACCGGGTCGGTGATGATGTTCCCCGGTTCCGGCACCGGCTGCTGGGAAGCGGCGATCACCAACACGCTGAACCCGGGCGACAAGGTGCTGATGGCACGTCATGGCCAGTTCAGCCATCTGTGGATCGACATGGCACAGAAGCTGGGCCTGGATGTCGAGGTTGTCGATCTGGCCTGGGGCGCAGGGGTTCCTGCCAACGAATTCGCCCGCATTCTGGGCAATGACCGCCACGGCAAGATCAAGGCCGTGTTTGTCACCCACAACGAAACTGCCACGGGTGTTACCTCTGACATCGCCCTTGTCCGCCGTGCGCTGGATGAGTCGTTCCATGATGCGATGCTGTTCGTGGATGGCGTGTCCTCGATCGGGTCGATCGACTTCCGCATGGATGAATGGGGCGTCGACCTTGCCGTGACCGGCAGCCAGAAGGGGTTCATGCTGCCCGCTGGTCTGGGGATGCTGGGCGTTTCGGCCAAGGCGATGGCGGCGGCAGAAACCGCGCAGATGCGCCGCGCCTATTTCGATTTCGCCGACATGGCCCGCGCGAACACGACCGGCTACTTCCCCTATACTCCGCCCGTTCAACTGTTCCACGGTCTGCGCCGCGCGCTGGACCGGATGCTGGACGAAGGCATGGAAAACATCTTTGCCCGCCACCGTCGCCTTGCCACTGGCGTGCGCAACGCCGTGGCAGCCTGGGGCATGGATCTGGCCGCGGAACACCCGTCGCTCTATTCCGACACGGTCAGCGCGATCCGCGTGCCGCAGGGTGTGGATGCGCGCGACGTGATCCGCGTGGCTTATGATCGTTACAACTGTTCCTTCGGGGCCGGGCTTGGCCCGCTGAACGGCAAAGTGTTCCGCATCGGGCATCTGGGCGACCTGAACGAAGGCATGTGCCTGACGGCCATCTCCATCGCGGAACTGTGCCTTGCCAATGCGGGCGCGCAGATTCGCTTCGGGTCGGGCGTCGCCGCCGCGCAGGACATCTATGCCGAACCCATGGCCCGCGCCGTGCAGCGCACCACCCGCGCCTCCACCCGCATCGCCGCCGAATAAGCACCCAGAGGAAATCATGTCCCACACCCTGTACCCGCTGCGGCGCCAACGCCTGCAGCGATCGGAGCTTGCTGTTCCGGCGTCAAACCCCACCATGATCGACAAGGCCGCCGCAGGCCCCGCTGATTACGTGTTCCTTGATCTGGAGGATGCCGTCGCGCCGCCAGAGAAGGAACAAGCCCGCAAGAACGCCATCCAGGCGCTGAATGACATCGACTGGGCCGCCAAAGGGAAAACCGTCTCCGTCCGCATCAACGGGCTGGACACGCATTACATGTACCGCGACGTGGTCGATGTGATGGAACAGGCGGGCAGCCGCGTGCATACGCTGTTGGTGCCCAAGGTGGGCGTGCGCGACGACCTCTATATGGTCGAGGCGATGGTCAACCAAATCGAACAGGGCAAGGGCTACACCACCCGCGTGGGGCTTGAGGCGCTGATTGAGACCGCGCTTGGCATGGCCAATGTCGAAAGCATCGCCCAATTCGGTGGCCGTCTCGAAGCGCTGCATTTCGGCGTGGCCGATTACGCCGCCTCGATGCGCGCCCGCACCACCAATATCGGTGGGTTGAACCCGCATTATCCGGGCGACCAGTGGCATGCCGCGATATCCCGCATGGTCATCGCCTGCCGCGCCTATGGGTTGCGGGCGATTGACGGGCCGTTCGGCGATTTCAGCGATCCCGAAGGATACAAGGACGGCGCGCGCCGCGCGGCGGCCTTGGGCTGTGAGGGGAAATGGGCCATCCACCCAAGCCAAGTCGACATGGCGAATGAGGTGTTCAGCCCGACCGAGGCCGAAGTGACCAAAGCCCGCCGCATCATCGAAGAACTGCGGATCGCGGAAAGACAAGGCAAGGGCGCGGCAAGTCTTGATGGCAAGATGATCGACGCCGCATCGGAAAAAATGGCGAACAACGTGCTGGTGATCGCCGAGGCGATTGCCAACAAATAAACCGCCCCAACGGGATTCAGGGAGGAATACCGAATGGACATTCACGAATATCAGGCCAAGGAAATCCTCGCCCGCTTCGGCGTGCCGGTGCCGCGTGGCGGCCTGGCGTACAGCCCCGAACAGGCAGGCTACCGCGCCCGCGAATTGGGCGGCAACGCCTGGGTGGTGAAGGCGCAGATCCATTCCGGGGGCCGCGGCGCCGCAGGCGGGGTAAAGCTCTGCAGGTCCGAGGCCGAGGTGCAGGATTTCGCATCCACCCTGTTCGGCAAGCAGCTTGTCACCAAGCAGACCGATGCCAATGGCAAGGGCGTCTATCGGCTCTGGGTCGAGGGGGCGTCTGACATCGCGCAGGAAATGTATCTGGGCTTCGTGCTGGACCGCAAATCCGAACGCATCATGATCGTCGCCTCCGCCCATGGCGGAATGGAGATTGAAGACCTCGCCGAAAACGACCCCAATTCCCTGCGCCGCATGACGGTTGACCCGGCGGTCGGCCTGTCGGAATTTCAGGCGCGCGAACTGGCCTTCCAGCTTGGCCTCAAGGGCGGGCAGATCGCGCAGATGGTGAACATCCTGAAGGCCTGCTACCGCGCCTATCGCGATCTGGATGCCATGATGGTGGAAATCAACCCGCTGGTCATCACCGGCGCGGGCGATCTGGTGGCGCTGGATGCCAAGATGTCGTTTGACACCAACGCCCTGTTCCGCCGGCCGGAAATCGCCGAACTGCGCGACCGGTCTCAGGAAGACCCGCGCGAAAGCACGGCGGGGGACCACGGGCTCGCCTATGTCGGCCTTGATGGCGATATCGGCTGCATCATCAACGGTGCCGGCCTTGCGATGGCGACGATGGACATGATCAAACTCGCCGGGGGGGAGCCTGCAAACTTCCTCGATATCGGCGGGGGGGCCAGCCCGGAGCGGGTAGTGCGGGCTTTCCGCACCGTGCTGGCCGACCGTAATGTCAGCGTGATCCTTGTGAACATCTTCGCAGGCATCAACCGCTGTGACTGGGTGGCACAGGGTGTGGTTCAAGCTTACCGCGAACTGGGCCTGACGGTGCCGGTCGTGGTGCGTCTTGCCGGCACCAATGTGGAAGAAGGCAACCGGATCATTCAGGATTCCGGCCTGCCGCTGATCACCGCCGACACGCTGGCCGATGCCGCCGAAAAGGCCGTCGCCACGCGCCACAAACTCGCCGCGTAAGGGAGGTTCACATGGCCATTCTCATCACAGAAAAGACCCCCGTCATCGTTCAGGGCATGTCCGGCCGCATCGGCCAGTTCCATGCCGAAGACATGATCAAGCACGGCACCAATGTCGTGGGCGGCGTGACGCCGGGCCGGGGGGGCGAGTCGCTCCTTGGCCGCCCGCTCTTCAACACCGTGCGTGAGGCGGTAGAGGCGACCGGGGCGGAAGCCTCGCTCGTTTTCGTGCCGCCGCCTTTTGCTGCGGATGCCATCATGGAAGCGGCGGATGCCGGGATCAAGACCGCCGTCTGCGTGACCGACGGCATCCCCAGCCAGGACATGATGAAGGTGAAGCGTTTCCTCAAGCGCTACCCTTCAGACCGCAAGATGCGCCTGATCGGGCCGAACTGCGCGGGCATCATCTCGCCCGGCAAGGGGTTCATGGGCATCATGCCGCCGCATATCTACATGCCCGGCCGCGTGGGTATCGTGGGCCGCTCTGGCACGCTGGGCTATGAGGCCGCCTCCCAGATGAAGGCGCTGGGCATTGGCGTTTCCACCTCTGTCGGCATCGGCGGCGATCCGATCAATGGCAGCAGTTTCCGCGACATTCTGGAACTGTTCGAGGCAGACCCTGAGACGGATGCCGTGATGATGATTGGCGAAATCGGCGGCCCGCAAGAGGCAGAGGCCGCGATCTATGCCCGCGACCACATGAAAAAGCCGGTCGTGGCTTATATTGCTGGTCTGTCCGCACCCAAGGGCCGCAAGATGGGCCATGCGGGCGCGATCATCTCTGCCTTTGGCGAAAGCGCGCAGGAAAAGGTGGAAATCCTCTCTGCCGCCGGCATCACCATCGCGCCGAACCCGTCTTCCATGGGCGAAACCATGGCCCGCGTCCTGTCCGGCCAGCGCGCGGCGGCGTAACCCGTTTCATCACACCTTCACGGGGCGGCTTTCGGGTCGCCCCTTTTTCTTGGCCTTACGGCTTCATCTTGGCCCAAATACCCAAAATCCGCGCTCTCCACCCGCAGCGTCAGGCGAATTTCAGCGCGATAATACCGGCGATGATCAGCAAAATCCCAATCACCCGCCACAGGCTGACCGGATCGCCGAACAGGAACACCGCCAGAACCGCCGTCCCCACCGCGCCAATGCCCACCCAGACAGCGTAGGCGGTGCCCACCGGCAATTCCTTCATCGCGATGGACAGCAGCCAGAAAGACGCAATCGCGCCGATGATCGTCAAGACAGAGGGAAGCGGCTTGGAAAACCCGTCCGAATATTTCAATCCCAGCGCCCAGCCGGTTTCCAGCAGCCCCGCGATCAGAACGATCAGCCAGGCATTCACGCGGCCAGCCCTTTCGACCCCATATCGATGAACTTGGTCCGCCGATCCTTGATCAGCGCATCGGGTTTCTTGCCCGACAAATCCTTCAGCATCGCCTCGATGCCCTTGCCCACCGCCTCGATCGTCTCTTTCCGGCCCCGCTGCGCGCCGCCCAGCGGTTCCTTGATGATCCGGTCGATCACGCCCAGCTTTTGCAGATCCTGCGCCGTCAGGCGCAGCGCCTCGGCCGCCTCGCGCATCTTCTCGGCATCCTTCCACAGGATCGAGGCGCAGCCTTCGGGGGAAATTACGGAATATACGGAATGCTCCAGCATCGCCACGCGGTTGGCCGTGGCAAAGGCCACCGCACCGCCCGACCCGCCTTCGCCGATGATAACGGAAATCAGCGGCACGCCGATCTGCAGACATTTCTCGGTCGACCGGGCAATCGCCTCGGCCTGTCCGCGCTCTTCCGCGCCCTTGCCGGGATATGCGCCGGGGGTGTCGACCAGAGTGATCACCGGCAGGCGGAACCGATCCGCCATCTCCATCAGGCGGATCGCCTTGCGGTATCCTTCGGGCCGCGCCATGCCGAAATTCCGCTCGATCCGGGTCTTGGTGTCATTGCCCTTTTCATGGCCGATGATGACCACCGGCTGATCGTTGAACCGGGCAAGGCCGCCCATCACCGCATGATCATCGGCAAAGTTCCGGTCCCCGGCCAGCGCGGTGTATTCGGTGAACAGCGCGTCGATGTAATCCTTGCAATGCGGGCGGTCTGGGTGGCGCGCCACCTGACATTTCCGCCAGGGCGTCAGATCTTTGTACAGGTCCTTCAGCAGTGCCTCGGCCTTGCGATCCAGCGCATCGGCCTCTTTCGACACGTCCATGCCGGAATTGGTGCGCGCCATTGCGCGCAGCTCTTCCGCCTTGCCTTCGATTTCGGCCAGCGGCTTTTCAAATTCCAGATAGTTCATGCGGCACACTCCTTACGGACGCCCCTATATGGCCAGAGGCGGCGCAAGATGCAACTCGCCCTTGGGTGACAGAGCCGTGTTCAGCCGGTGGCCGCCCCCTGATCCAGCGCGATCAGATGCGCCACATGGTCCGGCCCGCAGGAGAGTTTCTGCGCCACCTTGCTGCCGGGCAGCACCACCCGCCAGAAGGGCACCACCTGATCCAGCGGCTTGCCCTCCGCCAAATCGGCCAGCGCCACCTCGGCCACCACGCGCAGATAGATGGCGGTGGTCACCGGGCACATGGCATTGGCCCCGGCCTTGCGCGCCAACTCGTTGCGCAGCCGGTCCATCGTCCGCGTCTCGCCCGGCGGGATGCGCGCCACGTAATTCGCGATCTCACCGGGGGAGGAGATCAGCATCGTATTCCCCGCCTTCACCCCGGCAAAATCGGTATGCAGCATCACCACATGCGGGTCCTTCGCCGCGCCAAAGCGTTTGCGCCAGTCGGTTGGTTTCTTCTTCCGCTCGGCCTCCATCACCCCTCCACTTGTGCCTTCAACGCTGCAAGGTATGTGGTGGCAAAGGCCTCCGGATCAAAGAACAGCCGCGCCAGAATCCGGCCGATCGGCGACGGTATCTCTGCCCGTTCCACCACCGCGATCCGCGTGCCCCCGGTTTCCGGCGTCAGCACCGCCTCCCAACTGCCCGAGTATCCCGCATCTGAAGCAAAGCGCAGGCGGATGCGCGCCTCTCCCATCTCCTCAGCCATGAAAGAAATCCGCTCGCCCCGCGCCGTCACCTCGACCCAGCCCTCAGCCGTCCGCTCGACAGCAGAAATCCCCTGCCGCCATTCTGTCTGCGCATCCACGTCGGTGATCACCGCCACGATCTGCGCGGGCGTCGCTGAGATAACCGTCTCGGCCCGCCCTTCGCGGGTGGGGAGCAAAAGCCAGCCCAACAGAAGGACCAAGCCCGCCAACAGAAACAGGACCGCACCGATCCAGACCAGAAACCGCATCGAACCCCTCCGGGAAACCATCTCTCCCAGTGCTAGCAAAAGCGTGGGAGTTGCCGAAGTATCCCGATTTTTTCTCTGCATTATCATATGGATGATGAAAAATGCGCCGCGTTCCGGTCAGAACGTCCAGTCGGCAGAGGTTGTGAAAGCGGGGTGCGGGGGGTTGGCGCTCGCTACGACCACACCCCAAAAACAGCAGCGCCCCGTGGCTGGGCCACGGGGCGTGCATCCTCCCCAGTTGCTGCGAGGGGCCTCCTCTCCCCTGGGTCGCAGCGCGGGTGTTCTTTTCAAAGCGGCGCATTTTCGCGCTTTGGTTGGCAGAGCCTGCCCGCATTGCGGGCGGCGTGTCAACGATTCATCGTTGACCTTAGGTCAACCTGCGATCAATTCCGCCTGCCGCACGATCACCTCGGCCTGTTTGATGCTGGCGATATCGACCAGACGGCCCTTATAGACCGTCGCCCCCTCGCCCCGCGCCTTGGCGGCGTCCATCGCGGCCAGAATTTCGCGCGCCTCGGCCACAGCGGCATCGGACGGGGTGAACACTTCGTTCGCCAGCGTCACCTGCTTGGGGTGAATCGCCCATTTCCCCACCATGCCTAGCGTGGCTGACCGCAGCGCCTGCGCACGGAAGCCTTCGTCATCGCTGAAATCGCCAAAGGGGCCATCCACCGGCAGGATGCCATGCGTCCGGCAGGCCGCCACGATGGCCGCCTGTGCCCAATGCCACGGGTCAGACCACGACTTCGCGCCCTCGCGCAGCATGTAGTAGTTTTCCTGCGTGCCGCCGATCCCGGTGGTCTGCATCCCCATGCTGGCCGCGAAATCCGCCGCGCCCAGGCTCATGGCCTGCAACCGGGGGGACCCCTTGGCGATCTCCTCCACATGGGAAATCCCCGCCGCCGATTCGATGATCACCTCGAACCCGATGGGTTTCGTCCGCCCCATGGCGCGTTCCACCGCCGTCACCAGCGCATCCACGGCATAAAGATCCTCGGCGCAGCCCACCTTGGGGATCATGATGAGATCCAGCCGCTCACCACCCTTTTCCAGCAGGTCCACCACATCGCGATACCACCACGGCGTATCCAGCCCGTTGATCCGCACCGACAGCGTCTTGTGGCCCCAATCCACCCCGGAGATCGCCTCGATCACATTCGCCCGCGCGATATCCTTGTCCGACGGCGCGACCGAGTCTTCCAGATCAAGGTTGATCACATCCGCCGCGCTTGCCGCCATCTTGGCAAAGATCGCCGGGCGCGAGCCGGGGCCGAACAGTTGGCAGCGGTTCGGGCGGGCGGGGGCGGGGGGTTGCAGGCGGAAGCTCATGGTCGTTCTCGCAATGAAATTACGGATTGGTTGCCGTCAGCGATATATTCTTGCGCTGCACTGCGCAAGCGCCTTTTCGCAGGTGCAGCATTTCGCCTACGTGCCTTGACAGGCGCGCCGCCCTGCCGCCCCTTCGGCCCGGACAGATGGAGCACCCGATGATCACCGCCGCCTTGGAAACCTTCCCGCTTGCCCGCACCTTCACCATCTCGCGCGGGTCAAAGACCGAGGCGCGGGTGATCACGGTCACGGTGACGCGCGGCGGCATCACCGGGCGGGGCGAGGCAGTGCCCTATGCCCGCTACGGCGAAACGCCCGACAGCGTGCTGGCCCAGATCGCCAGCCTGTCTGAGGGCATCACCCGCGCTGAGTTGCAAGAGGCCCTCCCCCCCGGCGCGGCCCGAAACGCAGTGGATTGCGCGCTGTGGGATTGGGAGGCAAAGGCGGCAGGCACACGCGTCTGGCATCTGGCGGGCCTGCCCACTCCGGGGCCGCGCGTGACGGCCTTCACCCTGTCGCTCGACACACCCGAGGCGATGCGCACACAGGCGGCCGAGAATGCCCATCGTCCGATCCTGAAGATCAAGCTCGGCACCCCCGATGACATGCCCCGGCTGGAGGCCGTCCGCGCAGGCGCGCCCCGGCCCACCATCATCATCGACGCCAACGAAGGCTGGACACCCGAGGTTTACACCGACCTGGCCCCCCATCTGATCCGCCTTGGCGTGGCGCTGGTGGAACAGCCCCTGCCTGCCGGGACGGATGACCTGCTGGCCGAAATCCCCCACCCCTTGCCCATCTGCGCCGACGAATCCGCCCATGACCGCGCCAGCCTTGCCGCGCTGCGGGGCAAGTATGACATGGTCAACCTGAAGCTCGACAAGACCGGCGGCCTCACCGAGGCGCTGCTGATGGCCGACGCCGCCCGCGCGCAGGGGTTCGGTCTGATGGTGGGCTGCATGGTCGGCACATCTTTGGCGATGGCCCCCGCGATCCTGCCTGCCCAAGGCGCGGCCTTCACCGATCTGGATGGCCCGCTTCTGCTGGCACAGGACCGGGCGCATCCCTTGCGGTATGATGAAGCGGGCGTTCATCCACCCCATGCGGCGCTGTGGGGGTAGTTGAAAACCCATCTCAGATAGGTTATGTATGGTAACGGTTCACAGGTTCGAAACGCTCCGCTTCGTCATCTACTCGAACGACCACGATCCGGCCCATGTGCATGTGCTGCGGGTGCGGGATGCGAGGCAAAAATCCAGTTGGTTGGGTCATCGCCGATCATCCTTTGGCAGCATGGCTTTGGCCCCCGTGAACTGATGCGTATCCTTGAGGAAACGCGCAAGGAACGCTTTCGCCTGTTGAAAAGATGGAGGGAAATCCATGGCTGAACCGATTGAGACCATCCTGAAACAGGCGACCGAAGCCGGAAACGCGCTCCTTGCCGAAGGTACGCTTGCGCGTGCAGCCTGCTACGACCGATCAACCGGGCATCTGTCCATCACCCTTTCCAATGGCGCATCGGTTACCATCCCGGTTCACCTGATCGAAAGCCTGCGCGACGCACCGGAAGCGGCCCGCGAGACGGTCGAAGTGGCGGGTATCGGCCATGGCCTGCACTGGCCTGATATTGATCTTGATCTTTCCGTCCCCGCGCTGCTGGCAGGTGTCTTTGGCACCCGACGCTGGGTGGATATGCAACGCGCCGGGCATGCTGGCCGATCAACCTCTGTGGCCAAGTCATCTGCATCCCGGCAGAACGGAGCAAAAGGTGGCCGCCCCCGCAAACCTACCCCGCAAATCCCCACTTGACCCTGCGCCCCCCTGCCCCCAAACCCTTGCAAACCGCAACGCAGGGAGCCCCCTATGACCCGCACCGTCTTTGTGAACGGCAGCTATCTTCCCGAAGATCAGGCCACAGTTTCGGTCTTTGACCGGGGCTTTCTGATGGCCGATGGCGTGTATGAGGTCACATCGGTGCTGGATGGCAAGCTGATCGACTTTGACGGCCACACCCGCCGCCTGCACCGCAGCCTGGATGAGCTGGACATGGCACCGCCCTGTTCGGATGCGGACCTGCTGGAAATGCACCGCGAACTGATCCGCCTTAACGGGATTGATCAGGGGATGATCTACCTGCAGGTCACGCGCGGCAATCCGGGCGACCGGTCCTTCCTCTTTCCCGATGGCAGCGTGAAACCCACCATCGTGGCCTTTACCCAGAACATCCCCAATCTCGCCGATGCCCCCGCCGCCAAGACCGGGTTCAAGGTGATCTCCGTCCCCGATATCCGCTGGGGCCGCCGCGACATCAAGACGGTGCAACTGCTCTATCCGTCCATGGCCAAGATGATGGCTAAGAAGGCCGGGGTGGATGACAGCTGGATGGTCGAGGATGGTTTGGTGACCGAAGGCACGTCGAACAATGCCTATATCATCAAGGGCAACCGCATCATCACGCGGCAACTGACCAATGACATCCTGCACGGCATCACCCGCACCGCCGTTCTGCGCTTTGCCGCCGAGGCGCAGTTCGAGGTGGAGGAACGCCCCTTCACCGTGGCCGAGGCGCAAGCCGCGGATGAGGCCTTCGCCACTGCCGCCACCATCTTTGTGATGCCCGTGGTGGAAATCGACGGCCAGCCCGTGGGCGCGGGCAAGCCCGGCCCCGTAGTGGCCCGCCTCCGCGAGCTGTATATCGAAGAGATGCGCAAGGTGGCGGTTTGACCGCCACCCTACCGATCAGACAGGCAGCGGCGTGAAGGTAAAGGTCACGCCCTGAATGGCGGCAAGCGTTTGCCCTTCCAGCCGAAGCGCTTCCGCCCCGTCCAGTTGCACGATCACCGCGCCATCCACTTGGGCAAGGGTCAGCACCGGCTGACTGCCGCCGTTGAAGCCGATCTCGATCCGATCTTCGGCCGGGTTGAAATCCGTCACGATCATGTTTCGCGGGTCCGCCGCAAACAACGCATCTGCCCCGGCGCCCAGGGTTACGCGGTCAAAGTAATCGGCGCGAATGATGTCATTCCCGGCCCCGCCATCCAGTGTATCCGTTCCGGTCAACGCGCCTTGCGGACCTTCCGGCGGGTTGGTGCCATAGATCACGTCATTGCCCTCGCCGCCGATCAGGCTGTCGTTGCCGGTCCCGCCAAGGATGGTATCCGTGCCCACGCCCCCATCGACGGTGTCATTGCCAACGCCGCCGAACAGGCCATCATCCCCGGCGCCACCGGACAGACTGTCAGCATCGCCATCGCCATACAGCGTGTCATTGCCCGCGCCTGCGGCCATGGCATCCGCCCCGGCCCCACCGCGCGCAAGAAAGCCCGTCACCCCATCCGCGCCTTCAATCACATCCTGGCCATCGCCCAAAAAGATCGAATCCGCGTCGCTGTCAGAAAACATCGTCACTGTATCCGCGCCTGCGCCGCCAAAAATCACATCGGCCCCGGCGCCCCCGGTCATCCGGTCACCCCCAGCGTCGCCCTGCAGCGTATCAATCCCTGTACCACCAAAGATGCGATCACTGCCCGACCCGCCATCCAGCCGATCAGCGCCCGCATCCCCGAACAGGGTATCGTCGCCCGATCCGCCCAGCATGGAATCCGCGCCATTGCCCCCGACAAGAAGATCGGCCCGCATATTGCCCGCCAAGGTATCGGCCCCATCGCCCCCGAACAGACGGTCCAACCCCATATCGCCGGTCAACAGGTCATTGCCGCCAAACCCCATCAGGGTATCGTCACCCGACCGCCCCAAAAGGATGTCGTCACCCGGACCACCGCGCAGCATATCATCGCCGCCCGTTCCGGTGGTTGATTGTGCAAGGACAGGATCCTCGGCCTGACTCCGCGCAGAGGCGGCGGCCATCTGTTCATCTTGCGCAGTGTTTAAATCACCACCGTCCGTATCTTCGGAAGACGCGGGTTCATCATCGTTGGTTGCCGCGTCCAGAAACATGTTGGACAGGGCCACCAAGGGAAACCCCAGCAAAAGCATCAGCATACTCATTACCCACACTCCACACAAAAACAGACGCTACAAATACAAGCATTGCGCAGACTCACCCGGTCGGCAAGCAGTCTTACGCCTGTTGGGACAGGTGTTAACCAAATGGAAACAATTCATCTGCCTGCAGCGATCTGATCGCGATTGGACAACAAACTAGCATGCCCGATTCGTTGCCCCGCAGGATCAGCGCAGGCTCATCCGTGGGTCTTGAATGCCTCGGTGAATGCGGCTTTCTGGGCATCCGATGCCTCGGCCTGATTAAGCGCCTTCCAGTCGTCATAGGGCATCCCATAGACCAGCGTCTTGGCCTCTTCCTTGCCCAGCGCCACGCCCTGTTCGGCGGCCGCTTCGGCCATCCAGCGGCTTAGACAATTCCGGCAAAACCCGGCAAGGTTCATCAGGTCAATGTTCTGGACATCGGTCCGGCTGCGCAGATGGTCGCGCAGGCGGCGATAAGCGGCCGCTTCCAGCGCCTGCATCGTGGCATCGTCGATTTCGGGCATCTGCTCTGACATCGGGCGGTCCTTTTCTGGCGGTCCTTCCCAGAATGCCCCGTCAGCGCGCCAAGGGCCAGCGCGACCTTGGCCCCTGTTAGACCCGCGCCACCCGAATATCGGCGGCGGTCAGCTGATCTGCGGTCAATCCCGGCAGATAGGCCACGTTCACGCCGTTGACCCGCACTGTCAAACCAGCATCGCCCTGCACAACCGTCACCGATGCCGCACCTGTGCCTTGCACCAGCACTTCGATCTGATCCTCGCCTGTCCTGTAATCCTCGATCCGGACCACCTGCCCGAAATTCGGGTCAGCCGGATTGTCCGGCACCGGCGGCACCAGCGCCGAGAAGGTATCCGCCCCCGCGCCGCCGGTCATCACATCGGCACGGTCGCCGATAAGAACGTCATCCCCATCGCCGCCGATCAAGCGGTCCTCGCTCGCCTCACCGCCGACCGAGAAAAGGTTCTGCACCACCCGGTTTTCCAGCCCCGTCGAAATCGCGCCATAACGGTCTTCGACTGCTTCGACAAAGTCTGCACGTTCCAGCCCATCCAGAATATCGGACGGGCTGATCTGATCTGGCGTCAGGCCGATCAGCACATCATTGCCCGCGCCACCGTTCAAGGTATTTGCCCCGTCCATGCCGACCAGCAGGTCATTGCCCTCATCGCCCGACAGGCTGTCATCCCCTGCGCCGCCCACCAGCAGGTCCGTGCCGCTGCCACCCGTCGCCTGATCGTCGCCCGCCCCGCCGAGAAGGATGTCATTGCCCGCCCCGCCGTTCAGCGTATCTGCGCCCTCATCCCCGACCAGCAGGTCAACGCCCGCCGCACCATTCAACAGGTCCGCACCGTTGAACCCGACGATCAGTTCATCGCGTCCGGTGCCTTCGATGCGGTCGGCATCTGCATCGCCAAGGCGGACGTCCCCCTCGCCATCATCATCAGACGGGGCGGGTTGCGGATCGTCATCGCCCCCGAAAAGGCCCCCGATCGCAAGAGGAAGAAGGGAAAGCAACAGCAGGAAACCCATGGCGGCACTCGCACTTAACACACAAAGCACAGGATCACGCATGATCTGGCTTTTCCGTCAAATTCTATCGAATCTGCGAACTCGCAACCATGACAATCCCGATCTTGGCTGCCAGATCGTTACCTGCGTCGAAACGCGTTAACCATTTCCTCAGCTTTCCAGCTTGGCCAAGGCCGCCTGCAGAATCGGCGCAAGCCGGGCCGCCCATGCCGCCTGGGCTTGCGGCGTGGCGATCAGGTCATTGCGCAATTCGACCAGCGTGTTCTGCCGCCCCCAGCGCAGCGCATGGCGATCAATCGCGTCGCCGGGCAGATGGCCGGAATAGGGTTCGTTGTCCCCGACGCAAAGGTCCGGTTCTTCAGCCAGCAGGTCAATCAGCGCACGCGACAGGCGCTCATCCAGATGGGAATGCAGCACCCCCACATGCCACGGGCGCGGCGCGCGTCCCTTCAGACAGGGGGTAAAGGAATGGATCGCCACAATCGCCACATCCGGCCGCCGCCCCGCCAGCCGCGCCAAGGCATCGTGATAGGGACGATACAGCCGGTCCAGCCGGTCCTGCACTCCCACTTCATCAATATGCCGGTTCGCGGGAATGATGGTGCCATCATACAGCTTCATCACCAATGTCGGGTCATCCTCACCCCGGTTCGGGTCGATCACCAAACGGCTGAAATCGGACATCACCACCGGGCTGTCCAGCGCTGCGCCCAAAGCTTCGGCCAAACCCGCCGCCCCCACGTCATAGGCAATGTGGCGGCCCATATCGGCGGGGCCAATCCCCAGATCGCCCCCGGCCACCCACTCCGGCACCCGATTCGACGCATGATCGCAGGTCACCAGCCAGCGCCCCGACCGATCTTCACCGATGATCTGAAAAGCACTCACACCCGGTTTCCTTTGGCACTTTCATCAATTCGTCATTTATTCTGACGAAAGGAAAAGCGCCAGTTGCGGCAAGGCACCGATTGCGCCATAACACGCGCGGCCCACGACAAAATGAAGAATTACATAAGGAACGAGGCATATGAGACGCCTTCGGAACGTAAAAATCGTGGCCACGCTCGGACCGGCCTCCAATGATTATGAAACAATCCGCGCCCTGTTCGAAGCGGGGGCCGATGTATTCCGCCTGAACATGTCGCATGGCACGCATGACGATATCCGCGCGCGCCATGTGATCATCCGTCAGGTCGAGGCTGATACCGGCCGCCCCATCGCCATTCTGGCCGATCTTCAGGGGCCAAAGCTGCGCGTCGGCGCCTTCTCCAACCCGGCGGGCGAGGAATTGGTCGAAGGTGCAGCCTTCCGCATGGATCTCGATGGCGCGCCGGGTGACATCACCCGTGTGCAACTGCCCCATCCGGAAATTTTCGCCGCGCTGGAACCCGGGTCGTCGCTCTTGGTGAACGATGGCAAGATCCGGTTGCGGGTAGAGACCTGCGGCAAGGATTTCGCCAATTGCACCGTCACCGTCGGCGGCACGATTTCCAACCGCAAAGGTGTGAACGTCCCTGACGTGCTGCTGCCGCTGGCCGCGCTGTCGGACAAGGATCGTAAGGATCTGGAATTTGCCTGCGAACTGGGCGTGGACTGGCTGGCGCTGTCCTTTGTCCAGCGCCCCGAAGATGTGATCGAAGCGCGCGATCTGGCCAAGGGCCGCGCGGCGATCCTGTCCAAGATCGAAAAACCCGCGGCGGTAAAGGCCTATGACGCTATCCTTGCCGTGTCCGACGGCATCATGGTGGCGCGCGGCGATCTGGGCGTGGAACTGCCGGTCTATTCGGTGCCGCCGATCCAGAAAAAGCTCGTCCGTGGCGCGCGTGCAGCGGCCAAGCCGGTGATCGTGGCCACCCAGATGCTCGAATCCATGATCGAATCGCCGATGCCCACGCGGGCCGAGGTGTCGGATGTCGCGACCGCCATTTATGAAGGCGCGGATGCGGTGATGCTGTCGGCGGAATCCGCCGCAGGGAAGTACCCGATCGAGGCTGTCACCACGATGAACAACGTGGCGATCAGCGTGGAAAGCGACCCGGTCTATCGCCAGATCATCGAAGCCAGCCGCCACGTCAACCGCAACTCGGTGGCGGATGGTATCGTCGCCGCCGCCCGCGAAATCGCCGAGAACACGGATATCAAGGCGATCTGCTGCTTCTCGCAATCGGGCACCACGGTCAGCCTTGTGGCGCGTGAACGGCCCCGCGTGCCGATCATCGCGCTGACGCCACTGATGGAAACCGCCCGGCGCATGTGCCTGACATGGGGCGCGCATTGCGTGATCACCGAAGAACAGGACCGCTTCAAAGGTGCCGTGATCTCGGCCGTTCGTGCCGCGCGGACCTATGGCTTCGCGTCCGAGAAAGACCAGATCGTGCTGACCGCGGGCGTTCCCTTCAACGTGCAGGGAACGACAAACATCCTGCGCGTCGCCCCCTGCGACGAAAGATTGATCTACCGCGTCGATCCCGAATAAGCTGAATACGGCCCGCGTTCGTTGCGCGGGCCGTGTTCTTTGCGGGGTGTTGTAATGGTTAATACAAACGATCTGACGCTCGTGGTGGGCGTCGTGCTTGCCGTGCTTGCCATACCGTCACTTTTGAACGCCTGGACCGAGGATCGCCCCCCGCGCTTTGGCACGATCATCGGGCTTACGGGTGTTGTCCTGATCGGGATCGCCATGACGCGCCATCCGTCGGGCTATAGCCTGAACGATATTCTGCCGGCCTTTTCCCGCGTCATCCGTGCCTTTCTGGCCTGACACGCGGGCAGGGCCGCAACGCCCGGCTTGATCGGCGTCCTGCTTGCTGCGACTGTTGGGGTATTGTGGTGGCCCAAGTGGGCCATGTGCGGGTGAGCGTGATATGGACCATGATCTCCTCCTCATCCTTGGTCTGGTGATGCTGGTGTTGTCCATTCCATCGCTCATGGCTGCACTGATCGACGACCGCCCCCCTTTTGTGGCTGGCTTCGGCATCTTGCTGGGCATAGGGATGGCGGGGTGGGCCGTGATCGCCGGCGACAGGTCCATCAACCCCGCCGCCCTGCCCCACCTGTTCTATGAGGTGCTGGGCCGCTATCTGCCCTGATCGGCACCGCTTTTCCCCTTGCACCCCGGCCCGGCCCCGCCTATACGGCCCACCTTGCGATACCCGCGCGTCCGGCCAAAGTGGCATGCCGAGTCGCGCCTGCAACCACGGAGATGGAAATGCCCAAGATGAAGACCAAGTCGGCGGCGAAGAAGCGTTTCAGCTTCACGGCCTCCGGTCGGGCCAAAGCCGGCGTCGCCGGCAAGCGCCACGGCATGATCAAGCGCACGACAAAGTTCATTCGCGATGCTTCCGGCACGATGCTGCTGTCTCCCTCGGACAGCAAGATCGTCAAGAAGTACATGCCCTACGACCGGTAAGGAGAACACCAGATGTCCCGCGTCAAATCCGGTGTCGTGACCCACGCCCGTCACCGTAAAGTTATCAAGGCTGCTGCCGGTTACTATGGTTCGCGTTCGCGCAACTTCCGTACCGCCACTCAGGCAGTCGACAAGGCCAACCAATACGCCACCCGCGACCGTAAGGTCCGCAAGCGCAACTTCCGCGCCCTGTGGATTCAGCGGATCAACGCGGCCGTGCGGCTGTTCGATCTTGAGATGACCTATTCCAAGTTCATCAACGGTCTGGCGAAAGCCGGGATCGAAGTCGACCGCAAGGTTCTGGCCGATCTGGCCGTACACGAACCCGAAGCGTTCAACGCCATTGCCGCGCAAGCCAAGGCCGCGCTGGCCTGATCCACCCGGATCGGTTCAACGATTGAAAAGGCCGCCCTTTTGGGCGGCCTTTTTGCTGTGCCATGTCCTGCATCGTGATGCGCAACAAACAGTTGTCCGGTGCAGCGTAAACCTTCCGGCAAAGCTGTCGTTCTTTCCTTCAACGCGCCACAGGAAGGGATTGCAAACTCGCATCAACTGCACCCCTTGATTGCAAGACCGATCTTCGTTTTCATGCAGGCTGGCGTCTTCTTTCCCCAGCTTTGCCTTCATCCCTCCGCAGTTCACCCGCAACTTGCGCGCGAACTCTTTGCCTGAAAGACCCTGCCTCATGCTGCGCCCCTTGATCGCCCTTTTGTCCCTGCTTCTCTTCGTCGGCTGCGGCGAAACCGTCACCACCAGCACCAAAGATGCCCGCATCCTTTTGATGGGCGATTCCATGATGGCGGCCAATCGCGGTTCGGGCCGGGCAGTGGCCAACGCTATTGAGGCACGTCTGGGGGAAGAGGTGATCGACAAGTCGGTGATCGCGTCGCGCTATTTCTATTACCTGCCCATCTCGGGCGCGGCGGGCCTGCGTCTTTCGGCACAGTATCAACCGGGAAACTGGGATTGGGTCGTGCTGAATGGCGGCGGAAATGACCTGTTGTTCGGCTGCGGCTGCGGAATGTGCGACACGATGGTGAACCGTCTGATCAGCCCAGATGGCAGCAGCGGCGCGATCCCCGAACTGGTCGCACGCATCCGCAAAAGCGGGGCAAAGGTCGCCTATACCGGATATCTGCGCAATCCTGGCCTTTACACCCCCGTCCGTGCCTGCCGCCCCTATGGCGATGAACTGGACCGCCGCCTTGCCCGCATGGCCGCGCGCGATGAAGGTGTGGTCTTTCTTGCCATGTCCGACCTTGTGCCACCCGGCGACCCGTCGCTGCACCAACAGGACATGATCCACCCGTCACCCAAGGGCAGCGCCGCCATCGGCGCACGTATCGCCGCCGCCATGCGCAACTGAACCACAGGCGCGGGGGCGACCTGCCCCCCCCCGCCCATCCCCTTGCATCGCGGCCCCCTTCCCGCTACCACCCCTCCGCACCCTCAGGAGGCTTTCATGGACGGGCTCGACACGCTCAAGGCCAAGTATCTGACCGCCGTCGCCAATGCCGCGGATGAATCCGCGCTGGAAGAGGTGCGCGTCGCGGCCCTTGGCAAGAAGGGCGAAATCAGCGCCATGATGGCCACCCTCGGCAAGATGGAGCCTGACGCCCGCAAAGCCGCAGGCGCCATGCTCAACGTGCTGAAAGATGAGATTGACGCCGCCCTGCGCGCCCGCAAATCCGGCCTTGCCGATGCCGCGCTGGACGAACGGCTGCGCACCGAATGGCTCGATGTCACCCTGCCCGGCCGCCCGCGCCCACACGGCACCATCCACCCAGTCAGCCAAGTGATGGAGGAATTGACGGCAATCTTCGCCGATATGGGTTTTGCAGTGGCCGAAGGCCCGCAGGTGGAATCCGACTGGTACAACTTCGATGCGCTGAACATCCCGCCGGAACACCCCGCGCGGCAAGAGCATGACACCTTCTTCATGCACCGCGCCCCCGGCGATGACCGCCCGCCCCATGTGCTGCGCACCCATACCAGCCCGGTCCAGATCCGCGCCATGACGGAACAGGGCGCGCCGATCCGCGTGATCGCCCCCGGCCGCGTCTACCGGATGGACATGGACCAAACCCATACGCCCATGTTCCATCAGGTCGAAGGCCTCGCCATCGACCGCGACATCAGCATGGCCAACCTGAAATGGGTGCTGGAAGAATTCTGCCGCGCTTATTTTGAGGTGCCCTCGGTCGAACTGCGCTTCCGCGCCAGCCACTTCCCCTTCACCGAACCCTCGGCCGAGGTGGACATCCGCTGTTCCTGGGAAGGCGGTCAGTTGAAGATCGGTCAGGGTGACAAGTGGATGGAAATCCTCGGCTCCGGCATGGTACATCCCAAGGTTCTGGCGGCGGCGGGCGTGGACCCGAACGAATGGCAGGGCTTTGCCTTCGGCATGGGGATCGACCGCATCGCCATGCTGAAATACGGCATCCCCGACCTGCGCGCCTTCTTTGAATCCGATCTGCGCTGGCTGCGCCACTACGGATTCGCCGCACTGGACATGCCCGATCTGCCTGGCGGCCTCAGCCGCTGATCCAAATCGTTGGCCTAATGAGAAAGCCCCGCCAAAGCGGGGCTTTCTGCGTTTTCAGGTCGCTGTCCGGCTTCAGATAAACAGAAGCAGCAGCGCAAGCAGCGACAGGCCCATGATCAGGATCAGTCGCCATGCCGGGACACGGCGGGTTTGGTCGGGTACTTTAAACATCGGGTCCATAGACAAAAGGATGCCACCCATCCGGTTCGAAAATGTGGCACATACGCGCCCCCGTCCGGGCAGGGTCTGAACAACCCGTTTCCATTTGGGAAACCCGTGCCGCCGCCTTCCCCCCACCTTCCCCTCGCCGCGCCTTTGCGCTAATCCCTGCCCTGCACTTCCGAAGGGACCGGCACGATGAAGTTCACCCTCTCCTGGCTCAAGGACCACCTCGAAACCGAGGCTCCGCTGGATGACATCCTCTATGCCCTCACCGATCTGGGGCTGGAGGTGGAGGATGTCACCAATCCCGCCGCCCGGCTGGCCCCCTTTACCCTTGCCAAAGTGCTGCACGCCGAACAGCACCCCGATGCCGACAAGCTGCGCGTCTGCCGCGTGCTGACGGATGAGGGTGAAAAACAGATCGTCTGCGGCGCCCCCAATGCCCGCGCGGGCATCACCGTCGTGCTGTGCAAGCCGGGCGATTATGTGCCCGGCATCGACGTGACACTGGGCGTGGGCAAGATCCGCGGCGTCGAATCCCACGGGATGATGGCCTCGGAACGCGAATTGGAACTGTCCGACGAACATAACGGCATCATCGAACTGCCCTCGGGCGAGGTGGGTGAGAAATTCGTCGACTGGCTGGCCGCGAACCGCCCCGCTGCCGTGGACACGATGATCCATATCAAGATCACCCCCAACCGCCCCGATGCGCTGGGCGTGCGCGGACTTGCGCGCGATCTGGCGGCGCGCGGGCTTGGTACGCTGAAACCCCTGCCGTTCCCGGCCATCAAAGGCGGATTCCCCTCAACCATCCGGGTGGAAATCGACCCCGCGCTGAAGGCCAAAGGCTGCCCCCTTTTCGCCGGTCGCCTGATCCGGGGCGTGACCAACGGCCCGTCACCTGCTTGGCTGCAAGCCCGCCTCATGGCCATCGGCCTGCGCCCCATCTCGGCGCTGGTTGATATCACCAACTTCTTCACCTTTGCCCTGAACCGCCCCTTGCATGTGTTCGACGCGGCCAAGGTGACGGGCGCACTGCGCATCCATCCCGCGCAAGGGGGCGAGGCGTTCCTCGCGCTGGATGGCAAGACCTACACAATCCAGCCCGGCATGATGCTGATCTCCGATGACAATGGCCCGGAATCGCTGGCCGGCATCATGGGCGGTGAGGTTTCCGGCTGCTCGGAGAGCACCACCGACGTCTTTCTCGAATCCGCTTTCTGGGACCCGATCACCATCGCCGCCACGGGCCGCGCGCTGAAGATCAATTCCGATGCCCGCTACCGGTTCGAACGCGGCGTTGATCCGGCCTTCACCCTGCCGGGGCTGGACCTTGCCACGCAGATGATCCTTGATATCTGCGGCGGCGAGGCATCCGACCTCGCCATGGATGGCGCCGTCCCCGATACCACCCGTGCCTATCGCCTGAACCCCGCCCGCGTCATCTCGCTGGTGGGGATGGACATTCCGGAAGCAGACCAGCGCCGCACGCTGGAAGCGCTGGGCTTCACCCTGAACGGCGATATGGCCACGCCCCCCACTTGGCGGCCCGATATCCTGGGCGAGGCTGATCTGGTCGAAGAAGTCGCCCGCATCGCCAGCCTGACGAAACTGGAAGGCAAACCCCTGCGCCGCAGCGCGCCTGGCGTGCCGCAACCCATCCTCACGCCCCAGCAACAGCGCGAAAAATCCGCGCGCCGTACGCTGGCCGCCTTGGGCTACAATGAATGCGTCACCTACAGCTTCATCGATGAACAGGCCGCCGCCCTGTTCGGGGGCGGCAGCGATGCCGTCCGGGTGGACAATCCGATCTCATCGGAAATGACCCACCTTCGCCCCGATCTGCTGCCCGGCCTCTTGCGCGCCGCCGCCCGTAATCAGGCGCGCGGCTTTGCCGATCTGGCGCTGTGCGAAATCGGCCCCGCCTTCCAGGGCGGCGAACCGGGCGAACAGCACCTTCAGGCCACCGGGCTTCTGGTCGGCCACACCGCACCGCGCGATCCCTATGCCAGCCGCCGCCCGGTGGATGTGTTTGACGCCAAGGCCGATGCCGAGGCGGTGCTGTCCGCCCTCGCCGCGCCCGCCCGCGTACAGATCACCCGCAAGGTCGCTGCATGGTGGCATCCGGGCCGGTCGGGCAATATAGGCCTTGGCCCCAACACGCTGGCCACCTTTGGCGAAGTGCATCCCCGCGTATTGGCGGCCCTTGGCGTGAAAGGCCCCGCCGTGGCCTTCACCATCCTTGTCGCCAATGTCCCGCAACCCAAGACGAAAACCCCCACCCGCCCTGCGCTCGCGATCAGCGACCTTCAGGCGGTGGAACGCGATTTCGCCTTTGTCGTGGACAAAGGGGTTGAGGCGCTGACCGCCCTCAACGCCGCCCAAGGGGCCGACAAGGCGCTGATCGAAAGCGTCCGCCTCTTCGATCAGTTCTCGGGTGAAAAGGCCGAGGCACAGATGGGACCGGGCAAGAAATCCATCGCCCTGACCGTCCGCCTGCAACCCAGCGACAAGACGTTGACCGAGGCCGAGATCGAGGCCGTCTCTGCCAAGGTCATCGAAAAGGTCACCAAGGCCACCGGCGGCACCCTGCGCGGCTGACCCTGCGCAAGGCCGAGAATGACGCGTTTTCCGCGCCGTTTTCTGACGCAAACGACGATCAGGCGTCCTGTCAGGACGCCTGCGTGCAGGGGAGCTAAGCTTCCTTGGGCTACGCTGCCCCTAACATAGGCACAGGCGGCCCAGTGCAGCCAAGACCCCCTTCATCTTGGCCCAAATACCCATTTCCACCGCCCTCACCTGCACGCCCTTCGGATCCAGGGCACCCCGGAAAGTGGGTCTTTTCTCCATCGCGTTTTCTGCGTCAGAAAACGCCTCCCCGCTGCCCCATGAACCAGCGTTAACCTTAAGAACTGGTAACAATCCCGCACGCTGCGTGCATACACTGTGCTGCACCACGCGTCTGCACCGTCAGCGGCACAGGGGCCATAGCTATCACGTCATGCTTCCCTAGAGGCCCGTCGCCCCTTAACACTTGCGGCAAAGGGGACCGTATGGATTACGATTACATTATCGTGGGTGGCGGTTCAGCGGGATCAGTCCTCGCCGCGCGATTGTCCGAAGACCCCGCCGTGACAGTCTGTCTGGTCGAGGCAGGCGGCACTGGAAAATCCTTTCTTATCAACATCCCGGCCATGGTCGTGACGATGGTTCGCGGCAGGCCGAAGCTGAACAACTGGGCCTTCGATACCGAACCGCAGCGCCATCTGAACGGCCGGATCTGCTATCAACCCCGCGGCAAGGCGCTGGGCGGCTCCTCGGCCATCAACGCCATGCTCTATGTGCGGGGTCATCCGCAGGATTACGATGAATGGGCCGATCTGGGGGCAGAGGGGTGGGATTGGCAATCCGTCCTGCCTTACTTCCTGAAATCAGAGGGAAATTCTCGTGGCGCGTCAGCCCTGCACCGCGCCGATGGGCCGTTGCAGGTGACCGATCAACAAAGCCCGCACGCCATCACCGATGCCTTCATTCAGGCCATGGCGCAGCAGCAAATCCCCGAAAACAGTGATTTCAATGGCCCCGAACAGGCGGGGGCGGGGCTGTTTCAAGTCACCCAGTTTCACAAGGGCGCGCGGAAAGGCCGCCGCTGTTCGGCGGCGGCGGCCTATCTGCATCCGGTCATGGATCGCCCGAACCTGACGGTGCTGACCGGCGCGCTGGCCGAGCGGATCGTGATGGAAGACCACCGCGCCAAGGGTTTGATTCTGCGTCATAGAGGCCGCCGCCTTTCCCTTTCGGCGCGGCGCGAGGTGATCCTGTCGGCAGGGGCGTTCGGGTCGCCGCATCTTCTGATGCTGTCGGGGATCGGCCCCGAGGATGAACTGCGCCAGCATGGCATCTCGGTGCAACACGCTCTGCCGGGCGTTGGACAGAACCTTCAGGATCATCTGGACCACACGCTGATCTGGAAGTCGCTTCGGCCCGATGTGGTGGGGTTCAACCCGGCCGGGCTGTTGAGGTTGGTCCGGGGGTTCGGTCCGTTCCTGAAACAGGGGCGCGGCGTCCTGACAACGCCGGGGGCCGAAGGCTGCGCCTTCTTCCAATCCGGTCCCGGCCTGCAACGCCCTGATTTACAGGCGCATTTTGTCATCGCCATCGTGGACAATCATCTGCGCCACATCCATCTGGCTAATGGATTTTCCGCCCATGTCTGCGTGCTGCGCCCCCATAGCCGGGGGCATGTCGGCCTGCGCGATGCCAACCCCGCCAGCCCAACACGGATCGACCCGAACTTCCTGTCCGACCCGCGTGATCTGGAAACGCTGATGGCCGGAGTCCGTATCATGGAACAGGCCATGGCCGCCCCATCGCTGGCGCCATGGCGGGGCAAGCGACTGTATCCGCACGATGGCAGTGACGCGGCAATATGGGCCGACATCCGCGCCCGCGCGGACACGATCTATCACCCGGTCGGCACCTGCCGGATGGGGCAGGATGACTTGGCGGTGGTTGATCCCACGCTCAGGGTCCACGGGATTGCCGGGCTGCGGGTGGTGGATGCCAGCATCATGCCACGCCTGATCGGCGGCAATACCAACGCCCCGACCATCATGATCGCGGAACGCGCGGCCGATCTGATCCGGGCCGGTCACACGCGGTAAGCGGCGGATTTGGGTATTTTCGCCAAGATGAAGCCATCCGCGCAGGCTTCGGGTGGACCCCTATTTCCGCTTGAAGGTGCGCGCGAACCAGCCGCTGATCCCGGCTTTGGCGCGGTCGGCCCGTGCGTCAATGTGATCGAGTGTTTCCTGCGCCTCAATCACCGCGGGTTCGATCATCCGTTCGCGGAACTGCAGCCACATGCGGCGCGCCATGAAGAGGATCAGCGCAACGAACGTCAGGATCACGATGTTCACCCAAGGGATGATGCGGGTATCCGGCCCCGCAACTTCACGCAGGGCAATCACGTTGGGAAAGATCGTGAACAACTGGTTGCGCCAGCCGTAATGCGTAACGGCCACCCATTTCGGCGCGGCAGTCGTGGACTGGAGTTCCTTCGCCTCGGTGTTCATCGAGGAAGAGTTCATCTTGAAATAGGGCGGCCAGCCCCAGCCGGTATCTTCGTTGCGGTATTCCATCGTCTTGCCGCTCGGATAGACGGCGTTGATGAAGAACACGTCGCGGCTGGCGCCCGATCCGGTGCCCACATCCGGTGCGGCCCAGAACCAGCTGTTCTCGCCCAGATCCATGCGCCGGTTTTCGGTCCCCACGATGCGGACGATGTCATGTTGGGGCAGCGTGTAGTGCAGGAATGACAGCACAAAGAGCGTCAGAATCCCGAAGAAAGACCATTTCAAAAAACGCATGTTCGCCTCAACTGAAGTTCAGGATCCAGACCAGCGCCACCACGACCAGCGTCGGAATGACAAAGACCAGCCAGATCAGCCGCCGCCGCAGGCTATTTTCATAGGCAGCGAGTCCCTGTTCAATATAGGCATCACGCGGGCCGGTAACATCACCCGTGTCATAAGTCTTTTCCAGCCGCTCTCGTTCCACTGACCGGGAATAGATGGACAGCAGCCAATAGATGATGGTCAGCCCGATATAGCCAAACAGCGCAAGCTTGAAAAACGCGACCATGCGGCGGACCCCTGTATCCCATGCGCAGTGTCGCCCAGCCCTTGCCGCTGTGCAAGCCATCCAAGGCTTTCCCCTTGGCAGCGCGGTTGCAAGCGCCCACCATGGCGGCATGATGACCGACGCCATCCTGACCGCTGTCGACAGCCGCCGCGCCGCCCTGATCGGGCTGGCGCAGGATCTGATCCGCATTCCCACGCTGAACCCGCCGGGTCTGAACTACCGCGAGATCTGTGACTACCTTTCTGCCCGGCTGATCGCGCAAGGCTGGACGATCCAGATGATCCGCGCCACGGGCGCGCCGGGCGACAGTGACCAGTTTCCGCGCTGGAATATGGTCGCGCGGATCGAATCTGGGCGACCCGGCGATTGCGTGCATTTCAACAGCCACCATGACGTGGTCGAGGTGGGGCATGGCTGGACGCGCGATCCGTTCGGCGGGGAACTGGACGGCGACCGCATTTATGGGCGTGGGGCCTGTGACATGAAGGGCGGGCTTGCGGCCAGCGTGATCGCGGCAGAGGCGTTTCTGGCCGCCACCCCCGGCTGGCGCGGCGCGATCGAGATCAGCGCCACGGCGGATGAGGAATCGGGCGGCTATGGCGGCGTGGCCTGTCTGGCGGAGCGCGGCTATTTCGCGCCTGAGAAGGTTCAGCATGTCATCATCCCCGAACCGCTGCACAAGGACCGCATCTGTCTTGGTCATCGCGGCGTCTGGTGGGCCGAGGTGGAAACCCATGGCCGCATCGCGCATGGGTCCATGCCGTTTCTGGGTGACAGCGCCATCCGCCACATGGGCGCGGTGCTGGAGGAGATCGAGCATACCCTCTATCCCGTGCTGGCCACCCGCCAGACCGCGATGCCGGTGGTGCCGCCGCAGGCGCGGCAAAGCACGCTGAACATCAACTCCATCCATGGCGGGGAGCCGGAACCGCCCGAAGGCTCTACCGGCCTGCCAGCACCTTGTGTGGCCGACCGCTGCCGCATCATTCTGGACCGACGTTTCCTGATCGAAGAGGCGGTGGACGAGGTGAAGGCCGAGTTGCGCGCCGTTCTGGACAGGGTGCAAGGCCGCCGCCCGGGGTTCACCTACACCATCCGCGACCTGTTTGAGGTGCAGCCCATCCAGACCAGCCGCGACGCGCCCATCGTTCAGTCCACCGCCGCCGCGATTGAACGGGTTCTGGGGCAGGTGGCGGATTATGTCGTCAGCCCCGGCACCTATGACCAGAAGCATATCGACAGGATCGGCAGGCTGCACAATTGCATCGCCTATGGCCCCGGCCTGCTGCATCTGGCGCATCAGCCGGATGAATGGGTGGGCGTGCAGGATATGACCGACAGCGCCAAAGTGATGGCGCTAGTGTTGGATGATCTGCTGGGGTGAGCGAGGGGTTCTTAGGGAATCCAGTCCGGATCACACCGCGATATTGTCGATCAGCCGCACGTCATCCAGCCAGGCCGCCGCCAGCATCCGCAGCGGGCGGTTCGGATCGGTGACATCGCCCAGCGTTGCCGCATCGCGCAGGGCAAAGTACTCCACGCTGTCGAACCCTTCGGCCACCACCGCTTCGGCCGCGCGGGCCATCGCCTGATCCTCGGGCACGCCCGACCGGAAATCCCGGGCCGCAGCCAGCATCGCGGCGTAAAGCGCAGGGGCCTTCTGCCGCCCTTCTGCCGACAGGCGTACATTGCGCGATGACATGGCCAACCCGTCCGGATCGCGCACGGTTTCGCAGCCCACCACTGTGACCGCAAGGTTCAGGTCGGCCACCAGCCGCTGCACCACCTGCAACTGCTGCCAATCCTTTTGCCCGAAATAACCCCGATCCGCCTGTGTCATCCCGAACAGCTTGGCCACCACCGTCGCCACGCCTTCGAAATGCCCCGGCCGCAATGCGCCCTCTAGCGGTTGCGACACGCCGCCCACGGAAACGGTTGTCACGAAACCTTCGGGATACACCTCCTCGGGTGGGGGGGCGAAGATCGCCTCGACCCCGACCCAGTTCAGAAGCGCCGCATCGGCATCCTCGGTCCGGGGGTATTTCTTCAGGTCATCAGGGTTGTTGAACTGTTTGGGGTTCACAAAGATCGTGGTGATCACCCGCCCACATTCCGCCTTGGCGCGGCGGGCAAGGCTCAGATGGCCTTCATGCAGCGCGCCCATGGTGGGGACAACGCCCACAGAGTGACCCTCAGCCTTCCAGCCGCGCACCAGCGTGCGCAGGTCTGCCACCGTCCGGATGATTTCGGTCACGCCTTCACCTGATCCGCAAATCCATGTTCTGGCCCCGGAAAGGCGCGCGCGCGCACATCAGCGGCATAGGCGGCAATCGCCTCATCCGCCGCGCGGCCCAGATCGGCATAACGCTTCACGAACTTCGGGCGGAAATCAGTGAACATGCCCAGCATATCGTCGATCACCAGCACCTGCCCGTCGCAATCCAACCCCGCCCCGATGCCGATGGTGGGGATTTTCAGCTCTGCCGTGATTCGCCCTGCCAGCCCAACTGGCACCTTTTCCAGAATGATGGAAAAGGCCCCCGCCGCCTCACAGGCCTTGGCGTCGCGCATCACTTTGACCGCCTCATCCTCACGCCCCACCACCTTGTATCCGCCCAGTGTATTCACCGATTGCGGCGTCAGCCCGACATGGGCCATGACCGGCACACCCCGCGCCGTCAGGAAGGCGATCGTCTCGGCCATGTGCTGGCCCCCCTCCAGCTTCACCGATGGCGCACCCGTTTCCGCCATCAGCCGGGCCGCGTTGCGATAGGCCTGCTGGGGGCTTTCCTCATAGGTGCCGAAGGGCATGTCGATCACCGCCATGGCCTTGGACAGCCCGCGCATCACCGCGCGGCCGTGCAGGATCATCATCTCCAGCGTCACCCCGATGGTGGATGGCATCCCGTGCAGCACCATCCCCACGGAATCACCCACCAGCGCGATGTCGCAATGGGCATCCACAAGCCGCGCCATGGGCGTGGTATAGGCCGTCAGCGTGACCAGCGGCACCCCGCCCTTGCGGGCGGTGATGTCGGGCGGCAGCACGGGCCGGACGGGGGCGGTGGCGCTCATCGGCGTGTCCCTCTCTCAATTCTGCCTGTTATAGAGGCACAGCCGCGCCGCAACAGCAAGATTGCACCGCTGCATTGCGGCATTGCAAGGACGCAAAGTCACTTGACCGGGGCCACTCGCTTGCGTCCCATGGTGCAGCAAAAAGCGGAGCGAACCATGTCCCTTACCCAACGCGTCACCCGTGATGGCATCACCCCCGAAGTCGACCGCCCTTCGCCGGACAGGGTGCTCGCCGGCGATCCCGTCCACACCACTTGGAACATCGAAGACCGGGACGGCCTGTCTTCCGGGATGTGGCAATCCACACCGGGAAAATGGAAGATCACCTACTCCGAATGGGAATATGTGCATATCCATCAAGGTCATTCGATCCTGACCGACAAGGACGGCACCGCCATCCATCTGAAGGCGGGCGACAGCTGGATCATCCGGCCCGGCTTTGACGGAACGTGGGAAGTGGTGGAGACGACGCTGAAGGATTACGTGATCATCTGAAGTGTGATGCGTTTTCTGCGAATATCCCCCTGCGGATCAGACGGAAAAAGAAAAAGGGCGGGGAATTTCCCCGCCCTTTCGATTATTCGCAGAAAAATCGTGGCCTTAACCCACCAGCTCTTCCAGCGTCGGGCATTCGGCAGAATCGATGCCGCGGTTGCGGCAGATGCGTAGACGGCGGCGTTCGTCTTTTTCGGCCTGCGCCGCAGCAGCTTCGGCAGCGGCAAGCTGCTCTTGCTGGCTGCGCGCCTCGGCGGCAGCAATCGCCTCAACATCGCGGGTGAAACGTTCGCGGTTCTCGGGCGTATCCGGAACGGCGCGGCCATAGGCATCGTCCATATAGGGGCCTTCCGCCGCCAGACTCTGCTCCAATGTGCGCACGACGATGCGATCACCGGGCTGCGCGCGGTTGTACAGGTCGATGGCGTCCTGATTGAACAGGCGGATACATCCGGCGCTGGTGGCCCGCCCGATCGAGGCGTTGTCGATCGTGCCATGGATACGGAACATCGTGTCCCGGCCACCGCGATAGAGATACAGTGCACGCGCGCCCAACGGGTTTTCCAGCCCGCCCGGCAGACCACCCGCGAATTGGGCGTAGAGATCGGGGCGCGTCCGCACCATGTTCGCCGTTGGCGTCCATGACGGCCATTCCGCCTTGCGGCCTACATAACCGGTACCGCGGAAGGAAATGCCCTCACGCCCCACGGCGATGCCGTAGCGCAGGGCGGTGTTGCCCTCCATCACGTAGTAAAGCACCCGCGCATGGGTATCGACCACGATGGTCCCGGGTTCTTCGGTGCCGGCATAAGACACTTCGGTCCGGGGATTGGTGCCGAAGAGGTGCAGCGGCTCGACCGCTGGGATCAGGTATTCGCCATCCTGCACGGCCTGATAGTGGGGCGGCACGTCGGCGGCTGGCGGTGGGCTGGATGCACTGTTGGGCACGTCAGCACAGGCGGCCAGCCCCAAAAGGGCCAGCAGGGCGGTCAGGCGGATCAGAATGGATTGCACGTTGGGGACTCGGATCATGAAAAGGCTGGGGCCTAAAAGCACGTTTGAAAGGCGAACCGTCAACCCCTGCCGCCCCCTGAGATACCGATTCACCCCGGGTTTATCCGGTTTGCGCCCTTTCTGCCCCGGACTCCGCACCCAAATCTGCATGGCGATGTCTTGCAGTTCCAATGTGATTCCCCATCTCAGTCCTGATCGCAACAGGAGAGCCAGACCATGAAATGCCCCGTCGATAACGAAACGCTCGTGATGGCAGACCGGAATGGTGTCGAAATTGACTATTGCCCGAAATGCCGGGGCGTCTGGCTGGACCGGGGCGAGTTGGACAAGATCATCGATCGCGCGGCCGAAGCGGCCCCCGCCGCACCTGCTCCTGCGCCGCAGGCCCAGCAGCGTACAGCGCCGCTGCCCCCGCCGCCCGCCTATGGCCAGCATCCGGGCCATGCCCCGCAATCCTGGCGCAGCGATGATGACAACGACGATGAATACTATCGCCGCACGGGCCATCGCAAGAAACGCAAATCCTTCCTCGGTGAGATGTTCGATTTCTGACCAAATCCCCGGCCTTGCCTGCTGCACGATGCCGTGCCACCCATCGGGTATGGCCATTCTGCAAGCCGGGCCGGGGGATGCATGAAACCGGGACCAAGGAACCTGATCACTGATGTCCCCGGCCTTTCGGTCGGCCACGCCCATGATCCGCGCCTGAAATCGGGCGTTACAGTGCTGACTGCCACGCGCCCTTTTACCGCTGCCGTGAACATCATGGGCGGCGCCCCCGGCACGCGCGAGACGGACCTGCTGTCGCCCGACAGGCTGGTGCAGCAAGTGGATGCGCTGGTGCTTTCCGGTGGGTCGGCCTTTGGCCTTGATGCCTGTTCCGGCGTGGCCGATGGCCTGCGCGCCATGGGGCGGGGCTTTGCGGTCGGCGATCAGCGGGTGCCAATCGTGCCGGGCGCGATCCTGTTTGATCTGCTCAATGGCGGCGACAAGACATGGGACCGCAACCCCTATCACGCGCTTGGTCTTGCCGCGCTTGAGGCCGTCAGTGACCAACCCGCGCTTGGTAGCGTGGGCGCTGGCTATGGCGCGCTGACGGGGCGGTGGAAGGGCGGGCTTGGCTCTGCCTCTGCGATTCTCGACAGCGGCCATCGCATCGGTGCGCTGGCGGCGGTCAATGCGCTGGGGTCACCCACCGTGGGCAACGGCCCGCATTTCTGGGCGGCGCCATGGGAGATGGGGGCTGAATTCGGCGCGCTTGGCCCCGCCACGATCCATGACCCCGGTGATGAGCCCCCGCCGACCAAGGGCCGGGGCGAGGCCACGACCATCGCCATTATCGCAACCGATGCCGCCCTGACACAGGCGGAATGCCAGCGCCTTGCCACCGCGGCGCAAGATGGCATGGCGCGCGCATTGGTGCCGTCGCATACGCTGCTGGATGGGGATCTGGTCTTTGCCGCCGCGACCGGGGACCGCCCGCTGTCAGACCCGATTGGCGATGCCTTCAGGCTGGGCCACGCGGGGGCAAGCTGTCTTGCCCGCGCCATTGCCCGTGCGGTCTATCTGGCGCAACCGATGCCCGGCGATATGCTCCCGGCATGGCAGGCGCGGTTCACCAGCGTGTAAGCGCCGCCTCATCCGCATCCTTGGCAGCAACCCAAGCCGCCCCATCCGTGCCGATTTCCTTTTTCCAGAACGGCGCGCGGGATTTCAGATAATCCATCAGAAACTCGGCCGCTGCAAAGGCATCTGCCCGGTGCGGCGCGGCCGTGGCGACCATCATGATCGGCTCGCCCACCACCAGCCGCCCATGCCGATGGATCACCAGCGCATCGACCAGCGCCCAACGCGCAACGGCCTCATCCACTATCGCGGCAATCGCCTTTTCGGTCATGCCAGGGTAATGTTCGATCTCCATCGCGGCCATGCCGCCGTCTCCGCGCACCACGCCGGTAAAGGTGACCACGGCGCCCGCGCCCGCGGCACCCGCAGCAAAGGCCCGCGCCTCATCCCCCAGATCGAAGGCAGCCTCCTGCACGGCGATCCGCATCCTCAGCCCCCCGTCATCGGCGGGAAGAAGGCCACTTCACGCACCCCGGCCAGCGGCGCATCGAAAGAGGAAAGCTGCTGGTCCAGCGCCACGCGCAGGCTGGCCAGATCGGCAAAGGCGGCATCATACCGTTCTTCCCGCGCGCGCAGTTCGGCCACCAGATCGGCCACGGTCGCCGCCTGCGTTTCGATCCGTTCGCGCGGCAGGCCGATGCGTTCACGCACCCAGGCGAAATAAAGCACGTCGATCATTTGCCATCCTTCAGGAAAGGCAGCGATTTGCGGAAGTAATCCCAGCCGGTGATCATCGTCAGCACCGCCGCCACCCAGATCAGCACCAGCCCCACCAGTGTGGCATAGGACGAACAACCCCGCGTCCCGCAAGACCGGATCGGATCGGCCAATCCCTGCGTCACCAGATCGGCATATTGGTCCATCGTCATCCCTTGCCGGGCGATGCCTTCGACATGTTCCAGCCCGGTGCCCAGAAACAGCACCGCAATTGCCACCATCTGCGCTGTGGTCTTCCATTTGGCGAGCTTGGTCACCTTCAGCAACCCCGCCTTGGCCCCCAGAAACTCGCGCAGGCCAGAGACAAACACCTCACGGAACAGGATCGCGGTGACGGGCAGGATCAGCCACGGGTTCATCCCCGAATAGCCGGTAATGATCACCAGCGCGATCACCACCATCGCTTTGTCGGCAATCGGGTCAAGCATCGCGCCGAATTTGGATTCCTGCTTCCACGCCCGCGCCAGATAGCCATCGAACCAGTCGGTGATCGCTGCGCTGACAAACAGCGCCAAAGCGAACCAATCCGCCCACGGCCGGTGGAAATACAGGAACAGAATGGCCACGCCGGGTGCGGCCAAGAGGCGGATCACCGTCAGGATATTCGGCAAAGTCCATGTCATGTGCGCAGGCATAGCAGGCGAAGCCCGATGGGGGAAAGAGTAAACGCGACCATTCCTCGGCGGTTGACGCCCGACCCTGCCTTCGCTAGCAGGCGCTCTTTCGCACAGGGGATGGGCATGGCGCGCACGAAAAAGGGCAGGGCGGTTTCGGGCTGGCTGATTGTCGACAAACCGGCGGGCATCACCTCGACCTCTGTGGTGAACAAGGTGAAGTGGGCCTTTCAGGCGCAAAAGGCGGGCCATGCCGGCACGCTGGACCCGGCAGCGACCGGCGTTCTTGCCGTGGCATTGGGCGAGGCGACAAAGACCGTCCCCTACATCACCGATGCACTGAAATGCTATCGTTTCATGGTGCGTTTCGGGGCCGCGACCACCACGGATGATGCCGAAGGCACGGTGATCGAAACGGCCACTATGCGCCCGACAGATACAGAGATCGAGTCCGCCCTGACCGCCTTTCGCGGCGATATCCAGCAGGTTCCACCGCAGTTTTCCGCAGTCAAGGTGGATGGCGAACGCGCTTATGACCTTGCTCGTGAAGGCGAACAGATGGACCTTGCCGCACGCCCGCTCTGGGTGGACAGCCTGACGCTGATCGAACGCCCCGATGCCGACCATGCGCTGCTGGAAATGGTCTGCGGCAAGGGCGGTTATGTGCGGTCCATCGCCCGCGACCTTGGCCGCGCTTTAGGTTGCCTTGGCCATGTGCAATGGCTGCGGCGCGAATGGTCAGGGCCGTTTGATGCCAGCGATGGGGTCAGTCTGGAGGAAATTGACCGTCTCGCCCGCAGCGATGAAATCGACAACCTGATCAAACCGCTGGAACTGGGCCTGACAGACCTGCCGCAAGTGATCGCCACGCCCGAAGGCGCCGCCCGCCTGCGCAATGGCAATCCGGGTATGGTCATCGCATCAAGCATCGACTGGGGGACCGAGGTCTGGGCCTCATATCAAGGACGCGCCTTGGCCGTGGGGCGGTATCAATCGGGCGAACTGCACCCGTCGCGCGTGTTCAACTGATCCCTTTGCCATCTCACCTTGGCTCAAATACCCTGCCACGGTCAGCCAAAGGCGATGCCGCATGATCATTCGCAACCATCAGAAAGGCGATGCCGCCAGCACGGCGGTCTATTCCCCGTGTGAGGGGTATCGCTATCTGCTGACGCGCGTCTGGAACCCGGATGGGCAAAAGGCGCTGTTCGTCATGCTGAACCCCTCCACCGCAACCGAGGTGCAGAATGACCCTACGGTAGAGCGTTGCGAACGCCGGGCGCGGGCGCTGGGGTTCGGGGCGTTCCGCGTGACCAACATCTTCGCCTTTCGCGCCACCGATCCGCGCGTGATGCGCGCGCAGGCCGATCCCGTCGGCCCCGCCAATGATGCCGCGATTGTGGACAGCGCGGAAAGCTGGGCCGACCGCATCATCTGCGCCTGGGGCACCCATGGCGCGCATCTGGGTCGGGGCGCGCAGGTGGAACGCTTGCTCCGCACTACAGGCCGTCCGCTGTTCACCCTTGGCCTGTCGCAGGGCGGGCATCCCAAGCATCCGCTCTATATCGGCTATGACCGCCAACCAGAGCTGTGGCCATGACCACGATCCCCGGCTTCACCCGCGACCGGATCGCCCTGCCCGGCATCACCCTTTCGGTGCAACAGGCTGGCAAGGGCGATCCGCTGATCTTGCTGCATGGTTTCCCTGAAAACGGCCTGTGCTGGGCGCAGATTGCGCCTGCCTTCACCGACCGTTTCCATGTGATCATCCCTGACCTGCGCGGCTATGGCCAAAGCGAAGCGCCGCCCGATGATGCCACCCATAACGCCTATTCTAAACGCCGGATGGCGGCCGATATCATCGCGCTGATGGATCATCTTGGCCTGCCCTCTGCCCATATCCTCGGCCATGATCGCGGCGCGCGGGTGGCCTATCGGCTGGCTCTGGATCACCCCACCAAAGTGCAGAGGCTTGGCATCATAGAAATCGCCCCCACCGCCGAATACTGGGACAATTGGGGATACGACCTTGGCATGTCGGCTTGGCATTGGACATTTCTCGCTCAGCCTGCCCCCGGGCCGGAACGCATGATCGCCTCTGATCCCGTGGCCTGGGTCGATCACACGTTGCAAGGCTGGACGCGGTCAAAATCGTTGTCGGTCTTTCCGCCCTTTGCCTTGCAATCCTACCGGGATCAGGCATCAGACCCCGCCCGCATCCACGCCATGTGCGCGGATTACCGCGCCGGTGCCACCACCGACCGCGCGCATGATGTGGCTGACCGCGCCGCAGGCCGCCGCATCACGGCACCGCTGCATTTCCTATGGGGGCGGCACGGCTTTCCCGCCCGCACGGGCGATCCGGCGGGCATCTGGCGACGCTGGGCCGATACAGTGACGGATGACGCCTGCGACTCGGGTCATTTCGTGATGGAGGAGAACCCGCAGGCTGTGCTTGCGGCCTTCCTGCCGTTCTTCACTGGTGATCAGCCGGCCCGCAGCTGAATATCCGCCAGCGTCACGCCTGCCCCGTTGCTGACCCGCGCCAGCAATTCACCATCCATCAGGATCAGTGCATCGTCACCATCCGTCTGCACCGTGACCTCTGGCACTCCGCCATCGACGAGCGGTTCATAGACAACGACCAGACGGTCCTCTGCGCCATTGTAATCCGCGATCAGCGAACTGCCCGGCGACATGATTTCGAAAACGTCCGCCCCGGCATCGCCGGTGGCATAGGTATCGCTGGACAGGCGAAGAACGTCATTGCCCGCCCCGGCATTCAGATAGTCCGCACCGGCACCGCCATCCATCGTGTCATCGCCATCCCCGCCATCCAGCGTATCGGCCCCCACGCTGCCTGTCAGATAATCGTCGCCCGTGCCGCCCGCCAGCCAGTCATCACCTTCGCCGCCACGCAGCGCATCATTCCCGGCACCACCCAGCGCCGTGTCGTCGCCCGCGCCACCGGCAAGCAGATCATCGCCATCTCCCCCAGCGAGATGATCGGCCCCCGCCCCGCCGCGAAGCACGTCATTTCCGGCGCCACCCATAAGGCGATCATCCCCGACGCGGCCCAAGAGACGGTCATCGCCCGTGTCGCCATCAACCTCATCATCGCCAGATCCGCCGATCAGGCGATCTTCACCTCCGGCACCGCTCAGGACATCGCGCCCCGGTCCGCCTGTCAGCAGATCATTCCCGCCGCCGCCATTCAGAATATCGCTGCCTGCCGTCCCATAATTCACGACGCCCGTATCAACCGGGTCTGGCAGATCGTCGCTGATCGGCATTCCGTCGGGATTTGTTTCGCCATAGGTCTGCGCCAGCAGATCGGCTGTTTCGCCGGGATCAGGGTCAACACGCAGCGCCACGTCGGATTCGGACGGATCCGGTTCGGCATCCTCATCCTCGGTTTCCGGATTGACCGTTGCGTCGGCCACCATTCCCGCAAGAACAAAGCCCAAAAGGCCCAGCATTCCCAACATCAACGCCACCCTTTACCCATACAGATCAATCACGCACCCCCCAGCGCGTTTTGACCGGAAGATCATGCCAGATTCACCCCCGTTTTTCCAGCATGGCGCGATGATACGGCTAAGGATTCCTCTGTGATGGTTAATCCCGCTGGCTATTGGCACTTTCCTTACGCCCCTTTTTCCCCTATACGCCGCCATCCGCACGGGTCTGCCGACTCGCTGCGGTTCCATCGGCCTTGCTGGACGACATCCCGGCCTGTGCCTTCACCCTCTGAACAGGAGACATCCGATGTCGATCACTGTCGAAGAAAAAGCCCGCCTTATCAAAGACTATGCGACCAAGGAGAACGACACCGGTTCGCCGGAAGTTCAGGTTGCGATCCTGTCGTCGCGCATCGCGACTCTGACAGAGCATTTCAAGACGCATAAGAAGGACAACCACTCCCGTCGTGGCCTTCTGATGATGGTCGCCCAGCGCCGCAAACTGCTGGACTACCTCAAGGCCAAGGATGAGGGCCGTTACACCAGCCTGATCGGCCGTCTGGGCCTGCGCCGCTGATCCATCCCGAAAGGGTTGCCCGAACGCCCGCGATCCGCAAGGTCGCGGGCGTTTTGCGTTTTTGCTGCCGCTTGCCCGCAGCAGCGATTTCTGACGCAGAAGTCGCACCGGAATTTGGCGCAAATTCCGGCCTCCCGCCGCCCGGCCCCGACCTCCCAGTTTCTGCGCCAGAAACCGTCGCAGAGTTTGCGTCAAACTCGGCTGGTGTCCTCGTCCTACTCGGCGCTTCCCAAACCCCCTGTTTTCCTGTATGCGCCCCCCATCTGCGACGTGAGGCCATGCCCCCGGCCACATGCGAAGGATAGGGGGCGGCGGCAATGGGGCCGCCATGAAAACGGAGGGTCGGCAGGGGCCGATAACCTCCAGATAGGATCCGCTGATGTTCAACGTTATCAAGAAATCCATCCAGTGGGGCGGTGAAACGCTTACCCTGGAAACCGGAAAGGTTGCCCGTCAGGCCGACGGCACCGTGATCGCCACGCTTGGCGAAACCTCGGTCATGGCCAACGTGACCTTTGCCAAGCAGGCAAAGCCGGGGCAGGACTTTTTCCCCCTGACCGTGCATTATCAGGAAAAATACTATGCCGCCGGCAAGATTCCGGGCGGCTTCTTCAAGCGCGAAGCGCGTCCTTCGGAAAAGGAAACGCTGACCTCGCGTCTGATCGACCGTCCCTGCCGTCCGCTGTTCGTTGACGGTTTCAAGAACGAAGTCCTCGTGATGTGCACCGTGCTGTCGCATGACCTGCACAACGAACCCGATGTTGTCGCCATCATCGCGGCCTCGGCCGCGTTGACGATTTCCGGCGTTCCCTTCATGGGCCCGATCGGCGCAGCACGCGTCGGCTTCTCGAACGGCGAATATGTTCTGAACCCGTCGGTCGACGATCTGCAGAACCTGCGCAACAACCCCGACCAGCGCCTTGATCTGGTCATCGCCGGCACCAAAGACGCCGTGATGATGGTGGAGTCTGAGGCTTATGAGCTGACCGAGGCCGAAATGCTCGGCGCGGTGAAGTTCGGCCATGCCGGGATGCAGCCGGTGATCGACCTGATCATCGACCTCGCCGAAGATGCCGCGAAAGAGCCGTTCAACTTTGAAGCGCCTGATTACTCGGCCCTTTACGCCAAGGTCAAAGCCGCTGGTGAAACCCAGATGCGCGCCGCCTTTGCGATCAAGGACAAGCAGGACCGCACCAATGCGATCTCTGCCGCCGTGACCGCCATCAAGGGCGCGCTGGCCGAGGAAGACCTGGCCGACATCAACCTCGGCTCGGCGATCAAGAAGTTGGAATCGTCGATCCTGCGCGGCGACATCATCAATGGTGGTGCCCGCATCGACGGCCGCGACAACAAGACCGTCCGTTCCATCGTGTCGGAAACCGGCATCCTGCCGCGCACCCACGGGTCGGCCCTGTTCACCCGCGGTGAAACGCAGGCGCTGGTCGTCACCACGCTGGGCACCGGCGAAGATGAACAGATTATCGACGCCCTGCATGGCAACAGCCGTTCGAACTTCCTGCTGCATTACAACTTCCCCCCCTATTCGGTGGGCGAGGTTGGCCGCGTGGGTTCACCCGGCCGCCGCGAAATCGGCCACGGGAAACTGGCATGGCGCGCGCTGCAGGCTGTCCTGCCCGCCCCGACTGATTTCCCCTACACCGTTCGCGTGGTGTCCGAGATCACGGAATCCAACGGTTCCTCCTCGATGGCATCGGTCTGCGGCGGTTCGCTGTCGATGATGGATGCGGGCGTTCCGCTGAAAGCGCCGGTCGCCGGTGTGGCCATGGGCCTGATTCTGGAAGATGATGGCCGCTGGGCCGTGCTGACCGACATCCTCGGCGACGAGGATCACTTGGGCGACATGGACTTCAAGGTTGCCGGAACCGAGAACGGTATCACCTCGCTGCAGATGGACATCAAGGTTGCCGGGATCACCCCGGAAATCATGGAACAGGCATTGGCACAGGCCAAGGACGGCCGCCTGCACATCCTGGGCGAGATGAACAAGGCGCTGTCGGCCCCGCAAGGCTTCAGCGAATACGCGCCCAAGATCGAAACCCTGCAGATCCCCACGGATAAAATCCGTGAGGTCATCGGTTCGGGCGGCAAGGTCATCCGCGAAATCGTGGAACTGTCGGGTGCCAAGGTCGACATCAACGATGACGGCATCATCAAGATCGCCTCGTCCTCGGCCGATGCGATCAAGCGCGCCTATGACATGATCTGGTCGATCGTGGCCGAACCCGAAGAGGGCAAGATCTACACCGGCAAAGTTGTCAAACTGGTGGATTTCGGTGCTTTCGTGAACTTCTTCGGCAAGCGTGACGGTCTGGTCCATGTGTCGCAAATCGCGAACAAACGCCTGAACCACCCGAACGAGCATCTGAAGGAAGGTCAGGAAGTGAAGGTCAAACTCCTCGGCTTCGACGACCGCGGCAAGGTCCGCCTTGGCATGAAGATGGTCGATCAGGAAACTGGTTTGGAAATTACTGAGACGAAGGAAGAGGCCGAGGCGTAAGCTTGGCCCTTTTTCAACAAGACACTTCAAAAGCCCCGGCAGCAATGCCGGGGCTTTCCTTTTCCCGCCCAGCCCGCGCTGAATGGTTTTCAACCCGCCCACGACCTGCTACCCCACTGCGAAAAGGCGGAGCTTGCGACAGATGCAGGGAACGTGGCGGTCGGTAACGGCTGCAGAGCAATCCACGCGGGATGCGGATGCCTCCCTCCCCTTCGGGCACTTCGCACCGAATGCCGTTCAGCATGCGCTGATCGCCATGTGCCGCACTACAATCCTGAAACGCGGCGTCTTCCGGGGCAGCATGACACGGCTGATCCTCGCCCTTGGGCGTGGCACGCTGGATATCCGCTTTCGCGGGGCGGCCTATCGCATTCGCGGCGAACAGAACCTGATCGAATACGGGTTGCTGCTGGTGCCCACCTACAACGGCACGGATATCGACTTTCTTCTGGAAGGCGCGCCGGAAGATGCAGGTTTCGTGGATCTGGGCTGCAATATCGGTCTTTACTCGCTACCACTGGCTGTGGCCCGCCAACAGGGGCGCGTCGTATCGGTTGACGCCAACCCCAAGATGATCACCCGCATCCGCTGGAACGCCGCTGCATCGGGTCTGACGAACGTCACCCCCGTGCATGCCGCCGTGTCCGATACCGATGGTCGCGGCGATCTGATGATCCGCAAGGATGACGTGGCCATCGTCGCCGTGCAGGAAAGCGCGGCGGGCGAAATGCCGATCCGCACTCTTTCCTCGATCCTGTCAGAAGCGGGCCTGACGGCCATCTACGGTCTGAAGATCGATATCGAAGGGCATGAAGACCGTGCCCTTGTCCCTTTCCTTGACACCTGCGCCCCCGAAATGATGCCCAGGCGTATTGTCATAGAACACCCCGAGCCGCAGGCCGATTACCCCGGCTGCACTGCCGCCTTCGCCCGGCACAGCTATCGCCTTGTCACCCGCACGCGCAACAACTCGCTCTACTCGCTCGACCGATGACTGCCACTGCGCCGGACACGGCCCCAGCGATTGCCATCATCCCTTATGCGGAACGCCTTCCAGAAGGCTTACCCAACCTGCCGCTAGACAGGCTCGACTGGCCGCTCGGCCGCCCAGCCCGGCTTACCCTTGGCACCGTCGCTGACATGGCCGCGACCGACCACCTGATCACCTATCCCAAGACGCGCCTCTATTTCGCCCCCCGCGGCCGCCGCAAGGCGCAACTGTCGCTGATGATCGTCGAACCCGACGCCGTTCACGCTAAACACCTCCGCTTCGCACGGTTGTTCCACCGGCGTTTCTTCCGGGTGCTGACGAAAAGCGAACCGCTTCTGCAATCCATTCCAAACGGCGCAAAGTTCATTGCGGGGTTTTCTTTTGTACCGCCCAGCAGTGAAATCCCCGCACACAAGACGCAGATGACCTCGATCATCGCATCGGCCAAACGCACCCATGAAGGCCATCGCCTGCGCCATACGGTGATTGATGCTGCCCGTGCGCAAGGTCTGACACTGGATGTCATGGGCCGTGGGTATCGTCCCATCGAGTCAAAGATCGAAGGCCTGGCCCCCTATCGCTTCACCGTGGTGATTGAGAACACGCGGGAGCCTTCCTATATCAGCGAAAAGCTGATCGACGCGATGCGCTGTCGATCCGTTCCCATCTACTGGGGCGCGCCCGATGTGGCGCAGGTGTTCGACACAAGGGGCATCATCGAATGCACCTCGGGCCAGGACATCCTCAACGCGATCCGCAGTATGACCCCTGCCGACTACGACAGTCGGCATGCAGCTATTGAACGGAACGCCCTTCTGGCCGATCACTTCGCCCAAATGCACGTTCGCGCCGCACAGGTCATCCAGACCGCCATTTAAACCCGTAACCACCCTTTCGGGCAGATATCCGGGTTCACCAGCGCTGGGTCGGAAAACCATCGCTTTGGCGCCACCACCACCTTGTCTTGAGCATGATTGCGCCATGCCCCCCACCAGGAAAAACTGGAATTGGCGATGATGTGGTGCCGGCAAGCCCCCATCAGGCGCATATCCTCGACCGCGGCCGAGGGCGGGTTGTGGTCCAGCACCACCGTTTCCGCCCCAAGGTCCAGATTGGCCCTCGCCCAACCCGGATCGTCCGAGAAGATATAAAGCCGCGGGTCGATCCCCGCTTTGTCCCGTATGGCTGAGACCGCGCTCGCGTAGTAGGTTGCATCACAGGTGCCATGCACAGCCTGCCCCTTGGCCGACCCGGCATAATCCCCGCGTCGCACATGCAACGACACCGCGCAGGGATCATCGGCGATCATATCCAACCAGCGACTGTTTTCCCCAGAAGGTTCTGCCGTGATCGTCAGATCAGCCCGGATCTGCACCTCGGCATCAAGAAAATATTCCTCACTCTGGAAATAGCCGTGCAGATAGGTGTCATCCCGCGCCGCAAGCACTGCCGCATTCACGCCCAGCCCCCGCTCTCGCAGAAAACGCGGCCGCGTCATCCCGGCCCGCCAAAGCGCATAGGGCAAAACCCGTTCGCGCGGCGACGGAAGTTCATCCGCCGCGCCCACACGTGCGTCAATTGCAAAATTGTTCAAACCATAAACAGCGTGCGCCGCCCCCCGCGACAGTTCTCGCAGATCGAGCACCACACCAACACCCCGCCGCAACGCCAAGGCACGCGCGCAAGCATACTGAAACAACTGGTTCCCCAAGCCGCCGACAAGACGCACGTAGATCATCCTGTTCACGCCCCCGGATATCTGGCGATTAGAGCCAATCGTTCCTTTGCACTGCATTTCTCAGTAAACAAGCGCAAACGCCCATGGTAAGCGCGGCACGGCAATCGGACGCAAGAAGAGAGAACGCATTCATGTACATGGTTCGCTACTACGCGAAGCGGCTGAAAACCCTGCGTGGCAAGACCATTGTCCATGTCGGTGCACATAAAGGGCAAGAGGCCGACATCTACGAAAAGTGGGGAGCAACGCGGGTAGTCTGGATCGAAGCTGACCCAGACACAGCCCAAGCCCTGCGCCATCATCTTGCAAACCGCGTTTCTCCGCAGCCGAGTTTGCTCCATCGCCTCCTTGCCCTTCCGAAAACAGAGCATGTCGTCATTGAAGCCCTGATTGGTGACGAAGACGGTAAGCCCACTGATTTTCACGTCTTCTCGAACGACGGTGAGTCGAGTTCGATCTTTCGCAAAGCGAAACTTGACGAGGATCGCCACGCTTCCGTGGTGGAGACAGGCTTGGTCCGGCAGCTGCACATGCGTTCGCTGGACAAGCTGCTGCCAGAAAACGGGATTTCCTTGGCAGAGGTCGATGTGCTTGCTCTGGATGTTCAGGGTGCAGAACTCTTGTGCGTGAAAGGAGCAACGGGCTTGCTGAAGTGTATCGAACTGCTCGAAGCCGAGGTGTCGCAGGTGCCGTGGTACGAAGGCGGCGTACTGTTGCCAGAACTTGACGCATGGCTCAAGGTTCATGGCCTGCGCCGCCACACATGGGTGCGGCGGCGCATGATGAACGCCGTTTACCGCAATACCCGGCGTCAGGTCTGATTAAGGTCCGCGCGCGCCGCGCGCACATGCGCGCGCACGGCGCGGCGATAGGCGCTGCGGTGCCAGCTTTTGCCGATCTGATGCAGCAGCGCCGTGCCTTTTTTCTGTATCGTCGTCCCGCCCACAGCCACTGTGTCGTCACGGACACCGGAGGGTTCAATGCACAGAACCCGCTGCCGCGTGACGCCCAGTAGCTGTACCACCCCATCCACTGGTCGATCAAACCGCTCTGTCGCGGCGAGCAGCCTATGCGCGGCCTCGGCCCCGATCAGTTGCGCCGATAGGCGTACGGGCGGAACCTCTGGCTCAAGCAGACGGAAGGGACCGAGTGCGGCCACCACTGCCCCCTCCATAGGGCGGGTCTGAAACTCGACCATGTCGCCCCGGCCCATCCAGCCGAGCGTTGCCGTCACCGCCTGCGGAAAAACATTCGCGTCCACCACGGCATCATCCTCGAACACCAGCCCTGCATCAGCACCACTGTCGACAATCGCTTGCCAAGCCTTGCGATGGCTCAGAAAACAGCCGATCTCGCCTTTGCTGATGTCAAAGGGATAGCGCGGCTCCAACAAACCCTGCGGTGCGTGGACCGCTGCAATCTCGGCATCGCTCAGCTTTGCCCCATCGACGGCGTCAATCACTGCCAATGGCACAGGCGACAGGCGCTGCAACACTGCCACATGTCCACGCCGCTGTGTCGCCCGCGCCAGATGAATGACAAAGCCCACGGCCTGCATCGTTCAGCCCCCGCGCAGTGCGGCGGCATTGTCGAGATACCAACGATAGGTGCTCTCAATCCCGTCGCGCAGCCCGGTCCGCGCCCGCCAACCCATGGCCGCCAACCGCGACACATCCATCAGCTTGCGTGCTGTGCCATCGGGTTTGCTTGTGTCAAACACCAGCCGCCCCTTGAACCCTGTCACCTCAGCCAGTGTTTCGGCCAGTTCACGGATCGACACATCCTCACCCGTGCCCACATTTATATGGCTTAGCATCGGCTGGGTATTGGCCTCATAAGCGGCGCGACCAAGGTTCATGACGAACAGGCTCGCCTCAGCCATGTCGTCGACATGCAGAAACTCTCGGCGCGGCGTGCCGGTGCCCCAAACCACCACCTCATCCCGCCCCTGCTGCACCGCCTCATGGAAGCGGCGCATCATGGCTGGCATCACATGGCTGTTCTCTGGGTGAAAATTGTCGCCAGGCCCATAAAGGTTGGTCGGCATGACAGAGCGGTAATCCATGCCATGCTGGCGGTTATAGCTTTCACACAGTTTGATGCCGGCAATCTTGGCAATCGCATAGGGCTCATTCGTGGGCTCCAGCACCCCGGTCAATAGCGCATCCTCTGCCATTGGCTGCACCACGGCGCGCGGATAGATGCAGGACGATCCAAGAAACAGCAGGCGCTTCACCCCGGCGGCAAAGGCCTGATGGATGACATTGGCCTGAATCATCAAGTTTTCATAAATAAAATCAGCCGGATAGGTGTTGTTGGCATGAATGCCCCCTACCTTGGCCGCCGCAAGGATCACAGCATCCGGCCGCTCGGCCTGCATGAAGGCGCGCAGGGCCGACTGATCCGTCAAGTCCAGTTCGGCATGGGTGCGTGCAACAGTGGTCACCCCCTGCGCCTGCAAACGCCGCAGGATCGCGCCACCTACCATGCCGCGATGGCCTGCCACATAAACCTTCATGTGCTACTCCTTCGGCCTCAGGCCCGACGCACAGCTATGTAATTGGTGGTCGAAAAGAATTCGTCCCGCTCCCGATAGCGGTGCAGGCGCTCCGGGCCAAGCGGCGTGATGCGATAAAGGTCAAAGCCCGCTTCGGTGAAGAGATACCAGAAGTCACGGAAATAGGTTCGCGTATCGATATTTGCGCCGCCGAATTCGAACTGAACGGCGCGTGTCACTGCTAGTGCCGCACCAAACCCCTGCAAAGCGGCCAGTTCATGACCCTCGATGTCGATCTTCACCAGATCGATCGGCCGCGCGCCCAGCATATCGTGCCAATACTCTTCGACCCGGATCATCCGGATGGTTTCCTGTTCGGTGAACGGGATGCCCATATGGTCCAGCTTCCGCTGGCTCAGGCTCGTCAGACCAGACCCCGGTGCATTGGAATAGATCGGCGCCTCGCCTGCATGATCCGATACCGCACAGGGCACGACCGTCACCTCGCTTCCTGTACTGAACCGCGCCCGAAGTCGGGCAATGTTCACAGTAGCAGGCTCGAACAAATGCACCTCTAGCCCCGGGTATTGTCCGATTAGCCCCGCCGTGTAGTCCCCGACATTTCCACCGATATCCAGCGCCAGTTTCGGCGTTCCACCCGCAAGTCCGGCCAGAACCGCAATCTCACGCGCGATGGAATGCGATCCGCTACCCTTGCCCTGCACCTTGCCGGCGAGTTTCTCTACCGCCCGCGCCAGACCGAATACTGCACCCTTCATGCCCTTACCCTTCCAGCGACACGGGCACGTCCAGCCCATGTTCGCGCAGCAGGCGATGCCGTCGCGCGGTGCGCAGGTCTTCGGCCACCATCTCGGCGCACATCTCTTGCGCGGTGATCTCGGGAGTCCAGCCCAGCTTTTCGCGGGCCTTGGTCGGATCCCCCAGCAGCGTTTCCACCTCGGCGGGGCGGAAGTAGCGCGGGTCGATCCGCAGCACGATCTGACCAGGCTTCACCGATGGGGCATGGTTCGAAGTGACCGCCTCGACCACCGCATATTCGTCAACGCCCTTGCCTTCGAACCGTAGGACAAGCCCCAATTCTGCCGCCGACCACTGAACAAATTCCCGCACCGAATACTGCACGCCGGTCGCGATCACGAAATCATCGGGCGCGTCCTGCTGCAGCATCATCCACTGCATGCGAACGTAATCCTTGGCATGGCCCCAGTCGCGCAGCGCGTCGATGTTGCCCATGTACAGGCACTCTTCCAGCCCCTGCGCGATATTCGCCAAGCCCCGCGTGATCTTGCGGGTGACAAAGGTTTCCCCCCGGCGCGGGCTCTCATGGTTGAACAGAATGCCGTTGCAGGCATAAAGGCCATAGGCCTCACGATAGTTCACCGTGATCCAGTAGGCATACATCTTCGCCACCGCATAGGGGCTGCGGGGGTGGAACGGCGTCGTCTCGCGCTGAGGGGTTTCCTGCACCAACCCGTAGAGTTCGGAGGTGGAGGCCTGATAGAACCGCGATTTCTTTTCCAACCCCAGAAACCGGATCGCCTCCAGCAGTCGCAGGGTGCCGATGGCATCGACGTCAGCGGTGTATTCCGGCGCCTCAAAACTCACGGCCACATGGGATTGCGCACCAAGGTTATACACCTCATCCGGCTCCACCTCGCGCAGGATGCGCGTCAGGTTCGAGGTATCGGTCAGATCGCCGTAGTGCAGCTTCAGCTTCGGGTTCGGGTTGTGCGGGTCCTGATAGATGTGGTCGATGCGCCCCGTATTGAACAAGGACGACCGCCGCTTGATCCCATGAACCTCATACCCCTTCTCTAGCAGAAACTCCGCCAGATAAGATCCGTCCTGCCCAGTGATCCCGGTGATGAGTGCGCGTTTCATGGTTCCAATATTTCCCGGTTCAGCCAATGCAGAAATCAGCGCACACGCCGCAGATAGCCGTTTGGTGCAACCGAAATTTGCAGTTTTGCGTCCATTTCCTGGTCGATCACAAAGCCCGGATCACGCCCCAGCCATTCTTTCATCCCGGTCATCGCATTGTCGCCCACATCCCAAGGCCGATCGGAGTTCATGTCCGAAGGCAGATTTTCGATCACCGTATCGAATATTACGCAATAGCTTCCGACCGTAACCATGGGGGCATAGGCTTCAAGCTCGGCAAGGACGTGATCATGCGTGTGGTTGCTGTCCAAGCAGACGAGAACTGTCTTCGCGTCGCCCACGGCTGTCTTGACCTGCGCTACGATTCCCTGATCGACCGATGATCCCTGAATCATCGTAATCCGTTTTGCCATTGGATGCGCCTCGATCGCCGTCCGGTTATGCGGTCGGATGTCGATATCAACACCCACTACACGGCGCCCTGGCTTGGCCGGATCCAGCACCGTACCCCCCTCGGTGGCGTCGCACAGATCCAGCATCGCCAACAACGATGCCGACAGGATCAAGGATCCACCATGCGCAATTCCAGTCTCGACAATCACGTCTGGGCGTACCCGCCAGACCAATTCCTGCATGGCGCATATATCCTGAGGATACTGGATAATGGGCCGGCCCATCCAAAACCAGTTGTAGGAATACTTTGCCGCGATTGACCGCTCCATGAACGTAGACGTTGCAGTCTGCAGGTCTCGGTTACCTGCATTATCCGCCAGCCGGCGCTCAACTTCTTTTTCAAACTCAGTCATCGCTCATTCCCTTGCACTGGAAGTCAGGTCCTGCCATCGCGGCGATTTCCGACAGATAGTTTGGATTCATCACATGGATGACGCTTCCTCTGCTCAACCCAGCAAGCCCGTCATCAGGTGAAAGGACACGAAGACCCGTGGCTGCAAGGAATTTTCCTTGTTTGGCAGGGTTGATATCAATGACACGGTCCACCGGGAACCCTGCGCGCTCGCGCAAGAGAGAAAAGATTACACCCTTTGACGCACCACCCCAGACAACACATGGGCCCAGTTCCTCGCTGGCTTCGTGCGCCAACCGGTTTGTGAAATCTGCGGGGAAGATCACCGGAGCAGCAGCGTCCCGTTCGGGTCGGCGCAGCGTGGAAAGATCACCGATGATCCGCAGGTATTGCCCACCAAAGCCATGATCTGCATGGACCAAACGCCCAAAAATGCGCTGGAAATCACTAAGCCGGAAGTAGTTCACATGCTCGTAGAAAATGTCGAACCACGCCCGCTTTGCGCAAATCCAATCAAAGCAGGGAACTTCGATATAGATCAGTCCCCGGCCACCATTTGCAGCGGCCAAACGAAACAGGAAGCTTACGGGATCTTCGATATGCTCCAGCACATGCCGCAAGATCAGTCCTTCGCCCCGAAACCCTAGATCCTCCGAGAAATACTCTTTCCGGACTTTTGAATTTGTTCCCTCGTATGTTGGATCATAGCCGACCAAATCGGCGCCACGTTCCAGCATCAGTTCAAGAAATAGGCCCTTGCCGCAACCGACCTCAACAAGGCGTTCCTGCCCCATGTTGGTTTCGATCAGCTTGGCAACTTCCTGCAGATGGTTCTGAAAATGGACACTGTTACCCTGTTCATTCTGATAGGCGGCATCATAGTCCATCAGCCCGGAATTGAATGCCGCATTTCGCACCAGACCGGATTCCAGATCTTCAACCAGAACCACATCACCCCGGGGACAATCTCTTCCTTCTTGGGCGCTGTCATACATACGGTTCTGGAAGATCGGCAGATTGACCTGTCGATATAGTTCACGCACTGCCATTTGCCGCCTCCTTCGTGACCATCAGCTCAGACATGCGTTGGTTCCCCAAAAACGCAGGGCGGGTCACCTGCAGCGTCCGGCCGCGCGCCAAGGTGCACAAGATCGCGATGGCCGTATTCTTCTGCGATCCGAAGGGCAAGGTCGCCGACGGTCACCGGAACACCCGAACAGATGTTGACCGGACCCTCAACCCCAGACAGCGCTGCATCTGCAATACGCCGCCCAGCCTCGCCGACATCCAGATAATCCCGGATCTGTCGCCCACTTGTTAGTTTCGCAGGTTCCCCAGCGGCAAGACATGCGCGCAGATAAGGGACTAAGCGCCGTTCGTCTTCGCCCTCGCCAAAAAGGTAGAACAACCGACACCATGCAAAGGATCGGCTCTCCAAAGCCATCATCCGCGACAAAGTCAGAAATGCAGCAACCTTCGCGGCGCCGTACAGAGTTTTTGGCGCAAGCGCAGTAGACGTGCGCAGATATCCTGCGCTTAGGTCGTACTCGAAGCAGGTACCCACCCCGACAAACCGTGTCGAACCCGCTGAAATGGCCGCTTCCCCCAACCGCAGCGTGCCTGTCAGGCAATGCAGATTGGTCATGGATTCAAGGTATTCACCCGGCTCGGTATACCATGCCGCGTGGATCACGGTGTCGATGCCAGTGCACATGTCACAAAGAGCGGGCAGGCTTTCAGCGAACAGATCATCTGTCCGCCAAACTTCCACACCAGCTGGTGCCAGACCATCCCGACGCAGAACAAGGCGAACGTTACAACCGGCCGACAGCAACCGTTTCAGCACCTGTCGGCCAACAAAGCCGGTTCCACCGGTCAGAAGGACGTTCTTCATCCCACCCTAACCTCCGGTACTGCCGTCACAAACCGCACGCCTTGCGCCGCCAGCCCTGCCAGTTGCCGCCTCACCTCATCTGCAATGTTCCATGGCAGGATCAGCACGTATTCCGGTCGCGTCTCCTCCAGCGCCGAAGGCGGAAGGATGGGGATATGGCTGCCGGGCATAAGTTTGCCCTGCTTCGATGGCGCTGCGTCGCAGACAAAGGGCAGCAGGTCCGGCTTGACCCCGGCATAGTTCAATAGCGTATTGCCCTTGGCCGCCGCGCCATAGGCGGCGACGGTCTTTCCGTCGCGCTTTGCATCCAGCAGGAACCGCAACAGCCCGTCCTTCACCGCATCTGCCCGCGTCTGGAACCCGGCGTAGAAGGCCGCCGTTTCCATCCCGCGCCGCCGTTCCTCCTCCAGCACCGCGCGGGCGCCCGCCGTCTCCGGATGCGCCGCTGCCGCGTGGCAGCCAAACACCCGCAGGCTGCCGCCATGCGTGGGCAATTCCTGGATGTCAAAGATGCGCAGGCCCGCCGCGGCAAAGATGCGCGCCACCGTCAGCGTGGAAAGGTAAGAGAAATGTTCGTGATAGACCGTGTCGAACTGGCAGAACTCGACCAACCGCATCAGGTGCGGGAATTCCAGCGTGATCACGCCATCGGGCTTTAACGCCGCCGCAAGGCCACGGGTGAAATCGTTGATATCCGGCACATGGGCATAGACGTTGTTCCCGGCGATCAGGTCCGCCGAACGCCCCGCGTCCGCCAACCGCTGGCCCAAGGCCTCGCCAAAGAATTCGCGAAGCACCGGAATGCCCAGCGCCTCGGCCGCCTCGGCCGTGCTCGCCGTCGGCTCCACCCCAAGGCAGGGCACGCCCGCCGCCACGAAGTTGCGCAGAAGGTAGCCGTCATTCGACGCCACCTCGATCACATGGCTTCCTGCATTCAGCCCAAACCGCGCCATCATATCGGCAGCATAGCGCGCCGCATGGTCCAGCCACCCCTTCGAGGTGGAGGAGAAATAGGCATACTCCGCGTCAAACAGCCTGTCCGCTTCGGTGAAATCCTCGGTCTGCACCAGCCAGCAGCTTTCACAGACCCGCAGACGCAGGGGGAATGTCATCTCCGGCGCGTTCAGGCGGTCGGGCGACAGATAAGCATTCGACGGCGGCGCGTGGCCCAGATCCAGAAACACCTTTGGCAGCGGTGCCTTGCAATGGCGGCAAGCGGGTAGGGTCATATCCGTATCGGCTCCAGCATATCCAGCGTCGGAAAAGCGGCGTCCCGCGCCGAAACTTCCGTTACGCCAAGGGGCCAGTCCACCGCAACCCTTGCGTCATCCCAGCGCAATCCGCCCTCATGCACTGCGCTGTAAGGCGCCGAGTGAAAGTACAGCATCTCCACATCCGGGGTAAGGGTCTGGAACCCGTGGGCAAAGCCCTCCGGAACGCAGATCATGCTGCGGTTCTGGTCATCCAGCCGTTCCCCATGCCAGTGGCCAAAGGTTGGCGATCCGGCTCGCAGGTCGACGATCACATCAAAGATCGCCCCTCGGATACAGCGCAACAGTTTTGTCTCTGCCATGGGCGGGCGCTGGAAATGCAGGCCGCGCAATGTGCCCTGCCCCGCGGTGAACGAGGTGTTGCACTGCACCCAACCGGTTGCCAACCCATGCGCCGCGAATTCCTCGGCGCAGAACAGCCGTGCAAAGAAGCCCCGCGCGTCGCGCTTTGGCTCCAGTTCCACCCGGAACGCGCCAGCCAACGGCAATTCGGTGAACCTCACGCCGCACCCCCAAAGGCCGCAATCTGCGCGCGAAGCCGCTCTGCCGGATCGGCCCCCGCCGCCACATCGCGATACCAACCCACGGTTTCCGCCACAGCACGGGCAAAATCCCAGCGCGGTTGCCAGCCCAGCACCATCCGCGCCCGCTCGATCGACAGCGCCAATTGCCCCGCCTCATGCGGCGCTGCCGGGTCGGTCGCATCCGTCCAATCCCCCGCCCAATGCTGCCGCGCTGCTTCGACCAACGCGCCGACGCTGCGCTGATCGGCGGGTTCGGGGCCGAAGTTGAACCCCTCTTCCACCTGCGCCGCGCCCGGCCCGGCCAGCCGTTCGGCCAGCGTCAGATAGCCTGCCAGCGGGTCCAGCACATGCTGCCAAGGCCGCACCGCGTGGCGGTTGCGCACCAGCAAGGGCTGCCCCGCCCCAAAGGCCCGCGCCAGATCGGGCAAGATGCGGTCTTCCGACCAATCCCCACCGCCGATCACATTGCCCGCCCGTGCCGTGGCCAGACGCACGCTTGACCCGGCGAAGAACGCCTTGCGCCAGCTTGCCGCCACCAGTTCCGTCCCGGCCTTGGACGCGGAATAGGGGTCATGGCCCCCCAAGGGATCATTCTCACGATAGGGGTGTTCCCATTCGCGGTTCTCATAAACCTTGTCCGTCGTCACGACGACCACAGCACAGGGCGCATCCAGCGCCCGCACCGCTTCAAGCACATGCGCCGTGCCCATCACATTGGTCGCCCATGTCTCCAGTGGTTCGCGATAGGATCGCCGCACCAAAGGTTGAGCCGCAAGGTGCAGCACCACTTCCGGCTTCACCGCCCGCACCCGCTTTGCCACCAGTGCCGCATCCCGGATATCGCCCAGCGCATGATCCATGCGCCCCGCCAGCCCAAGCTGATGAAACAGCGCGGGCCGCGTATCCGGCGCAAGGGCCAGCCCCGAAACCACCGCCCCCCGCGCCAGCAAGACCTCGCACAGCCAACTGCCTTTGAACCCGGTATGTCCGGTGACCAGAACCCTCCTGCCCGCCCAGAAGCTCATGCCCAGATCTTCCAGGGCGCGCGGCCCTTGACCCACAGATCTTCCAGCTGGTTCTTGTCGCGCAACGTGTCCATCGCCGCCCAGAACCCATGATGGCGATAAACGGACAACTGCCCATCGGCAGCAAGGCTCTCCAATGGCGCGCCTTCCCAAGGCGTGCTGTCCCCGGCAATTCGGCCCAGTACCGACGGCTCACAGACGAAATAGCCGCCGTTGATCCACTGCCCGTCACCCACCGGCTTTTCCAGAAACCGTTCCACCCGGCCATCCGCAATATCCAGCGCACCATAACGCCCGGGCGGCTGAATTGCCGTTACCGTTGCCTCGCGCCCCGCTGCTTTGTGATGCGCGATCAGGGCCGTCACATCCACATCCGACACGCCGTCGCCATAGGTCAGGCAGAAGGAGCCGTCGATGTAATCCGCCACGCGCCGCAACCGCCCGCCGGTCATCGTGGCATCTCCGGTATCCACAAGGGTCACCCGCCATGGCTCTGCATTGCGGTGATGCACCTCCATCCGGTTTTCGGCCATGTCAAAGGTCACGTCCGACATGTGCAGGAAGTAATTGGCAAAATACTCTTTGATCACATAGCCCTTGTAGCCGCAGCAGATCACGAAATCACTGATCCCATGCGCGCCGTAGATCTTCATGATGTGCCAAAGAATCGGCCGCCCCCCGATCTCGATCATCGGCTTGGGGCGAAGGTGGGATTCTTCACTGATCCGGGTCCCAAGCCCCCCGGCAAGGATGACGGCTTTCATTTCAGCCCCTGCAAACGTCAACGATCCATAGATCCCGTCTATCCCGACTTTCGCCAAAGCTGAACTTGTTTTGCTGAAACTTGCGCGAAGCGCTGCCAGTCCTTGGTCAGTCGCCACGCACTCTGTTAGAAGGCAACGAAACAAGGCCGGAACTGTACAAAGTGAAGATCAGCGTCATCATCCCCACCCGTGAGCGGGTTCATTACCTGCAGCATAGTCTCGCAACAGCCTTGGCTATCCCTGACTCAATGGTAGAGGTGATCGTCAGCGACAATCACAGCAGGGACGGAACAGCAGACTTGCTGTCCGCCATTCAGGATCCGAAACTCCGCGTGGTACGTCCACAAGGCCGGGTATCCATGCGTCAGAACTTCGAATGTGGCCTTGCGCACGCCACAGGCGATTACATCGTCTTTTTCGGCGACGATGATGCAGCCCTTCCTGGCCAGTTCGCAGCTCTTCGCCACATCCTTGCAACCCGCCGCCCGGATTGCCTCAGTTGGTCAAAGATGTCCTATGGTTGGCCGCGCGAATCAAGCAAAGGCAAGTATGGCGGCGTCCGGTTCGAACGGGAGAAACTTTTTGGCTCTGTCAGGCCCGTTTCCCAAGACGCCCTTCTTCGCCGCCTTCTTTCCGCTGACGTAGATTGGTATGACGAGTACCCTGCACTCTACCACGGTGCGGTTTCACGTTCCTGCATCGAAATGCTTCGCCCGGCGGGCAAGGATTTCTTTCAAGCCAAGGTGCCGGACATCTATTTCACCATGCTGGCCATCATGTGGGGGATCGATCACCTGCATAGTGATCATCCCTTCACGATCAACGGTCACAGTCCTGCAAGCACGGGCGGCGCCTATGCTAGGCAAAAGACGGCGACGGAACCCGGAGGCGCACTAGATGCGGCAAGCCGCTTTCAGTCCGAGGCAGAAACTGACACCTTGCAAGACCCTGTGCAAATCGGCATCGGCATCCCTGCCGCTTTCTTCGAAACCTTTGAAGCGGTGCGTCGCAGACTCGGGACAGAAGCACCATCCGCCGATCTTGCAGCGTGGTATCGCTTCGTCATCAACCGCGGCGCAGCCCTTTCTCTAGAGGAACGTCGGCGCCAGGCAGAGCAACTGGAAAGGCACGCTGCAGACAATGGTGCTAGCGCCGCGCTGACTATCGCCCTGAAAGAAGCTGAACATACCACCAACCTGACCAGGGCGATCAATCTGAAACGCCTGTCAGCGCAGTATCGAAAACTCAAAGGGAAGTTGCACAGCTTCCGCCTCAATGTGGCTCTTGATTCACAAAACACCGTCAGCACGGCATCTCGAGTCGCAGATCAAGTGCTGGCTGATGGCCTTGTCCAGATCCAGACCGGCAAACTTACACGACTGCAAGCTTGGCGGGATGCCAGAACACGCGCCAAGCCCTTTCCGCATGAAATGTAAACGGTAAAGGTCCGGCAAAGCCGGACCTTTACCGTTCCTTCATATCAAGCGGTCACTTCACCTTCGCAAACCGCAGATATGGCAGCTTGATGTCCAGCTCGCCAAACCGCTCGCGCGCCTGATCGTCGGTCAGCGCCAGCGCCACGATCATGTCTTGCCCCGGCACCCAGTTGGCGGGGGCGGCCAGCGGTACGCCGTCGGTCGCCCGCACAGCATCCAGCGCGCGCAGGATCTCGGCGAAGTTGCGGCCCACGCTCATCGGATAGGTCATGGTCAGCCGCACCTTCTTGTCCGGCCCGATGATATAGACCGTCCGCACTGTCGCCGAATGGGCGGGCGTGCGGCCCTCAGTCGGCAGGTAGTAATCTGCGGGCAGCATGTCATAGGCCTTGGCCACCGTAAGCGACGAATCGTCGATGATCGGGAAATCGGCGGGGGCGCCGCCGAAGGCTTCGATGTCGCGCTTCCACTTCTGGTGATCGCCGACCGAGTCGACCGACACGCCCAGAACCTTGGTGTTCCGTTTCGCCCATTCCGGGGCCAGTTGCGCCACCGCGCCGAATTCCGTGGTGCAGACCGGTGTGAAATCGCGCGGGTGGGAAAAGACGATGCCATAGCTATCCCCCAGCCATTCATGGAAGCGGATGGTTCCCGCAGTCGACTCGGCGGTGAAGTCGGGGGCGATGTCATTGATGCGAACGGACATGGGAAAACTCCTGTCGATGTCTTTGGTGCTTTACATACGCGCTTTGGAACAGGGTTTCATCCCCCAAGGCGATACCGCCCTGTAATTGGGAAATCCATCGCCCACGGAACCGAAAGACAGAAGAAACTTCTCTCCCATCCCATCCCTTGGAACCATCCTCCACCACTCTGGCGGGCGCGCAAACCGTTCTTCCGCCGCCTGCACCCGCCTGGCGCGACAGCGCCTGTCGGTCCTGCGCTTGCCAGCGCCGCCTTGGCCTGACAAGTTATGATCAAATTCTGCCCAACGGAGGCCCCCATGCTCATCAAGCGCGATTTCTACATCAACGGTCGCTGGACCGCCCCGCTTGCGCCGAACGATCATACGGTGATCGACCCGTCGACCGAGGATACCTGCGCCATCATCTCGCTCGGTTCCGCCGCTGACACCGATGCCGCCGTCGCCGCCGCCAAGGCGGCCTTTCCGGCTTGGGCTGCCACGCCGCCTGCCACGCGCAAGGCCTTTGTCGAGGCGATCCTCGCCCAGTATGAGGCACGGGCCGAGGAAATGGCGCAAGCGATCAGCCTGGAAATGGGCGCGCCGATCGACATGTCGCGCAACGATCAAGCGCCCTGTTTGCCTTGGCACCTGAAAAACTTCTTGACCGCCTTTGACCATATCGAATGGGTCCGCCCGCTTGGCCCGCATGCCCCGAATGACCGGATCGCGCTGGAACCCATCGGCGTGGTCGGCTTGATCACGCCGTGGAACTGGCCGATGAATCAGGTCACGCTTAAGGTGATCCCCGCCCTTCTGGCCGGCTGCACCTGTGTTCTGAAGCCGTCCGAGGAGTCGCCGCTGTCGTCGCTCCTGTTTGCTGAATTCGTGCATGATGCAGGCGTCCCGGCAGGCGTCTTCAATCTTGTGAACGGCGATGGCATGGGCGTTGGCGCGCGGTTGTCAGAACACCCGGATGTCGAAATGATCTCCTTCACCGGCTCCACCCGCGCAGGCAAAGCCATCTCCAAGGCCGCCGCGGAAACGCTGAAGCGCGTCACGCTGGAACTGGGCGGCAAGGGGGCGAACCTGATCTTCGCCGATGCCGATGATCGCGCCGTGGAACGCGGCGTGCGGCATTGCTTCAACAATTCCGGCCAATCCTGCAACGCCCCCACCCGGATGCTGGTGGAACGCCCCGCCTATGACCGCGCAGTGGAAATCGCCAAGCAAGTGGCTGATGCCACCAAGGTCGCCTCTGCCCACGAACCCGGCCGCCATATCGGCCCGGTGGTGAACAAGCGGCAATGGGATCAGATCCAAGGCTATATCCAGAAAGGGATCGAGGAAGGCGCGCGCCTTGTGTCCGGCGGTCTTGGCCTGCCTGAGGGCATGAACAAGGGGTACTTCGTCCGCCCCACGGTCTTTGCCGATGTGAAACCCGGCATGACGATCGAAAAAGAGGAAATCTTCGGCCCCGTCCTCTCCATCATCCCCTTCGACACCGAGGCCGAAGCGGTCCAGATCGCCAACGACACCCCCTATGGCCTGACCAACTATGTCCAATCCCAGGACGGCCCCCGCCGCAACCGCCTTTCCCGGCAGCTTCGTTCCGGGATGGTGGAAATGAACGGCAAATCCCGCGCCGCCGGCTCACCCTTCGGCGGGGTCAAGGCATCCGGTCGTGCGCGTGAGGGTGGCGTGTGGGGGATTGAGGAGTTTCTGGAGGTGAAGGCGATTTCGGGCTGGGACAGCGCGGCAGAGTAAGGACTCCGCTGACCCTGCATTCTGTGCAAATCTTGCCCGATCGCATTGATCGATAGCAGGAAGCTTCTCACATGCCCGCCAGAGCAGTCGCCGCCGTTCTGTTCATGGTGTGGCCGGGCACCGCCCATGCCGAACTGCCCGAACCGATTGAAACCCCTCGGCTGGAGAATGCTTCCGCCTGCCGCGAAGCTGGCGGCAACCCGGTTGAGAAGGACACCTACATACTCCAGCGCGACCTGGACGGCGACGGACAACCGGACTTTGTTATGAACCTGATGGGCCTGACCTGCGAAGGGGCCTTCAGTTACTTCTGCGGCTCGGCAGGGTGTCCCGTCACGGTCTGGACCTCCGGTCCGGATGGGCTTTCCGTGGCATGGAACAGTTATGCCCAGGATATCACGTGGGACGGCGATACCATGGTCGCCTATCTGCACGGCCAGTTCTGTGACCCGCCCCGCACCGGCGCGGATGGGTGCGAGGAACGGGTCAGCTTCGGCGCACCGATCCCACAGGCAATGCCGGACCCGCAAACCCCCGCCGTCCAGTCGAACTCTGCTGACGCCCCCGCCACGGACCGCTGGCAATTGCGGGACGGCGGCGGAATACAAGTCGCCATCATCGGCGGCACCGGCTCGTTGCGCAGCCTTGCCGCCTTTTGCGTTGGAAATCAGCCATGGCTGGCGATGATGCTGACCCCCGCGCCTGCACCCGATAATATTCTGGTCGATTTCACCTTTTCCAGCGGCACCATCGGCGGACCAGCACAACGCCAGCCAACAACCGGCGGCGCCTTTGTCATCGGGTTGGAGAACAACCCGCTTCCCGCATTGCTGGCCGGAAAGGACGATCAGGTTGGCATTGCCGTTGATGGCGTGGATTCGGGACAAGTCTCCCTTTCCGGATCAACCGCAGCGCTGCGTGCAGCGCTTGGTCCTTGCCTGCGTTTCTGATCAGGCGGCAGGAACGTCCGCTCTGGCCCGGTATCCGACCCACCCCATATAGGGGATCTTCGGGATCCAGCGGAAAATGCCATGCTGTTCAACCCACAGCGCATAGGCCACATAATCCGGATCGCGCGACAGATGGCGTTCTTCCGTCCGCGCCCGCAGGAAATAAATCCCGCTGACACAGCCCAGCAGCAGGCAATTCCTTATGGCCGTCTCAGGATTGCCATCCCCGGGAATGAACGGGATCGCCACCAGCCACCAGGACAGGTTCTTGAAGATATAGCTGGGATGCTTGGTCCACCGATACGGCCCGCTGGTGATGATCCCGCGATGCGTCAGGTTGGAAAACCGGCAACCGAATTGCGCCGTGGCGTAGACATAGACGCTCAGACACAAAAGGATCATCACCCCCCAGATGCCGTAGAACAGCGGGTGCTCCCAAAGCCAGGCGCCCCATTCCCAATCATTCTCATAATTCAGGTAATTCCGGGTGATGAAGCTCCAGATCGGCGCATAGCAGATGATGCAAACCACCCAGCCCAGCGCAGTGGGTTCCGTCGACCGCATATGTGTGTCCAGCGGGCGGAACGTCGTCGCATAACCGATGGTCGCGATGCTGAGATCAAAGAAGAACGCAAAGACGTAAAGGAACGCGTAGACCTCGGCAAAGTTCTGCAACGCCGAAAGATCACGCGCCAGCAAATCCTGCAGCGACTGGCAAAAGAAGCTGAACATCAACGGCAGGAAGAACCCCTTGATGATCCACCCGCGCATGCAGTTCCAAGCCTGCTCTCCATCCACCTTTCCCCACCGCAAAAGAACGATGTTCCCAAGGTGCCAATACCCATCCTTCGGGTCGCGTTGGTACATGTCGACCCAAAGCACATAGGGTACCGCGATCACAGCCAGCGGTACGACCAGCGATGCCGCCGTCGTCAGGTAGATGTCATACAGATCATTCTCATAGACCGGCAGCACGGCATACAGCAGCGCGATCGCCCCGACTGCTGCATAAAGCCCTAACAGCTTGGTCAGGCCCCGGCTGATCGAAAAATCCCGGCGGCCATAATCCATGCCGGTCGATGCGCGCAGATGCGCTTTATAGACCACCACATCCACCAGAAACGTCATCACCACCATCGAACCCAGAATCACAAAGGCCGACGCGACGATGTTCTCAAAAGGATTCCACAGATACAGCGCCCCGCAGGACAGCAGAAAGGTGAACACGCTGGTCCAAGCCACACCCCCCGGCGTCACCGATTTCGGAAGCTGAACAGCCGTCATCTCACCCATGCTTGCTCGGCCGCGTGGGGCGCCCGGCGTCCCTTTGCTGATGCTGTCCCATTCCGATAAGGGCCCGCCTAAACCCGATCTCCGACCAAGGCCCGGCGTAGGTCGCCGATCCACCCGTCCATTGAACGTTAACAAACGTTGCTATCGCGCCCGAAGCTGCCCCCAAGCCGGGTGCTTTTCAAGCACCTTGTTCATCTACGGCAGCACCGGGCAATGCCGCCTTGCGACATCCAACTGTCGCCCCAGCCCCTCACGCCCCGATTGCCCCTTCCGCTACGCTGCCCCCCAAGCCAAGGAGGCCATGATGCCCGCCAGCCAGCACCCCCACTTGACCAGCCCGATCACCCTGCGCGGCACCACGCTGCGCAACCGCATCGTCTTTGGCGCACATACCAACAACATGGCCGACATGGGCCTCCCCGGCCCGCGCACCCTTGGCTACATCGCCGAACGCGCCAAGGGCGGGGCGGGGATGATCGTGATGGAACCCGTCCCCGTCCACCGCACCGGCGTGCTGACCCGCGGCAACTACCTGCACGGCACCGACGAAATCATCCCGCATTTCCGCAAAGTGACCGAAGCAGCGCGGGCCGAAGGCGCCGTCATCCTACAACAACTCTACCACATCGGCGCCCACGGCGATTCCGATCTGTCCTTCCAACCCCACTGGTCCCCCTCGGGCCACGCCAGCTATCACGACAGTGACGGCTCCCACCGCATGACGGAACCGGAAATCGAAGAACTCATCGACGCCCACATCGCCGCCGCCCTCCGCTGCCACAAGGCGGGCTTTCAGGGGGTCGAGGTCTGGGCCGCCTACCACTCCCTCCTCGATCAGTTCTGGACCCCATGGTCCAACACACGCACCGATCAATGGGGTGGAAGCCTTGAGAACCGCACCCGTTTCTCCCGCCGCATCATCGAAGGCATCCGCCGCGCCTGCGGCGAGGCTTTCATTATCGGCCTCGCCGTCTCCACCTCCGATGCGCATGACGTGACACTCTCGGTCGAAAGCCTCGCCGAAATCGTCGCCCTCCATGATGCGACGGGTCATGTCGATTACGTCACCTGCGGCCATGGCGGATACCTCGATTTCGAACGCTTGATGCCCACCTTTCTCTTCGCGGAAAAACTCACCGCCCCCGTGACCGAGATTCTGAAAGGCGTGGTGAAATACGCCAAGGTCACGTCCGAGGCGCATGTCCGCACCCCCGATAATGCCGAAACCATCATCGCTTCGGGGCAAGCCGACATGGTGTCGATCGTGCGCGGCCAGATCGCCGACCCCCACCTCGCCGCGAAAACGATGGCAGGCAAAGCCTCCGACATCCGCGCCTGCATCTCCTGCAACCAGATGTGCTGGGGCCGCCGGTCGCGCGACTACTGGATCTCCTGCCTCATCAACCCCAGCGCGGGCCGCGAATGGGAATGGGGCGGCGACCGCTTCACCCCCGCCGCCACGCCGCGCCACATCCTTATCGTCGGCGCTGGCCCCGCAGGGCTAGAGGCCGCCCGCGCCGCCGCCGAACGCGGCCACAGGGTAGAAATCGCCGAGGCCGCCCCCCGCATCGGCGGCCAGTTCCGCCTTGCAGGCGAACAACCCCGCCGCGCCCAGATCCTCGACCTCCTTGACTGGTACGAACGACAGTTCGCCCGTCTTGGCGTCACTCTTCACCTAAACACCTTCCTCGACGCAGATGACATCACGAACCACCCCGCCGACACGGTGATCCTCGCCACAGGCTCCTTGCCAGACCCCGATGCGAAACAGCGCTGGCTCCCCGCCCTCTCCCAACTCCCCGGTCTTGAGAACGGCAATGTCTGGTCAGCCGAGGATGTGATGCGCCGCGAAGCCCGCCTCGGCGACACCGTCATCCTCTATGACGAAGGCGGCAACTGGCGCGGCGTCGGCACGGCATGGCACATGGCCGAACAGGGGAAAAAGGTGATCCTCGTCACTCCCGACGCTTACGTCGGGAAAGAGATCACAAGAACCTCCGCCGATGCCCCCGCCCGCCAACGCCTTGCAAAACTCGGCGCGCAGTTCCTGACCGAACACGTCATCACCCGCTGGCACGGCAACGGCGTCACGGTAAAATCCGGCCTGACAGGCGAAGAAACCACCCTCCCCGCCTCCGCCCTTGTCATGGCAACGACGAACATCGCCTTCGACCCCTTCCCCGAAACCTTCCCCGGAAAGGACACCCACCGCATCGGCGACTGTGCCGCCCCGCGCCAGGCCCCCTATGCCTTCCACGAAGGCCGCAGGATGGCTTTGGAGCTTTAACCCTTGCTGGTCCCGCCTTCGGTCCGGTTTCCGAACCGCGCAGCAAGGTGCCTGCCCCAGACATTGGTCGGTCGCTCGATCACAAGATAGGTCGCGGTCGACACCGCCCCGGTAATTGCCAGGACAATTGCAAAAGCAAGCAACCCATTGGCAGGAAGCCTGTCCCCAAGCACCCCGATCACCACCATGTGCCAAAGATACAGGCTGTAACTGATCGTTCCCAGAAACCGCAGTGGCGTTGAGTCCAGCCAAAGGCCGCGCCCAACAGAATCCTTGCGCGCGATCAGCAATCCCGCTGTCGCCAATCCGATCAACGCCCCACCCCCTGACGGGGCCGCTGCAAGCACCAGCAGAAAAAGCCCGACAGATACCCACATTACCAAAGGGGCGCGGGTCGACACATGATGCCATCCGGCACGTCGCAGCTGATAGCAGGCCGCCCCCAACAGGAAATAGGCTCCAAAAGTTGTCGGAAACCATTTCGCAGCCGTCGAAGGTGCTACGGCCCCAAATGCCGCCCGCGTGACAAGCGCCGCAAAAAGCAGTGCGACCATCCCGATCAGAAACGGCCGCCACGCGCGGGTGAACGGCAGCAGGAACGGCAGGACGACATACCAGAACACCTCGATCGGTATGCTCCACTCGACGCCAAGAATGCTGTTGGCGATCCTGTAGTCCACAAAGCTCAGAAAGGTCACATGCAGGAACAGGTTATAGGCATCCAGATCGGCACCATAAACCTTCAGCCAGTCACTGCCTTTGGTCATGCCCAGCCAATACAGAACCGCCGCGATCAGGATCACCACCCAATAGGTTGGCGCAATCCGCGCAAGGCGACGGATCAGAAAGGTGCGATATCCATCGCCGCCAAACCACGTTGCGGCAATCGTATATCCCGAAATCACGAAAAACACCTGCACACCGTATTTCCCGGCTTCGGTCACGTTCGTTCCCAGCCAACCGAATTGCAGGAATGCGCCCGTGTGAATGCAAATCACCATCGTTGCCGCAATCGCCCGCAGCCCGGTCACGAAATCGGTTTCACCATAGCTCCGCAGCATCACCGGTCCCCATCCTCATGCATCCGTCTGTTCTGACGTGCTAAACCACAGTTTCCCCGGTTCAGAACGGACAGACCGCCGCAAACTCCACCCACGTCCCGCCATCGGGATGGTGCAACCCCAACCGCTCCGCATGCAGCATCAGCCGGGGAAACTCCCGCGCCGCCCCCGCCGCATAGATCGGATCGCCAAGGATCGGATGCCCAAGCGACAGCATATGCACCCGCAACTGATGGCTGCGCCCGGTTTTCGGATACATCCGCACCCGCGTCTCGCCATCTCCCCGCGCGACGACCTCCCAATCCGTCACCGCCGGACGCCCATGCTCATGGTCCACCTTCTGGCGCGGCCGATACTCCCAATCGGCGCAGAGCGGCAGATCCACCTGCCCGCGATCCGCCTCGATCACCCCGGCCACCCGCGCGACATAGGCCTTCTTCGCCCGCCGCTTTTCGAACTCCTGCCCCAGATACCCCTGCGCCTGCTTATCTTGTGCAAAAATCATCACACCCGACGTGTCACAATCCAGTCGATGCACCAAAAGCGCGCCGGGGCGGAACACCTCCAGCCGCGCCATCAGGCAATCATCGCGCCCCTCCAGCTTGCCCGGCACCGACAACAGCCCCGACGGCTTGTCCACCACGATGATCCGCGCATCCTCATGCAGGATCACCGGATCGCCCGCAGGCGGATCATAGCTGAAATCGGCCAGCAGGCTCAAACGATCCGATGCCCCTTTGCCTTCAGCGCCGCCGCCAGTGCTGCGATATGCGCCGGTCCCACCTCGCAGCAGCCGCCCACAATTGTCGCCCCCTGCGCCACCCAGGACAATGCGAATTCCACATACCGCTCCGGCGTCAGGTCATGCCGCGCGCAATAGGCGGGCGCGCTGCCATCCTCAGGCAGCGGCAGATGCGAGATTTCCGAAAACCCGTTCGCATAGGCCCCAAAGGGCAGGCCAAGCGCCTTCAATTCGCCCATCGCCGCCGACATCGCCTCGGGCATCGAACAATTCGCCAGCACCGCCGCCGCAGGCGCAACCTTCAGCACCTCGGCCAGTCCCGCCACCGGTTCACCCGACCGCAGCTTTGTTCCGTCCCGGTCATCCACCGAAACCGAAAGCCACACCGGTTTGCCGGCCGCCTGTGCCCCGATCAGCGCGCCCTTCGCCAGATCGAGTGATGACATCGTCTCGCACAGCACCACATCTACATGTGCCGCCATGATCCGCGCCTTTTCGGCATATTGCGCCGCCGACACCTCCACCGGCGGGGTCAGGTCGGGCCGATAGCTTTCGCCCAAAGGCCCCATCGACCCCGCGATGATCCCCCGCCCGGCACGGGCGCGCGCCTCATGCGCCTCCATCAGCGCGCGCAGGTGCAGCGCGTGGAACTGCGCATCCATCCCCACCCGCTCCAGCCGGTCATGCAGGATGTTATAGGTGTTCGTCGTCGCCACAGACGCGCCTGCTGCGAAATAGTCGTCATGAATCGCCGCCACCAACCCCGGATGATCGATCATCACCCGCGTGGCCCAAAGCTGCGTCGGCTCATCCCCCGACCGCGCCACCAATTCCTGCCCCATGCCACCATCCAGCAGCGTGATCTCGGCCATTGTCGTCACTCCCATATCATTCGCAGGGCAAGCGCGCCCAGCATCACCGCCGCCACCCGGTTCATCAACCCCATTCGCCGCGCCAGTCCCTGCCCGGCGAACCCGGCCAAAGCGCCATAGCCACTGGTGATCACAGTGCCCGTCAGCGTGAACAGCGCGCCCAGCAGCGCAATCTGCGCCCAGACCGGCCCGCGCGCGGCATCGGTGAATTGCGGCAGGAAGGCAAGCACGAAAAGCGCGACCTTGGGGTTCAGCGCATTGGTCACAAAACCGCGCCACAGCGCCGCCCGCGCCCGAACCTCACCCCTTCCCGCCCCTGCCGCATCCGCCCGCCACGTGGCAACCGCAAGCCAAAGCAGATAGGCCGCACCCAGCACCTTAAGCCCGATCAACGCCACGGGGATGGCCGCGATCAAGGCACTGACGCCCAGCACTGCAAGCCCCACATGGAACAGCCCGCCAAAGCCCACGCCCAAACCGGCCACCGCACCCGCCCGCGGCCCGCCTGCGATACCCGAAGCCGTGGCAAAGATCACATCCGCCCCCGGCGTAAGGTTCAGCACAATACCCGCCGCCAAGAAGGCAAGCAGATCGGAAGGGGGGATCAGGGTGAACAGGTCGATCATCACCGCCACCTTCCCCGCGCCCCTGCCAAAGCGCAAGTCTGGCCTCACCCCCGAGAGGGGGCTTTTCGCCCCCCGCAGGATATTTGCAGCAGAGAAGACAAACGTGCAATTGACACAAGCACAAAGGTCAATAATTATGACCTTATTGGAGGCCCCCAATGGATTACGACACCATCCTCGCCCCCGCCTTCGGCCACAGCCTTCGCGCCGTGACCGTCAATCTTCTGGTGCGTGACGTGTTGGCCGAGGTGGCCTTCCTGACGCAGGTCTTTGCGCTGACCGCCCATCGCAGCAGCGCCGATTTCGCCATCCTTCTGCATGCAGGCCAGCCGATCCAACTGCACGCCGATCACACCTATGGCGCCCATCCGCTGTTAGGCCTGCTGCCGGAAACACCCCCGCGCGGGGCGGGCATCGAACTGCGCCTGCACGAGTCCGATCCCGACCATGCAGCGCAGGCCGCCGCGCAGTTTCCCGATGCGGTGATCCTGCAACCGCCCACCGACAAACCCGCCCACGGCCTGCGCGAAGCTGTAATCCTCTGCCCCAACGGCTATGCCTGGGTGCCCAGCCGTCGCCTTTAGCCCCAGCCGGGGAATTGCGGCAGGCCGTCGTCAATCTCGTAGTGGCTGCCCTTCTCGGCCACAAAGATATGCGCGGCCAGCCGCCCGCCCGTCGGCCCGTCCACCGCGCCCGCCTCGACCGAGAAACCCCCGTCCGCCGCGCGGAACCAAAGGCTTGATCCGCAGTCCCCGCAAAAGCCCCGCACCCCGCCACCTGCTGTGCGATACTCCGCCAACCCGTCCCGCGCCTGCCACTGTACCGCCGCCTCATCCACATCAAAGGATGCCGAATAATGCCCCGAAAGGCTGCGGCACTGGTGGCAATGGCAGGCAATGATCTCACCCGCCGGTCCCGGCAGGGTGAAGCGGCACGCCCCGCACAGGCAGGACGCGGTCAGCCGATCCGGTGCAGGCCTCGCCTCCGGCGGTGGCCCCTCGGGCGAATAGTAATCGCCCGCATCCTGCGCATAGATATTCTGCGCCACATGGATCGACAGCGGCCCCTCCAGCGCAGCGGGGGAAAAGCTGATCTCATGTTCCGCAGGCGTCCCCCAATCAAAAACGGCATCTGCCTCGGGCAGCCAGAACAACGTCGCCCCGCATTCCCCGCAAAACCCCCGCTGCGCGACCGGAGAGGAGCGATACCACCGCAGCCCCCGCCCCTCCGTCACCCGCCAGCGCGAAACGGGGACCGAGGCCGCCGCCCAGAAATGCCCACTCACCTTGCGGCATTGCGTGCAATGGCAGGCCAACGCATCGCGGATCGGCCCCTCCACCTCGAACCGCACCGCCCCGCAATGGCACGACCCGCGCATCAGGCGGCGTCCCGAAAAACTTCGGCTAGCAAGGGCACGATCCAGGCCTCATCCGCCGGGGTAAAGGCCGCAGGCGTATCACTGTCCAGGTCCAGCACTCCCAGCAAAACCCCCGCCCCGTTCCAGACCGGGACGACCAATTCCGACCGGGTGGAGGACGAACAGGCGATGTGATCCGGAAACGCCTCCACATCCGGCACGTTCTGCACCTGTCCAGTCCGTGCCGCCGCCCCGCAGACCCCGCGCGCGAACGGGATGACCAGACAGCCATGCCCGCCCTGATACGGCCCGATCTTCAGAAGCTCCGGCCCCACCACGCGGTAGAACCCCGTCCAATCGGCAAAGGGGTGGTGATGGTGAATCTCACACACCACCGTAGCCATCAGTGCGACGGTATCCGTCTCACCCGCGCAGAGCGCGCGGATGCTGGCCGTGATCGCATCGTAGTCCACCATCATTAATACCCCAGCGCGCAGCCATCCTTGCGGGGGTCCGATGCCCCCACGAGCACCCCGTCCTCGCCAATCAGAATGGCCTGACAGCCGCCGATCGGTTCCTTCGGGATCGACACGTCATGCCCCATCGCCGCCAACTGCGTGCGCACCGCATCGGTATAACCGCGCTCCACCAGCATCCCATCCGCCCCGCTGAAACAGCGCGGCGCGTCATTGGCATCCTGCGGCTCCATCCCGTAATCCACCAGATTGGTCACGAACCGCGCATGGCCGCAGGGCTGATAGGCCCCGCCCATCACGCCAAAGGGCATCATCACCCGACCGTCCCGCTTCAGCATCCCCGGAATGATTGTGTGCATCGGCCGCTTGCCGGGTGCCGCCTCATTCGCATGGCCCTCCTGCAACGAAAAGCCCGCGCCACGGTTCTGGAAATTGATCCCGAACCTGTCCGACGCCAGCCCCGACCCGAACCCCCAGAAGATCGAATAGATCAGGCTGACCGCCATGCGGTCCTTGTCCACCACGGTGATATAGATCGTGTCCTTATGCACCGCCTCGGTCAGCGGGGCCGCCGCTGGCATGGCGCGGTCTAGGTCGATCAGAGCGGCCAGCTTGGCCGCCGTCTCATCCGACAGCATATGGGCCAGACGCGTGGTATGCCGGGGGTCCGCTATAAACCGGTTGCGCGCATCATAGGCCAGCTTCGCCGCCTCGGCCTCGATATGCGCGCGTTCCGCGCCGAACGGGTCCATCGACGCCAGATCGAAATGCTTCAGGATGTTCAGCATCAGGATCGCCGTCGCGCCCTGCCCGTTTGGCGGATGCTCGACCAGATCCACGCCTTTGTAATTCCCGCTCACCGGATTGGCGTAATCGCAGGCCACGGCGGCGAAATCCTCCATGCTGTGCGATCCGCCCAGTGCTCGCAGCGAGGCGACCATGTCCTCGGCCACCTCACCCTCATAAAACCCCTTCCGCCCCTCGTTCGCGATCCGGCGAAGCACCTCGGCCTGCCCCGGCGCGCGGAAGATGGCCCCTGCCTTGGGCGCTGCGCCGTTCACCAGATAATGCTGCCGCGCCGCGCCCTGCAGATGCTGGGCATCGCCCTCCCAGTCAAAGGCCACGCGCGGGGCGACCGGCACGCCCTCATCGGCATAGCGGATCGCGGGCGCAAGCACCGCATCCAGCCCCAGCTTGCCCCAATCCGCCGACAATCGGCAAAACGCATCCACCGCACCGGGCAGGGTGACCGCCTCAATCCCGTGGATCGGCACCGCCGTCAGCCCCCGGTCGCGCATCGTCGCCGCCGACAGACCGCCCGGCGCACGCCCCGAACCATTCAGCGCGATTACATCCTCGCGCCCCGCCGGTTTGATCAGCACAAAGCAATCGCCGCCGATCCCGGTCATCTGTGGCTCACAGATCCCCAACAGAACCGCCCCTGCAATGGCCGCATCCACGGCATTGCCGCCGCGTTCCAGCACCTCGACCGCCACCTTGGCCGCCAGCGGGTGCGACGTCGCACACATCCCGTTCTTGGCATGAACGGCCGACCGGCCCGGCATCTGAAAATCGCGCATCTGGTTCCTCCTGCTTTCAGGCGAACCTAGGCCCCATGTCAGGTGAATCCAAGCCGAACCAGCACTGCCGAACCAGCTACAAAGGTCTCAAGCCGATCCCCTGGGCATGCCCAACGCGCGTTGCGATGCAACTGCAGCCTGTGGGGACACAAACCTTCGCGACTGCAAAGGTCCCCGGCGCCGTGCTTGCATGGGGGCAAAGTACCACGGCACCGGGGCGCAGCTGTGAACAGCTACGATTCGAACAACGGCAGAACCTTGGGTTTCTTTAGCTGTGCGTCTTGCCGTTCAAGGCCAAGGGCCCGCCGTCCTGCGGATTGCCTTCGCCCCGAATCCGAAGGGTCAGCACATTGAATCCCGCCCGCCGGCGCAGATCCAGACCATCCGTCAACGCCCGGATCAGTGGCCAGCCGAACCCACCCTCTGCCACATCCTCGGGCATCGTGGAACTCAGGCAGTCCATGGGTGGCGGGTTCAGCGCCTGGTCCACGATCCGCCAGTCGCGCCCACTGCGCATCGGCCCCGGCACCAACCCGATCCAGCCGGGACCGCCGCCATAACCATGCTCCACCACATTGTTCAGAGCCTCGGCCAGCACCAACAGGGTGCAATCGCGTTCTTCTTCGGTCAGTCCCATTAGTGCTGGCCCGCTTTCCAACGAAACGAGCAAGGCACGCACGGCAGCCGGATCGGCGGCGATCACATGCCGATCATGCCGTCGCGCGCAGCGCATCATCCACCCCAGCGTGAATCGTGAACATGCGGTCCATCCGCGTCAGCCGGAACACGCGTTCCACAGCGCCAGTTAGCCCCGCCAGTTCCATCGCCTGTCCAGCGCGCAGAAATCGCTGCGCCGCCACCACCGCCCCCAGCCCGCTCGAATCCAGAAAGCCGACACCGGACAGATCCAGCACGATCCGCGGACCCGCCGCCTCCATCACGCCTTTCATCCGGTCCTTGAACATGACGGCGGCCATCGCATCCAACCGCGCCTCAGCCGGCCGCACAATCGTGACCGCCCCTTCACTTCTTACCGCAAGGTCCATCCTGCATCCCCTTCAAAGGTCTGCCGATAGCAAAGCACCAAAAGATGAAAAGGTCGTAAGCGGCGAAGCGGGTTCAGTTCAGCTGGAACTGCAACGGATAGCGCCCATCCTCGAAATCGCCGAACAGATCGGGCAGATCAGGATGGCCGACAGGCTCGCCCGTATCATCGGGCAACAGGTTCTGTTCCGACACATAGGCCACATAGTAGCTTTGGTCATTTTCGGCCAGAAGATGATAGAACGGCTGATCCTTTGATGGGCGTGCCTCCTCGGGTATCGCGTCGTACCATTCATCTGTGTTGGAAAAGCGCGGATCAACATCAAAGATCACGCCACGGAAGGGGTGCTTCCGATGCCTAACGACCTGTCCGATGTGATATTTAGCTAGCGCCGTGAACATGTCATTGCATCCCTTGAAATCATTTAATAATCGCTCACCCGGCCTCTTGTCCATCCAACAGGTTGATCAGCCAGGAAACAGTCTGTGAACCTTGTCCTTACAGTGCTTGAGATCGTGGCCCCGGTTGGGCTGCTCGGTCTTGTGGGCTTTGTCTGGGTTCGCGCGGGGTTTGAGTACCGCCTGGAATTCATCACCCGCCTGTGCATGACGCTGTCGGTCCCCGCCCTTGTCTTCACCGCGCTGATGAAGACAGAGATCGACCCCGCCGCCCTCACCTCGGTCCTGTTTGCCGCTGCGCTTGCTTACGGCCTGCTCACGCTGGCCTTCTGGGGTATCACCACCCTCATGGGCATCGACCGGCGCACCTATCTGGCGCCGCTGATCTTTGGCAATACCGGCAATGTCGGCCTGCCTCTGGCGCTGTTCGCCTTTGGCGAAACCGGGCTTGGCTATGCCGTTGTCATCTTCGCGGTGATGATACTGTGGAGCTTCACCTTCGGCGTCTGGATGGTGGCAGGCGGCGGGTCGCCCGCCCGCCTGCTGCGCGAGCCGATCATGGTCGGCACGCTTCTGGGCGCGCTGTTCCTGTGGCAGGGCTGGCAAACCCCCGTCTGGCTGACCAATTCGCTCGATCTGATTGGCCAGATCGCCATTCCGCTGATGCTCATCACCCTTGGCGTCGCCGTGGCGCGGCTGAACGCGGGCCGCCTTGGCCGCGCGCTCTGGCTGTCTGCCCTGCGCGCGGCAGTCTGCCTTGGCGTCGCCCTTGGCGCGGGGTTGTTGTTCGGCCTGCCCCCGGTGGCGCTGGCCGTGCTGATCCTTCAGGTCACCACCCCGGTGGCCGTCACCTCCTACATGCTGGCGGAAAAATACGGCGCCGATGCCGAATCGGTTGCAGGCCTCGTCATCGCCTCCACCTTGCTGTCGGTGATCACACTTCCGCTCACTCTCGCGTTTCTGATCTGACAGGCCGCGATCCGGCATTCCCCCCGGCCACCTTTTGCCCTATCATTCCCGCAAAATAAGAAAGTGCGAGGGGCAAATGAGCAGACTTCTCCGCGCGTCGATCCTGTTGATGTTGTTGGCCTCTTGCGGGGGCGGCAACTATTCGGCGCCACGTAACCTGGACAACGCTTGCGCCATCGTGGCCGAGCGTCCGCAGTATTTCCGTGCCATGAAAGACACCGAACGGCGCTGGGGCATCCCGGTCCACGTTCAGATGGCGACCTTCCATCAGGAATCCAAGTTCATCGGCAATGCCCGCACCCCGCACCGCTATGCGCTGGGCGTCATCCCGATGGGCCGCCAATCCTCGGCCTATGGCTACAGCCAGGCGCTGGATGGCACGTGGGAGGAATATGAGGAAGACCAGCGCCGCTTTGGCGCGCGCCGCGACCGGATCGACGATGCCGCCGATTTCATGGGCTGGTACATGGACCAATCCACCGAAAAGCTGGGCATTTCGAAATGGGACGCGCAGGCGCAATACCTCGCCTATCACGAAGGCCGCACCGGATATGCCAATCAGACCTATCTGGGCAAACCGTGGCTGATGGATGTTTCCGCCCGCGTGGCCGAACGGTCCGAGATGTACCGCGCGCAACTGGCCAGCTGCGGCAGAGCTTGACGCGACAGGGGCGGCTCAGCCGCCCCGCTTCTGCGCCTCGATGGTGATGTTGAACAGCGAAGACGGCAGGTTCCCGCCCAGAGCCATGCGGTCCAGCACAACCGTCGTCCGGTTGCCCAGATCATCGGTGATGATCCACTGCGCCAGCGTGACCGGTTCGTTCAGGAAAACCAGCTCGATGGTTCCATATTCCGGGTTCTTCGGATCCTGCGCCACCACACGCGTGGTGTTCTGCGCCTCGTAATGGCCGATCACCATCTTGTCCGCGCCAAGGTTCACATCCCGCGCCAGGATCAGGTTCAAGGGCGTCCGCGACAGCGGGTATTGCTCCGGCGGCTGGTTCGACTTGGCATCGAAAATCGCCACCTGCCCACCGCCCGCCATGACAAGACTGCGATCCGGCGGCGCATATTCAAACCGCACCCGACCAGGGCGCTTGATGAACAGCCGCCCTTGCGTGCGCGACCCGTCGGAATTCACCTGCGTGAACTCTGCCTCGGCCGTCGTCAGCCGGTTCAGATAGGCGCTCAACTCCGACAAAGGAACAGGATCAGCCTTCGCAGGAAGGCCAAAGGCGATCAGGGCAAGCGGGGCCAACAGGGCGGTGCGTCTTTTCATACGCCCTATATACGCCCTCACCTTGCGCCTTGCATCCCCGACAGGCGGGATGTTGCGACCTTGTGCCGATCCTGTGAAACCCCGTGACGCCCCCACTGCGGCAAACCACCCCACGACTCGCCACAAAAACAGGCAGTCTGCGAAGGTGAAAATCTACCCATACGGCCAGTATGACGAAGTATCCTGCGGCTAATCTCCAAACATTGTGAATTTTCTTCTGCCATACTCAATTCTTTCGCCATTTCCTGCCATAAGATCATCATCACAACCCCATCTTCACAAACACCTCCCACCGATCCTGCATCATTCTGCGGGAAATCCGGCACATCCCATCAACAGGCGGACACAGCATGAAGATCGTGGTCCTCGGCGCAGGCGTCATCGGCGTTACCTCGGCCTGGTATCTTGCCAAGGCCGGGCATGAGGTCACGGTCATCGACCGCCAGCCCGGCCCCTCGCTGGAAACCTCCTTCGCCAATGCGGGCGAAATCAGCCCCGGCTATTCTTCGCCTTGGGCCGCGCCGGGTATCCCGGCTAAGGCGATCAAGTGGATGTTCATGAAGCATGCCCCCCTGATCATCCAGCCGCGCCCTGATCTGCACAAACTGGGCTGGATGGCGCGGATGCTCGCCAATTGCACCACCGCTGCCTATCAGGAAAACAAAAGCCGCATGGTCCGCCTTGCGGAATACTCCCGCGATTGCCTGATGGACCTGCGCGCGGAAACCGGCATCACCTATGACGAACGGACCCAAGGCACGCTGCAACTCTTCCGCAGCGCCAACCAGGTAGATGCTGCGTCAAAGGACATTGAAGTTCTGCGTGCCGATGGTGTCCCGTTCGAAGTGCTGGATCGCGATGCCTGCCTCAAGGCCGAACCCGGCCTCGCTGCCGCGCGCGACAAGATCGCCGGTGGCCTGCGCCTTCCGGGCGATGAAACCGGCGATTGCTTCAAGTTCACCAATTCCCTGTCTGATATGGCCGCCGCCCTTGGCGTGACCTTCCGCTATGGCGTGGGCATCGACGGGCTTGAGCAAGAGGGCGGCCGCATCACCGCCGCCCACACCTCTGAGGGGCGCATCACCGCTGATGCCTTCGTCGTGGCGCTGGGCAGCTATTCGCCCTTCCTCGTTTCCCGCTTCGGGATCAAACTGCCGGTCTATCCGGTCAAGGGCTATTCGATCACCGTCCCGATCGTGAATGAGGACCGCGCCCCCGTTTCCACCGTCATGGACGAAACCCACAAGATCGCCATCACCCGTCTGGGCGACCGCATCCGCGTGGGCGGCATGGCCGAGATTGCCGGGTTCGACCTGTCCCTGAACCCAAAGCGCCGTGCCACGCTGGAACATTCGGTGGAAGATCTGTTCGGCGGCGCGGGCGATCAGTCCAAGGCGACTTTCTGGACAGGCCTGCGCCCGATGACGCCCGATGGCACCCCCATCGTCGGCCGCTCCACCATCCCGAACCTGTTCCTGAACACCGGCCACGGCACCCTTGGCTGGACCATGGCCGCAGGGTCGGGCCGCGTGCTGGCCGATATCGTCTCGGGCCGCGCGACCGAGATTGAAAGCGCCGACCTCGGCTATGCCCGCTACCTCAAGACCCGCACCGCCAAGCCGCAGGGTTTTGGCGTGGCGCAGCCCGCCTGATCCCAGCCCCTTCAGGGCCTATCAAGCGCCCACGCGAACCAGGCCCTGCCCTGCCTGATGCACAGCTTCAGGCAGGCTTGGCCACGCGCCACTCCCTTCGCGTTAACCTTAACGCGGCGTCAAACCATAGCCCGCTGCGTGCATACACTTTGCTGAACCAACGGCTGCACAGCGGGCTGCACCTACCATTCGCGCGTTTTCCCATCCTGCCGCTCACAAAGCCTTAACAAAGCATCGCGTAAGGGTGCGCTGCGTGCATACGCCTGTCTGCACTGGCCGTCTGCACCGGCAGCTGCACAGGTTTTTACCGCTCCGGATCTTGGTAAAGATGCACCGCTCCGCGCCAGTCGGTGATGCGCCACTGCCCGCCGCCCAGCGGTTCGGCATGATCCCGCACCAGTGGCACCTTTCCGAAACCACCCGGTATATCAAGCACATAGGTCGGGATCAGCGTCCCGCTCACCCGCCCGCGCAACCCCGCCATCAGGGCCTGCCCCTCGGCAATCGTAGTGCGGAAATGCGATGTCCCCTTCGCCAGATCGCAGTGATGCAGATAATAGGGCTTCACCCGATTTCCGATCAATTTCCGGAACAGTCCCTCCAGCGCCGCCACGCTGTCATTCACCCCGCGCAGCAGAACCGATTGGGAAAGCAGGGGAATTCCCGCATCCACCAGCCGCGCCAACGCCGCCTCGGCCCGCAAGGTGATCTCTTGCGCGTGGTTGGTATGCACCACCACCCAGACCGAAACCCGCCCCCGCAGCGCCGCAACCAGCTCTTCCGTCACCTTTTCCGGTGCAACAACCGGGATTCGCGTATGAATCCGCACCACATCGACATGGGCAATCTCTGCCAGCCGATCCATCAACCCCTTGATCCGCCGCGCAGAAAGCACCAGCGGATCGCCTCCGGTCAGGATCACTTCACGGATCGCGGGATTAACGGCGATGTAATCAAGCGCTGCCACAAGGTCACTGTCCGGAAGCGAACCTTCTTCTCCCACCGCCTCGCGCCGGAAACAGAAACGGCAATAGACTTCGCAGGTCTTGGTCACATGCAAAATCACCCGGTCCGGGTAACGATGCGTTAATCCTTTGACGGGCGCATGGGCGTCATCCCCGATGGGGTCGGCCAGTTCCTCGTCGCGGATTGTCAATTCGTTAACCATTGGCAGAAACTGCCGCGCCACGGGATCATCCGGCGTGGCAATCGCCTCCTGCATCGCCCCGGTCAGGCGGATGCGAAAGGCAGCTTCCACCGGGTGCAGCGCATGTGCAGCCTCCGGCGCGACAAGCCCCGCCTGCACCAGTTCCCCCACCCCGTTGATCGCCCGCAAGACCTTCATCGCACAGCCCTTTTCCGCAAGCGCCGCACCTAGCAACAGGCCGCAAGAAGCACAAGGCCGCCCCGAAGGACGGCCCTGCCTTTACTCGATTGCAACGGATGTCAGGCCTCGGGAACCAAAATCTCGCGCTTGCCCACATGGTTCGCACGGGTGACCACATGCTGCTCTTCCATCTGCTCAACCAGCCGCGCCGCCTTGTTATAGCCGATCCCCAGCTTGCGCTGGATATAGCTTGTGGAACATTTCCGATCCTTCGCCACGATGGCAACCGCCTGATCGTAAAGGGAATCGTCGCCCTCACTGCTACCAAGCCCAAGGACCAGATCAATATCATCCGCCTTGTCATCCTCTGGCCCCTCAACCACGCCCGACATATAGGCGGGGGGGCCGAAACTTTTCAGATGGTTGACGATTTCCTCGACCTCTTCATCGCTGACGAAAGGCCCGTGGATACGGGTGATCCGCGCCCCGCCCGCCATGTACAGCATGTCGCCCATGCCCAGCAGTTGCTCTGCCCCCTGCTCGCCAAGGATCGTGCGGCTGTCGATCTTGCTGGTCACCTGGAAGGAAATCCGGGTGGGGAAGTTCGCCTTGATCGTGCCGGTGATCACATCGACCGAAGGCCGCTGTGTCGCCATGATCAGATGGATGCCCGATGCCCGCGCCATCTGCGCCAGTCGCTGGATGCAGGCTTCGATCTCTTTACCGGCCACCATCATCAGGTCGGCCATTTCGTCAACGATCACAACGATATAGGGCAGGGTGACTGGCGCGAATTCCTCGGTCTCGAAGACCGGCTCTCCAGTATCCTCATCAAACCCGGTCTGGATCGTGCGTTTGAACATCTCGCCCTTGGCCAGCGCCTCGCGCACCCGGCCGTTGAACCCTTCGATGTTGCGCACGCCCATCTTGGACATCTTGCGATAGCGTTCCTCCATCTCGCCCACCACCCATTTCAGGGCGACGACGGCCTTTTTCGGGTCCGTCACAACAGGGGAAAGCAGGTGTGGAATCCCGTCATAAACCGACAGTTCCAGCATCTTGGGGTCGATCATGATCAACCGGCATTCTTCTGGCGTCAGCTTATACAGCAGCGACAGGATCATGGTGTTGATCGCCACAGATTTGCCCGAACCCGTGGTCCCGGCAATCAGAAGGTGGGGCATCTTCGCAAGGTTCGCCACCACCGGCTCCCCCCCGATATCCTTGCCCAGCGCCAGCGGCAGGCGCATGTTGCTGTCGCCAAAGTCCCGCGCCGAAAGGATTTCCCGCAGCACTACCTTTTCGCGCACGGCGTTGGGCAATTCGATCCCGATCACCGTCCGCCCCGGTACGGTGGATACCCGCGCTGACAGGGCCGACATTGACCTTGCGATGTCATCGGCCAAGCCAATCACGCGCGAAGCCTTCAACCCCGGCGCCGGTTCCAACTCGTACATCGTCACCACAGGGCCGGGGCGAACCGACACGATCTCGCCCTTCACGCCATAATCATCCAACACGCTTTCAAGCATCCGTGCGTTTTCTTCCAATGCCTCATCCGAAAGGGTTGTGCGCTCCTGCTTGACCGGCGCGGTCAAGAGCGACAGCGGCGGAAGTTCATAGATCTGTTGGGTTTCTTCAAACCGCAGGCGCGGCTGCGATTCGGCCATCGCCTGACGTGACGGGGCGGCGGGCTTCTTGATCCCGTGCTGCACCACGGCGCGCCGATCCGCCACGACGGGCGCACGCGGGGCGGGGGCCGGATCGTAATCTGGTTCCAAATCGTCGATGTCGTCGGCCCAATCTTCCACATCATCCCCACGGAACATGTTTTCCGCCTGCGGCCAATCGGGTTCCATCTCCTGCGGATTGGCTGGGGGCATCTCCATCCCACGCAAGGCCGCGCCCAGCGGCGGGATGGCAGCGGCCATGGCAGGCGTGGCCTGCGCAAAGACCGGGGGTTCCGGCGGCAGGGCCACGGCAGCGCGCGGCTCGGGCTTGAAGATCATCGGCTGCGGTCCACGGCGCAGGGCCGGTTCGCGCCGCTGCACGGCGGCCTGCACGGCGGAAACCGGACCGCCTGGATTGCGGATGCGCGACTTGATCACGTCGGAAATGCGGGCACGGATGCGGTCCTCATCCGGCTGCATGTCATCGGCAAAGTGCAGGTGCTGCGGCTCCACCAGTTCCGGCTCGGGATCGGCCAGACGGCGCATCAGATTGGGCATCCGGGCCAGCAGGCCCAGCTTTTCCTTGGGCTGCGCATAATGCGGCGCTTCGGCCAGCGGCGCGGAATAGCGCGGCTCGGCCCGAAGCTGCGCCGGGCGGCCCCAATCCCCCGATCCCTGCGCCGGAGAGACAGCCGGTTCCGCCATCGGGCGGCGCACCATCCCGCCGCGCGGCGCTACGGGCGCCGCTTCCGGCAATGTGGCACCGTAGCGGCGAGCATCACCCGCCTCTTGCCGATGGGCCATCGCGGCGCGGCGGCGGTCCTGCATCGCCTGCGCGGCACGTGCGGTTCCCTGCGCGCCCTTGCCCGCAAGCGCCATGGCCTGCGAATAGGCCAGCACTGAGCCAACCACCATGAACCGGCCGGCGACACGCAATTCTTGCACGTCGAAACCCATGACAAACAGCAGCATCGCCAGCATGCCAAGGCCGACCAGCAGCGACACGATCTTCAGGCTGATCCCAGCCCCGCCGGGAACGATTCCGATCAGCGCGCCCAGCACCGTATCGCCGAACAGCCCGCCCAAACCAAAGGAATGCGGCCAGTTTGCCCCCGGCACCAGCGATGCCGCATAGACCGAACATAGCGCCACGGCGATCACCGCGAACACGATCCGCCCCAACGCCCGGTCTGACCCGCGATGCAGCATGAACCGCAGCCCCCATGCCCCCATGATCAGCGGCACGGCCCAGATGCCCCGCCCCCCGATGATGATCAGCGTCGACGAAAGTGCGGCACCAAAGCGGCCAAGAATGTTCTTGGCAGGCTCATCCGTTGCCACCATCCAGCCCGGATCATCGGGTGAATAGGACCACAGCATCAGCACAAAGAGGAACGCCACGCCCAAGAGCACCAGCCCCAAAAGCTCGCGCCCGCGCCGTTCCAGCATCGCCTGCATGTTCTGATCCAGAAGGGGATCACGCTGCCGCGCCTGATAGGATGCCATACTGTAGTCCCTCACCCATATATGCAGTCGCGAAGCCGGATCAGGCCGCGCTGCATCTCGTCTTTTGGGGCCACCAGGGCGACCCGGATATATCCTTTGCCGGGGTTCTGGCCCCCGGCTTCGCGTGAAAGATAGGCACCCGGCAGAACGCGCACGCCCGCCTTCACCCAGAGCTTCAGCGCCGCTTCCTCGCCATCCTCGACGGGCAGCCACAGGAAGAAACCGCCTTCGGGGCTCTGAAACCCCTGCACGCCCGCGAACACCTCATCCGCGATGCGGAACTTTTCCTGATACAACGCCAGATTGGCCTGGACATGCGCCTCATCCGCCCAAGCCCGCTCGCTCACCTTCTGCACGGGCAGGGGCAGAGGCGCACCGGCAAAGGCGCGCAACTGGCGGATGCGGGCGATGCTGTCCGGCCCGCCCGCCACGAAACCTGATCGCAGGCCCGGCAGGTTTGACCGCTTGGACAACGAATGGAACACGCAGATCCGCTCCGGGTTTGCGCCGATGGCCTGCGCGACCTCCAGCCCGCCGGGGGGCGGGGCATCGCGCCAGATCTCGGAATAGCATTCGTCGGAAAAGACGCGGAAATCATGCGCCTCGGCCAGGTTCAGCAGGGTGGCCAGATAATCGCGCGACGCAATCGCCCCCTGCGGATTGGCGGGCGAACACAGATAGGCAATCGCCGTGCGGTCCAGCACATCCGGTGGCAGGGCGGCGTAGTCGGGCAGGAACCCCGTGGCCGCCGTTGCGGGAACGTAAACCGGCTCTGCCCCCATCGCGAGCGCGGCCACCGCATAGACCTGATAGAACGGGTTGGGCATCAGAACCACGGGCCGCTTGCCGCCCTTGGTTTCCGGGCAAAGCGCCACAGCAGCATTGAAAAGCCCTTCGCGCGTGCCGTTCAGCACCATCAGGCGATCCTCGCCCAGCGTCACCCCATAGCGCCGCCCCAGCCAGCCCGAAATCGCGGCCAGCAGTTCGGGCGTGCCGTCATTGGGCGGATAGATCGCGAAACCGCCGATGTTCTGCGCCATCACCTCGGCCACGAAATCCGGCATCGGGTGGCGGGGTTCGCCGATCGTCATGGTAATCGGCTCGGCCCCCGGTTGATGGGGGTCGAGCAATTTCCGCAAACGCGGAAATGCGTATTCTGGCAGGCTCGAAAACCGCTCAGGAAACTGCATTCATGCCTCAATGTCGGAGTCGTATCGCCCCGTTTCGCCTTACGATAACCAACCCGCGCGCAGCGGTCCAGAAAAACGCAAGCCACGGCGCAACTTGGCGGGTCAATCTGTGGCTTTTGCGACCCGTCTGCCTAGCGCAGAGCGCGTGCCGCCGCCGACCCCAGCCGCATCAGGCGCTCTTCCTCGAACGGCGCGGCAAGGAAACTGATCCCGCAAGACGGCTGCATCGTGGGCAGCGTCAGCCCGCAAAGTCCCATCAGATTGCCAATCCGGGTGTTTCGCAGCGCCAGCAGGTTTTCCGTTACATAATAGTTGTCGTCGGTCATCAGCCTGTCTGCCTGCGGTGGCAGAATGGCCGATGTGGGCAGGATCACCGCATCAAACCCCGCCGTCTTGTTCGCCCAGGATTTGCGCAACACCTCCAGCCGCCGCCAGCCCGCGATGTAATCTGCCCCGGAAAACGCACCGCCAGAGCGGAACCGTTCAAGGATGCGCGGAAACATCTTCTGCGGCGCAGCTTCGATAACGTCGCGCCAGATACCGTAGGCTTCGGCCGTGAACAGGGCTGCGGCAAGGCCCATCGCTTCGGCCACTTCCGGAATCTTTGCATGATGCAAAGCCGCACCTGCCGCCGACAGCCGGGTGCAGGCATCCTCAAACCCCTGCGCGGGGCGTTCGCGCAGATCGTCCAGCGCCACCGTCTCAAGCACCAGAAGCCGTGCGCCAGAAAGGCTTGCCCCGCCAAGATCGGTGGGTCGCCCCCCCTCCATCGCCGCCAGAAGATGCGCGCAATCCTCAACGGTGCGGGCAATCGGGCCGACTGTATCGAACTTTTCACACAGCGGCACCGCGCCGCGCAGTGACAAACGTCCTGCAGTCGTCTTCAAACCCACCAGATCGTTCCATGCCGCAGGAATCCGGACCGATCCGCCGGTGTCCGACCCGATGGCCGCAGGGGCCAAACCATAGGCGACTGACGCCGCCGCGCCCGACGACGACCCGCCCGGAACCGCGGATTCATCGTTGATGCAGGGCGGGGTTGCGGTGATCGGGTTCAGACCCAGCCCTGAAAAGGCAAGCTCTGACATATGGGTTTTGCCCAGACAGACCAGCCCGCTTTGCGTGGCCACTTCCAGCACCTCGGCATCGCGCGCGGGGACGCGACCCTTGAGCAGCGCCGATCCCGACTCGGTAGCCACACCGGCCGTGTCGAAAAGATCTTTCCAGCTGACGGGCACGCCATCCAGCAGGCCGCGCCGAAAGCCGCGCCGGGCACGGCCATGGGCGGCCATCGCCTCGGCCCGCGCCCTTGCGGCGGTCAGGCGGGCGTAGATCCGATCGGCGTGGGGGTGGTTGTTGATGGCATCCAGATGCAGTTCTGCCAGATCAACGGGATGTATCCGCCCTGCCCCGATCTCGCGCCCCAGTTCCGCCGCCGTCAGGTTCTGCCAGCTTTTGGCCATCCGCCGATTACCCCTCTGTTTCGCCGAACCGTAGCGGCAAGGGATCGCATGGACAATCCCGCTGCGCTGCCCATATTTGGCGCATGACATCTGACGCAGACATCCTGATCGCTGGTGGCGGCCTGAACGGCCCCGCCCTTGCCCTTGCGCTTGCACAAGGGGGGTTGAAGGTCATCGTAATCGACAATCGCCAAGCTGATGTTCGCGCCGAAGCCGGGTTTGATGGGCGGGCCTATGCGCTTGCCATAGCCTCCAAACGGCTGCTGACTGTGACGGGGGTTTGGCCCCGCGTTGGCGATAAGGCGCAGCCGATCCATCAGATCAAGGCGTCTGATGGGCTGGCCGGACAGGGGCCTGCGCCATTTTTCCTGACCTTTGACGCGGCAGAGATCGAAGAAGGACCGATGGGGTTCCTGCTGGAAGACCGCTTTCTCTACGCGGCCTTCCTTGCCGCCATGGCCGAAGAGCCGAACATCTCCCTCCTGTCCGGCGAAACCGTCACCGCGCAAGAGGTGACAGCGAACAGCGTGACCATCACTCTTGCCAGCGGCAAGGTACTGTCAGGTCGGTTGCTGATCGGCTGCGATGGGCGCGGCAGCGGCACGGCCACGCGGGCGGGCATTCGGCGTGTCGGCTGGGGCTACAAACAGACAGCATTGGTCACCGCCATCCACCACGAACAGGACCATCAAGGCATCGCGCATCAGTTCTTCATGCCCGAAGGTCCGCTTGCCATTCTGCCGCTGAAAGGCGGCCATCATTCCAGTATTGTCTGGAGCGAGACCGAGGAGAACGCCGCCCGCATTCAAGCTCTGCCGGATGATCAATATCTGGCGGCCTTGCGCCCCCGCTTCGGGGATTTCCTTGGCGAAATCAGTCTTGCCGGGGACCGGTTCACTTATCCCTTGTCACTGTCTCTGGCCGAACGGTTCATTGCGCCGCGCGTGGCATTGGTGGGGGACTCCGCCCATGGAGTTCATCCCATTGCGGGGCAAGGCTTGAACCTGGGCCTGCGTGATGTGGGCGCACTGGCGCAGGTAGTAATCGAAGCCGCCCGGCGTGGCGAAGACATCGGCAGCCAGACCACGCTAGAGGCGTATCAACGCTGGCGGCGGTTTGATGCTACCACGCTGGCGTTGGGCATGGATACGGTCAACCGGCTGTTTTCCAACGATAACCCGATCCTGCGCGCCGGGCGCGATCTGGGATTGGGGATCGTGAATGCGATGCCCGGTCTGCGGCGGCGTTTCATCCGGCAGGCCGCCGGGCTGAACGGCGATCTGCCGCGCTTGCTTGCCGGAAAGGCAATCTAGTCGAGCTTGCGCGCCTCGCCCACCAGCATGATGGGAATGCCATCGCGGATCGGAAAGGCCAGATGCGCGGCTTTGGAAATCAGTTCCTGCCGGTCTGCATCATACGTCAGCACAGCTTGGGTCACGGGGCAAACCAATGCCTCCAACATGCGGCGATCAATTACCGTGGCGTCTGTCATTGCATGATCTCCTCGCCCGATCCGCCGCGCAGGGCGAATTCGATCAGGGTTACCAGCGTTTCACGCCGGGTGGTGAGCGACGGCGCCTCAAGCAGCGCTTGCTTGTCCTCGGGGCTGAACGGGCACAGCATAGACAGCGAGTTGATAAGCAATTCGGTTTCCGCCTCTTTCAGGCTGGACCAATCGGTGGACAGGTTCATTGTTTGGAAATAACGACCCAAAGCTTCCAGGAATTCCTTGCGCTGGAATCCGGGATCTTCCTCGACAGGGCCCAGATCGCGCTGGAATCCTGCCCAATCGACCGAGCAGCGGCGATACGGCGTGAAGCCCTGCACCTCTTCCCGCACCCGGAACCGCGACATGCCGGCAAGGGTGATCATGTAGCGCCCGTCTTCGGTTTCCGAAAACCCGGTCAGGCGACCTGCGCAGCCAATCGCGTTAAGCCGCTTTTCATCCGTCCCGGGCACATCGCGGGGCTGGATCATTCCGATCAGCCTGTGCTTTGTTTTCAGGCAATCCTCGATCATCGCCAGATAGCGCGGTTCAAAGATATGCAGGGGCAGGCGGCCACGGGGCAGCAAAAGTGCCCCCGGCAACGGAAACACGGGGATGGTCTCTGGGAGGTCAGCGGCTTTTATCATAAGGTTTGACTTAGGCCGTCCCGCCGTTCAGGCAAATATCATTGACGAAAGCCTGCGCCGCCCCTTCAGGGCGATGGGATCGGTCGGCTTCAACGCCTCGAATATCGTCATGAGTTGGGTCCGGGCGGCGGCATCGTTCCATTCGCGGTCAAGCTTAAACAGATCGAGCAGCACATCGACTGCTTCATCCACCTTGCCTGCGGCATGTAGGGCCAGCGCCAGATCAAACTGTGCCTGCCGGTCTTGCGGGTCGGCTGCAACCGCGGCGCGCAGTTCCTGTTCCGGCCCGGCATTTGCGGCCTGACGCGCCAGTTCAAGCTGCGCACGCGCGGCCTCGATCTCTTTCGCCTTGGCAATGGCAGGCGGCGCCGCGGTCAACATCGTCTCGGCCTGATCCAGTTGATCCAACGCCAGATGGCACCGGATCAGCCCGGCATAGGCACCGGCATTTTCGGGCTCTTCGCCCAGAATGGCAGCAAAGGTTTCCGCGGCATCGGCAACCGCACCCTCAGACAGCATCTGTTCGGCGGCCTCCAACGCCTCCGCCAGACCGCCATCTTCACCGGTCAGCGCGGTGAGTTTATCGATGAAGGCTTTGATCTCTGAACCCGGAATGGCGCCTTGAAACCCATCGACCGGCTGGCCCTGCCAGAACGCATAGACGGTGGGGATAGACTGGATTCGCAACTGCGCTGCGATCATCTGGTTCTTGTCGACATCGACCTTGACCATCTTGACCTTGCCCTTCGCCGCCAGAACGGCAGCCTCAAGCGCAGGGCCAAGCGTGCGGCAGGGACCACACCATGTGGCCCAGAAGTCGACGATGACCGGCACCTCGCGGCTGGCTTCAATCACATCCTGCATGAAGGTCGCTTCGGTGCTTTCCTTGATCAGGTCACCCTGCGGCACCGTCTTGTCATCCATACTGAACATCGCATACTCCGTCGCGTCGCTATCGCAGCCTCTATATGCGCGCGGGGCAGGCAAAGGCCAAGGGGGCAAAGCCGCTTTACCTGCGCCTACGGCCACCATAGCCTGCGCCACACTACAGAATAAGGATCGATCATGCCCGTCCTGCTGACCTTTGGCGACAGCAACACCCATGGCACGCCCCCGATCATCGATCGCGCCGAATACCACCGTTTCGGTCCCGGTGTGCGCTGGCCTACAGTGACCCTTTCCGCGCTGGGACAGGGTTGGGAACTGGTCGAAGAGGGCCTGCCGGGACGCACCGCGCAATACAATGATCCGGTAATGGGCGATATCATGAACGGTCGCCCGGCTCTGCGCATGGCGCTGCAATCGCACGGGCCCATTGATGTGATGACGTTGATGCTTGGCACGAATGACGTAAAAACACGCTTCGCGACACAGCCGGAGCAGGTGGTGGCGGGAGTTGCCGGTTTGCTGGATGTCGCAATGTCGCTTGAGTATCAGACACGGCATGGCGGGTTTCGCATCCTGCTGATCTGCCCGCCGCCGGTGGTTGAAACCGGGCCGATCAAGACCGAATTCTGGGGCGGCGCGGCGCGTTCACAGGCGCTTGCCCCGCTTTATGCCGACCTTGCCCGGTCGCGCGGCGTTGCCTTTCTGGATGCTGGTCAGGTGATCGCGGTCAGCCCCGTTGACGGTGTGCATTTCAATGAGGCCGCCCATGCCAAACTGGGCCGCGCCGTTGCAGATGCCATATCCGCGCTGATGTGATGCCCAAATCCTGCCCCGAAGACATGCGACCGCATCCCCATGATTATTGAACAGACAGACCTGCCGGGCGTCCTGATCCTGACTCCACCGCGTTTCGGTGATGTTCGGGGATGGTTTAGCGAAACCTGGAATTCCGCGCGCATGGCGGCGGCGGGGCTGGACCTTGCCTTCGTGCAGGACAACCATTCCTTTTCGGCTCAGCCCGGTACTCTGCGGGGGTTGCATTTTCAGTCCCCCCCCCACGCACAGGACAAGCTTGTACGTTGTTCGCGCGGGGCCATCCGCGATGTGGCCGTCGATGGAAGGGCGGGGTCGCCCACCTATGGCCAATGGTTAGCCGTTGAACTTACTGCGGAGAATGGCAAACAACTGCTTGTTCCAAAAGGTTTTTTGCACGGGTTCATTACGATAACTGCAGATACCGAGGTGCAATACAAGTGCACCGACATATACGCCCCAGACTGCGACTGTGCGGTTCGTTGGGATAGTGTTGGTATTGACTGGGGCAAAATCAGCGACCCTGTGCTTTCCGCAAAAGATGCCGCAGCGCCAGCCTTTTCTGATTGGTCATCCCCTTTTTCATATGAAGGTACCGCATGAAAATTCTTGTCACTGGCGGGGCAGGGTTCATCGGCTCTGCCGTGGTGCGACTGGCCATCGCGCGCGGCCATTCCATCGTGAACCTGGATGCGCTGACCTATGCTGCCTGTCTGGACAACGTGGCCTCTGTCGGCAATGCGCCGGGCTATGCCTTTGAAAAAGCCGATATACGCGACCGTGCCGCGCTGGACCGCATCCTTGCCGCGCATGATCCGGATGCCGTGATGCACCTTGCCGCCGAAAGCCATGTCGACCGGTCCATCGACGGCCCGGCCGATTTCATCGAAACCAACGTGACCGGCACATTCACCCTGTTAGAGGCTGTTCGCGCATGGTGGCAGGCCAAGGGCAAGCCCGCCGATTTCCGGTTTCACCACATCTCGACGGATGAGGTGTTCGGCTCGCTCGGCCCGACGGGCAAGTTCACCGAAGACACGCCTTATGATCCGCGCAGCCCCTATTCGGCATCAAAGGCCGCGTCTGATCATCTCGTCCGCGCCTGGCATGAAACCTATGGGTTGCCGGTGGTTCTGACGAATTGTTCCAACAATTACGGCCCGTTCCACTTTCCCGAAAAGCTGATCCCGGTCGTGATCCTGAACGCCTTGGCGGGAAAGCCCATTCCCGTGTACGGCAAGGGTGAAAATGTGCGGGATTGGCTGTTCGTCGAAGACCACGCCGATGCCCTGCTGACCGTGCTGGAAAAAGGCCCCGTTGGCCGCAGCTACAATATCGGCGGCGAGAATGAGGCGATGAACATCGTCATCGTCCGCACCATCTGTGCCCTGCTGGATGAAATGCGGCCCGAGGGCGCACCGCATGACCGGCTGATCACCTATGTCACCGATCGCCCGGGCCATGACCTGCGCTATGCCATTGATCCCACGCGTATTCGTGAGGAGCTAGGCTGGCGCCCTTCTGTCACGCTGGAAGAGGGGCTGCGCCGCACCGTGCGCTGGTATCTGGACAATGAGGCGTGGTGGCGCCCCTTGCAGGCGCGTCAGGGCGTGGGGCATCGGCTGGGGGTCAAGGCGTGAAGCTGCTGGTTTTCGGCCAGACCGGGCAGGTGGCGATTGAACTTGCCCGGCGTCTGCCTGCGGGGGTTGAGGCCACTTTCCTTGGCCGTGACCTTGCCGATCTATCCGATCCAGCCGCCTGCGCCGCGGCCATTGCCGCATATCCTGCTGACGCCGTGATCAACGCCGCCGCCTGGACGGCTGTGGACAAGGCGGAGGCCGAGGAGGCAGCTGCAACGGTGGTGAATGGCGAAAGCCCCGGCGCGATGGCGCGGGCCTGCGCAGCAAAGGGCGTGCCGTTCCTCCACATCTCCACCGACTATGTTTTTGATGGCAAAGGGACGCTGCCCTTCTTCGCGGACCATGCGACAGCGCCGGTCAATGCCTATGGCCGCTCGAAGCTTGCGGGTGAGGTGGCAATCCGCGCCAGCGGCGCGCGGCATCTGATCCTTCGAACCAGTTGGGTCGTTTCGGCCCATGGCCAAAACTTCGTGAAAACCATGCTGCGTCTGGGGGCAGAGCGCCCCAGCCTGAACGTGGTCGCCGATCAGATCGGGGCGCCAACTCCTGCTGCTGCCATTGCCGACGCGCTGTTCGTGGCAACAAGCGCGCTTGGCGACGGATCGGATGGCGGAACACATCACTTTGCGGGCAACCCCGATACCAGCTGGTCCGATTTCGCCCGTGCGATCATGGCGGGGGCCGGGTTGTCCTGTGTGATCCATGACATTCCATCCTCGGCCTATCCTACCCCTGCGGCACGGCCGATGAATTCACGTCTTGACTGTTCCAGCCTGACCCAAAGCTTCGGTATCCCCCGCCCCGATTGGCGGCACGGCCTCGCCGACATCCTCAAGGAGTTGCGCACATGACGAAACGCAAGGGCATCCTCCTCGCCGGCGGGTCCGGCACGCGGCTATGGCCCATCACCATGGGTGTGTCAAAGCAACTGCTGCCGATCTATGACAAGCCGATGATCTATTACCCGCTTTCGGTGCTGATGCTGGGTGGGATCCGCGATATTGCGTTCATCACCACCCCGGAAGATCAGGCGCAGTTCCAACGACTTATGGGGGATGGCAGCCAGTGGGGGCTGAGCTTCACCTATATCGTCCAGCCATCACCCGACGGGCTGGCGCAGGCCTATCTTCTTGCGCGGGATTTCCTGAATGGGGCGCCTTCGGCTATGGTGTTGGGGGATAACATCTTTTTCGGCCATGGCCTGCCACAGGCGCTTGCCACAGCCGATGCGCAGTCCAGCGGCGGTACGGTCTTTGGCTATCGCGTTTCTGATCCCGAACGCTATGGCGTGGTGGATTTCGACAGCGCCGGTCAGGTGCGGGCGATTATCGAAAAGCCGGAAAAGCCGCCGTCAAACTATGCGGTGACCGGGCTCTATTACCTTGACGGGCGGGCGTCGGACTTGGCGGAAACCATCAAACCCTCGCCGCGTGGTGAGCTGGAAATCGTTGATCTGCTTGAAAAATACCGTGCCGAAGGTAGCCTTCAGGTGGAACTGATGGGCCGTGGCTATGCTTGGTTGGATACGGGCACCCATGGGTCATTGCTGGATGCTGGGAATTTTGTCCGCACTCTGACAGACCGTCAGGGATTGCAGGTCGGCAGCCCAGATGAGATTGCCTGGCGGGCGGGGTTCATCACGCGAGACGCGCTTTTGAAGCGGGCCGAGACGTTCCGCAAGAATGATTACGGGCGCTATCTGCTGGGCATCGCGTCGGAGTAGGCCGTCGGAAATCCCCCGTTTCAGGCGTGCAGCGCGCTGTGCAGACGGCTGTGCAGACGGGCGTATGCACGCAGCGAACGACGGATTAAGCGATTGTTAAGGTTAACGCGCCCTGCGGCTTCATCTTGGCCCAAATACCCAGCGACGGAGTGAACTGGGCGCACGGTGCGCCCCTTCACACGGAGGAGGCGCGCAGGCGTCGACGACTCAAAAGGAATGCGGCGAATGCCGCGCCTCTGGATCAGGCGTGTTCCGGGGTGGGGCGGCGGATGGTCTGCGCGGCCTCCAGCACCAGCGGGCGCAGGCCTGCACCACCGGCATCGACCACCTCGAACAGATGCCGCCGCATCCGGGGTTCCCAGAAATCGTTGATATGGGCGGCGATCCCGGCCACGCCTTCGGCATGGGGCTTGGATTCAAAGAACTTGGAAATCTGGTTCGCCATGTAGATCAGCTTTTCATGCGGGTCAGCGGACATGGGCAATCTCCATCAGTCGGTCGGAATGGGTGAAAACCTCGAACCGGTCAGGCCGGGCAAGGGCGATCAGGGTCAGCCCCGCCTCTTCCGCCAGATCGACGGCATGGGCAGTTGGGGCAGATACGGCGATCAGGATCGGCGCGCCAAGGGCGCAGACCTTTTGCACCATGTCGATGGAGACGCGGCTGGTCAGCACCACAGCGCCCCCGGCATGGCCCGCGCGGATCAAGTGGCCTGCCAGTTTATCCAGCGCGTTGTGACGGCCCACATCCTCACGCGCGGCGACCAGCCCCTCGGCAGTCCACAATGCGGCGCAATGGGCGGCGCGGGTGACATCGTGCAACGGTTGGCGGCCGGTCAGGGCGGCGACGGCCTGCATCACCTGTGCGGGTGTCATCCGAAAGGCGGAGGGCGCAATCTGCGCCACGGGACGCATCGCCTGATCAATGGAATCGATCCCGCACAGGCCACAGCCGACCGGCCCCGCCATCGTGCGGCGGCGCGCGGCAAGGCGCTTTTCGGCATCCTCGTGCAGCCAGACCTGCACGTCGATGCCCTGCCCGGCGGGTTGAATGTCAACGCTGTCGATCTGATCCGGCGTGGCGATGCCTTCGGTCAGGGCAAAGCCATAGGCGAAATCCACCAGATCATCCGGCGTCGCCATCATCACGGCCTGCGTCGATCCGTTGAAGGACAGGGCGACCGCCACCTCTTCGGGCAGGGGGCGCCACCCCTGCTCAATGCCGCCTGAGCCGAAGCTCAGGCGGGGAAGGCAGCGGGCGGTATCCATCACTCGGCCGCCAGGATGCGGCGGGACTGTTCGGCCTGTTCGGCGTAGTCTTCCTGCCATTCGGTTGGGCCGTTGGACGGGCTGACCTGCACCGCCGTCACCTTGTATTCCGGGCAGTTGGTCGCCCAGTCCGAGAAATCGGTGGTGATGACGTTGGCCTGTGTCGTGGGGTGGTGGAAGGTGGTGTAGACCACACCCGGCGACACGCGATCGGTGATCTTGGCCTTGAGCGAGGTTTCCCCCGACCGCGAGGCCAGTTTCACATATTGCCCATCCCGTACGCCGCGCAGTTCGGCGTCATGCGGGTGAATCTCCAGCAGGTCTTCCTCATGCCAGACGACGTTTTCCGTCCGCCGCGTCTGCGCGCCGACGTTGTATTGCGACAGGATGCGCCCGGTGGTTAGCAGAAGCGGGAAGCGCGGGCCGGTCTTTTCATCCGTCGCCACGTATTCGGTGCGGATGAACTTGCCCTTGCCGCGCACGAAGCCATCAATGTGCATCAGGGGCGTGCCTTCCGGCGCAGAGTCGTTGCAGGGCCATTGGATGGACCCCATGGTTTCCAGCTTTTCATAGCTGACCCCGGCGAAGGACGGCGTCAGCATGGCGATTTCGTCCATGATCTGCGACGGGTGGGTATAGTGCCAATCGGCCCCCATCGCCTGCGCGAACATCTGCGTCACTTCCCAATCGGCATAGCCCTGTTTCGGGGCCATCACCTTGCGCACGCGGTTGATGCGGCGTTCGGCATTGGTGAAGGTGCCGTCCTTTTCCAGGAAGGACGAACCGGGGAAGAACACATGGGCGTAGTTTGCCGTCTCGTTCAGGAACAGGTCATGGACGATCACGCATTCCATCGCGGCAAGCCCAGCAGCGACATGCTTGGTGTCGGGGTCGGATTGCAGGATGTCCTCGCCCTGGCAATAGAGGCCCTTGAAGGTGCCTTCCACCGCCGCATCCAGCATGTTGGGGATGCGCAGGCCGGGTTCGTTGTCGATCTTCACGCCCCAGATGGATTCGAACACTTCACGGACCGAGTCGTTCTTCACATGGCGGTAGCCCGGCAGTTCGTGCGGGAATGACCCCATGTCGCAGGAGCCCTGCACGTTGTTCTGTCCGCGCAGCGGGTTCACGCCCACGCCGGGGCGGCCGATATTGCCGGTCAGCATGGCAAGGTTGGCGATGCCGATGACGGTGGTGGAGCCCTGCGAATGCTCGGTGACGCCGAGGCCGTAATAGATCGCCCCATTACCGCCCTTCGCATAGAGGCGGGCAGCAGCGCGCAGTTCATCCGCCTTGACCCCGGTCAGAAGCTGAGTCGCCTCGGGCGAGTGGCGGGGGTCGCTGACAAACTCGGCATAGTCCTGGAATTCATCCCAATCGCAGCGGGTGCGGATGAAGTCTTCGTCGAACAGGCCTTCCGTCACGATGGTATGGGCGATGGCCGTGACAACGGCCACGTTGGTGCCGGGGGTCAGGGCCAAGTGGTGAGCCGCCCGGATGTGGGCGGAGTTGTCCACCAGATCAATCCGGCGCGGGTCGACCACGATCAGCTTGGCCCCGGCGCGCAGGCGTTTCTTCAGGCGCGAGGCAAAGACGGGGTGGCCGTCGGTGGGGTTTGCGCCGATCAGGATGACGACGTCGGTCTGTTCGACGGAGTCGAAATCCTGCGTTCCAGCGCTGGTGCCGAAGGTCTGGCCCAGGCCATAGCCGGTGGGCGAATGGCAGACCCGGGCGCAGGTGTCGGTGTTGTTGTTCATGAACACCGCGCGGGTGAGTTTCTGCACGAGGTAGGCTTCTTCATTCGTGCAGCGGCTGGAGGTGATCACGCCGACCGACTGACGGCCGTGCTTTTCGATCAGGCCTTTCATGCGGTTGGCGGTGAATTCCATCGCCTCGGCCCACGTCACCTCTTGCCAGGGATCGGTGATCTTGTCGCGGATCATGGGCGACAGGATGCGATCCTTATGGCTGGCATAGCCATAGGCGAAGCGGCCTTTGACGCAGGAATGGCCACGGTTGGCCTTGCCATGCTTGTAGGGCGTCATGCGGACCAATTCATCGCCGCGCATTTCGGCCTTGAAGGAGCAGCCTACGCCGCAATAGGCGCAGGTGGTGATGACAGACCGTTCGGGGGTGCCGATCTCGATGATCGATTTTTCCTGAAGCGTGGCCGTGGGGCAGGCCTGCACGCAGGCGCCGCAGGAGACGCAATCCGAGGTGAGGGCCGTGTCGGTCTTTGCGCCGAAGGAGACGCGGGAGTCGAAGCCCCGGCCTTCGATCGTAAGCGCGAAGGTGCCTTGCACCTCTTCGCAGGCGCGGACGCAGCGGGAGCAGACGATGCATTTCGCCGGGTCATAGGTGAAATAGGGGTTGGAGTCGTCCTTGGGCATCCATTGCGGGTTGGCTTCGCCCGAGTTGTTCTTGGGCTTGAAATGGGTATCCACCGCCTCATAGCGCACGTCGCGCAGGCCGACGGCGCCGGCCATATCCTGCAATTCGCAATCGCCATTTGCGGAACAGGTCAGGCAATCCAGCGGGTGGTCCGAGATATACAGCTCCATCACGCCACGGCGCAGTTGTTTGAGCTTGGCGTTCTGGGTGTGGACCTTGATCCCCGGCGCGACAGGGGTGGTGCAGGAGGCGGGGGTGCCGTTGCGGCCTTCGATTTCCACAAGGCAGAGGCGGCAGGAGCCGAAGGCGTCAAGCGAGTCGGTGGCGCAGAGTTTCGGGACGGTGATCCCAATTTCCGCAGCGGCGCGCATAATGGAGGTGCCTTCGGGAACGGTGATGTCGAACCCGTCGATAGTCAGCGTGACCATGGTTTTCGATTTGGCGGCGGGGGTGCCGAAATCGCGGTCGGGAATGATGAAGTCTTTCATTCGGCGGCCTCTTTCATCGCGGGTGTGAAATCATCGGGGAAGTGGGTCAGCGCGGACATCACCGGATAGGGGGTGAAGCCGCCCAGCGCGCAGAGCGAGCCGGATTTCATCGTGTTGCACAGGTCGGTCAGCAGCGGGATGGCGGTGGCGTCGCCTTTGGCGATGCGGTCCACGGTTTCCACACCGCGCACCGCGCCGATGCGGCAGGGGGTGCATTTGCCGCAGGATTCGATGGCGCAGAATTCCATCGCGAAGCGGGCCTGTTTCAGCATGTCGGCGGAATCGTCGAACACAACCAGCCCGGCATGGCCGATAAGGCCCTCTTTCGCGCCGAATTCCTCATATCCGAAGGGGGTGTCGAACAGGGCGCGGGGGAAGTAGGCGCCCAAGGGTCCGCCGACCTGCACGGCCTTCACGGGTTTGCCCGTGGCGGTGCCGCCTGCGATACCATCGACGATGTCACCCAGCGTCAGGCCGAAGGCCACTTCGAACAACCCGCCATGTTTCACGTTCCCGGCGATTTGCAGCGGGATGGTGCCGCGCGAGCGGCCAAGGCCGAAATCCTTGTAGAAGGCCGCGCCGCGTTCAAGGATCACCGGAATGGTGGCCAGCGAGATGACGTTGTTCACCACGGTGGGCTTGCCAAGGAAGCCCTGCAGCGCGGGCAGCGGAGGCTTGGCGCGGACCACGCCGCGCTTGCCTTCGAGCGAGTTCAGCAGCGAGGTTTCCTCGCCGCAGACATAGGCGCCCGCACCCGTGCGGATTTCCATGTCGAAGGTCCGGCCGGAGCCGAGGACGGACGCGCCCAGCACGCCCGCCCGGCGGGCGATGGCGACGGCCTCGATCATCACCTCGATCGCGTCGGGGTATTCCGAACGCATATAGACATAGCCGCGCGTCGCACCCGTGGCGATGCCTGCGATGATCATGCCTTCGATCAGGGTGAAGGGATCGCCTTCCATCAGCATCCGGTCGGCGAAGGTGCCAGAGTCGCCCTCATCCGCGTTGCAGACGATGTATTTCTGATCGGCCTTCGCCTCGGCCACGGTTTTCCATTTGATGCCGGTGGGAAAGCCCGCGCCGCCCCGGCCGCGCAGGCCGGAATCCGTGACCTCGGCCACGATGGCGGCGCTGTCCATGCCCAGCGCGCGGCGCAGGCCGACAAGGCCGTGATGGGTTTCGTAATCTGTCAGCGACAGGGGATCGACCACGCCCACGCGGGCAAAGGTGAGGCGGGTCTGTTCCATCATCCACGGCAGGGAATCGGTCAGGCCCAGCGCCTTAGGGTGCTGGGCGAGATCGGCAAAGAGCGCAGGCACATCGGCGGCAGTCATGGGGCCAAAGGCGAGGCGCCCGGCATCGGTTGCAACCTCCACCAGCGGTTCCAGCCAGACCATGCCGCGCGAGCCGTTGCGGACGAGGTCAACGGTCACGCCGCGCTTGGCGGCTTCGGCCAACACGGCGGCGGCGACCTCATCTGCGCCAAGGCCACGGGCGGCGGCATCGCGGGGGACATAGACCTTCATCAGCGGACCCCTTCGATGATGGCATCAAGCCGCGCTTCATCCACGCGGCCCACCACCTTGCCATCCACCAGAGCGGCAGGGGCGCAGGCGCAGAGGCCAAGGCAGAAGACGGGTTCCAGTGTGATCTGGCCATCTTTGGTGGTTTGGTGCCATTCGATGCCAAGGCGGTTTTGCGCGTGCTGCGCTACACGGTCCGCGCCCATCGCCTGACAGGCCTCGGCCCGGCAGAGTTTCAGGACATGCTTGCCTGCCGGATCTTCGCGGAAGTCGTGATAGAAGGACATGACGCCATGCACCTCGGCCCGCGTCAGGTTCAGCCGTTTGGCGATGATCGGCAGCGCGTCGCGCGGGACATAGCCATAGGCGTGCTGGATCGCGTGGAGAATCGGCAGAAGCGGCCCCTCCATCCCCTCATGCGCGTTCAGGATTTCCCCAACGCGAGCGGCGATTTCGGTACTTGTCTGCGTCATCGGCGGCCCCTTTGGTAGCTGTATACCGGGATATACCGAACGATAGGGAAATCAATATCGATTTCTCGTTGTTTGATAGACACGGTCTATCAAACGGGGCGGTGCGCGCAGAGCGCACACCCTACACGGCGGAGTTCACGCCCTTGGCGAACCTCTCCGCCTCGGCAATCAGCGCTGCCAGCACCGGGGTCAGCGGATCGCGTCGGGCGGCGATCAAGCCGACGAGGTGTTCCACCTCGGGCGCCACAATGGGCACAGCGCGCAACTGCCCATCGGCGATAAACATCTGCGCCAGCTGGCGCGGTACGATGGAACTCCACCGTCCTGTCATCACATGGCTGATCAGCGCGATGGAGGAGTTGGATTCGATCTGCGGCACGACGCGTGCGCCCGCTTCGGCCAAATGCTGGTTCACGATGCGGCGGTTCTGCATATCGCCCGTCAGCAGGCAGAGCGGTTCTTCCGCAACCTCGGCCCATGTCACCTGATCCCGGTCGGCAAGCGCCGATCCGGGGGCGCAGAGCAATCGGTAGAATTCGGCGTAAAGCGGCACCTGCGCCACGCGGCCCAGCGGTTCATTGTCAAGATAGGTGATGCCTGCATCCAGATCGAGGGATTCGATGCCTGTCAGAATTTCCGCGCTGGTGCGCGACAGGATGGAGACGCGCACATTGGGATGGCGCGCGGTGAAAGGGCCGGTCAGGCCTGCCACCATGGGCAGGGCAGTGGGGATCACCCCCAGCCGGAGATTGCCCGACAGGCCTGCGCGCACGGTGCGCATTTCATCCTTCAGCGCGCGCATGTCACCCACAATCCGGCGGCCCCAGTCCAGCACGCGTTGGCCTTCGGGCGTCAGCCCCTGATAGCGCGAGCCACGAAAGACGAGTTGCACACCAAGCTGATCCTCCAACTGCCGGATGGCAGAGGACAGGGTGGGTTGGGTCACGCCGCAGACTTCGGCCGCGCGGCCGAAGTGGCGTTCCTGGGCTAGGGCGATGAACATTTCCAGCTTGTCGATCATGTGACGCAGCCTGACGGCATTCCGCACTTGTCCGCAAGACCTGCTCCACCTAGCTGTGGAGTATGAAACGCTTCATCCCCTTTATACCGAAACCCGCCCTTGTTCCTGTGATCCGCCTTCAGGGCGCGATCGGCATGGGGACGCGTGGGTTGAACGATGCTTCTGTCGCGCCGCTGATCGAACGCGCCTTTGCCAAGGGCAAGCCCGCGGCGGTGGCGCTGGTGATCAATTCGCCGGGCGGGTCGGCGGTGCAATCGTCGCTGATCGCGGCGCGCATCCGGCGGTTGGCGGAGGAGAAGAAGGTTCCCGTCCATGCCTTTGTCGAGGATGTGGCGGCGTCGGGCGGCTATTGGCTGGCCTGTGCGGCGGATGACATCTGGGTGGACGGGTCTTCCATCGTCGGGTCCATCGGGGTGATCTTTGCGTCATTCGGGTTTCCCGAATTGATGGCGCGGCAGGGGATTGAGCGGCGGGTGGTCACGGCGGGGCGGTCCAAGAGCTTTGCCGATCCGTTTCTGCCGCAGAAGCCCGAAGATGTGGAGCGGCTGAAGCGGTTGCAGGACCCGATCCATGCGGCCTTCATCGACCATGTGAAGGCGCGGCGTGGCGCGAGGCTGGACCTGACGGCCGATCTGTTCAACGCCGATGTCTGGGTGGGGCAGCAGGCGGTTGGCGTGGGGTTGGTGGACGGGCTGGCGCATCTGCGGCCCAAGATGATGGAGATGTATGGCGAAAAGGTACGGCTGGTACCCTTTGGCCAGCGGCGCAGTTTGCTTCAACGGTTGGGAATGGCCGCGACGGATGGGTTGATGCAGGGCATCGAGGAACGCGCGCTTTGGGCGCGGTTCGGGTTGTAGATGCTGGTCAAGATATTCATCCTGTTTCTGGGCGGCATGGCCCTGATCGGGTTGATCGGCAAATGGCTGTTTCCCGGTGCGATTCGCCGGGTCGTTACAAAACGCGTGTCACTGGCGAAACCCTCTCGCTGTGGGCAATGCGGGCGCTATCTGATCGGTCAGGGCGGGTGCGACTGCGGCAAGAAGGGCTGACATGCGGGCATTGGTAACGGGGGCGGGGCGCCGGTTGGGGCGCGAGATGGCGCTGTATCTGGCGCGGCGCGGCTATGATGTGGCTGTGCATTTTGCGGGCAGCCGAGATGAAGCCGAGGCGGTGGTGACCGAGATCCGGGCGCTCGGCCAGAAGGCCGAGGCGGTGCAGGCCGATCTGTTGATCGAGGCGGAGACGGCGGGTTTGGTGGGCCGGGCCGTGGAAGCGCTTGGCGGGCCGCTGACGGTGCTGGTGAACAACGCGTCGATCTTTGAGCATGACAGCTTTGAGTCCGCGACGCGGGAAAGCTGGGATCGGCATATCGAATCCAACCTGCGCGCGCCTTTCGTGCTGATCCAGCACTTCGCTGCGCAGGCGATGGCGCCGGCGATGGACGCAGCGGGGGAACCTGTGGCGCAGGCACTGGTGGTGAACATGGTGGATCAGCGCGTGTGGAAGCTGACGCCGGACTATGCCAGCTACACTGTCGCCAAGGCAGCGCTTTGGGCGTTGACGCAGACTGCTGCGCAGGCACTTGCCCCGCGGGTGCGGGTGAATGCCATCGGCCCCGGACCGACACTGCAAGGCGGGCGGCAGACTGCCGAAGCCTTTGCGCAGCAACGCGCAGCAACGATTCTGGGGCGGGGCGCCAATCCCGGCGACATCACCGCAGCGCTTGGATTCTTCATCGAATCTGCGGCCGTTACCGGCCAGATGATCGCAGTTGACGGGGGCCAGCATCTGGCGTGGCAAACACCGGATGCAGTGGATGTCGAGTAGCCTAGACAGTCAGCTGTCAGGGGAGCTTGGCAAAGTTGTGCACTTTTGACGGTTTGGTTACCAAGACGTTACAAAAACCCTAAGATTATCAGTGATTTGTCATGTGGATGAAAATCTTTCCTTTGATTTCAATGTGTTAAAAAATCGCCTAAAATTTAGGCATGCCAGTGAAGCAGGCTGAATACAAGGGAAAAACAGGGGTGCCGAAAACTTGCCCGCAGACTTATCCACAAAAAGAGTGGACAGCTTTCCCCTTGCCCTTGGCCTTTGGCCGTTGCAGCGAGGGACCAGAATCGATGAGTTTCAGATAGAGTGTAAACCTGATGGCGGATGGCATGCAGGATGACATGCAAAACGGGGCGGAGACGGGGGTGAAGGTGCCCCTTGGCCATGATGTGGTTCATGGCTATCTGCGCACGCTCGATTCCTCGCCCGGTGTGTACCGGATGCTGAATGCCAAGGCCGAAGTGCTGTATGTCGGCAAGGCGCGGAACCTGAAGGCGCGGGTGACGAATTACTCCCGCCCCTCGGCCCAGCATTCGGGCCGGATCGCGCGGATGATTTCGGAAACCGCGTCGATGATGTTTCTTACGACGCGGACCGAGACCGAGGCGCTGCTTCTGGAGCAGAACCTGATCAAGCAGTTGAAGCCGCGCTACAACGTGCTGCTGCGCGACGACAAGAGCTTTCCCAACATCCTGATCAGCAAAGAGCATGGTTTCCCCGCGCTGAAGAAGCATCGCGGGAAAAAGACCGAGAAGGGCAGTTACTTTGGCCCCTTTGCCAGTGCAGGCGCGGTGAACCGCACGTTGAACCAGTTGCAGAAGGTGTTCCTGCTGCGCAACTGTTCGGATGCCATGTTCGAAAGCCGCACGCGGCCTTGCCTGATGCATCAGATCCGCCGCTGTTCCGCGCCCTGCGTGGGCAAGGTGACGCCCGAACAATATGCGGCGCAGGTGTCCGACGCCGAACGGTTTCTGGAGGGCAAGACAACCGAGGTGCAGGCCCAGCTTGCAACCCAGATGACCGTGGCGTCCGAGGCGATGGAGTTTGAACGCGCCGCTGCCCTGCGCGACCGTATCCGCGCGTTGACGCAGGTGCAGCAGGCGCAGGGCATCAACCCGCGCGGCGTGGCCGAGGCGGATGTGATCGCGCTGCATCTGGAAGGCGGGCAGGCCTGCGTGCAGGTCTTCTTCATCCGCGCGAACCAAAGCTGGGGGAACCGCGATTTCTATCCCCGCACGGGTTCGGGGGCCGAAGAGGCGGAAATTCTTGAGGCCTTTGTGACCCAGTTCTATGACGACAAGGATCCACCCCGGCTGATCCTGCTGTCGCATCCGGTGGAGAATGAAGATCTGGTCAGTGCCGCTTTGGCCGAACGTGCGGGGCGCAAGGTGGAACTGGCCGTTCCGCAGCGTGGCGAGAAGGCTGAACTGGTGGAAAATGCGGCGCGAAATGCGCGAGAATCGCTGGCGCGGCGCATGGCTGAGGGGGCGGCGCAGTCCAAGCTGCTGCAGGGCTTGGCCGAGGCCTTTGATCTGGACGCGCCGCCGCGCCGGATCGAGATTTATGACAACGCCCATATTCAGGGGTCCGATGCCGTGGGCGGGATGGTCGTGGCCGGGGCGGATGGGTTCAACAAGGCCCAGTATCGTAAATTCAACATCAAGGGTGCGGCGGGGGCGGCGGGCGATGACTTTGGGATGATGAAAGAGGTGCTGACCCGGCGGTTTGAGCGGTTACTGAAGGATGATCCGGACCGCAAATCCGATGCATGGCCTGATCTGCTGCTGATCGACGGCGGCGCGGGGCAGGTGTCGGCGGTAGGTGAGATCATGGCCGAGCTGGGGGTGGATGACATCCCGTTCATCGGTGTGGCCAAAGGGATCGACCGGGATGCCGGGAAAGAGGAATTCTACCGCCCCGGCGAGCGGCCCTTTGCCCTGCAACGCAACGACCCGGTGCTGTATTTCGTGCAGCGTCTGCGGGATGAAGCGCACCGCTGGGCCAATGGCGCGCACCGTGCCAAGCGCAGCAAGGCGATCAGCGCCACCCCGCTGGACGATGTTCCCGGCGTGGGGGCTGCGCGAAAGCGGGCGCTGCTGGCGCATTTCGGCAGCGCCAAGGCGGTGTCACGGGCGGGTTTGTCGGATCTGATGGCGGTCGAGGGGATCAGCGCGGCGATGGCGCAGGCGATCCATGATTATTTTCACGACCGGTAGGTCGGCGGGGTGAACCCCGCCCTACATGTCTGACGCGCAAGGCAGGGTGAACCCTGCCCTACTCTTCGTCGGGGGCGGCGATGTCGCGCTGAACCTTTTCGTTGGAAAACAGGCGGCGGGTTTCATCCAGGCGATCAAACGTCTCATCCGGGCGGAAGCGAAGGTCGGGCGCGTATTTCAGCGTCATCTCGGCGCCCAGACGGCGGCGCAGGGCGTATTTGTTCCGCGCCAAGGCGGTGATCGCCTCGTCCACGGAAACCGTGCCCATCAGCGGCATGACATAGACGGTGGCAACCTTCAGATCGGTGGACAGCGACACCTCACCAATGGTGATGGACATGCGGTTCAGGTCGAGATCGTGGATTTCGGCCCGGTTCAGCATATCCGACAGCGTGCGGCGGATCAGTTCCCCCACGCGGAGTTGCCGTTGTTTGGGGCCCGTCCCCGATGATGTGCGCTTGTTCGACATGGCGCTTCACATAGGGCCTTTGCGCCCGGCCCGCAACGGCAGGCTTTCGCGGGCGGGGCGAAGCCGCTAAAGCGGCACAAAGCCGTGGAGGGACAGATGGCCGATTTGCCGGGGATCGTGGTGACGGGCGCGTCGGGGCGCATGGGGCAAATGCTGATCCGTATGATCGCGGCATCGGACAAGGCACGTCTGGTGGGCTGTGTGGAACGGACCGGGCACGCTTGGGTGGGCCGGGATATCGGCGAAGCCATGGGCGGCGCGGCGTTGGGTGTGGCGGTGACGGATGACCCGCTGGAGGCCTTTGCCCGCGCGCAGGCGGTGGTGGATTTTACCTCGCCCGCCGCGACGGTGGAATTCGCCGCCTTGGCCGCGCAGGCGCGCGCGGTGCATGTGATCGGCACCACCGGGTTGGAGGCCACGCATCTGGCAAAGATCGACGCTGCAGCGCATCACGCGGTGATCGTCCGGGCGGGAAACATGAGCCTGGGCGTTAACCTTTTGGTGCGGCTGACGCAGAAGATCGCTGCTGCCCTGGATGAGGATTGGGATGTGGAAATCGTCGAGGCGCATCATCGGATGAAGGTGGATGCACCATCGGGCACTGCTCTGATGCTGGGTCAAGCAGCGGCGGATGGCCGGGGCGTGGCGTTGGAAAAGGCGATGGATTCGGGCCGGCACGGCCTCACGGGCGCGCGGAAGCGGGGGGCAATCGGCTTTGCCGCCGTGCGGGGCGGGGATATTGTGGGCGAACATGACGTGATCTTTGCCGCCGATGGCGAGCGGGTGATCCTGCGCCATGTGGCAACCGACCGCGCGATCTTTGCGCGGGGCGCGCTGCGCGCCGCACTCTGGGGCCAAGGCAAGAAGCCGGGGCAATATGACATGATGGATGTGCTGGGGCTTTAACGCCGGGGTAACCATCACTTCGTCGTGATGTTGACAGGGTATACGGATGGGGTATGCATCTGCTGTTCCATTTCAGCCGTATGACCAAGCACCCAAGGATCGGAGCTATCGTCATGTTGCATCGTCTGTTCGCAACCGCCCTGTTGTCTGTTGCCGCTCTGCCCGCCTTGGCGGAAAGCTTTTCGCGCATCAGCGACCGGTCTGATTTCGTTCAGACGGTGCAGGGCAAGGAGTTGCGCCTTGGCATGTTTGGCGTCGCGCTGCAGGTCGAGGCCGACGGTGATATCCGGGGAAGTGCGCTTGGCTGGGACATCAGCGGCAAATGGGAATGGCAGGACGGTTACTTTTGCCGCGAAATGGATTGGTCCGGCTATCCCATTCCCAAGAATTGCCAATTGGTTGAAGCCAAGGGTGGCGAGGAAATCCGCTTTACTGTCGACAAGGGCGCGGGCGACTCGGCGTCCTTCAAGCTGCGCTGACAGCAACGATCAGAAATCGATCGCGAGCCCCTTCTTTTCCCAATCGCCGTAACGCACAGGCTCTGGCCCGTCGCGCCCACCCAATTCGGGGGGAAGCGGCTTAGCGTTGGCATGTTTGCGACGTTCTTCCGCCTCGGCCAGCGCGCGCTGGGCGGCGGGGGGAAGATCGCGGGGGGCGGTGTCATCCGTCATGGAAAGGGTTCCTTGTGCCGTTCGGTTGATATACGCCCGTTCGGCAGATGAACAAGGGTGGCGGCATGGCGGCAGAGGGTTTGGCGGCACGGACAGCGGCGGTGGGCCTGCTGGGCGCGGTGCTAAGCGAAGGTCGGCTGATGGCGCAGGTGGTGGCCGATCCGCAGGGGCCGCTGGCATCGCTGCCGCCGCAGGAGCGGGCACGGGCGCAGCGACTGGCGTTGGCGGTGCTGCGGCATATCGAACCTGCCGACCGCGTGCTGGACCCGCATCTGCGCAAAGCGCCCCCCCGTTTGGTGCGCGATGCGCTGCGGCTGGCGGTGGTGGAAATCGCCATGGGCGGCGCGGCGCATGGCGCGGTGAACGCGGCGGTCGAGATGGTGCGGCGCGGCAAGCGGACCGCACCCTTTGCCGGGCTGGTCAATGCCGTGCTGCGGAAGATGCCCGAGGCCCCTTTTGCCGGGCTGCCGCCCCAGAAACTGCCGCGCTGGCTGCGCCAGCCACTGGTTCATGCGTATGGGCGCGAGGCTGTGGCTGCGATGGAGGCCGTGCAGGCTTTGCCGCCGCCGCTGGACCTGACGCTGCGTGACGGCGCAGAGGTGCCAGAGGGCAGGCTTTTGCCCACGGGCAGTCTGCGGCTGGAAGAGAAAGGGCAGGTGTCGGCCCTTGCCGGGTATGACACGGGCGGGTGGTGGGTGCAGGATTCGGCGGCCGCGCTGCCAGTCCGTCTGCTCGGGCCCATGGCCGGGGAACGGGTTCTGGACCTGTGTGCCGCGCCTGGGGGAAAGACGCTGCAACTGGCTGCTGCCGGGGCGGATGTGACGGCGCTGGATATGTCAGGGCCACGGCTGGCGCGGCTGCATGAGAACCTGTCGCGCTGCGGGTTGAAGGCGCAGGTGGTGGTGGCCGATGCGCTGGTGTGGGAGCCGGAGGCGAAGTTCGATGCCGTGCTGCTGGATGCGCCCTGCTCTGCCACCGGGACGATCCGCCGCCATCCCGATCTGCCCTTCGTCAAGGATGGGTCTGACCTGCCCGATCTGATCGCATTGCAGGCCCGAATGCTGGACCGGGCTTTGGGCATGGTCAAACCGGGCGGGCGGGTGGTGTTCTGCACTTGCTCTCTCTTGCCGGAAGAGGGTGAGGCGCAGCTGGCCGCCGCATTGGCCCGCCATCCCGGCCTGCGGGTGGAACGGGTGGCGCTGCCGGGGGTCGAGGATGGCTGGTGGACGGCCGATGGTGCCCTGCGCCTGCGACCGGATCACTGGGCCGAGGCGGGGGGCATGGACGGGTTCTTCATGGTGCGCCTGCGCCTGCCCTGAAGCAGAGCGCGCCTATTTGGGCGCGAAAAGCCGATAATAGGCCCAATCCGGCAGGAACTGCGACAGGCGGAAAAGCCAGGCAAAGGGCACAGGGAAGCTGTTTGAAAAATGATCAGTGGTCATGTGTTCGTACATGATCTGCGCCGCCTGCCCGGGTTCCATGATCTGCGGCATCTTGAAATCGTTCTTGTCGGTCAGTCGCGTCTTGATGAAGCCGGGATTGCACAGTTGAACGTCGATCCCCGTGCCGCGCAGATCGCAATACATGGATTCCGCCAGCGACATCGTCCCCGCCTTGGACGCGCAATAGCCGATCGCCCCCGGCAAGCCGCGAAAGCCCGACAGCGACCCGGTGATCACAATATGGCCACTGCCGCGCGCCACCATCTGTGGCATCACCGCGCCAATGACACGGGCACAGCCTGTCAGGTTGACGTTGCACATGGTTTCCACGGCGTCGGCATCCCATTCCTGCGCCTTGGTCGGCCAATAGACCCCGGCCAGGAACACGACACCGTCCACTTCACCGATCTGGGCGGCTGCCTTGCGGACGGATTCGGTCGATGCAACATCCACCGGCACGGGAGTGGCCCGCCCCGGCAACAGGGCAATCGCTTCGGCCAGACGTTCGCCGGATCGTGCGGACAGAACCAGTTCGGCCCCGGCATTCGACAGCCGCTGCGCCAGCGCAAGGCCCAACCCTTCGGATGCGCCGACCAACCAATAGCGTTTGCCGCGAAACTCTCTCATCTCAGATCCCTCATGCCGGAACCCGGCGCATGGTGGCGACCAGCTCGGCCACCGTGATGCCGAATTTGGTAAACTGGCTGCGGTTCATGATGGTTCCGTTTTCCATCAGATACATCCAGTCGGTCACGTTCAGCACATGGCCCCCCGCTTCTTCATCAAGCTTGATGCGATAACGCAATTGCACGCCCGCCCCTTCGGCCTGACCTGTGCCGGGGCCGACAACATCATCCGCCTCGGCCTTGATGGACCCGTCATTGGACAGAAACAGCCGCCATTCCCTATCCTGCACACGGCCTGAATCATAGTGGAAGCGTTCCTTCAGAACGCCGGCATTGCCATCCCAAACGCCCTCCATCTGCGCGACAAAGCGGGATGCGACGCGGCCGGTCGGGCCGTAGATCACGCCTTCGCAGAGGATGGGGCCAGAAAGATGCGTGCGCAGGTCAAAGCGCGGGCCACTTTGCGCCAGATCGGCGGGTTGCTGGGTGCGAAAGCCGATGAAACGAGACTTCGCCACGATCAACAGGATCGTCAGCCCAACGCCAAGAAGCAGCGACAGCAGGGGTGTCATGTCAGACCTCCGGAACCTTGGTGGCGGCCAAAAGCGCGATGGCCAGAACCTTCAGCGCGCAAGGAACCAGCGCGTAAAAGGCAGACAGGGCGAACAACGCCGACGGCGTGTTTTCAACCCCAGGTGTGAAGCCTGCTGCCTGCAAGGCAGGCAGGAGCGTGGCGGCCGCAAGAGCGAGCGAGAGCTTAGAGACAAAGGACCACAGGCCAAAGGCCGCACCTTCGCCGCCCTGCCCCAACTGGCCCAGTCGCCGGGCAAAAAGCGCAGGCAGCAACACCATATCCGCCCCTAGCGCCGCGCCGGAGGCCGCGCAGATCAGCGCGAAGGCCAAGGTATCCCCTGCGCCAAGCGTGGCAGCCCAAAGGAAACTGACGATCGCCAGAACCATGCCGATGAGCAATGAAGGCTTGGCGCCAAAGCGCTGCGCCGCGCGCGACCAGAGCGGCGTGGAAAGGGCTGCCGATAGGAAGAACAGCAGCAAGAGCGGCCCCTCCATCCCGGTGGCGAGCAGGCGGCTTTCCACAAAGAACAGGAACAGCGTCGATGTCACTGCCACGGGGGCCGCGTTCAGCAGGGCGATCAGCAGAAGGCGGCGCGTCAGATCATCGGCCAGCGCCGGGCGAAAGGCAGCCAGCGGGTTGGCGATGGGCGCGGCGGTGCCTGACCATTCCCCGCGCATCGCCAGCGTTGCGGCAATCGCCAGAAGGACAAAGAGCAGGGCAAAGGCGGCAAAGGGCTGATCCGTCAGCATGGCCAGCGCCACCGGGGCGACAGCGGCGACGCAGACGCCCGCCAGTGACCCGGCCTCGCGCCAGCCTGCCAGCCTGATGTGGCCACCCTCGCCCAAGGTCGCCGCCTTGGCCACGCCTTCGGCATAGAAGGCGATGGTCAGAAAGGAGAATGCGGAAAACAGCAGCGTCAGCGTCAGCGCGAACCACAGCAGGGGCGCGACGGGCGGGGCCACAGCAAACAGCCCCAGCATGGCCAGCGACATCAGCGCGGCAGCAATTGCCACCAGCAGCCCGCGCTGTGCCCGCCCGACCTCGGCCAGCCAACCCAGCAGGGGGTCTTGTACAACATCGACTAGCCGCAACAGCGCCAATGTTCCACCCAAAGCGGCAAGGCTGACACCATAAGTATCGACATAGAATTTCGGCGCGTGGATATAGATGGGCAGGCCCGCCATCGCGATCAGCGCGGCAAACAGGCTCCACCCGGCCAACCCTGCCCGGGGCGCGACAGCAGGCAGGGTGACGGTCATCGCGTCACTTCCTCGGGCGGTGGTGTGGGACGGCTGCGGAACTTCACGCCCTTGAGCGCCAGTTTCAGCGCCTGCCAGTGGATCAGCGCCAGCACGCGGCGGCTGCCAAAGGGGCGGCGGATCGCAGCGCGCAGAATTTCCCAATTGGTCAGCGGCACGCGGGGGCCGATCAGGTTGGTGAACAACCCGCCATCCTTGGACGAATAGTCGATCCAGACACCGATCCGGTCAGGCCGGATATCAAAGCGGAAAGCGTAGCCGCCTTCGATGGGCTGAAAGGGTGAAACGTGAAATATCTTCTTCGCGGTGATCGTGTCGATCTTGCTGATCGGGCCAAGGTCGTCGCGGTGGCACAGATAGGAATGTCGGTCGCCATAGGTGTTCGACACTTCGGAAATCACGGTCCGTAGATGGCCCATGTGATCATGGCACAGCCAGAAGCTGACCGGGTTGAAGACATGGCCCATCACACGCGGTTGACCGAGCAATAGAATGCGATCGCCCCCCGGCAGACCATGCGCCGCCAAAACCTCGCGCACCCAAGCGGTGCCGCGGCCCTGCTTGGGTGTACCGCCGAAATCGGTGTCATGGATCGCGGTCAGGTTGGCCTTGTTGCGCGAAAACAGCGACGGGCCCTTGGCGCGGTCGGGGTCCAGCAGCAGGTAATCCACGGTGTAGCGAAAGCTGTTCGCGACCGCACCTTTGCGGCCGTGAAACGTTTCTCCGCGGATCAGTTCGACATCGGTCATGCCGCGAGCGCCCCTTCGCGTGCGCTGGCCCGCATCGCCTCGACCACATCGACAGCCGAGGCAAAGCCATCTTCGTGGAATCCATTGCGCATCCAGGCCCCGGCGAACCATGTGTTCTGCGTGCCGTTTGTCGCCCGGATCCGCGCCTGAGCCTCTATCGCGGCAAGATCATAGACCGGATGATCGAAAGTCACCATGTCGTCGATCAGGGATTCATCAATCCCACCGTTCGAATTGAGCGTGACAAAGATCGGATCGTCCATGGGAATGGGCTGCAGCGAATTCATCCAGTAGGTCAGGTCGATCTTGCCCTGTGTCCGCCCAGCCCCTTCGACGTAGACCCAAGATGACCAGCATTTGCGGTTCTTTGGCATGACCGATGTATCGCGATGCAGAATGGCATGATTGGCCTGATAGCGGACAGCGCCCAGTGTCGCCCGTTCAGCCTGCGTCGCATCGGCCAGAAGCGACAGGCTGATATCTGAATGGGTGGCCATGACCACCTCATCGAACATTTCCCATTCACCGCCATAGGCGCGGATCATCACGCCGCCCGCTTCACGTTTGACCCCGGCGACAGCCGCGCCAAGGCGGATATCGACGCCACGGCTGGACAGTGAGGCCTGAAGGCGCCGAACGTATTCGACCGACCCGCCCTTGACCGTGTACCATTGGTGCTGGCCTTCGAAATCGAGCAGGCGGTGATTTTCAAAGAACCGCACCAGCGCGTGGGCCGGAAAATCCAGAATGCCCATCGTCGGGGTTGACCAAATCGCCCCGGAGAACGGGGTGATATAGTAATCCCGGAACCAATCGCCCGTGCCCAGAGCAGCCAGCAGATCGCGGATGGTCATGCCGGGCCGCACGACCGAGGCCGCATTCTTGTTGAAGCGCATGATGTCGGTCAGCATGCCCAGAAAGCGGGGGGACACGCAGTTCTTGCGCTGGGCAAAGATCACATCCAGCGAGGCTAGGCCGTATTCCAGCCGCCCGCCACCAATCGACGCGCCAAAGCTCATGCTGCTTTCGACATAGGGCACGTCCAATTTGTCAAACATGCCCAGCAAGTTCGGATAGTTCACCTTGTTGAACACGATGAAACCGGTATCGACGGGCTGATCGCCATTCTTGCCTGCCACCACGGTGCGGGCGTGGCCGCCAAGGCGACCTTCTGCTTCGAACAAAACAACGGAATGATCGTCAGCCAGTAGATGCGCGGCGGCCATGCCAGAGATGCCCCCCCCGATGACAGCGATACGACGGGGAACGGAACCAAGGGTTTCAAACGGCATGAAAAGCGACACTCCTGCTGGGCTTTTGTCTTCTTACGCAGATGCGCAAGGTTTGGATCAAACTGTAAACTTTTATGGACATTGGAAACTTGACATTCGCTTTTCGCAGAACATTTCGCCCTGTGTGATCCATCGGACAGCATGTCACGTAAAAGTTCCATGATGTTCGATGTACGACAGGGCGAAAAAATCGGATGCACCATGGAACGCGCGGCCATAGGCTGTGACGTGACATGGGGTTGAACGCCGAAAGGATGGCTCTGCCGTGCAGGCGGATAAGGTTGAGACGGATTGGGCAGAACTGGTTATCCAGGTGCGCGATCATCAGGACAAAGCGGCTTTTGCCGCGCTGTTCCGGCACTTTGCCCCAAGGGTGAAGGCCTTCCTGATGAAATCGGGTGCGGATGCCACGCTGGCCGAGGAATGCGCGCAGGATGTCATGGCAACGCTGTGGCAGAAAGCGGGGTTATTCGATCCGTCGCGGGCATCGGTGGCGACGTGGGTCTTCACCATTGCCCGCAACAGGCGGATCGACGCCCTGCGCAAGTCGCGGCGGCCCGAGCCGGAAGACCTGCCCTGGGGGCCGGAGCCTGAACCCGATCAGGCCGAGGTGCTGGAGGTGCAGCAAGATACTGAACGGCTGGGTGCCGCGCTTGCCCAGTTGCCCGAAAAGCAGCGCGCCTTGATCGAACGGGCCTTTTATGGCGATCTTTCGCATAGCGAGATTGCCGCAGAGACGGGCCTTCCGCTTGGAACGATCAAGTCGCGCATTAGATTGGCGCTGGAGCGGTTGCGCCAGCAGATGAGTTGAGGCGAGACGGAAGATGACGATCAGGCACCACCTTTCGGACCAACTGTTGATGTCCTATGCGGCAGGCGAACTGCCCGAGGCGTTCAATCTGGTCGTGGCTACCCATGTTTCCCTTTGTGACGAATGTCGCGCACAGCTTGCCTCGCTTGAAGCGGTTGGCGGCGCGATGATCGAGATGGTCGATACAGCACCGATGTCGGATGCCAGCTTTGCCGCCTGTATGGACAGGATCGACGGCCTGTCTCAGGCAAACGCGCGACGACCTCTGCGCCGCGCGGGCGTGTTCCCCGCACCGTTGGCGGATTACGTCGGTGGTGGGCCAGACAAGGTGAAATGGCGCAATGTCGGGATGGGCGTGAAGCAGGCGATCATCCGCACGGGTAAGGATGCATCGGCCCGGTTGCTCTATATTCCTGGCGGGCAGGCGGTGCCGGATCACGGCCATCGCGGGTTGGAACTGACACTGGTGCTGCAGGGTGCGTTCCGCGATGACAGCGATCGCTTCGGCCCCGGCGATATCGAGATCGCGGATGAGGCGATGCAGCACACACCCGTCGCGGAAGAAGGTCAGGTCTGCATCTGCCTAGCCGCCACAGATGCGCCGCTGCGGTTCAACAAGCTGATCCCGCGTTTGGCGCAGCCCTTCTTCGGGATCTGACGCCTAGGCGGTGACGCCTGTCAGGCGGACGACAATGAAATGGCCCTCGGCCCGGATGGACTGATCCGACAGGATCAGATCATGCCGCGCGAGGGCCTTTTGATTGGCCGACCCCGGCCCAAGTGCGAAAACGGCCTGCAAAAGGCCGCCGGGCAGATCGACCGGGCCTTGCGTCACCGTGACGGCGGGGCGCGGCAGGTGGCGCGCCGTCATCACGTTGAAATCCTCGGACATGCCCTGCGCCGTGCCTTGGGCGGATACGGCGACATCGCCCGGAAAGGCCACCGGAACACCGGGGACGCAGTCCAGCGACAGCCCGTCGCCGATCAGGCGAAAACCCGGACCGGAGATCACGGTCAGATTGCGTTCGATGCCCGGAAAAATCGAGAAGGAGCCATCCTCGGCCACAGTCGCCATGGAGAGCCGCCATAAGAGCGCGCCCTGCGCCTCGGCCCGCGCAAGTTCCACCGTGGCGCCCTTGCCATTCTTCCACGGCTGACGGGTATAGTCGGCAAGGGTCAGGTGCCTCATTCTGCCGCCTGCGGGCCGATCAGGGGGGTCGGGTCGGCAGCGATTTCCTCGAAATCGAAATTGTCCAGCCGCCGCGCCCGGCGCGTGGCCTTTTCACTGCTGATCTTGATTTCCTCGATATCCTTGGCGGCCTGCCCGAAATGCCGATCCAGATTCTCCACCCGCAGGCCCAGCCGTTCCACATCGTTGTAGAGCAGCGCCAGTTCCTTGCGGATCGCGCCCGCCTGTTCGCGCATCCGCGCATCTTTCAGCACCGCGCGCATGGTGTTGAGCGTGGCCATGCAGGTGGTGGGTGATACGATCCAGACCTTGGCGGCAAAGCCTTCGCGCACCACATCGGGGAAATTGGCGTGCAACTCGGCATAAACCGCCTCGGATGGCAGGAACATCAGCGCGCCATCCGCCGTTTCGCCCTCAAGGATATACTTCTCGGATATCGCCTTGATATGCGCGCGGACAGAGGCGCGCATCATCCGCTGCGCCTCCAGCTGTTGCGGGGGCGTTTCTGCCCGGCGCAGGGCCTCATAAGCCTCAAGCGGGAATTTTGCGTCGATAACGATCGGGCCGGGTGGTTTGGGCAGGTGCACTAGACAATCCGCCCGCCGCCCGTTCGACATTGTGGCCTGCATCGAATAGGCATCCGGCGGCAGCGCCTTCTGCACGATGTCATTCAGTTGGATCTCGCCAAAGGCGCCGCGCGTCTGCTTGTTCGACAGGATATCTTGCAGGGAAAGTACATTCCCCGACAACTTTTCGATATTGGCCTGCGCCTTGTCGATGGTTTCCAGCCGCTGCTGCAGATCGCCCAAACTGCGCGCCGTGCGGGTTGATGTGCCGTGCAGCGCTTCGGTCATCTGGCGTTGCACATCGGCCAAACGCTGTTCCATCAGCTTGAGCATCGACGATTGGCCCACCGCCGCCGCCTCGGACACATGATGCAGGCCGCCCGCCAGCCGTTCCTGCCCGTCTGACAGCGATTGCACCCGATGCGACATCCATTCCATCTGCCGCAGCAGAGGGTCCGCCATGCGGGCCGACCGCGCCGCCGCCCGCAGTGTAAGCAGCAGGACGATCGCCACCACCAAGGCCGCGGCGGCGATCAGAACCGAGGGATCGGTCCAGGCATATTGGGTGCCACCGATGGTGATCATCGCCGCCCGAACAGCCGTTCGATATCAGCCAGTTTCAGTTCCACATAGGTGGGCCGTCCGTGGTTGCATTGACCGGAATGGGGGGTTGCCTCCATCTCGCGCAGCAGGGCGTTCATCTCTTCGGCCCGCATCTGGCGGCCGGACCGCACCGAACCATGGCAGGCCATGCGCGACAGAACCGCCTCGATCCGCGCCTGCACAAGCTGGCTGTCGCCAAGGTCGGCCAGTTCATCCAGCACATCCCGGATCAGCGCCGCGCCGTTCACGGCACCCAGAATGGCCGGGGTTTCGCGAATGGCGATGGCAGAGCCGCCGAAGGATTCGATGGTCAGCCCCAGCCGCGACAGGGCGTCGGCATGATCCAAAATCCGCGCCGCATCGCCCGGCGACAGATCGACGATTTCCGGGATCAGCAGCGCCTGCGCCGTGATGCCGCTTTCCGCCATCTGCCGTTTCAGCCGCTCATAAACCAGCCGTTCATGCGCGGCGTGCTGATCGACGATGACGATCCCGGTTTCTGTCTGGGCGATGATGTAATTCTCATGCACCTGCGCGCGGGCGGCACCCAGGGGGCGATCTGTCGCCTCGGGCGCGGCGGGTTCTGCACGGGCAGAGGGGGCCTCAGCAAAGCCGGGCTGGGGCATGGGGGCCTGAAAGGCAAAGCTGCGGGCAAGGCTGCCCTGCGACGGGCGGTCCATCTGATAAATGCGCGGCGGGGCCTGTTCGGGGCGCAGGGCGGCCAGCGTGGCATCGCCCACGGTGCTGCTGGCGCGGTGGCCCGCGCCCGACAGCGCCGTTCGCAGCCCGGTGATCATCAGGGAGCGCACCGCTTCGGGTTCGCGGAACCGCACCTCGGCCTTGGCGGGGTGGACGTTCACATCCACCCGTTCCGGATCGCAGGAGACCGTCAGCATTGCAGCGGGGTGGCGGTCGCGGCTGAGGAAATCGAAATAGGCCGCCCGCAGCGCGCCGAAAAGCATCCGGTCCAGCACGGGGCGGCCATTTACGAAGAGGAACTGCTGCACCGACGATCCGCGCGAATAGGTGGGCAGGGCGGCATAGCCTGTCAGCCGCAGGCCATCACGTTCCGCGTCGATCCTCAGCGCGTTGTCGATGAATTCCGACCCCAGAACCGAAGCCAGCCGCGCATGCAGGGCGTCAAAGAAATCGCCCCCCGTCGGATCGGCGCGGAACATCACCCGCCCTTCCCCACCGCCCGACATATCACGCAGGGTGAAGCCCACCGTGGGTTCGGCCATGGCCAGACGGCGGATCACATCGGCAATCGCCTGCGCCTCGGCCCGGTCAGACCGCAGGAATTTCAGCCGCGCCGGGGTAGCAAAGAACAGATCGCGCAGTTCCACCACCGTGCCACGGGTCAGCGCGGCGGGCTTTACCCCTGCCATGCGCCCGCCTGCCACCGTCAGGCTTGCCGCCTCATGCCCCTGCACGCGCGAAGTGATGGTCAACCGCCCGACAGCGCCAAGGGACGGCAGCGCTTCGCCGCGAAAGCCAAAGCTGTGGATGTTCAGCAGATCTGACCCGTCGATCTTTGACGTTGCATGGCGCGACAGCGCCAGCGGCAGATCGTCGCCCGTCATCCCGCAGCCATCATCGGTGACGCGGATTAGCGTCTTGCCGCCATCGGCATAGTCCACCGAAATCCGGCTGGCCCCGGCATCCAGCGCGTTCTCCACCAATTCCTTCACGGCCGAGGCTGGGCGTTCCACCACCTCGCCCGCGGCGATGCGATTGATCGCCGCCTCATCCAGTTGGCGGATCATCGGGCGACCGGCGGGGCCGGTTATTTTGGGTGCCGTGGCGTTCATGCACCCATATGTAGCAGGGACCGGCGATCAGGGCCACAGATTCGGCGGCCCTGACCGTTCAGTCGGTGGCCTGTACACCCGTGGGCTGCCCCACGATGACAAAGCGCAGATCATCGGCACGGAACAGGCTTGCCGCAACGCGCTTCACATCTTCCAGCGACACCGCATTGACTTTGTCATTGCGGTTCTTGGGGTAATCGGCCGGAAGACCGATCAGTTGCATGTTCACCATGATCGTCGCCAGCGGCCCGTTGCCATCAAACCGCAGCGGATAGGCCCCGGTCAGATAGGTTTTTGTCGCCTCAAGTTCTGCTTCAGTGATCCCGTCAGCGCCGATGCGCGCCCATTCGGCACGGATCACATCCACCGCCTCGGCCACCTTTTCATTGGCGATCTGGGCCTGCCCCATCACCAGTTCAGAATTGTCATAACCCACCAGTGACGTGCCGATGCCATAGGTCAGCCCGCGCTTTTCCCGAACCTCGGTCATCAGTCGCGCTGAAAAGCGGCTGCCGCCCAGAATTTCGTTCAGGATCGTCGCGGCAAAGAAATCAGGATCGTCTCGCTTGATGCCGGAATGACCGAACATCAGCATTGATTGCGGGCCAGGAAAATCCTGCACGGTCACGCCCCCGGTCAGCGCGGGGGTGACCCGCCCCGGCAAGGCGCCGCCTGTTTCGGGCAGATCGCCGAGCAATTTGTCCAGCAGCAGGCCCAATTCCTGTGCCGAGATATCGCCTGCCGCCGCGACGAACACGCGGTCACGCGTCAGGGTGGTCTTGTGCGCGGCGACTAGATCGTCGCGGGTCAAGCCAGGCACCGTGTCCAACCGCCCGTCACCGTTTTCAGAATAAGGATGGCCTGAAAAGGCCTGTTCGCGGAATAGCCGATTGGCAATGCTGCCAGGGTCTTTCTCATCTGACCGCAGCCCCGCCAGAACCTGACCACGCACGCGTTCCACGGCATCGGCGTCAAAGCGCGGGGCGGTGATGGCCTGACGCAGCAGATCCATCGCCTGATCGCGGTTTTCTGTCAGGAATTGCGCCGAGACAGCCACCGTGTCGATGTCGGAAGAGAAACCGAAGGAGGCCGCAAGCCCATCCCGCGCGGCGGCAAAGGCCTGCGCGTCCATATCGCCCGACCCTTCCTCGATCAGCGCGGTCATCAAATTGACCGCGCCTTCCTTGCCAGCCGGATCAAGGCTGGACCCGCCGCGAAAGCGGATCTCCAGCGCGGTGAACGGGATGTTGTCCTCTTGCACCAGCCATGCGGTGATGCCGCCCGGCGAAGTGACAGTCTGGATATCAAGCGCCGCCCGTGCGGGCAGGGCGAAAAGGACTAGCGCCAGCGCGGCGGGGATCAGGCGGAACAGCGGGATCATTCGGCGGCCTCTTCGCGCAGCAGATAGCCAGTCACGGCCTTGCGTTTATCCAGAACAAGCTTGGCGGCGGCGACCACATCATCGGGTGTCACTGCATCCAGAACATCGGGCCACGCTTTCACATCCTCGACCGACAGGCCGTTCGCCAGCCCTTCGCCATAGCGGCGGGCAAGGCCGTTGGCATCGTCGCGGGCATAGATATCGGCGGCGCGGATCTGGGTCTTGATACGGGCAAAGGCGTCGGCATCCGGGCCTTTGGCGATGAAATCGGCAATCGCCGCATCCATCGCGGCCTCGGCCTCTTCCAATGTGGTGTCGGGCGTGGGGACGACGACAAAATTAAAGGTCGTGTCATCTACGGTTGACCCGTCATAGAAGGCCGCAGCATAGACGGCCTTTTTCTGATCGAATTGTAGCGCGCGGGCCAGCACCGATGTGGTGCCATTGCCGCCCAGCAATTCCGCCAGAATCGTCAAGGCCGCAGCGGTGGACTGATCGCCGGGGTCACGTTCCGGGGCCAGATAGCTGCGCGAGATATAGGGTTCGGATACGCGCGGATCGGACATGGCGATGCGCCGTTCGGCGAGTTGCGGCGGTTCAGTCACGCGCTGGCGCGGCTTGATATCGGGCGAGGCGGGGATGGGGCCGTAATGCGTTTCGGCCATGGCGCGCACCTGATCGGGTGTCACATCGCCTGCCACGACCAGTACGGCATTGTTCGGCGCATAATGCGTTTTGTAGTGATCGATGGCGTCCTGCTGCGTCAGACCCTCCATCTCGTGCCGCCAGCCGATGATCGGGATGCCGTAGGGATGGTTCAGGAATTGCGCCGCGCGCAGCTGTTCACCCAGCAATGCGCCGGGGCTTGAATCGGTGCGCTGGCTGCGTTCCTCAAGGATCACCTGAAGCTCGGTTTCCACCTCATCGGCGGCCAGTTGCAGATCAGTCATCCGGTCGGCTTCCAGCTTCATCATCAGATCAAGCCGGTCTGCGGCGACGCGCTGGAAATAGGCGGTGTAGTCCCAACTGGTAAAGGCGTTGTCGCTGCCACCCTGCGCCTCGACCGTATCCGAGAATTCGCCGGCGGCCAGTTCATCGGTGCCCTTGAACATCAGATGTTCCAGAAAATGCGCGATGCCGGATTTTCCGCGCGGCTCATCGGCAGAGCCGACCTTGTACCAGACCATCTGCACCACGACCGGGGCGCGGTTGTCTTCAATGACCACAACCTGAAGCCCGTTATCGAGTGTAAAGGCGGATACGTCTTCGGCGGCCTGAACCGGCGCTGCAATCAACAGCGCCCCCGTTACCATCCCAGTCAGGGCAAGGCCCGGCTTTCTTCGCATCATGTCCTCCGCTTGGCCCACGTTCGGCAGGCCTGTCACGGGGCAAGGTGCGCCGGGCAGGCGGCGGGTTCAACCCGCCCCTACGCGCTTGTTACTCGTCTTCACCGGGTTGTGGTGGCGGGGCCGAAGGCGTGGCCACCCCGGCACGGCGCCAACGCCACAATTCGGCCTGCTGATCCAGCGACATGTCAGCATAGGCCTTGAAGTAGACGTTCACGTTGAACACCCGCTCCAGCAGGCGGCCATCGTTCTTGCGCCGGTATTCAAGGTCTTCGGCGGCCAAGGTCTGACGGATTCCCGATGTCACGCCATAGCGGGCGGCATAGGTATAAAGGCCGCCATGGGCGCTGTTCACACCTTCACGCGAACCAAGGTTCCCACCCAGTGCAGCCACAGCCTCGGCCTGCGGATCACGATCGGTGCGGTTCAGACCGCCCGGTGTCGGTTCAGGAAGTGTTGCAACATCCTCGGGCATTTCCAGCGGTTTGGGCGGAATGATCCCAAATTCGTCAGGACCGGCAGATGTCGACCGCACGTTCATGAGCGAAGGCACCTTGTCGCCATTGCCGCATGCCGCAAGCGTCAACACCATCGCTGCTGCGATGGCGGGGAAACGCCGTTTTGCTTGCATGCCTGCCTCCGTCATCCGTCTTGCCCCCGTCTTAGCGCATGTCTTGCCGCGCGTCACGAGGTCTTTCCCTTGCCTTTGCCGTCAGCCCGTTTCCCGCCCGACTTTGCGCCCGGCTTTCCCGAATCTTTGCCGCCTGTGAACAGGATCAATCCAAAAGCCCCGGCAAAGATCGAGATATCTGCCACATTGAACGCGTAGGGATTCTCGATCCCGCAACAGGACATGTTCAGGAAATCGGCGACTGCGCCATACACGATCCGGTCAATCACATTGCCCAGCGCACCGCCGATCAGCAGCCCGGCGGAAATCTGCGCCCAGCGTCCCGCGCCTTCGCGCCTGATCCAGATCCAGACCCATGTCGAAATCGCCAACGCCACCGCGATCAGCAGCCAGCGCGCGAATTCGGCCTGATTGCTGAACAGGCCAAAGTTGATGCCGGTGTTCCACGCCATGCGAAAGGTCAGGAATGGGGGAAGCACGTCGATCACACCGCGTTCGATCAGGTTCATGCCCTGTACCACGATCAGTTTCGTGGCTTGATCCAGCACAAAGATGATTGCGGCGGTGATGATAGCGATGCGCATGGACATGCCCCGTCAGTGCCGGAAATGGCGCATGCCGGTGAACACCATCGCCAACCCTGCCGCATCGGCGGCGGCGATCACGTCTTCATCGCGCATGGACCCACCGGGTTGGATGATAGCCGTGGCCCCTGCCTCTGCCGCGGCCAACAGGCCATCAGCAAAGGGAAAGAACGCGTCTGAGGCCACGACCGACCCATGGGTCAGCGGTCTGGTCAGGCCCAGCGCCTCGGCCATGTCCTGCGATTTGCGGGCGGCGATGCGGGTGCTGTCGATCCGGCTCATCTGGCCTGCGCCCACGCCCACGGTGGCACCGTCCTTCACATAGATGATGGCGTTGGATTTCACATGCTTGGCTACTTTCCACGCAAACAGCAGATCGGCCAGTTCGGCATCCGTCGGCGCGCGTTTGGTGACAACCTTCAGATCATCCGGTCGGATGATCCCGGCATCGCGATCCTGCACCAGAAAGCCGCCCGCCACCTGTTTGAATGCGGTCGCCTTGGCGCGCGGGTCGGGCAGGGCGGCGGTGGTCAGCAGGCGCAGGTTCTTTTTCGCCGCGAAAATTGCGCGGGCATCATCGCTCGCCCCCGGCGCGATGACGACTTCGGTGAAGATCTCGGTGATCTTCTCCGCCGTTGCCGCATCCAAGGGCTGGTTCAGCGCCACGATTCCGCCAAAGGCCGAGGTGCGGTCGCAGTCATAGGCGCGGGCATAGGCCTCGGCCAGGGTTGCGCCCTGCGCCACGCCGCAGGGGTTGGCGTGTTTGATGATCGCTACGGCAGGCCCGTCGCCGGGCGCGAATTCCGCGACCAGTTCAAAGGCCGCGTCGGTGTCGTTGATGTTGTTGTAGGAAAGGTCCTTGCCCTGCCACTGCTTGGCCGTTGCCACGCCTTCGCGTTTGGACCCATCCACATAGAAGGCCGCGCCCTGATGCGGGTTCTCGCCATAGCGCAGCCCCTGCGCCAGCTTTCCGGCAAAGCTGCGATAGCGCGGCGCTGTTTCGCCAATCTCTCCCGCCAGCCAGTTGGACACGGCGGCATCATAGGCGGCGGTGCGGGAATAGGCCGTCAGCGCCATCTTCTGGCGGAAGGCCATCGTCGTGGCCCCATCATGCGCGGCCAACTGATCCAGCAACGGCTGGTAATCGGCGGGGTCGGTCAGCACGGTGACGAAACGGTGGTTCTTCGATGCCGCGCGGATCATGGCCGGGCCGCCGATATCGATATTCTCGATGCAGGTCGCGTGATCGGCCCCCTTCGCGACCGTCTCTTCGAACGGGTAGAGGTTCACGATCAGCAGGTCGATCGGTTCGATCCCATGCGCTGCCATGGCCAGCAGGTGTTCGTCATCATCCCGCAGCGCCAGCAATGCGCCATGCACGTTCGGATGTAGCGTCTTGACCCGCCCATCCATCATTTCAGGGAACCCTGTCACATCCGATACGTCGCGCACCGTCAGCCCCGCCGTACGCAGCATCCCCGATGTGCCCCCGGTGGAAATCAGCTCCACCCCCCGTGCCGCCAAGGCGCGCGCCAGATCAAGCAGGCCGGACTTGTCGGATACGGAAATCAGCGCGCGGCCGATGGGAACAAGGTTTGGCATGGGCAGAACCCCCCGGGGTAACGGATACGGTCAGTCCGGAACCGACAATTCCTCGCGGTCCAGATCGCGGATGGCCAGCGGAGTATCCTGTGCCTTGGCCAAGGTCCAGCCGATCCGGGTTTCAAAGCTGCCTGCAGGCGCGGAAAGGACGATCTGTTTTGTCGCACGCGGCTGCAAACGCCCTTTTTCCAGATAAACCGATGGATCAAGCGTCAGTTTTGCAATCCCGTCATGGCGGAACACCCAGATCTCGCCGGATTTCAGCGCCATGGAAACGGCATTCCCACCCATGTCCAACGCGACATCCACATCTGGGTGCAGGTGAAAGCGAATGGCGAAACCGATGCCTTCGGGGTTTTGCGCCAGAATGGCGGCCACACGCTTGCGGTCGCCGGGGCTTCGCGCCTCGAGCAGGTCGGTCCCGGTCAGGCGGCGGCCCTGCCCATCCAGCGTCATGATGCGCGCATGGGTCAGTCCGTGGCTGCCCTGCCAGCCGCCATGGGCCAAGGACAGGTGATGGCCATTGCTATCCTGCGCCAGTTGCAGCGTCGTTACAGCGGCGCGGGTGGCAAAGTCAGCCCCGCCCTTGCCCAGCCGGGATGACGATGACCCGTCCAGAGACAGGGTGGAATGCGACGCCGTGGCCCGCCCGGCCAATTGCCAATCCTCGCCAAAGGGCAGGCCTGATCCGCTGCTTACGATCAACGGGCGGCGCCCCGATGTCATCTCGAATGCAAGGGTTGAGGCATGGGCCTCACCCCCCGCGTTCCCATCGGGCGGGGATGCCGCATCGACGATCACTGTTGTCCTGCCAGAGGCGAGCCGCACAAAGCCCATCGCCGGAAGCCCGCCCCCGCTGCTACCCCGCACACCGGATGCCGCCAGCGCCGCATCCAGCCGCCCTTCGATCCCGCGCCCGCCACCGTGAAACCGCGCGAGGCCCCCATCGGCATGGCGAAGTGCCCGCAGGGTGGGCGCGATCCGGCCGATGGCATGCGTCACCTCGGCTGGGACCGCCCGGTCCGATTCGGCCAGCGCCTGCGCCGCCCAGTTCAGCAGGGTGAACACCTCAAGCAAATCTTCGGGGTTGCGGGTTGGGATGCCGCCCCCGGTATCCACCTCGCGCTGGCAGTCGCGGGCCAACGCGGCGATGGCGGCGCCGACCAGCCCGGCCTTCCCCTCCAGCGCCAGCGCAGCCACGATCAGCCCGGTCAGCGCCTCGAACCTTGGCAATCCCGGTGCGGCGCGTGTCCAACGCCGGGCAAGGTAATGGGTCTGCACCGTTAGCGCGCGAAAATAGGCATCTGTTTGCGCCTTGTCGTTCCCCTGCAAGATCAGCATCGCGTGGTTGACCCAGCGGATCAGCCGCCGCCCGGTCAGATCGGGTGTCCAGCCCGGCCCCTGCCCGCGGCCAAAGCGCGTGATCCAGGCATTGGTCCAATCGCGCGCGCGCTTGCGCGCTGCGCTGTCGCCAAAGGCGGCAAGATCATCCAGCCAGACAAAGCCATGCGCCTCGGCCGCAAAGGCCGGATCGGGGGCGGTCACGTCCCACAGCGCGGTGCCAGGCGCCTGCACCAGCTTACCAGCGAACAGGAAATTGCCCGCCACGATCTGACGTCCCCGCGCGAATAACCCGATGGACCGTGGCTCTGGCTGCGACCGGAAAGCCAGCGCAGGCCGCACAAGACCGGCCCGCCACACAGCGAAACGGTTGCCAAATGACCCTGTGGGTCTGTCACCTGTGATGACGGCCATGCCTCGCCCGTATCCTGCTGCCCGGTCTGGGGATGTCCGGCTGTTGTCCGGATCTTGGTATTCAGTCTACCCGCGCGGGGGGGCGGCTGTCACGTCACAACCGCCCGCCGGGTGATCACTTCGCCAGATGATCCACGCGTTCCAGATATTGCGCCAGACCGCGGATCTGCCCCATCCATTTGTCGATCAGCCGGGGATCATGCGGTGCGGCATGCACGCCCGCCGGAATCTCCCGCGCCAGCACCGATTCGACAGCCAGCGAAACCGGCACCGACACCAGCCGCCCCATCGCCGTGCCGCGCGCATCACCCCAGGCATCCATCGCCCATTCCTCGTGCCAGACCACCGCGCCGTCGCGTTCGGCCCTGAGCGATACGAACAGGACCACCCGGTCCGGTTCGCCATCGTCATAGGAGTTTTCGGCCCAGAACTGCGCCGCCATCTCGGCCAGTCGCGCATCGCCTGCCGGGCCTTGCAGCGTTTCAATCTCGCGGAACACCGGCCCCCAGGCTTCGGCCCAGCCGTTCAGGCGGATGGTGCCGCGCACGAAATCCTTCACCTGCCAATCGGGATCAAACCGGTAGTCCGCCATGAAGGGATAGCTGTCGCGGTTTGGATAAACCTCGAAACTCTCAGGCGTCGGCAAAGGCGCGTCATAGGCGGTGATCGCATCCCAAGGCCGGTTCACGCGCAGCTCGCTGAAATTCCGCAAAGACCGCGACGGCGACCGCAGCGCCTTGAGCACGCCCAGCGGCGACCATGAAAACTTGTAGCGGAAGGCATTGGCGATCTTGGGCACACCGCCGCAATAGGAGGTGAAGGACAGCGTGTTCTTCACGTCATAGGCCGGGGAGGCGCGATAGCGCGCCACAAGGTCATGCGCCATCAGATGATCGATGCCGGGGTCCAGCCCCACCTCGTTGACCGAACACAGCCCCGTGTCGCGGAACGCCGTATCCAACGCCCGCATTTCCGGCGCGATATAACTTGAGGACACAAAATGCGCGCCCTTTTCCAGACAGACGGTCGCGATCCCGACATGCTGATCGGCGGGCAGCATCGAGATTGCCACGTCGCCCGGTTGCAGCGCCGCCGTCAGCGCGGGCAGGCTGTAGGCGCGGATGTCCTGCGTCAGGTCACCGACCGCCTCGCGTGCCTTTTCAACGGTGCGGTTCCAGACCACCACCTTGTGCCCGCCCTCGATCAGCCGCCGCAAACCGGGAACCGACGAAAGGCCGGTGCCGCACCAATGGATCGTCATGTTCGTATCCTCCCATCGTGGGGGCATCGCCCCACAAAAATCTTCGAAGATTTTTGCAAATTCCTTCCAAGGAATTTGTCCGCCAACGTCACAGTCCCACGCTGTGCCGGTCGTATTCCGCCTTTGCGCGCCCCCAGACACCCGATTGCAGATCGCTCAGCGTCAGAAGGCTGGGCAACAGTTGCGCCGCATAATCCTCGCTGCTCTCCACCGGCAGCAGGGAGGGCAGGTTGTCGATTGCCGTCACATCCAGCGGCGGAATGTCATGCACGCGCAGCGCGGGCGCATCCCAATCGGTGGCGCGGTCATAGACCTTGATGGGCGAGAAATCCGATGTCGGGTCGCAGGCGATATCCCCGATCACGGTCAGCTTGCGCGCATCCGTCTTGGCGCTGGCGGGTACGAAAACCGGGCAGCCGGGGCGGGCGAGGATGCAGTTCAGGAAAATCTCGTGCTGCAACACCTCGGGGAATGGCCCGCCGCTGGCGGTTTCGGCCATGTCCCATTTCGTCACCGCCACACCCATCGCGGCGCAAAGGTCTGCCGCCCCAGTGCCAACCCGCCCAAGCGCACCGATGACGATGGCGCGCGGGCGGGTCATTCCGGCCATTTCCCGCTCCAGATCAGCGATCAGCGCGGCGCGGCCCGGATACTTCGCGACCGGTCCAGCAATCCCGCCCCGCTGCTGCGCCGCCCAGCATTTCAGTGATACCGCCGCCCCGGCAAAGCCAGCCCAATAGCCAAAGGCCGCTACGCGACGGCCTGCTTCATTGACCAGATATTCCAGATCATAGAGTGTGCCGCCGCCCGCCATGAACCGCCGCAGCAGGTCCCGCCCCGCAGGTTGGCCCTTATAGGCATGGCCAAACATGATGTGACGATGGGTCAGGGGCGTGCCATCCTCGGGCAGTTCCTTCAGCCCGAAGATGATCGCGTCACCCGGCGCCTGTGGCCACAGGTTTTCTTCCACAATTTTGCAGCCTGAGGCGCGATAGCCATCAATCGGGATCGCCCGGACCGATGAGGCTTCCACTGTCACGCGAATACCGGCCCGGATCAGCGCCGCCGCCCCTTCGGGCGTCAGCCCCACCCGTTCTTCGTTCGGGCGCTGCTCGGCCCGGACCCAGAGATGCGTCATCGCATGCCTCCCAAAATCTGCGCTGCACCCCTATCAGATCACGCCGCAGGGAAAAGGGATCACAGATCAAACCGCGCGAAGACCGGCACATGATCCGACGGCTGCTCCCATCCCCGGCAGGTCCGCAGGATGCGGCTGCCGTGACCCGAGCTGGAAATATCGGGCGTGGCCCAGATGTGATCCAGCCTGCGCCCCTTGTCCGCTGCATCCCAATCCGCCGCGCGATAGGACCACCAGGAATACAGCAGCCCCTGCGGAATATCCTGCCGCGTGATATCCACCCACCCGCCCGCGTCCTGCGTCTGGGCCAAATGCTCCACCTCGATGGGCGTATGGCTGACGATCTTCAAGAGCTGCTTGTGCGACCACACGTCATCCTCGCGCGGGGCGATGTTCAGATCGCCCACAAGGATGGACCGCTGGGGTTTGTCGGCATGAAAACGGTCGCGCATCTGCGTCAGGTAGTCGAGCTTTTGACCGAACTTCTCATTCTGCGCGCGATCCGGAATATCACCCCCTGCAGGGACATAGCAGTTGTGGATCACCACCCCGCTTTCCAGCCGCGCCGCAACGTGGCGGGCATGGCCAAGATTGGCGAAATCCTCTCCCCCGGCATCCTGCAAAGGCAGCTTTGATATGATCGCCACGCCGTTATAGCCCTTCTGGCCGCGCGCAACCATGTGGGTGTAACCCAGCGCCTGAAAGGTCGCCACGGGGATCATGTCCACCGGGCTTTTGCATTCTTGCAGGCAGAGGATATCGGGCTGTTCTTCGGCCATCAGCCGCGCCACCAACCCTTCGCGTAGGCGAACGGAATTGATGTTCCATGTGGCAAGGGTAAAGGTCATGGCGCGGGCTCCGGCATGTGGGGACGGCGGACCCTAAGGCCGACCGTCCGCAGGCTCAAGAGGCCGGGCGATCAGTCGCTGACTGACCCGCTGTCGCTAGATCAATCGTTGATCGTGAAGGTGTTGATCTCGCACAGGTTCTGTTCCTTGGTTGCCTCAGCCCCGTCATCGGTCACAAACCGCAGGTCATAATCACAGACATCCAGACCATCCGCGATGGTCACATCGCCCGACATCCCGGGAGTGACTTCATCGACATTCAGGATGTTCTCACCCCACAGCTCTTCGCCCACAGGCGACACGTTCATTTCGACGATGGTGTACGAACTGTCATTGACCAGCGTGAACACCAGATCTTCGGCAAGAACAGGGGAAGCCATCAATCCGGCAAAAACCGCCATGAAACCAAAACGCATGTAACTCTCCTTAAGTTGACCCGACTCATTTGGGCGACGCCGTTATACTCAACGCGCCAATAAACGCCTAAACGGATTTATT